>PXZU01000016.1_pt1 | contig 34305 bp, 37 predicted proteins | sample 2941351 | NCBI WGS metagenome assembly PXZU01 (sample SAMN08721892, study PRJNA434045) | Viral metagenome, whole genome shotgun sequencing project. | isolation source: viral particles isolated from 30 fecal samples collected over 86 days | host: Mus musculus | place: Germany: Kiel | collected 2017-06 | reverse complement strand
GGGCTTCTCCTCGGGCTTCTCCTCGGGCTTCTCCTCGGGCTTCTCCTCGGGCTTCGCAGAATCGAGAATGGCGTGGATTGCTTCCACGGCTTTGGAGTACTCCCCAAGCTTGGCGTTCAACTCAATCTGTCTCTTGTTCAGTTCCTCGAGCTCGGCTTTGATAGACTCGATCTGCTTTATCAGGACCTGAGCCTGCCGTTTTTTGATCTCCGTGTCTTTACCCTGCATCCCCCTGCCGTAACGAGCCATGAATTTCTCCAGCCGTTCGTTCAGGTCTTCAGGGACCAGGGTGAAGTACGAAAGCGCATCCTTGTTGAATGCGATGTGGTACAAGCAAAGCTCCTCCGTGATGTTTCTCGGAGTGAGGATCTTGCTGAACTCTCTGTTGATTGGGTCGTGGAGCAGAGTACCCGCTCGGAGTTCGTAATCGGGGTGTGCTACGTTTTTCATCTGTTGTTCTGTTATTCGTCTTAGTGCTAAGTCGGCCTCGATCAGGCAGAAGCCGCATCGGGAAACTGGTCTGTTCAAAAAGTACCGAGAAAGCTCGTCTACTTCCCGATGGAGAGCGGGACTCTTTTCCAATTCCAATGTATGGGCCCGATAGGCTTCGCCTTTCAGGGACCCATACTTGGATTGGTAAGCTCTCAGTTTTTCGAGCATGTTAGTCATGAGACTTAGGGGTTAGGGACCCCAACATACGTATCCAGGACGGTGACATGCTCCCCGTTAATGTAAGACTTTTTGAGTTGGTCGTCACTAATTTCACTGCCCCAGCCCGCTTTGGTCATAACCATTTGAAGGGAGGTGTAGTATAGCTCCGGGGTTTCAACCGCAGCTCCGACACTGTTGACGAACCGGTAATCGGCCGGGAGACCCGCCCCGGGGAATGCTACTGACGGGGATCCAGACGTAGGTTGGGCAGGCATGGTGACTTTGCCAACCAGATTGCAACCGGATCTCTTCAACTCGAGGGGCACCATGTTTCCCACGGGTTCCTCGTCGGAGTTCTGGAATCTCATGTACGCTTTTACGGTACAGATCGACCCCCCTCCTTTAGCGATCAGCCCCTCGACCATGAGATCGGTGGTCTTCTCGTCCGTGTTGAAAAGACTCATAGGGAGCGAACCTTCCTGAGCGATGGTACCATTGGCCAGAGTTACCTGGTAAGCGATGCCGTCTGTAATTTCGGTTGTAACCGTGATCTCGGTGAGCTCCAGGCCAGAGTCCCACCCGTAGACCTCGTACTTGGTGTCTCCATTGTCGCCGGTGTCGTTGTTCTCGACGATAGCGATGACGCGGGCACTGGTCAGACCGTTCACGAACCTCTTGGCTGCTTCCGACTTCTTGAAGATCCGGACTACCACGTTGTGCTGGTGGGTCTTGAGGTACGTGCCGGCATTGATGGTGTCAGAACCGACCGTTGCGTTGGGTAGCGAATCGACTTCGTAACCAGTGGCACCGGCCTTGAGGATGAGCGATGAGATGACGTTGTCAGTTACGACAGACTTCGATTTGTCGACGTCCGAGTAGCTGATGAGGATAACCCGGGAGGTGGTGCCGGCAATTGCCGGTCTACCACACACCTGGTTGAGGAATCCTGTTCTGATTTTAGAACAATCAAGTCCTGGCATTTTCTTAGATTTTTTAGGGTTAGATACCTACAGAGAACATATCCGGGTTGGTGAGCTTGGCATCTGCCTTGCCCATGAGCTCTACATAGACCATCCGGTCCTTGTTCTCGTACCAGATTCGCATCCTCTCAAAGCTGTCGATTGCATCGACACCTACGCCGAGCACGCTCTTCGAGGTGAAGAGGATTCGATGGGGGTTGTTGAGCTTCGTGCCAGTGTCTTCCGACGTAGCGATGATCTTGTCCCAGATGGGCATTGCGATGACCGGAATGCCATTGAAGCTGAGAGCCTCCATGCCATTCAGCAGGGCCAAGCGAGCCGACTCGAGACAGCAAGCGTCCATGAGAGACTGCTGGTAGGCATCGTAGACCGACTGAGTGACGAGGATAAACTTATCAGACTGCTGACGGAGCAGAAGCGGGGCACTGAACACAACCGACTGGATGTATTCCTTAGCCTTGCCCGGAGTAAGCTTCTGGGCCTCGTAGGACGACTCTGCATTTTCTGTAATCGCTGCTCCACGCTGGGACGGGTTGGCTGTAACCTGTTCGGTAATCTGTTTCCAGAAGCCATCGATGATGGTGAAGAATTCCAGGTCGAGCCCATCCGTAATGACCCCACTATCGGTAACGTTCCGGGCGTCCCTGTCGTTGAACCAGAACAGGCGGTACCAGAAATCCATAATGGAACGCTCCAGAACTTCGATGACGATGTTCATGTAGTCCGTATCCGTGAAATCCGGAATGTCGACGCCGGTGCGGAGAGAGTAGACAGTTGCCGAATACTGGAGGTCAGTGTGACACTGGGCCAGAAGGATCTCCCAGGCGCCGGGCTCCCATTTCAGCTTGCGGGTGTTGACGTTCCAGGGTTGGGGAGTCGGGTTACACCCGATGTTGCCCACGCCGACCATGCCACCTTCACCGATGTAACCCACCTCGGTGTTAGTGATGATGTCGGGGAATACTGTGTGGATGGCGTTGATGTCAGGACCCTGAATGGTGTCCTCCATAATCATCTCCGAGATTGCCTGAACGACACGTCCACAAAAAGTGAACTTGTCCATGTCGAGGAATCCGCCGTTTTTATTTGACATAGTCCTTAAAGTTTTTGAGTTTGACTACTTGAGAATCTTTTTGGCAGCGTTGACCTTCTGGAGCTTCTCGCGAGCTTCGTTTTTCAGGTCAGCTGCCGAGGGACCGGTCTTCTTGCCCCCAGGCAGAACCGTCTTGCGATTCTTCGGGCGGTAGTTGCTACCACGGAGGTTACGGAGTTCGTTCTCCTGCTCCTCGATGAGGTTCGTTGCCTCGTCAAGCATCGCCTCCAGCGCTGCAACGCGGTCCTCGAGGGACTCGGTCTCCTCCGTCTCGATGTCGGTGACGATGTTGTCCTCTACGGTAACCACCCGGCCGTCCTCCAGGACGACAGTGCCCGACGTCTCGCCGTTTGCGAGAGTTGCCTCTACGCCTTCGGCCAGATTGTCCTCTTCCCCTACGGTCTGGAGAACGACCTGACCCTCAGCATCCAGATAGTCGAAGTTGGCGGGAGCGCCTTTCTTGCCACTCCGGAATGCCTTGACTTTGCTCATGAATTTCTCATAAGCGCTTTTTTCGCTTTTTGCCATAGCATTGAAAATTTGGTTTGTGTTGTATGAATTGATTTTGGAAATGAATCCCAAGTCAAGAAGTGACTTAGCATCGTGGATGCGTTCCTCATGCATGACATTGCGGAGTCGTTCTCGGTCCTGGCCTGTTCTCTCGACGTATACGTCAAGAATAGCCTCCTCCTCCAAAGCAAGCTCATCGGCAATGCTGCGGGCATCGTCGGAAGTGAGCCAATCCCCCACCGGCATGTATACCCGATGGATGAGTGCCCGGCAATTCCTGTTTGCAGATCGGTTCTCTGCCGGAGCTGCCAACAGGATGCACACTGCCATCGAGTGGCATCCCCCGACAATGTTTGTATACAGGGTTTTTCCGCTCATTCGGAGAAGGTCGTAAATCTTGAAGCCCTCCTCAACAGAGCCCCCGTCACAGTCAATGTTGATGCACACCTCCTGTTCACTGGGGTGCTCATCAAGTACCCGGCGGAAAGTCTCTACTGAGCAGATCTCCGAGACCCCGCCCCAAAGCTCCATCATGACCCGATTCTCTTCGGAGTCAATTGCGCCTTTCAGGTTGATGAATATCATATTCCAAACTATTTCGATACAAATATAACTATTCCTAACAGATGTTGAAATATTATTTGTGCTGGGCTATTTAAAAATTAGCCCGGCCTTGGATCTGCACGTAGTTAGCATCTTCCCTCCGGATGTCTTCGATCGTAGCAATCACTCTCACCTGGCCAAATGCTTTTTGAATTGCCCTCTCCATATCAAGCCGACTCATGGGCTCCGACGCCTCAGCGAATGACCGGATAGCATATCCCCCGTCCGACCCAACTTTAGTGAATGGTACCCCGCCACCAAGTTCATTTATGGCTGACAGAAGAGGTAGGAACATGCGGCTCGACTTCTTGTTAATGATGGTCTCGCCTCCTTCTGCCTCAATGTGCACTCCCCCGGCGGCATGACTGGGCCCCTCGATGTACTTACCCCTTGCGGCTTTCGGCAGGGGAACTGCCCAAAGAGCTGCTATCTGGGCTGCCCCCAGAGCTGCAGCTGCTGCAATGAACGGTATAGCCATGGGGAATCCCATTTTAGAGGATGCCATGATAGAGATTGCAGTATTGATGCCAATCTCGAAGGAACCTATTGCTCTCTCCCGGATAGCTTTCTCCCGTTCGATTTTGGCCAGATCCTTCTCCTTCTGCTTCTCCATCTTGACTTTCTTCTCGTTGTACTGGGCCTCCGTGATTTGGCCATTAGCATACATGTTTGCCAATGCCTGCTCCTCCCGGCTGTACTGTTCTTCTACCTCCTGAACCCGGCGCTCCGCGAGAGCACTGGCCAAGTCATTGAAAGCAGTAGCGAAGCCGGATGCCATTCCAGCATACTCCTTGAGCTTCTCAATTCGCTCCTCCCATAAAATCTCTTCATTCTCAGCCATCTCGAGTTGGATCTGAGCAATGGCGTCCTCGTTCCCCTGAGCTGCTGCCAACTCAGCCTCCAGGTATTTCTTCCGTATCTCGTACCTGGACTTGTGATTCAACTCAGCTTGAGCTAATTCCTTGTCGAGGTCCATTTGCTGGAGACGAAGATTGTTGGCTCGTAGCTGGGCCTCCTGTTCATAGGTTTTCTCCCCGGCAGCTCTCCTGGCTTCGATTTGTTTCTCGAGCATCTCATTCTCGAGCTCCAGCTTCTCTCTATAGTTGTCCGCTGCCTTTGAAAGGTCCTCGGCATACTGTTCGTCGAGAGCTTGGTTGAATCGGTCAAGTTGCTGTTTTGTAGCGTCCTCCCGTATCTTTTTGATTTCATCCTGGAGGTTCTGTTGAATCTGTTTCTCAAGCTCAGCCCGGTTGACCAGAAACTGCTCGTAAGCTGCATACTCTTTCTGGTACTCCTCTTCACTCATACCTCTTATGAACCGGGGAGGCTGGATGTTGGCCAGTTCCTTCATAGCGTCCTGGTACTTCTGAGTCACCTGGGCAATCTGCATGTCGACTGTGCCTCCGGAAGCTAAAGCCAATATGTTGGCTCTCACCCCAGCAAGGTAGTCATTAAGCTGTTTGGCTTGGTTCTCGTAGAACTGCTTGTCAGACCGAGCCATAGCATTCAGGGCCGTCTGATACTCCTTGTTAGTGATTTTGCCGTGAGCTTTTTGGAGAGCGAGACGCTCCCGGGCTCCATCCTGAGCTGCCTTGTAGAGTTTCCTTTCATACTCCATCCGGATGGCGATGCTCGTAGACTGGAATGTTGTTTGGAACCTGATATCGTCTTCCCGGATTTTCTGCATGGCTTCCGAGTTCTTCAAAGCAACCTCCAGAGCCTTATCGGCGATGGACTGCTGAGCCTCCCGATTGGCTATTGCAGTCTCGAGAGCCAAATTGGCAACTGTAGCTCCTTCATTCTCGATTGTCCGGAACAGTTCTTGGTATCGGCCTTTCAAGTCGTCGAGGTCCTTTTTGGCCTCCTTGTATTTGTCCAAGCTTCCCGACCACGTGTTGAGCTCCTCCTCCTTGGCTGCAATCACCTTCTTCAAGGAGTCGAGCTCATCCATTGCAGCCATCTGTCTTTGACGAGCTGCACTCGCCTCAATCTCGCGGAGCTTGTTGGCCGTTTTGAGCTGAGCTTCGGCGATCTGTTCCGACGTGGCATGATTGGCTTTGAGGTTCTCGATCTCCCGTTTGCCCCGGATCTCCTCTGCTTTAGATAGACTGTTCCGCTTGGTCTCGATCCGGTCCAGGACGTACATGGAGGCTTCGGCAGCTCGATCATATGCTTCCATTGCACGGGTTGCTTTCTCCTGAGCTTCCGTATTACTGGTAAATGCGTTCGTAAGAGCAACCACTCCAGCCACCAATCCCGCCACTGCCGCTGCCACCAACACAACAGGATTGGCAGCTAAAGCCGCGTTCCAAAGCCAAGTAGCAGCAGCTGCTGCTTTGGTGAGGGTGTTGCCAGCTCCTTGTACGGCATTCTTAGCAGCTATAGCTTTCGTCTCGGCGAGAGTCTGATTGATGCCAACCAGCTGAACCAAGTTGGCTGCAGCGCGATACGCGGCTTCGTTCTTGGAGAGAGCTGCTTGGAGAGAATACAAAGAGGAGAGAGCCGTGATGATGGTTATCATCGTCGTCATGGTAGCATTGAGCTCCTCGTTCCCGCTCCCGAGTACCTGAGTGGCTGTGGCCCATAGACCATAGTCAGAAGTGATAGCCGAAGTTGCATCCTTAATAGCGTCCAGTGTGTCGACCCCCCGTCCGGTTTGGTCGATAGCTGTATTGACCGTGTCCTCTGCCGCCTTGAGCTCCTCAGCTCGCTTGACCATCTCCTTAAAGGATGCTGAACTCGTATCCCCGGCTTGAGCCATCCGGATCAGAGTGTCGGTTAATTCGTTGAGCTCCTGTTTCAGGTTATCCGTTGCCTTCTCGTAGTTACCAACTGACCGGCGATAGTCCCCGAGTGCCTCCTCCTGAGCTTTGAGCTCCTCGGTGGTTTCTGCAATGCGCTTGCCGAGCTCGGCTTTACGAGCCGCGTCCTGCATTGAGTTGCCCAGCTCTGCAAACTCGGCATTGTCCAAAGCCAGCTGGGTCCTCAGCTTGTTCAGACTGGACTCCTGTTGGTTCTGGAGCTTAATGTTGTTTTGAATTTGCTTCTGGTACTTGTTCGCCTCGCTGTTGATTGCCTTGATCTGGTTGTCAAGCGCATAGTATTCTTGGGCATTCTCTTCGGTTACTTTGCCCAGAGCTTTTTGCTGATCCCTGAGCTCCTGGGACCGGAGTTTCAACTCGGCTAACGACTTGAGGGCATCCTCAGCTGTTACCCGGACATTGTAGATTGTACTTTTCTGTTCTTCGGCCATATCACATTCGTATTAGGTCTACTTTGGTTATCTCCCCCGCTTGGAAGTTGCTGATCTTCGAGACGTAGAACCAGAACCCATGCTCCTCCAGCCATACAGGGTTGAATAGATCCAGGCCTTGGATGTCGAAAGAATCTAAAAGGACCTGAGTCTGTAGGACCTTCGGTCTTTTGAGTATGTTGTTGATGAGCTTACTGTAGTACTTCGGAATGTAGTAATTCAAATTTTTGAAGTACGCCGTATACAGTTTTACTCGAGTAAGGGTGTATCCTACGCTCACCTGGGGCCACATGTAGTCAGACTTATTGATGTGCACTACCATCGGTTTACTGAGAGCATTGTATTCCCAAGTCGTCTCGGTCATTTCCCCGTTCTCCATATGCCCTCTATCGATAGACCAAATCGGGTAGTTAGCAAGTGTGTGGGCCTTACCCGTACCGACCTCGTCGTAGAGAGTTTGGTTGAGCCCTGCCAAGAGCCCGATTTGGAACAGGAGCTTCGTGGGCTGGAGATTGACGTCCTGGATGCTAAACTTGTACGAGTCCGTAACGTTGTTGTCCTTGTTGTCCTCGAGCTTTATTTCGTTGGTCTGGGCATAGTTGGACAACCGGAACGTAAGCTTAGCGTCTTTGCTTTTTACCAGCTTGCCAGACCAATTCTTCCCGGACAAGCTTCGTCTGTTGTAAAACTCCCGAATAGAGTATGCTCTTGCTACTTTTGTGGAGGGGTTCACGTCGACAGTCAACCCGAACAACTGGAGGAAAGCTTTGGTTATGTCCCCTAAGCTTTTGAACCCCGTCGAGGCCAGGAGGTCGTAGGTTAACCCGGGCTGGGGCTTATCCCCCGGAGAAGTTTCCGCCGCTACGGGAGCAGTAATGCTGACGGGGAACCTCAGGTCATACGGATTGACAGCGGTCTTGACTGTGGTAAGATACCCATATACCGTGATGTGCTCTCCTGTCTCCATCGGGATGTCGACCGAAGCGCTGCCGGAAGTCCCCGACGACCAGGACCTGGTCAACACCATATCGTTTGTCCCGTCGTTCTTGTAGTGGGTAACTTCGACTGTCACAGTACCCCCCTTGATGTCAGCAATATTGGACCATGCGAAGCTGAACGTGATGGTCGTGTCCCACAAAGTCATCCAGTTGAATGTCCCAGATACGGGTCCAATCTCCAAACGTCCGGCGATCGGGTCCCCGACGGTTACCCCCGGATTGCCTTCCCATACCACCACTTCCTTAGTGCCAACCGGGGGGTACCTGAGCCAGCCAGTTCCGGATGCCCTGGGAGCATCCGAGCTATCCGAGCTATCTGCCAAAACCGGGTAAGTGCAAGGCAAAAACATTTCTGCCCGATCGGCAGGGTCTACGTCAGTTTCGAGACTGTAGCCTGCTCGGGCGAAGATCCACGTTACGAGGTCATACCAATTGATGTGGGGGTAAAACTTGTCCATCTCTCGGACTTGCCGGATAGCCTCCATCCAGACAGGGGGGACGTTTGGGTTTTTCTGTAGAGTTGCATATAGCCAAAAGTACAGGACCTTAGGCTCCCCTGGGGCAGAGAGATATCGCTCGGTCTGCCCCATTGTGTCGGTGTACCACTTAAGAAGGAACATCCCGGTCCCTGGGTCTTTCGCGTCGGTGTTGTTGAGGGTGTCGAACAAGTCAGCGTTTGCCCCGAGTATCTGAACCCCGATCGCTGTATCGGATACGTCTACCATGTTCAGCACTGCCCCCGCCGGGGATATGAGTGCTCCATCATAGAATAGTTGGCACGGAAACTTCATGTATGGCACATCTGACCCCGAGTCAATTACCGAACTGAACTGGAATGCTTGATCATTGTGAGTCGTCCTGGGCAGGCTGATACGTTGGGAATATGAGGCATTCCGGTCTTTCAGCTCCGCCAGATTGTTGATCTGGTAGTTCATCGCAGGAGCATCCAGCGGGAGGTCCAGGGACCAGACCTTCCCGTCAATGCCTTTCATAAGGAGTTCATAATTCATATCACCACTGAATTCGTTCGTCGATAAGCTGGAATTCGAAGTTAACCGTGTTCCGAGGAACTCTGGTGTCCCAGGTCAGATCGGTATCATCTACGAGGACTCGCTGCCACCTCTCTATTGAAAGGTTGTAAACTTGGACCAATGGGGAGAGAGCAATTCCTTTGAGCAAGTTGAAGTCGTTCTCATCAATCTGTCCTGCCCCGACTTGGACTATGTTCTTAACCCCCGGAGCTAACTCGCCTCTGGTCTGGAGGGCATAGGGTTCTTGGGCATCAGCCAATACGTATTGATCCCCCCGGTCAACCTCCTGAGTATATTTCTTGTGTTGCTCAAACATATATGTATCCCATCCGCCTTTCTGGTTTATCCAGCGGATGTAGAACGGGTTGCAGGGGACCTCCGTGTCAACAAATGTGATATTCCATGCTCTATGGGGGTATGTCCCCTCCGAAAGTTTGAAGTTCATGTAGTCAGCCCCCCAGTCGAGATAGTCATCAAATTCGCGCACAAGGGGGACGTTGACTCTGGTGGAAACGGCAAACTGAAATTCGCGCGTAGCCGTGGTTGATTTAAACCGAACGTCTACCGAGTTGGAGGGCTTAACCCCGTAAACCCCCTTCGGGAACAGAGTGAGGTAGTATGGGTACCCGAAATACTTCTTAATGCACAGGTTCCTATTGTCGTCGGGGGTTCTATCGGTTAGTATCAGCCCTACGTCTGACGTGGAGAAATTTACGTTGTAACCCCGTGGGCGAACCCCCCGGGAGGCATACCGGACATTGAAGTCTTGATCGCCGATGCCCCTGTAGGCGTATGCCGATACGAGGTTGTAGTCAATGCCAAAATCGACGATCGAGCCCGTATACTGGTAGTCTCTAGCGCGATCCCGAAACCCAGCTTTAGCTAAAAATCTGAGGTCATACTTCTTCGCCACCCCGAATCCGGGGTCCCTGTGGATGTATGTGCTTTCAGTTAGTAAATCTACTGCCTTCTTCGTGCTGGGTCTGTAGGAGGCAGGGATCTGGCCGTATGCCAAAGTCATGTCATACAGTGTGACCTTTTTGCCGGCAGTTCCACCAGCGACTCCAGCATAGACTATCAATACAGCGGTGGGCCCAGGGTTCCGGAGGTCTTTTCTTATCTGAAACCTCCACGTAATGGAAGTTCCAATATCCAAGACTGCGTAGGCCTCCAGGGCGGTATCGATAATCTCCCCCTGTTCGTTACCCTGATAAAAGGCTACGGACATTTCGGTTGTCTCCCTAGAGAACCCCCGAGAAACGTTAAAAGTATACCATTCCCCTGCTACCATTTGGCGGTAGACGGGGAAATTCCTGTTGGAATACTCCTCCGAGCTTCCCGTGTTGTCCAACACCGTCGTCTGTTCGCTGTCTATAATGTTAAGCGAGATCATGCTGGCCTTGTCAAAGTCCTGTGTCTTGACCTCGAGTCCAGGGGTGTCGACATGGGTCTCTACCGGTATTTGCGAATACGCTGAATATAGGGAGTCGTAAGGGGGTTGCTGGGTAATCATAATGTCGCGCTATATTATATATCCGTGATCCATATTGTTGTCGGGGGTGAATGACTCCTCGATGAGGACATCCATCGTCTTGTCCAAATGCTGAGACAGGTACTCCTCGAAGTTGTCAGCGGGGGTGTCAACTAAATCGACGCACATGTGATTGCGGTAAAGCTCCGAACCTTCTCTCTTGATCTTCCATGCAGTAGCATTCCCAAACCGGACCAGGTCCTTTGGGTCCGAGAAGGTGATGCCTTTGAGCTTTGCCCACTCCACGATAATCTGCCCCAGATTGGCGGGGATCTTGCCAGGACCTCGCCCCCGGATGAGAGTGTAGAAGTAGTTCGGGGCTTCGATTGTCCCCCAAACTGTTTCGCCTTCACGTCCCGTCTGGACCGTTATCTGAGCATAGGTCCTGCCAGAAGCTTCCTGCCCGGCGTCCTGTGATGCCCGGATGATCTCGGCCCTCATTTGAGTGAGCCCCTCAGCTAATATCTGTTCCAGCTCTACCGCCATTTGTTTCTGGGTTTGCGAGCATTTGCTTTCTGTTGAGCCTTGCGCTCCAGTTCCTTGTTCAGTCGCTCCCGGAAGAGGTGACTCTGCAAGTTGGTGAAAAGGAGGTTGTACACCTTACCATATTTCCACTCCAGTATATCGTCCGGGTCCTTCGAGTAGTCCTTAGCCAGTGCAGTGATGGTAGCCATCTCCCCGACCGCCAAAGAGAATTGAGCAATCCCGGCTGCCTTCTCCTCAGCACTGGGCTCGTACTTGAGCTCAGCCTGTTCTCGTTCAATCCAGTACTTAATGCCCCCAAGAACCTCATACCAGTACTCGACAATTTCGGAGGTGTTCCGGAGACTCCATTTGACGCCGAGGCATTGCATGCCTTCCTTCATCTTGTCAAGGTCAGTCAGATCCTTGTCAGTAATGATCCGGCCAAGTTCTATGCGTTGGCCGAACGTCATCTGACCGCCTTTTATGTCGATTCGCTGTATCATACTCTTTTGATGTAGCAATGTTCGAAGCTCCACTCCGTGTCAGGATGATCGTTCATCCGGATCTGATCTACGACATACCCAGGCACGTTCGGAAAACGGAACGCAGAGCATGTCCATCCTGTTTTGTCGCTCCATATGACATGGTCATCCATCACGCTATGTCCGTTGTCTGAGTGAGTGAGACATGTCAAAGACCGATCCCCGTCGTTAGACCAGGATCCTGCTATGAACCAAGCAGTGATGCCTGTTACCCCCTCCGTCTGGTACCCGGGGTCCCCGGCTTTCCACGTAGGCATGGGCAAATACTGACGGTCGAAGAGTATGGTGTGCCCCGACAAGTCAAACCCAGGCTTTACCACTTCGAGGAGGGGCCGCCAGATCTTATCCTTGTAAGAGTCCAAGCACCAGTCCTGTTTGAAGGTGAACTCCAGACCCACACTGACCTCGTTAGCGTCAAATCTGGCAGACGGGTACAACACCCGAATAGTGTTCATAATGTCGGGATATCGCTTGACCAATCGAGAGTTCTTGAGCAAGTAGAGGAAAGGCCGTACCATCTGCTCCTCAATCTGGTTCTTCAACTCCAGTCGCCCGAGGGTGGGCGAGTTCTTGCTGAACTTCGTGTCTCCTTTGTAGGCATCGTTGGCCATCGGCTCGAACTTACAGAAGTAGACCTGCATGATGGTGCGCTGGGTGGGGTAACCCCGATATGGCGTATCGTAGTAGCCAGTGGTTGGCTCCTCAACATAGACGAAGTCGGCCGAGGCCCGATTGCCGTCCGAGTCTGTCACGAATCTCTCCATCGTGTCCACTTTGACGTTCAGCATCCGAGCTTGGTCACACTCAAAGACGGCAAGAGGGTTTACCATCTTGACCATGTTGCGGATAGTAGTTATGATGTCCAGGGTCATCGTTTTGCAGGGGTTATGATTTTGGCGGACTTCATGCCAGTCGCCTTAGGCTTGATCTCAAATATCATTCGCATGATGAGCATGTCCAGAAAGTCCGGTGACCTGCCGAGGAGCTGCTTCATGGTGTCCTTGGAGATGAGCTCCCGCTTCTGCTCAGCGGAGTTCGTGTTCTTGGACTTGAGGACCGACATCTCCTGCTTGATCTTCTCCTGAACCTCGGGAGAGCAGAGGATGTGGATTTGGCGCTTGTTGATGAGCTCCGCCAGCTTGAATGCGCACTCCGACTTGATGTTGTTGTACGTCTTGGAGTCAATGGCGGATTGACCTCCGTGAAACTCCCGGATGCCTTTCAGGTAGCTCTCCAAGTAGAACCCGAGTCCGTCAGCATCCGAGACGATGCTGGACCTGGGGACTTTCAGACCGGTGGCCAATTTAGCGATCTTCTCCTCCATCTCCTTGCCTTCCGAGAAGCCTTTGGCGATGGGGATCCGACAGACCATGCCGTCCCAGGTTCCAACTACCCAACTGTCTCGCCCTTTCCCAGCAAGGTCAGTGCTAATGAACCGATTGCCCGTCGGGAGTACGAACTCATTGCTGAACATGTCGCACACTGCATCATAGTCAACCAGCCAATTTGGGTCATCATCATACTCCCAGTTGCCAAGGACCAGTCGCTCGATCTGCGACTGGGTCAGGTTCCGGAGAAGCCCCTCAATGTATGTGTCGGGGAGAGTCTTGTTGTCCTGGGGCAGAGCTTTGACGAACCGACGCCAGGGAGGCAGCTTGTTCTCCTTCCATGGCTTGTAGTAGTCCGCGTAGAGAAAATTGTTGGTCGGGTTGCAGGTGATGAGGAGTTTGGGAGCCAGCTTGTAGACGTCATTCTTCCATCGGCCGATGGAAGCCTGGAGGTTGGTCTTCGCCTCGCGGGTAAACTCGCCTCCCTCTTCGATCCATCCCCGAGTCATCTGCATGGAGCCGAACCTCTCGTACATGGGGTCACTGGGGTTATACTTGGCGTCGATCAGGTAGATGCGGCTTTTGTTGTACAACTCGAAGAAGTTGTATTGGCCATTAAAGTGGTAGTAGTTCTCCGTGATGCCCCAGTGGGCAAATACCTCGTAGATGGAGGGGATAGTGTACCGGACCAGGTCGGCAGCTGTCTTACGCGCAATAAAATAAAATGTCTCCGGGTAGGTGAGGGCATCGCCGGCTATCAAGGAACACCCGAGGTAGGATTTGCCAGCACCTTTCGTGCCGGCATACAGAATGTCAGTGACCGAGTCATCAAGCCATAACCGAGCCACTTCCTTCTGCTTCTCGTTGCCTTTGGTGTCGAATTGAAGCCGGCGTCCCATTCTACTTTACCTCCATTCCTGTTATCTGTTCGAGAGTAATGCCCCCCGTCAGGCTGACATTGGTCTTGCGTCCTTGGAGTACCTGGATGAGGCTGGCAGCGTACTTACCAACCAATGCTCCCTCAATTTGCTGGGAGTTGATAGCGTCCTCGATGGTGCCACCAATTGCAGCTGATACCGGGTCTCCCGTGAGCTCCTCATACTCAACAGGATTGACCCCAGCAAACAGCCTGAATGATTCGATGGTCATCGGGCGGGAAATGTAGACGCTACAGTCTTCGCCATTTCTATTCTTGTGAGCCTGGGAGAAATAGTTATCCTGCATGAATTTGCAATACTCAATGAACGCAAAATAAAGCTCCTCCGCATCGGTGGGCTTTACAAATTCCCCGGCGTCTCGTCTCTTCTGTCCCTCCTCCATGTAAGCGAGCGGACTCATTTTATATGTGCTTCGTGCCATGCCTCAAATATAATCAAACTTTACACAAACTAAAAATTTATTTCTGCACAACAATCCCCGGAGCGTTTGGCCCCGGGGATCTCTAATTTATTCGCTTACGCGAATGAGGGTCGCACCGAACCACAGAAACCTGACCGAAATGCCGTTCGGGCAAATCATACCTTCGTGGACCGTGGCGATGGAGGGGGTCCAATTACAGTACTTGGTATTAATCTCCGAGTATAGAGCCCAGTTCTTCCCGAGCTGCTTGAAGTGTTTTGCTTTCATGCTTGTTGGGTTTTAATTTCGTATGCGCGAGTGCCGTCCAGTATTTGTGGGTCGGGAGAAGGCCCAATTTGGCACCAGATCTACGGTCTCTACCAATTCTACAGGCTACGACTTCTTTTTGAATTTTTGAATCCGTCTCTCCGCTCTCTCCATCTGTTTGATGGATCTGTTCAACTTCCGTTTGGGGCTGATCCACCATTGGCGAATCCCCCCGATAACAGCGAACAGGCCGATGATGGCCAACAGGTAAATTGCAATCATTTTCTACGTCTCTTTTCTAATTTGTTTTGTAATTTGCGGGCCTCAACCCAGTCCTCGTACCGCATCCATTCCGGGCGGGATGTCAGAATCAGCTGACCCAGTGCTATTTGCATGGCGGTCTTCTTCAATTTGCGGGCGTAGTCCAGGACCTCCCGCTCCTCTTTTGAGTAGATCCCCAGCCATCGCCGGAACACCCCAAGTTTCCCAGTTGGGGGTAGCCCCAACTTCTCAGTTTTTCCCATAATAAACAATATTTGACCAGTAGTAAACAATAAAATTTCTTATTGTTTCTCACCTAAGTGATTGACATTCAATTGATTAGGTCCCCAATTCTCCTCCCGAGAAACAATGTAAACAATGTTTCTGTGCACTCTATTTTGGGATTTCTCATTTCCTAAATTGGTCATAATTTTCCTCATATTCCCTATTCAGGTTTTCCTCCTAAATTATTGTTTACATTGTTTACAAGGGCCTAAACCATTGATATTCAATCGATTACCGAGAAACAATGATTGTTTATTATTGTTTCCCATTGTTTACTGCTGTTTTAATTTAAGGGGTTGATTATCAATGATTTGGGATTATTTCCATTGGAACAATAAACAATAAACAATAGGGGTCCCCCGGATTTTAGGGGGGGGGCTGTCGAGATTTTTGCCAATAAACAATGAAACAATAAAACCATCAACTTTTGGGCCCGGGGGTCCCCCTGATTTGTAAACAATGGAACAATGGTTTGACCAACTTTTGGGCCCGGGGCCATGGGAAAATTGTAAACAAAGAAACAATAAAACCATCAACTTTTGGGGCCGGGGTCCTATTCCCCCGTGGACCCAAAGCCCCCCACTCCTCTTTCAGTCGATTGCGGGAAAAGCTCGGCCTCCGACTCGAGAACTTCCACCCCGGTATAGAAGACAGGCATCACCAAACCCTGAACCAGCTTCATCCCCGGCTTGAGGATGACGGTATCCTTGCCGACGTTCATGACGTGCAGATGGATCTCTCCTTGGTAGTCTTCGTCAACCACGCAGGCTCCGACCTGTAGCTGGTGCTTGGTGGCAATACCGCTCTTGTTGAACATGATGAGAGCATACCCCCGGGGGATTTGAGCTTTGACCCCGGACGGAATGTTGATGCTTTCGCCCGGCCAGATCTGGATAGCTTTGAAGTCTTCCGGGATGTAGAAGTCCAGCCCGGCGGACAGACCCGTTCCTCTGGACGGGGTCTTGACATTTCTTACTTTTACGATTTTCATTTTTTGAAGTATTCTTCGAGCCGAGCTCGATGTGTTGTACCTGACGAGATCGATGTTCCTTCTATGAAGTTGTACCGGGTGTGGAGAGGCAACTCCTGGAATGCCTTCCTGAACGGTTGACCCTCCGGTTCGAATATCTTGCCCGCAGGATTGTAGGGGGTAACGTCCTTCATGTTTCGGGACTTGATCCACCCCAAAGCCTCTTCTCGGGTTATGAGGTGCAGGGAGGGCCTAATGGACCCCTTACGGAGCGTCATTTTGAACCACTGAGTCTCCGTATTGGAGTCGTCTTCTTTAAACCATACCCGGTAGTAACCAATAGCTATTGCCATAAGTTGTAAAATATCTCGTGACACTTCTTGCGGTACGCCATCGGATCCTGCCGTATACTTTGGCACTTGAGAGGCTCTTTTGGTCGGTCGAGAATCTCCTGAGGCAGGACGTCGCTGAAAGCATCTTTGAGAATGCGCTTGTGGGTTCTGTCCTCCCGGGGCAAACGGAGAGCGAACCTGACAACGTCATGCCCCAGGAATGGTGACCGGAGTTCAACTGTGCTCCTCATGGAAGCCCGGTCAAGCCGAGGCATGTGGTAGAACGGAAGCTCTTGGAACACGTCTGAGAGCTGGGGGTCATAGTCATCAACTCGGCGATAGCCTCCGAAGAGTTCGTCAGCTCCATCCCCGGTCAGGATGACCTTCTCCTTGACCTTCTCCATGAGTCGGAACTGGGGGATCATGGAGCCCAAGTCTATGGGGGTCTCGTTGTAGCGGAGACACATCTCCAGGCAATCATCATCGGGGATAGGGCCGAGAGAGATGATAGAACCCCCTAAAAATTCGGACAATAGCATGCCAAATTTCGATTCATTATTCTCCACCATATAGAGATTAACCCCCAGGCCCATTCGATGAAGAATAGAGGCAATTATGGACGAATCCAGTCCCCCCGAAACCAAAGCCCCTACCGGGGTCTTGGAGTACATGGCTCTGCGTCGTATTGACTCAGAAACTCGCTCCCGAAGCTCCTGAGCCAATCGCATCCTGCCCCAATTGTATGTCTTACTCCTCAGTCCCCAGTTGAAATAGTCTCTGCGGACGACAGTCGGAGTTACCCTCATGCTGTCGAAGGAGTAGACCGTGTTCGGCATTATGCGCTTAACTGTGTTCCACGGAGTCCTGTCGTCCCAGTTGTAACCCCATTTGAACACTTCCGACTGGTAGTACCTGTCAAAGTCCTTGAAGTCCGATACCAACGGGGATATCTCCGAGCAGATCTCCCCGAACTGGTTGTAGTAGAGCTGTTTCTTGCCAAGGGGGTCCGTGAAGGCAATAATCTGGCTCCCCCGGTACCAGCATATTGCCCACATACCATCCCAGTGGTTGGCTTCGAGGAGGATGTCTTCGAGATACGAGGATCCAAACAGGTCGCGGAGATACTCGACGTCGCTGTTATATTTCTGGGGGTAGTTATAGATCTCCCCCACGTAGAGAAGCCACCCGTTGTCTCCTGCCAGTTTTATGGGCTGAGCCAGGTCATCCCCTGGTTCAGTCTGAATGGGCAAACGAACATGACCGAGGAACCATCCCCCTTCAGCAATCTGGGTGAACTCGGTACCCCGATGCTGTATTTTGTCGATGGCATTAGCCCTTCTTGTTATACTTATTCCGCACATATCCCTTGAGTTTGTTTTTGAGAGTTCCCATGAGACAAACTATCCTTATCCCAATGATGATGGGCTCTTCCTCCTGCCATGTCTTTTCTTCGAGTCTTTGAGGATCTGCTGTGCCGCCCGGTCGATCCAGTTTGTATAGCACAGGCTATCCATGTGGAGCCCGGTCAGTAGCTTAGAGCAACTCGGGCAGAACATGCAATGGTCATATTCCCGATGAGCTTTAGCTCTTGCTTCGTCGATAGTCATAGCTTAGTAGATTACCCATTTGGAAAGATCTTCGTTGTATGCATGAAGGGACCCAGCGAAGTAATGCAGAGAGCCTTTCTTGAGAGAGGGGTAGGTAGCTGCGAGGATATTGAACACGTAGTCCATCATAGCCTCTGTCAACCAGATGTCAATTGCGAAGTGCTTGAAGAAGTCATTGCTCCGGATGTAGTATATCACGTGGAGCCGGTTGTTCCGGATGAGGAACTGGTAACTGATGGAGCAAGGTACTCGGGTCAAAGCCCCGGCTGTTGCCCGGGTGTCCTCCGGCTCGAAGATCATGACCATTGCTCGTCTGGAGTGCGGGTCGTCCCGGAGAGTCATAATGACATTGTCCAACTGGTGGATTTCGGGTCCCTTGTGGAAGATGTGCAGACGCTCCGAGTAGGTGTAGTCGAAGCGACCCTCCTGACGGGTCTTGCTCACCAGCTTCTGCCACAAGTCCCGGCGGACCTCCCAGCTCTTACCCGGATTGACCCCGTTTCGGTCAAGCCGGTCGGAGAGCTCTGCTTGGCAATACTTCTCGATTAGCTCGGCTTCGTCTTTGAACATGAAGTCGAGCATCTCACGTTTGCCGAGATACGGCTTCGAGATGACGAAGCTCACTCCGATGAGTTCCTTGGTGAGCCGGTCGTCCCCGCTGAGCTCCTGGTTTTGGTAATGGTTGACCGGGACCGTGATGCCGGAAACCTTGAGCTCCCGGTCCATCTCCCGGATCATTTCGAAACAGTCTTTGAATATTCTACCCATGTCAGTATTTGGATTTAATGCGAAACAGGTTTACTTGATACTTCAACGACCAGAGCCCCCGGGCTTTGTCTTCCGTGACACCCATGCTCCCAAAAAGCATAGCGAACATTGCCCATATGTTCCGAAGTCTCTCCTCGAAGACCACCAGGTCAACCAGGTACTGAGACTGTCTCCACTCCCGGTTCTTGAGGCAGTTGGCAGCCAAACCTATGGTCTTGATCAGCTCCAGGGTATTCTCCTTGAAATTCTCGTCGGCTGTATTCTTCCGGAACCCATTGGTTTGCCTCCAAGCAAAGTCCGGGGCCATGCCGTACAGCTGGTAAAGCTCGAGCATAAAATTGAAAGCATCGATCAGTTCCTCCAGCACGTGGTCCTCCTCGTTTTTGTCATTGGCCTCCATCGCTTCGGTGAGCTCCTCAACAATCTGCCAACATAGTTTCTTGAAAAGCTCTTGGTCCTCCAAAGTGTTAATGTCAAAGTTCGCGATGCGCTCCTTGAAGTATGGCCTGTACATGAGCTGGAGCTCCCCCTGTAGGGCATAAATCTCTCCCCAGCTCTTAATGAATGACTTAAAGTCCTGTGTGTTCATGGCTCGATGTCCGGGGTCATGTCGTACTGTTCCGGGTCGTTTTTCGGGGAGGAGTATACGGCTACTCGGAGTCCGGCTCCCGTGAGAACACGTCTAACTTCATGCACCTCTACAGAACTGTTTCGGATGAAGTCTACAGCCTCCTGGAAGGTTGAGAAGTACGTAGGGGGTACCTCTAGGGGTTCTAACGGCTTGGGGGCCGCTAATTCGTTGTTGATGGCCCCGACGGTAGCTACCATGTCGAGGAGGTTGTCCTCCTTGTGCGCATTGGATTCACGTGCCATTTTCACTGCCACTTGGACCCAAGACACGTCAAGAGCGGTCAGGGGCTTACCGGTAACTATCGAGGCGATCTCTGCGGCTTTCCGGTTGCATTCCATGAATGGCCCGTACTGTCTCTCTTTTTCCTCCGACCGCTCATTTATGATTTGGTCAGCGCGTTTAAGTATGTTACTCATAATTTTTAGTATATGTGTTAGTATATGTGTTAGACCCCTCGCCAAGGGAGGAGGAGCCGTCACTCCCCCCCCCTTGGCGGGGGTCTTGACTTATTCCTCAGCCGGTACGTTCTCCGGCTCGATCTGTTCTGCTTCGGGAGCTGCTTCGGGAGCTGCTTCGGGGGCTGCTTTGTCAGCCTTCTTCCGGCCGCGCTTCGGCTTCTCCTCGGGAACCGGTGCCATCTCGCCGAGCTCCAGGTCCTTCGAGTCGATGCCCTTGCCCCAGACGTGACCGTCGTTGGTCTTGATTCGGTACTGGATGAAGTTGTTGCGGGGGTCGAGACGAACTCCGACGATGATGCCGTCGGTCTGTTCCTTGGTCTTCGTGCAGACGAACTTGCAGAAGCGCCCAATGTCGGCTTTGGCCTTCTCGAGATTAGCCTTTGCCTCCTCGGCCGATACCTCCTTCTTCAGCGGGCGGGGTTCTTTGGGCTCCTTCGGGGTCTTTGCCTTGCGGGCCTTCTTCGGCTTCTCCTCGACGACCTCGTCGTTCTCCTTGATGCCGTTCTCAGCTTTGTACTCTTCTGTCTCGGTGGCATTGTAGACAGCACCCCCCTCTGCCGGATGCTCCTGGGATGCTCCTCTCGATGCGAGGATGGATTCGATAGCGTCAAGCTCGTCACCGGTCTTGACCTTGGCCAGCTTCTGAAGAACTTTCGAGCTGTAGCCCTTGTACTTTTTGATAATCTCTTCCATAGTGTTTAGTTGTTAAGTGTAGTGTAAAAGTAAGAAAAAATGCCCGATTAAAAAAATTTTTCCCCAGAAAAATTGAAATTATTTCAATCCAATTCGACTGTGATTATGTCCAATATGTTGGAGGTCCTCATGCTATTGACCCCCCCCCAGTAGAGCCTTCCGTATCCCCCCCCCAAGTCTCTCATTGCTCGCTTTGCTTGAGCAATGGCTCTGGCTTTGATTCTTCCGTCGGGGATAGCTGCTTCGTAGCTGTTGTAATCCTCGTCCATTAATTCGTAGTAATATCGTTTCATTGTCCTTTTGTTTATATCACAAATATAATACTTCTGCGACAAATACTACGGTGTTTTGCGATATTTTTTCAGATATTTTTCGACCCTCGCTTTTACAGCTTCCATGAGAGCATCCTGTCCCCGGGTCTTCGCTTTCTGGGCTCTTATGACGTCCTGGTCCACTGTCCCCGAGCACACCAATTTATTGACTATCACGACCTCCTTTTGTCCTTGTCGATCAAGCCGGGCATTGAACTGTTGTTCCAGCTCGAGAGAATAGGTCTGCCCAAACCAGATGATGCGGTGTCCTCCGGCTTGGAGGTTGAGCCCATGACCCCCGGAAGCCGGGTGCATCAAAAGAACCTGGATTCTGCCAGCATTCCAGTCAACGATGTCCTTCTCAGTTTTGAGTTCCCGGGGCTTATACTTGGCGAGAGCCTTCATGAGTCGGTCTCTGTCATGCTGGAAGGTCCAACCTATGAGGACTGGCTGTCCCCCGGCATCCTCAATGAGTTCCTTCGTGGCTTCGATCTTTAACGTGTGCACCTCATGGGCCATTCTCTGTTCATCGTACACTGCTCCATTGGCAAACTGGAGGAGCTTCGTGGACAAAGCTGCTGCATTGACAGCTGGGATCTCTACGGCGTCCCCGAGCTGATCAATCATGCTGAGAACTTGTTCCTCCTCGAAAGAGTCATAAGCTTTTTGGATTTCGGGGGGCATCTGGATCTCGACTATGTTGTCGATACGCTCGGGGAGATCGAGGTAGTCCTTAGCTTTCATGCTCATGCAGATGTCCCCTATCTTTGAATATATGCGCTCCTGATTCTCTTTGGATATGTCGTACGAATATACAATATGCCCGTTTCTACGTCCTGGCTTAAAATAGTTGTCACGATAGTGGGATATGTATTTGCCCAAGCGCTCTCCCCGGTCCAGGAGGTACATTTGGGCCCAAAGGTCCATAAGCCCGTTGGGTGCCGGGGTACCAGTCAAACCTACTACCCGGGAGAGTGAAGCCTGAACGTGCTTAAGAGCTTTGAATCGGATTGACTTGGGATTCTTGAAACTGCTGAGCTCGTCGATGACCACCATGTCAAATGGTAGGCAAGACCCCCCGTAGAGCCCACATAACCAAGCCACGTTGTCTCTCCCGATGGTGTATACGTCTGCCTTCTTGGCGAGAGCCTCACGACGTTGACGTTCTGTTCCGGTGATGCGAGACACTTTAATGTGCTTCAGATGGTCCCATTTCTCTACCTCCTGTGTCCAGACTGATTCGGCTACTCTTTTGGGGGCTATGACTAATACCCGTCGGACCTCGACCTCTTTAAACATGAGCTCGTTGATGGCTGTCAAAGTAGACACTGTTTTACCCAACCCCATGTCCAGGAACAGAGCACAGTGCGTGTGGCTTACTATGTGGTCAACAGCTTGTAGCTGGTATTGATGGAGGTCATTTTCGGTCATATCCCAATGCTAACATTTTACAACCCATGGTCGTGTCTATCACCTCGACTCGAAAGCCCATTGCTTTCAGTTTCTGGTGCATTAGGGTCTGTATTTTTCGGGGCTTTTTGCCGAATGCTTTCAACTCAACGAAAACGACTTCGCCACCGGGGAACAGACAGAGCCGGTCGGGGAGGCCAGCATTGTGAATTGCGGGGAGTTTCAAACACCAGCCACCAACTCTCTCCACCTCAGTGACGAGCCGTTTCTCAATCGAGTTTTCGCACGTAATATTTTTGCTTTCCATAAATGGGGAAATTTTTAGTAGACTTGCACGGTTCCCATTCGGGCATGCTCTTCAACAAGTCATTGATTTCTCGGGTCTTATACCGGTCCATGTCCTCCCTGTTCCGCCCAAGACATTCGCACCATATCTCAGCAACACACACGTAGTCTCGGGGGGTGGTCCCTTTGGGGGTTAACTCATCGACCAGGAAGTCTCTTCTCTGGTAGAGGTCCATTGAGTCCCAGTTGTCCGGGAGTTGACGCTCCAAGTACGCCTCAATGATGCCTTTCCGTTCATCCGACTCGCTGTGCGAGCTTTGCTCATTTTTGGCTATTTTTTCTGCTTCATGGCTCAAATAGAGTTTCTCCTTGGATTTGTACAGGACAACTGCCTCAGCCCATATCTGGTCTATCTCGTCGTCCAGTTCCATGAACACGTCTTTTTTGGCATTGTTGGGGACCACGTCCACTGGCATGAAGCGTCTGTTGCCAGTGGGGTCTCTCAGGAATTCGCTGTCGTTGGTGGTGCCGAAAAAGACGCATTGCCGGGGGTATATCTCAGAAGTTCTGGCATACGCTGGTCGGAATGAGTCTTCGGATTTAGATATGAAATGCTTCACTGACTCAACCTCCGCTTTGCGGAGACCGGAGAGCTCAGCTATTTCAATAAGCCATGCCCCCTGGATCTGCTCGAGAGCCTCCTTTCCTTGGACTGTAAGGAATGTATCGCTAAACCAGGATTTTCCCAATTTTTTGATGAACGTACTCTTGCCGGATCCTTGAGGTCCTACGAGCATAAGCACAAGGTCGAATTTGACCCCAGGATTCATAACTCTGGCAACTGCTCCAACCAGCATCTTGCGGATGGCTTCGCGAGAGTAGATATTGTCGTCAGCCCCCATGTAGTCAACCAGGAGTTTGTCCACCCGTTGGACCCCGTCCCATTTGAGGTCATTGAGGTAATCCAGAATCGGGTGGAAGTGGTTGCGTTCGAATTCCAGAGCCATGGCATCATCGATCTTTAGCGAGGACGTTATGCCATATACGCAACCTAAATAGTTCCGGACCCCGGAGTAGTCTACGTTCTTGACCGGCTCCGGCTTAACAACCCGACGCCACGGGAGATTCCCGAAAACGTACCTCTTCCCGTCAAAATCGTTCTGTCTGAACAGTCTTTTGAACCGGGGATCGTTTGCAAATATGAGGTTGAGGTTGGCATCCGACGAGAGGTACGCTCCCCGAGTATCAACCTCCAGCTCCTTCATCCACTCGACGCTCTCAGCCTCCGGGTCAACCTCCTTTTCGACTACTTCTTCCTGAGCCCGATCATGTTCGGGATCGGCAAACTCGTACTTGGCACTGTTGATGTGGTCGTTGGCAATGGTTGTCTTAGTGTCGGGGTCATTGCGTACGAACTCCTCCATTGCTGACACACTTGGCAACTTCGACGAGGGGTCCTTGACCTTGTCGTCAAGGTGGCCGAATTTGTGTATGCGGACCAAGTCAAACGCATTGCAAAGCTTGCCCCCGCATGGGTCAGTCCCGTGATGAGAATAAGCGAACTTGCCCTCATACACGATAAGACCAGCCGATGCACTGCCTTTTGTGTAAGTGTATCGGTCTTCCAATGATGACGGGGCATAGGTGTCTGAGAGGAAGACCTCTATTGCTTCGGGGATGGAATACGTCCTACAGAACGCTCCTATGAGCCCCCTCTTTATGGTTGGGTCCTCCTGCTTCTTAACGGCTCTGTCTACAGCTTCGAAACGGGACGAAGCTGTGGGCCAAAGTGACGAGTCTCTCCAATCGGCATAGGAGCCGAGAACCTCGTCAGCATCAATCCATGGGCCGTCTTGGACCTTAAAGTAGTAGTCCATGTCCTTCGGCGTAGAAGGCCAGAACATGAGTCGGTTGGTCTCGAAGGTTGAATTGTCGAAAAGGTCTATGCCGATTATCCCGGCAATTTTTCGGCTTATGGCCACGTACTCGTCAGCCGTGACCTCTCTGCTCAGTGGCATTATTAGTCGGTACCGGGGAGACGCATCCGAGTGTTTGTGAGTCCCATGCAGAACAGCTGCATTGTCAAACTGGAGAGTAAAGTCATCCCAGAGGTCTTTGTGGGCAAAGTCCAAGTCGAGTGTCATCAACTGTCTGTGAACCACATTGGCCGGGCTTCTTTTGCCCCCTCTCAGGTAGCCTCCAACGTATCCGCCTACGTCTTTTATTTTGAGTTGGTCTTCCTTGCTTGCAGAAACAAACTCCTTAAATGTTTCAGTGGTCTTGTTCTCCTCCCCGAGTCGACTGACCAATTCGGACCATTTCAGTTTCTTGTTGTTCCATACTTTCGATCTCGCGCTCATTCCGATTGCAACATCAATCTCCCCGTCGTATGTCATTAGTCTTTCTTATAAAATTTAGTAACGTATCCGTCTGCTTTGAGAGGCAATCCCATTGGTAAGCAATTCAGCCAAGGAAGGTCCTCCCCCATAACTCTACACATAGTTTCCAGACAATCCCCGGCTCGATCTTCGTCTACCTCTGCAATGACTTCATCATGGACGTGCATCACTATTTCGAAGTCTTTCATAATGCTCAGTCTGTACATTGCTTCGGCAAGAAGATCCCGGGAGATTGCCTGGACTATGTTCTCCACCAGTTTGCCCCCGTATGTCTCTACCTCTGTCCATCCTACTGACTGGACCATGCCGTCGTAGACAATGCCAGTCTGCCCGAACCTATTGGGTCTCACACGGGGATTTCTGTAGTATAATTTTCTCCCAGCTGGGAGAGCTATTGTCAAATTGGTCCCGTCATGTTCAAAGACAAGACAACTTACTTTCTTGGTTTTCCTGGTCTGGACGCACTCGATGGCCTTCTCATTCACCCCCGCCCAAAACTCAACAATTTTAGGATTGGCTCGACGCCAAAGAGCTACGATGGAATACATTTCCTTTTTGGACAGCTTCTTCTCTTTGTCCATCTTCTCCATTGCGTTGACAGACCCCTCGTATCCGAGTGCTAATTCTGCCGTCTTTCCCCGCTGTCTGAGGTCCGATCCTTTCGTAACCTGCTCAATCGGGACCCCGAACATGAGTGATGCTGATGCCTCATAGATCTTGCCATGAGTGTTGAAGACGTCGAGTCGCCACTCCTCCTGAGCTAACCAGGACAGGACTCGGGCCTCAATAGCACTAAAGTCGGCTACTGCAAACATTTTTCCCTCTGGTGCTATGAAGGCTGTTCGGATTAGCTCGGACAGAACATTAGGGATATTGCCGTAACACATTTCGATAAGGTCGTAGTCTCCTTTCTCTACCATCCTTCGGGCAAGGCTTAAGTCCTTCATGTGGTTCTGCGGGAGATTCTGGAGCTGAATCATTCGGCTCGACCAACGTCCTGTTCTGTTGGCTCCGTAAAACTGGAATAGTCCATGGGCTCTCTGGTCTTTGGCAGCGCAGTTGAGCATAGCAATATACTTCTTAGTAGAAGTCTTCGACAAGGCAAGCCGCCCCCCGAGAACCTCTTTGACCAGATCGGGAGCCTCCGGATTGTTTTTCAGATATTCGAGGATTTCGGGCTTTCCCAGTGCAGGGAAGTTGAGTCCGAGATTAGTGCTGAGCCACGTCTTCAACTGGGCCAAGCTGTTCGGGTTATCCAAGCCCGTCAGTTCCTTCATCCGGTCGGTCATCCCCTCCGTGTATATCTCGTCGAAAGAGATGGCGTTCCCGGCCATATTGAGATCTATCAGAATTCCCCTGTCATTGATGCTCTGGTCTACCAGGTAGTTCCGGCGTTCGAACTCCGGGAACGGGAATTGATCCAGCTGTTCCACGATCTCGCGTTCTGCAATCACGTCATATTCGGCATACGTCTTGAATTCGTTCCACTTGTCCGGGTCGTCGTCCGGCATGTTCCGGGTTCTCATACCGTTGGACTTAGTTGGCTTGCACGGGGAACAGAAAAACCGGATTAAAGCTTTACCGGTCGACTTCTTCCCGTGCTCCCCGAGGACCAACGCCTTGGAGAGTTCATCCAGAGCCAAAGGCAGTCCGCAATAGGCTGCTTTGGTCATTGAGCAATACAATTGATCAATCGGGATAGGTAGTCCTATACGCTTGAATACGAGTCTCTCAAATACAGCGTTATGAGCCCATTTCTCAACCCCCGGATCAGTTAAAGCGGAGATGAAATAGTCGGGGAGCCCCTCTCCTTTGGCCAGATCAATCACCTGAACGGGAGAGGTGTCAAAGGCGAAAGATACTATAAGGAGCTGAAAGCCCTCCGATTCTATGTATTTATAGGCGCCCGTGGACTTAATGTCCTCCGGGCTATATGTTTCCGTATCGAAATATAAGCGTCTCAGCATGTTAATTATTGTTAAATTTGTTGCTGGGCGGGGATTCGAACCCCTAATCCCGAATAAGACCCAGCATACCAACCTACATAAGGTCGTCGTCCCACGGGTTCTGGCCGAAGTCCTCTTCTGCAGAAGATCCCCCGGAGAGACGTTCTCCGTCAGCCACCTTCTGGAGGTTGTTCAGCCCGCAAGCAACGCCTTTGTTGCCATTCGTGTTGAAAACATAGAAGTTGATCGACGCCCGGCCATAGCATCCGGAGTAGAAATCCTCTTTTTCGATGATGGGGTTGAGGTTGACGTCCACGATGCCAGGACGGTTGTCCGAGTTGGCATTGACGAACATGTGCCCAGCATACTCCGGGTTGTCCGGTCTTTCGGTGTCCCCGTCACGGAGGGGGTTCTTCCACGTGGGGGGAATCTTGCCACCCAGTTTGGCGATGCCTTCTTTGAGAGCCGTGTCGATGGCCCCCTTGACCCGAGACAGAGTTGCCGAGTCAGTCTTCGGGATGAGAATGGACACCGAGTATTTTGCTCGGTCAGAACCCTCCATCGCCCGGGGTTCCCATACGTTGGCATAACTGAACCGAACTTTGCCGGTTACTACTTTGGTTGCTGCACTCATAGTTGTGAAGTTTAGTTATTAGAAAAATCGAGTTTTGCTTGTTCAATTCCCATTGCCGGACGCTTGTCAGACTCTGGGACGAGAGTGGGTTTGCCAGGAGCTTTGATGACGAGGTCCCCTACCAGTGAATAGAAGTCCTTTTTGAGGAGCTTCTCGATTGCCGGGATTCCGGCCAGTTTGACAACTTGGAACTGACCCGGGGTGTAGTCGCATGCTGTAAGAACTTCCTGAACTGCATTCTCGTCAGTCCATTTCCGTATTGACCTTCCTTCGACTACCTTATACCCAGGGATCTTCTCGCCTGAGATGGCTTTGGAGAGCAGGTGCTCAGATACAGCATTTACCCATTCTTGGAGCATGGGGGCTTGCTCGAAAATCTGAGCGAGCTCCCCAGTGGTTAGGAGTTCGGGCTCTTTGAACTCGTGTTTGGCCAAGTCCAGATTGTGGTCTGCCATCTTGCGGCACAAGGCTTTGACTTTACACCATCTGCACCAATGTCCAACTTGGAGTTCACCATCCCCGGAGTAAGCGAGAGCTGCTTTGGGTTTCACTACCTCCTCACCCCATTTGTAAAGGTCTTCGGGGGTAATCCCCCATGACGAGATTCGCTCCTGGCGGGGCTGGACTATAGTCAACTTCACCATGTTGATGTCGTAGACCATCTCGAATTTGGACAAGGCTCCGAGAGCATACAGCATCAGCTGAGAATTGTTCTCAGCGAAAACCGGCACTCCAGTGCCAAACTTGAGGTCTATGATCTCCATGACCCCGTCAGCGATAATGCAAGCGTCTCCTGTGCCGAATCCTTGTTCGACCCAAGCCGAGAAGTCCAGTCGCTCCTCCAAGAGAACGAGAGCGTCTTTGGTTTTCCGCAGAGCTTCCGTATACTGATCCGTTACGTACTGGCAATAAGCCATTATGGGCTCATCCATGGCCTCAGTGTAGAGGTCACTCTTCTTCAGCTTCCGGAGTTCAGCAGACGTAACGTCAACAGGCGTTATGCGGAATCTCGCTCGGAGGTAACATTCTGCAATCTCGTGAGCCAGAGTTCCCTCTTCGGCATACTTGGAGGGCTTCCCAGTTTCCTCAACCTTTTCCTCCAGTCTGGCACTGGGGGTGCAGTTGATCCACCGGTCTGCCTTTGATGCCGAAAGCATGGCGTGCTTACGAGATGAATGATTCGGGGCCCCCATTACGCAAGGTTTTTGAGGAATTCGTAGAACGCGTCGTAGTTTTGGGCATCCAGTCCCGTCACATTCTTTGCACCCAGTTCAGTAAGCTTTGCCCGGATAGATTCGCGGTGATTGTCCACCTTACTTGCCAGGAGAGTCCGGATGTCCTGAATGGAGACAGCGGGGTCAGAACCCAAAGAGGAGTTCGCATCCATCGGCATGGGTTCGGGTTCCTCCATCTTCCTGGGAGCCGGAGTCGATGCTGGCTTCTTAACGTCCTGTGCAGGAGCTGGTTTCTTGACGTCAGCTGTTTTGACCGTCACAGGATTTGCTCCGATAATCTGACAGATTTTGCGGACCATTTCGAGATCCTGATTCTCTTCGAGGTTTGCCTCGAACTTAATTTCTACTCTCATTGGCTTGATGATTTTTGATTATGGTGTTCAGAAGTTCAATGTACTTGCTGAGAGGTATAGCCGGGTCATGGAGAACAGTTTCATGAAACAGGGACCCGAGGTGGAACACCTTCGTCTCTCCCGTTTTGACCGATAACTCGGCTCTGTAGTTCCCGTTTGTCAGAATACATGTCTCTCCTTTAAACTCGGAGCTCCATGCTCCTCTGTAGAGATCGTCGACAGATACCCGGAGCCAAGCTGCTAAACGGGAGACTTGCTCCGAATTCAACAAGGTTTTTCCGTTGAGAACCCGGTTGAGAGCTGCTCGGGGGAACCGGTTATCGGGGAACAGAATTTCTGCCACTTCTTGAAGCCTGAGCCCTCTCTGTTCAATTAATTCTCTGAGATTGATAGTCATTGTGTTGTCCATGTTGTTTATCCCAAATATAATCAATTTTCCCCTGAGATCGAAATTTTTTCAACCTTTTTAATGAAAAATGTTTACTTGGTGAGGAGGTAGATCCCCTGAGCAATAAATATGCTCCCCCCCCCTGCTGGGTTGACCCGGGCATATACTTCTCGTAGAGGCTCAATGGCTTTCTCAAGCTTGATGTCCTCTCCTTTATTTTTCAACTTCCCGAGAGCCTTGTAGACCCGTGTCCTTTCCTGCCATTCCCGAACTTCGGCTTTGTCATTCCACCAACCCGACACGGGGACAATTTTGGAGCTGAGAACATAGGCAGATTTTCCGTCCTCTGAAAACGGCTGTTGAGTGATAGCTCCCGGAGTACAGTTGGGGTTGATCTTCTTTTCAAACGAGATGGGTTCCATCAACATAGGCCCCTCCTCGGGAAGCTTATCAATCTTCATGTAGTGGAACCCGAACTCGTCTTCGTACTTGAATACTACGTATTTTTCGGTCTTTTCCATGGTTATTCGTTTAAGGTTCTTGCTGATATTCTGCATTTCTCGCCGAAGTAGGTAAATGCCTGGTCGTTAGCTGCAATGTCTTTCAGTTCGGACTCAGTATAAGGTTCATACTCGCCTTCGGCATTGATTCGAGTGGCTCCTTTGGAGTTAGCCAAAGCTCTGAAGGAAGTGAAGACTCCCTCCACGTATCCCATTCGAGTGACGATAAGTACCGATCTTACTGTTCTCATAGTTGTGTAGGTTTTTGTTTACACTACAAATATAATACTTCTACTATAAATACTACGATAAAATGCTGGAAAAATAGCAGAGAAACAATAAATTTTTCATTGTTCCTCCCCTAAGTGATTGACACTCAATGGGTTAGGCCCTAAAATCACCCTCGGAGAAACAATGTAAACAATGATTTCTATATAACCTTTTTATGGGGGTCTTATCCTCTTTAAGAACACTATTATCCAATATTAGAACACATATTCTCTATTCAGGTCTTCCTCCTAAATTATTGTTTACATTGTTTACAAGGGCCTAAATCATTGATATTCAATCGATTATAGAGAAACAATGATTGTTTATTATTGTTTCTCATTGTTTACTGCTGGCCCCTGCCACGGGGGCCAATATCCCCGGCTTGTGGACACAAAAAAAACCCCGGGCTTCCCTAAGCCCGGGACGGAGTAGTTTCCTAAAATTTCCAGCTAAGGCCGACCTCATACCCAGATCGGGTCAGCTCGAAGTCCCGCACATAGGATATATCTACTCCGAAATTCCTGTAATATATGCCTCCCCCCGCCCCAACCTGCCCGAACGAGTTAGCTGAAGCCCTCAGAAAGGGGGACCATTTCGGGGACCTCGTTTCTTTGATTTGTTCCCGGACGGGAGTATACTTGTACGTAAGATGCTGGAGAGTGTTGTATTGGACTGTAGCCTCCCAGTCAAATTGACCAATTTTGGGGTCTTTGAAGAATGTTCCAGCGTATTTCCTGGTCGTATTCCAGTCCGATATTGTCCTTTTTACGCTCCCCAGAGTATCCACCTCCTTTTGGTCTTCCCCAAAACCCTCTCCATTTGTGATTTCTGGGGGTGTTTGGGGAACCTTTTCCTCCTGGCCCTTATAGATATACATCAATTTGATTGGGTCCCTAAAACCTTCCCATTTTGGAACCAAATCCGGGACTTTGACCTCCCCCTGAATTGGGGGTAAATCGACGTACTTTATAACGGTCTTTTCCTCGACTGTTTTACGCCCGATTATAAAGCCTATACCTACAAGAACTATTGTGCATAGTACTCTCTTTAGTAAGTCCATATCGTGTCCTGCGGGAGGGTTTTAGAAGCATCTACGTGGATGAAATTCCCGTCGATGCCTATCCTCCGGATCTGCAATGCAATGGCTGCCTGGAGGATCTTCATCCGATTGGGGCCCGAGGCGCATCTGATGTCCACTGCCAAACCTTCGGTGTGAGCACTGTTACCGGACCGTCCTTTGGCCTTATCGTGTTCTTTGGAACGATAAGCGCAATTGAGGACGAGGGGGATGCCTGCCTTTTCCCTGAGGTCATCCAGGAGATCGAGAAAGCCCTGGTCCATATCTTCTATGGAGCAGGACGGATTGCATCGCTCGAATTCTTCGGGCTTAAAATACTTACTTGTCTTCATGACATTCAAAGTCTATTTGAGTTTTCTTGCTGACCGATCTCTCCATGTATGACCGCAGAGCTCTGAATATGGGATGATTGGAGATTATAGCTGAGTTCTCCAGAAAGCTCCAAAACTCAGTCCCGACCACAAAAGCAGCGAAGAAGTTGGCAAGGTTGAGACCCCCCAAGTTCGGGAGGGCATGCACGTCAAGCATGTAAGCCATGCCAATACCGATAATGCTGAGTCCCAACTTCCAACACGTGTCCCACATTTTCTCGCTTTTGAACACATATTTTTGATGGGCTCGTTTGTGGCGCTTGTAGTCAGCAATATTTCCGGTTATGAAGTCGACGATAATGGCAATACAGACACAGAGGATAAGGCCCTGGACCGGAGCTAAAAGCCCCCAAAACCCTACAATGCCCCCGCATATCCATTTTCCCGCTCTCATGACTTCCTCCCCCATATCTGTTAAACTTACAATTTATTACGTCCTATAATCATTTTACGGGACGGGGACTCATTGTATCCAGTACAGGGAGTCAGTAACCGCAGAGCTTTAAGGTGATTTATAGCCTTCTCGAGGTAGGCTTCCCCGATGTTCCGTGCTTCGTTCGAGCTACGGATGATGATGTTGTCTTCTACTCGAGTGCTGAATTCGCCATCTTTGTACCTCACCCCGAAGGCAGTGGGGTTGATTGGATTGTTGACGATGAATCTGGAATACGCAATGTATGCAATGGCGATCTTGAGTCCTTCGCTTCGACCATCCCCTGAACAGCCACCATAATAATACCCGCCTTCCATGGCGGCAATGTACTGGTCTTTTGTGATGGTTACGCCCCCGTATTGAAAGGGTCCGAGGCCAGAAAAGTCCGTCTCGTCAAGCCATCTGTAGAGGTTGGCTCCTATGGCATCCACCAACCTGAGGGTCTCAGCCTCCCGGATGTATGGCTCCAGTCTGGCCGGATCGTTGATGTTCTCGGCTATCGGCCGAACATTCCGAAGGTCGTTAGAGTTGAGTATCATCGGGCATGAGTTTTATAATCTCCTCGTCGTAAAGCCCATAGATGAGCTTGAGCATGTTTCTCTTCTGAACAGGGGAGAGCATCTGGTCCCGGATAATCTCCAGGACCTGAGTCATGTTGTCCTTGCCAATCCGATCTGCTATGGACTCGCCGGCATTGTAAGTAAGAGCCTGAATAGCGAAGTCGGGATTTTCCAAAGGAGTCCACCAGTACTCAAAGATCGACACGAAAGCCTCCTCCAGTTGCTGACGCTCCCGGACGGTAACAGAATTGTAGTACTTGTAGGCATTGGTCATGAGGTCAGCCCCAAAGTTAGCCCCCACGTCAACAGCTCGAAGGATGGGGGGCTGCTTGAAGGATTGACCAATGTTCTCGGGGATGACTCTCTGCGTTACCTCGAATGCTTTGTCATAGTTCTCCCCGGAGAACCTTATGAACTGGGGCACCTCATCTTTGGACTTGCACTGGATGTACCACAGCTGAGAAGTGTTCTCGTCTCCTTGAAACTTGTTGAGCTCTTTCTGGGTCTCATTGACTTGGGACTGATCTTGAGTCTCATCCTTGATGTCTACCAAGATCCCGGCGGACAAGAAGTTGGAGCATGCGTTTCGACCGGCTACATTGGCAAGTGCTTCCTCAGTTCTCATGTCCGTCATCTCAGCGATGAAGATGGGGACCGGATAAGAGGGGCTGCCTTCTGAATCCCCGGAAAAGTAGAGGATTTGGCCATTGTAGTTGTCCCATCCGCCAGCTTCTTCTACCTGGTTCAGAATAACCTCCGGATCCGGGTTGAAGAGGTGAAACCACTCGATGTCGGACGGAGACCACCGGGACCTCGTCTTGTCTCTGTGACCCCAGTCAGGGTGATATGCCGTCCGGCCAATGAATCCGTCATCGTCGGCCTTCGCAAGTCGGAGAGACTCGAACGGAATGTGGTGGATCGAACTGACGCGGGAGTTCATATTGTAGTTAACATGGATGGCGAACCCATGCCATAATGTGAAGTCTTTGCATACCATGCGGAGGATCTTGTCGAGCTTCTCCCCTTCTCTGTTGACCCGCAATTTGTAGACCCCGGGATCTTTGAATCCGTGACCGTATACGAAGTCATTGTATATACTCAAGCAGGCATTGCCGGACTTTGAAGCCTGAACAATCTCGCTGACTGTCTGGGGAAAGTCGTTGGTATCCCCGTATGTTTGGATGCCATATTGTCTCCAGTCCCGGGCCTCGAACTGAGGAGCTGATTTGATCTGTGCAACTTTCATACTGGCGTAATTTTAATAGTAGGAGGGACGGGAAGCGACCCCGTCCTACTACCAGTCCTATTCGGACCCTCCTTTTTTGGACCCCTTCTTGGGGGCCTCTGAAACGGGGTTGACTACCCGGTTGTAAGCCTCTTCGATCTCCTCAGCAGGCATTTGCGAGTCTGCATAGGCTTCTTTGATGGCTTCCAGATCCATCCCGGCATCGATGAACTCCTTCACCTCGGAGTCTATGTCGGCGGGCTTCTCCTCGGGCTTCTCCTCGGGCTTCTCCTCGGGCTTCTCCTCGGGCTT
>PXZU01000015.1_pt1 | contig 36943 bp, 49 predicted proteins | sample 2941351 | NCBI WGS metagenome assembly PXZU01 (sample SAMN08721892, study PRJNA434045) | Viral metagenome, whole genome shotgun sequencing project. | isolation source: viral particles isolated from 30 fecal samples collected over 86 days | host: Mus musculus | place: Germany: Kiel | collected 2017-06 | reverse complement strand
GATAGTACTATTTTCAGTACTTGTCAATACTTTTTGTACAGATTTCCGAATTATTTTTTAGAAAGGATTTGCCATGAACGAAAGCATATATGACAGGTACTGTTCTATTCGCGATAAGCAAAATTTAAAGGATTCTGATATTGCGAAAGGTGCATGCATTACAAAATCTACGTTTTCTGACTGGAAAGCCGGCAGATATACACCAAAGCGGGACAAATTGCAGAAAATAGCTAACTTTTTAGGAGTATCAGTAGAGTATCTTACAACAGGCACAAGTAACGAATACAATCCATACATTAATAAAAAAGATGAAAAAGATATTGAAAAGCGTTTAGAACAGACATTGGAAGATTTAGAAAGAGGCCAGAATGGCCTAATGTTTTCTGGAGAAGCCCTTGACGATGAAACCAGAGAATTATTAAAAGCTAGTCTAAGAAGTAGTTTAGAAATAGCAAAGATCAATGCAAAAAAGAAATTTACACCAAAGAAATACAGAAAATAAGGACGTGATTTATTGAACATTAAGGAAATTGTGGTAGGTTTAAAAAATAAATATAAAACCTCAAATCCGTTTGAAATTGCAAAGTCTATGAATATATGTATTATTTATGAAGATCTTGGAGGAATATATGGATATTACAATAATCCTTTGAGAATGAAACAGATACATATTAATTCCAACTTATCAAATCATTTACAAACCTTGACTTGTGCCCACGAGCTTGGACATGCCGTTTTACATCCAGGATCAAATACTCCGTTTTTGAAGAAGAGTACATTTATTTCTGTAGATAAATTGGAAATACAAGCCAATAAATTTGCCATGGAGCTTTTGATTCCAGATGATTTTTGGGAAGAATATAAACACTTTACAATCGAGCAACTTTCTAGACTTCTCGGATATAATGAAGGGCTTATAAAATTACATTTACAATAAGGAGATTACAATGGGACTATTTGATAAAATCAAAACTCTGATAGCCGATGATCAAACCTCAGCCACGGACAATACTTCCATATCAGCCGCAACAGATATTGAAAAGTCTGGACTTCATATCCATCCAGATTTAATAGATTTAATTTGGATTGGTGATGGAAAACATAAAAATTATAAATCAGAACCCAAATCTACTATGTACTACCCGTATGAAGGATTTACAATCAAAGTTTCTGCTTTCGGCGCAGAAGAACCTAGTTTGCTTTATTTGAAATATCCAATACAGCAGCCTATCCCTTCAGAAATAATCGAAAGGCCACCATATTACCCATTTTATAAGGAACTGACACCGAAGCAAAAATGGTTATACTGGAGCTTTTTGAATAACCCGTATGATGCATCAAATGATATAGGATATGTTTTCATTTTTTATTATGGATTGGAACGTCATCTTTTACATGGTGATTTTGATAATGCATTTAATGTTATTTTGAAATTAAGGGATGTTTACAGCAATCGTTCATTCCAAAACTATTCTGCAAGTGCCCTAATTTTATCTGCTATGATACACAAACGTCCAGATTATGCAAAAAATTTTATAAACTCTCTTGATAAAGAATATGAATTTCAAATGTCTGGAGAACTTTATTTCTTGTGCAAGCTTGGATTGGATCTTCCCATTGATGCTTACGACATAATGAAATTTTATAAATTTTTTGGGTTTTCAAACAACCGTTATATCAAAAAATATCCAGATCTTTTCGTAGAGAAGCTAGTAAAACAAATTGCCGACATAAATAATCACCACGAACTGATTGATGCGAAGCACTATTTTTCAAAATCGGATTTACAGGGCATGACACCGATTTCAATCCCTGTCTTCGCAAATGTGTCAATTCATGAAAAGGAAATTCCTGTCCCAGATATTACAAAGTCATTGAAATTCATGGGAACGATGTACAACCTTTTAGAAAAAGCACATAGCGATGTGAAGCAAGAGTTAGCCATCAAAAGAAAGTCACAAAAAAATACTTCTCAGCATAACCAGCAAAAAACAAATAACATCTCTTATGTTAAAAGAAGTTATTTTGACGACAAAGATTTTCTGAAAAAACAAGAACAATATTATAAAAAACTTGAAGATGTTGAGAATCAATGGTCTGTTTTGCATAATTTAGGCGCATATGAAGGCGCTCCAACAGAAAAATATATAAAACTTTGCTTATCAAATATTAAGCAGTTTATTACAATGAACAATCTTGGAAAACAATATGAAGATTATGTAACTCCACTTTCTGTTCCAGCTTATAAAAGGTTGTCTATGCTTTACGAAAAACAAGGAAAATACAAAGAAGCCTATGAAATATGCATAAAAGCTATTCAAGAAGGAGTTTGCCAAGACGGGACAAAAGCAGGATTTAAGGGACGTGCAGCACGTATGTTGAAAAAATCCGGAATAACCCCAGACAGCGAAATAATAAACCTTTTGCTTCAATAAAAACGACGGGTATCAACTTCCTAATTTAGGATTAACAGCATTAATTCAGCTTTCAAATTGCACTTAAAGAGGGATGTAGCTTATAATTTTCACAATAAGGAGGAAACATCATGGAAACAACCAGAAATTCAAAAAAGAAACTTATTATAATTGGTATTGCTATTATTTTAATTGCAGCCATCGGCGTGTGGTATTTTACATATAAAAAGCCATATGACAGCGCCGTCAGTAAATATAATGCTGCTGCCGAAAAAATACTTAAGGAAAACACCAACCTTGATAAAAGTATAAATGAAGCTCAGAAGCTCATTGATTCAAAAAAGCAGCCGTTGGAAGAATCCGTTTTAGTAAGTACAAAAGAGTCAGTAAAAAAGGCTAAAAAGGTAAAAATGAATGTTCCTGATGCCCCAAAAAAGATAAACGATGTGAAAAAGGAAACTAAAGTTTTAGAAAAGGGGGTCGACTATTCCGAGCAATTAGCTGGATTGCAAAAAAATACACAAATGCTGGACAGAAGCATAAAACAGTTAGTTCAGGTAACGAACCCATCTCAGGAATTTGTGCTAAAAGCATTAAAAAATATAAAATCAATTAATGATGTAAAAGCTGTAACAGAAAATAATGATCCGAACGGTAATTTAAACAAGGCTGGAGGCTACACTGCGGCAATCTATTTCTCAAGCCCTCAAGTTGATCATTCACTTTTTTCAGGAAAAGATTCGATAGATAATGGAGCCGACGGGGGTGGATGCGTAGAGGTTTATAAAACAAAAAAAGATGCAGAAGCCCGGAACAAATATCTTGCTGCTTTTGATACAGCAGGAATGATGAACTCCGGATCACATAGCGTACTAGGAACTATCGTGGTAAGAACTTCTTCACAATTAACTGCGACACAGCAGAAAAAATTAGAAAAGAGTATCATAGATAAACTGATAGAATTATAAACAAAAACCGCCCGGCTGCAACCGGACGGCAACTACATAACTCCGAAGAGATACGCATAACTCATAAATATTGTATCATCTTCGGGCAGCTGTCACAATCGGAACGTTTGTTCACTGATAGCTGTTATTTTTGTACCCATTTTTAAGAATTTAAAGGAGGATGATAAGATGGCAACAGCAAAATACAAACGGGGTGCGGACGGATATTTTAGTACAAACGTTTGGGATGGTACGTATACCGCAAATGGGAAAAAGCACTATAAGCATCTGCGTACTAAAAAGAGCAGCAAGGACTTAGAGCGCAAAGTTAAAGAATTTGAAGATCAAGTGAAAGCACGAATATCTGTAAAAAAAACGGATGTGACATTCCTGGAATACTCCCGGATGTGGAAAGACGTATACAAAGGCAAAAAATCCGATGCTACAAAAGCTATGTATGAAAATATTATTGAGAAGCACTTCATTGCCCTGGGACCTCTCCGGCTGCAGGACGTTGGAAGGATTCATTACCAGACTTTACTGAACAGTGCGGACGGAAAAGCCCGGACCCAACAGCAAATTGAAATGACATTTAAGCAAGTTATTAAATCTGCCATTACTGATCGGCTAATAGCAGCAAATGTATATGAAGATATCTTTGAAAATACAGAGACTGTGAAATACAAGCCCAAAAAGAAACGACCATTAACAAAATACGAACGTGAGGCCGTTTTTAAGGCACATTTTCAAGAGCAGGATAAAATATATGTCTACATCGTTTATGGCTGTGGATTACGCCGGGAAGAGGCCCTGGCTTTAACAATATTCGATGTAAACCTAAAGCAAAAGACTGTTTCTGTCTCAAACGCTCATTCTCTTGTCAATAACACACCGAAAGCAAAGGAGCCAAAGTCTGATAACGGGTATCGCATTGTTCCTATTCCGTCTATTATTTACTCGGATGTAGAGCAATACATACAAAAACTAAAGTCCGAAGGAAAGACATATTTATTCACTATGCGAAACGGTAAGCCTGTTACAAAAAGCAGCTATGACAAGATGTGGGAAAGAATAATTAAAAGGATGCAGGAAGTCTCTGACGAGGAAATTGTTGATCTTACATCCCACATATTTAGACACAACTTCTGTGCAAGTTTATGTTATCAGATTCCCAAAATTTCTATTGATAGGATCGCCGAATTGATGGGAGACTCAAAGCAAATGGTATTGAATGTTTACAGCCATATTCTTAAAGAAAAGGAAGACGCTGAGGAGGCCGTGAACGATGCCATGAACTTTTGAAAAATGGAACGAAAATGGAACATTGGAACACGGATGGAACATTTACAAGTCATTATTTCCGGCTAAAATCGGTTACTCAATAAAAGCATAAAAATAGCGCAAACACCGATAAATACAGTGTTTGCGCCGCTTTTTCAAAGTGAGCGTGCGGGGATTCGAACCCCGGACAACTTGATTAAAAGTCAACTATTCTAAACCGCTCTGGACGGCTTATTTACTGTGATCTTGAAAAAATTGTGGAACAAAAATGGAACATTTGCTCAACAACTTTTTATATAATACCACAGCATTTCCACGATTGCAACATGAAATTTTATAAATAGCCCGGCAGGGAACCGGGCCTATACATTATATCAGCTCTATGTCCGTGATCCTAATTACATTATCGAGAGGATCTTCTTTTTCTTCTATTACCTCAAAACAGTAATTGATCCAGTCGGAATCCGTGAGCTGTATGCTCCAAGACTCCTGCGGCACGTCTCCTGTGCCGTCCCAAAGATCACTGAGAGTTAGCTCCCCCCCTGCTCAATGTCAGGGATGTCGTTTCCAAATTGGTCAAGTTCCAGGGCTTTTTCTACTATGTTATTCATATCTCTTACCTCCGTATAAGTTTTTTACTTTACCTTATTTATTGTTATTCAAAATCTATTAAATCGTATATCGTGCAGTCAAGTGCACGTGCAAGTTTTTCTATCTGATATACATCCCTCGGTATCCGGGTACCATCCACCCAGTTCTGTAATGTCCGGTATGGTACCCCGGATAGCTCGGATGCCTGTTTCATATTCATTCCTTTTTTATCTATATATTTTTTGATATTATTTTTCATTTCGCATCACCCAATTTATAACGGACACCAATCCACTGCATATTGAAACCCCAATTAAACACCAGGATGAAACCACGTCCCATCTACTGTATATTGCGATCAATAAACAAAATAACATGAGGATCACACACTTATTTTTCATTGTTTCTTCACTCCTTTTATGTTATGATTGTGGTGAAAGGAAGAGGGATAAACCCTCTATCCTTTAGAAAAGTTGTTTTACTGCGGTTATGATGGTAAGAATTGTTGCGAGCACTTCTAAAATCGTCTTAACCGCTTTTAGTTTTTCTTTTGTATCTCTTTTCATTTATCCACCCCCTTTCTATGATTTAATTATATACTCATATGGGTGTATTGTCAAGTATTTTAATGCGTTAATTTCCCAAAATTTCAATATTTTGTGCACAAAAAAAGACCGGGATTTCTCCCGGCCTGATTTTATTCCTTTCGGTTCTTGAAAAGTGCTGTGCAGGTCTTCTTACCTGCGTAGCTGCCTTTCTTCCATCCAAGCTGTTTCCAGTACGCTTCTAACATTGCCTGTGTCTTGCTGCCCCAGATCCCGTCTGTGGTCAGATTCGGGAGTTTCCCGGTGTAGCAAATATTAAGCTGCTTCTGCATCCACTTAATTGCCTCTTTGCTAGAGATCTTTTTTATGCTCGTGTACGGCTGTTTCTCCGTAATCTTATCCCCGACAATTCCCTCGGCTATGGCTTTTGCCACTGCCTTGTATCCTACTTTTTTATAGAGTTCATAGTCGTCTTTATCATCGACAAAGCACACTTCTATCAGTATTGCTTTATTTGCCGTATGATTCAAGTAATATAAGCCGCCCGTGGTCTTTACCCCACGGTTTGTGAACCCTAGCTTTTTCATGTTCTTTAAGATCCTGTTCCCCGCATCCTTTTTGACTCCGGCGGCATCCGTGCACCATACTTCCGTGCCTGCTATTTTTTCGTCGCCTTTTTTGTCGTTCCGTCCAGAATTTAAATGGATAGAGATATCCATTGCCACAGTTCTCTTATTACATTTTGCAACGATCTTTTTCAGCACGTCACCCTGACTTTTTCCGTTGTTGGAGGTACAGTCGTACACTTTATGCCCGGCAGATTTCAGCAATCTTATAATCTCTTTTACGATTAGTCTGGCTTCTTTTGATTCATCTAAGAATCCAACCGCACCGCAGGCAGTCTTCCCCGGCGGGTTATGTCCAGCACTTACATTATATTTTGCCATGTTATTTACTCCTCTCTGCGAATACCCAGTCTTCTGCCAGCATGTCGGCCTGTGATGCAAGCCAGCCAAGCTGCACGCCGGAGGTTCCAACAAAGGCAATAGCCTGGTTGCCAATAGCCGCGTGATCTGCGTTTGTAATTGCCCCGTCTGGATCTGCGTAACTGATACCGGATGCCAACTCGATAAACTGCTCTTTGCCATTCCAGCCTTTTCTTGCAACCCTGAGACCTCTTTTAAGGTACTTAATCGCATCCCCAAAGGAAAAGGTTGCCTCTCCACCCAAAACGGGTGTATTCGTCTTATCTGCCGTGATCCACTCGTCAGAGAGAATATTTGACAGAGTATATTCCACTCTCTGTGTCTCCCGGATGTCCAGATCTTCCCCGTCCTTCGTGTGCATCATAACTGTTTGCTTATCCGGGTCCCAGTACCAGAAACCACCCCATGATGGAAGTTTCACTTTTGCCCCTGCTTTCATTTCTATTAATGCTTTTTTTAAATTCATGTGTTGCTCCTTTCTTTAATAAAAGAGGACGATTACTCGCCCTCTGATCCCTCTATAATCCTTGTGAACGCCTGGTGTAATCCGGTGCTTGCCAGGCCCGTAAACGCCCCATAGACGACCGTTTCCAGCGTAATCGAACTCTTTGCCATGCAGCCCAAAACAGCTCCTAAAATCGCAAGGATCAGCGGGATGTACTTATTCGGAATGAAGTCTAAGGACTTCTTAATTACATAGCCTACGATCAGGCAGGCTGCCAGCACGATAGGGATGTAATACTCTGTAATAAATTCTAAACTCATGTTTCTTTACCTCTCTTTCTACTTGTCGATGATACTCTCAAGGAGTTCATCTCTTATTTTTTTCATGTTTTCAATGCCGTTGCCGGTGATTTGATGATTAAGCATAGCGGCCAGACACTTAGATTGTTGTTTCTGCATTTCTTCTAAGACTTCCAGCCGCTTGTAATCCTTCTCCGAGTGTTCTTCCAGCTTTTCCACTCGGTTTTTAAACTTAAAAGCCGGGTGAATGACCTTATAGATCACTGCCCCGGCCCCGCCGATTATGCTGATTGCTCCGCATGCTGCTAAAATCTGTTGTAACATTATTTGCCCTCTCCTTATGCCTGCAAAATAAAAAGGCCCTATGGCCTCTTACTGCTGTTCTGCTGTGTCTGTTACCCTTGCGTCCTGCGCTGCGTAGAACTGCTCTGTAAACTCTGCAATCTCCTTCCTCACTGTCTCTTTGTTTGCTTCGTACAGTTTAGCGTCCTGGATGTTCTGGCTTACATTGTCCCCGTCTCCATCCTCTGCGATTGTGGCATTTAAATACACTACTGTGCGGTCGGAATCCTTAACTTTGATCTCCCCGGTAATGGTGATGCTTCTCTTTGTTTCTAACATGTTTGATACCCCTCCTTTATAAATTAGAAATGACATAACTCCGTTGATTCGTTCTGTCCCTATAACAGGAAAATAATATAAGGAAGTTACAAAAGCTTTATTCTTATTAAACACACTCATATGCACTACCTTCTAGTCATAACCAATTTGATATATACTGACGGAACTTATTCCCATAGCACTCGATGTATAACATTTAAATGATACTGTGCTCGCATTTACAGACAACTCACCATTATAAGACTCTCCCGAACCATCAATTGCAATATGTCCTTCCCCATTTACAAATATCCCAATCGTACGATCAGATCTCGAATTAGAAAAAGCTAACATTGCCACTATATTATTGTATTTTTTAGGTGTATTAAAAGTAACCCATCCGGATTTATCCGAAGAGGAACTATAAGAGGCTATTCTCATAGTCTTTTTACTAAGCTGATCCCATGTCATGCTTGCTGTGGCTCCGTTGCCAATGGCGGCAGCAAGCTTACTTTTCCCGTCATTGGCATACTGAAAACACTCATTCGTCTTTTGGAGGCACTCATTCACCGCAGATACAAGATCGGTTTTAGTCGCTGTATTCAATTCTTCCGGTTTTCCTACAAACTGATTTACCTTTTTTTCTGTTGCTGCCAAATAAGAAACTTTCACATTTATATTTATTGGAAGAGGAGGCGCTTCAATGGTTCCCCCACCGTCGTCAGCACCCAATGAAATATCGTATAGAAGGCTTCTAAAGTACGCTGTATCTATTGTGAATTTTATATTGTCTCCAACTTCTATTTTTGTAAACGCACTTCCAGAAAGTTTATCTGCTTCTGTATGTTCAAGCATTGGAACTATGGAAATACCTTCGATTACGGCATTTCCAATCCCTTCAATTTCAAGGAGACCATTTCCATCAGCTTCTGGAGCTTCATTTAATACAGCAGAACATATTTTCTCTTCTCTGATCCAAATAGAATTTTTATCTTCATCGAGCCTTTGCTTTAGAGTAGCATACACCGTGTTTTCTCTCGTTCTACGGGAATCTACGATCTCATAATCCGAAGGGCTGTCAAGCGTAATGTTTTTTATCTGTTCTTCATACTTGTCATTCAACAGATCCATCTTGCTCGTATATGTGTCGATTGTATCCTGCTTCTTTTTCATATCTGCCTTACTTTCGTCGTTAATGCCTTTAATTCCGTCATGGATGCTCTGCCGAACATCCCGCCCAAACACAGCATTTTTAATATTTTCTAAACATTCTTGAATGCTTAACATAATTCTCCTTTCTATTAATTAGTTCTTTTCCACATATACACGGTGATATACGGTTGTAAGTTTCCTGCATTACCACCGCCTGCGGAAGTTGTATTCCCGCTGTTTCCGCCTGTGTTTCCACTATTTCCTCCCGTGGTACATGTCCCGGAAGAGTTCATGGTATGCGTATGGTTGCCTGTTGTGTTTGACTTGTATGATGTACTGCCGCTTTCAAAATTGTTCGGCTTATTGTAAGACGTTCCTTTTTGTACAGCATCTTTGTTAATTCCGAGATAATGATAATGATTTCCAGCCCCCTGCATCGTATGAACATGATTCGGAACAGTATGTGTATGGTTATTTAGGCTATGCACATGATTATTCATCCCATGTGCATGATTTTGCAATTCCTTATGCCCACCTGATTTCTCCACGGCATTAAACTCTCCTTGCCCGGTATCTACTCCCACGATTGTTTTTCCAGTAGCGAATGGTACCCAGCTGCCGCCAAAGAACGTTCCGGGATTAACATTTTTTACAGAGATGTAGATACTGTCCACGGGCCACAGTTTGTTCGTCACTGCGTCCATTTCCACCTTCACCTGCTCCGCAGTATTTGCGGCGTTGTTTGCTGTATTTACCGCGGTGTTCACGCTCCCGGCCATCCCCTGAACAATGTTCGTCAAATTGGAAGTTCCTGCCACCTTATCGGTTAGGCTACTGATCGTCCGGCCCAGCACAATCTTGTTATTAGCCGGGTTTTCCAGATCAATTTCATATTTGCTGACAAGGTAGTATGTAGATACATCGCCCATGGTGCTCAGAAGTCCATGCTGCTGTGACACGCATGGGACCAGATCGCCCAATCTGATAGCGTTTATATCCACGTCTATCATGTGCAGATCTACCGCTGTGAGTTCTATTGTGATTGCAAGATTCACGCAGGTTTTAAGATATTCCTGCGCTTTTGCAAGTAACGTCTGAGCATCCACCACATCGGGAAAATCCACTTTCTCAAAAATCCATCCGTATAAGTCCACGGCCTCTTGGTTATAGACATAATCTTTCCCGCCGTTTATATTCGTGATCTTTGTCTGTCCGTTTGCGCCCAGGGGGATAATTGCAGTCTTGATATTTTCGGCCTTGGTGTACTTTTTAAGGTCCAGCAGATTTTCTCCGAATCGGATCACCTGATTGCTCACTTTTCCATACTGCTTCACATAATCCAGATAGCGGATGCCGTTTTCATGCCGCACACGCAAATACCCAGCGTACTTTCCAAGAAAATTCGTATTTATAAAGTCCCATGTAGTTTCATAATTAGTAGCCAGCTTTTTAATGCGTTCACTGTCAATATCTATCGTTCCCACGGTAAATTGCTTATCTGACCCCGCCTGAGAGTTATGTTCTGCAATCAAAGCCCTAAAAATATCGACATTTGTTTCGATTTTATTGACTTCTCCTGAATCCCAGCCGTATGTGTGTGCCCTCTGTACCGTGTCAAGCAGAAAGGCCAGTTCACCTTCGCAGGAAATCTGACCAGTTCTTTGAAAATCCATCTCATCCGTCAAGGATCTGCCCGAAAACAACAGCTCTGAATCCTCATAGACTTCAATTTTTGATTTTAGCTTATTTATAATTCCTTCGTTCGGATGCCTGGGGAGAATAGAAAAATCAAAGTTCCCGGTTTTGTTAAGCTCTAAAGCCACTTTTGGCCCCAGTAACATATACTCTTCGTCCCTCACGTCATGCAGCGTTTTCCCGTCGCATAAAACTCTATACATTTATAAACTCCCTCCCCTATAATCCACGGATACCGTGCCTGTACCCGTAAAAGTAAGATAGTTGTCTCCTTCACCCAGCCATATATCAAATACCTTTGACTTTCCAGCCGGGAGACTGTACGTTTTCCTATTGTATGTTACCTGCATAGCTGCGCTGCACTCGATCACGGGCACGATCTTTTTTCTGCGCCCCGGAATGTAGAGTTGATAGCTCCCATCCACCTGCAGATCTTTATATTCCCGTATGATTCCTGTTTCGAAATTGAAGTCGTCCCAGGTCCAGTCTTCCAGACTGCTATACTTTTCATATTTGTACGGGTCGACCTCCCCGGAGATGGTGATTTTACTTTCTGCCTTTTCTGACTTTTCGGTGTCCAGTTTCAACCGTCCTATGTAACAGAACGTCGGATCACTGTCCAAGAAAATTTTAAATTTCTGTCCTGCTAGGTAGTTTGCGATCTCTGATAGCTTTGCCTGCCAATCAAAGTAATCAGTATCCAGCTGGTCAAACTCCATAGAGATTGACCTTTGCTTGTATTTCACATCTCCTGTGACTGCCTCCGTAAGGTCGATAATTCCGTCTGCACCCGGTATTTCCTGCTCATACGTCTTTGCCTCCGGGAATCCAAGGGTGATCGACAACCACCCCAGATTCCAGTCTTTTAAAGTGTGCTTTCCTCCGATCTGCACACCTAATGTTCCTCTATCTTCCATCTATACACCCCCTCTTGCTTTTCTATCTGCCATGCTGTTCAATCGGCTATCCATAAACGGGGCCAACGTCCTTGCCGCCTCTCGGCCCTCTATGTTTGTTACAACCTCTATCTTTTCCGGCCTGGTATAGACCGTCTTCTCTATTGTCGTTGTACCGCCGCCTCCGGCATATACAATCTGCGGCTGCACACTCGCTGTGATCTTGCCCATCTGCCTTGATACCGCTGTTTGCATCCTGCTCTGTAACTCCGGTATATTAAGCTTTGCTTTTGCAAAACGTGCCGCCATGGTATCCGCTACCGTCTCTACCTGTCTGTAAAGCTTCGGTGCTTCTTTCTCCTGTCCCTTTTCCGCTCCCTGGATCGTAAACTTTCCGATCTGGGCGAATACACGGGATGGGGATTTTATTTTCAGTTCTTTTTTTGCGGCTTTTACAATATCTTTGCAAAGCTTTTTCATGGCCTTAGACAGGTTTCTGGTTTCTCCCGTTATTCCAGCAGCCAAACCTTTTGCAACGTTAGCCCCGGCCTTTTTCATTTCGGCATTTAGGTTATCCGTGGCCTTTTTGATCTCTGACTGATATTCCTTATTAATCTTCTCAAAGTCGTCTTTAAAGAAGGCCTCTGAAAAGCTTTCTGCCATGGATTGCTGTTTGTTCCACTTGTCCGTGTAGGCTTTCTGCTCTGCCGCCGTAAGGGACTGGAACCAGGCCATATACTGTCGTCCTTCTTCCACATCCATGCCAAGGATACGCTGCATCATGGAATCAGGGATATTGTTCTCTAATGACTTCAACCTCTTTTGATAGTCTTCTATATCATATAGGTTCTGGTCCAGATCGTAGAGACTGCCGTAACTCTGTTGCTTGCTTGTAAGATTGTCCCGCAGGCTCTTGATCTCGTTGTACTGTTCCTGGTACTTCTCTGAAAGCTCCTGGATCTTCTCCTCGGCAATCTTGGTCAGGCGGTCCGCTTCTTTCTCAAAGGCGGTATTATAGGCGTTTGCGGCCTTTTCTCCGGCCTCTTTTAGCTGCTTCTCCTTCTTTGCATTCGCAGCTTTAAGATCCTTTAACTCCTGTTTAAGCTTGGCTTTCTTTTTCTTATTTTCCTTTTTGTTGCCAAGCTTATCTATTCTTTTCTGCAGCTTTGCTTCGGCCTTTTCGCTTGCCTTTACCTGCTTGTTGTATGCCTGGTCAATGATCTGCTGCACTGTCTCGCTTGACCGCTGTTTTGCGATGCTTAGGGAGTCGCTCAGACCACTCAAGAGATTACTTCCGATCTCGGAGTAATTGCCTTTATATGTAGCATTCTTTGCCGCAGACAGTGCTGTAGAAATGACTCCTTGCATTTCTGCTACAAGCTCACTCTGCCCCTCTCTGACACCCTTTGCAATGCCTTTCGGGATCGTTTCACCTTTTAGGATTTTGAACATCTTCCCTGGTGACGGGATGCCTTTCTTCGCAGCGCCTATTGTTACATTTATCACCTTCATGGCTGCTTTTGCTGCTTTCCCGGCATTATCCGTCATTCCGGATGCTATACCAAGAGTAAGGAATTTTCCGATTGCATTTTTAAACAGAGTAGATGGAGAATGGATGCCAGCCTCTGCTTCTGCCGCTGCCTTGGCCTGCTGAATTACCTTCCGTGCCGCAGAAGAAACAACGCCGGAGTTCGCATTGATTCCGGAGGCGATTCCAGAGGAAATGTTCTTTCCGACACTATTGAATCCACCTGTGCTTACTTTCTTCGCTCCATTCACAGCACTCTGCGCCGCCGTCTTGATCTTTCCTTTGTTTGCAATCACGCCGCTGGCAGTTTTGCTTGAAAGCTCTTTTCCTTTTGCGGTAGCCTGCCCGTTCTTGGAAGAAATGCCAGAGACATATGCGCTGCTTAGCTTCGCTCCTGCCGCCTTGGCCTTAGAGGCACCGCCAGAAAATCCGCTTGCTGCAGAACTACTCACTTTTGCAGTTGCCGCCTTGGCCTTCCCTGCGCCCTTTGAAAGTTCATTCGTAAAAGAACTCTCTGTTTTTTTTCCCGCGCCTGAGTTATTCGTCGCTGGAATTTTTGAATTTTTCTTGATTGAATCGGTATTTTTCTTTGTTTCTCCGACTGCCTTAGCCGATTCTGTTTTAAAAGGTTTAAAAGAAGATGAAGCCGCACCACTGTTGTCTACAGGCTTCACATTCATATTTGTTTCTATTTTCTTTGCAGAGTCTCCTGTGCTTTTTGCTACGCCGTCAATAACGTTCTTTACACCAAAGGTGTCTGTTGATAATCCCTGACCGCTCATCATCTGAATGATGGCATCATTGACAGTGGTTTTACCCTCCGCTACCTTTGTGGCCAACTCTGTCGGGATCTGCGCTCCTTGCAATCCTGCCTTATTAATCGCCTCCTGAAAATCCATCAGATTTCCCAGTGCGGCGGCGGCCTCTTTTGGCTTCATGCTGCCGGAAGTGATACCATTTGCTAAGTATTCGGGGATCTGTACCCCGCCGTTTAATGCCTTTGCTTTCAGATCTTCAAAAGTGACGAGATTTTTTACTTCTGACACTTTTGTAGGAACTGCATACTGTCCGGACTGTATTCCCTCTGCAATACTGTCAGGCACTTCCAATCCTGATGCTCTTGCCTTTTCGATCATATCCTGCCAGTTCAGCCCGTTTTTCAACTGTTGTGCTGCGGATTTGAAAGAGATAGATCCGTCTGCCATTCCCTGCGACAGATACTCCGGTATCTTCATTCCGGCTTCTTGCATCTTTGCAAGATCTTCGCTGTTTACCAGATTATCCAGCTTTATTAGTTGTTTTAGCTCTTTTCCAGTTTCTGGATTGGCATAGATGCCATCCTTGATACCCTGCCCTACAGATTCCGGTATCTTAGATGCTTTTATCCCTGCTTCTTTTGCAAGTTTATCCAGATTGGCTTTAAATTCATTAAAGTTTGTCTGTGCGGTAAATTTATCCGTCCATGTTCCCAACTCACCATATGCAGACTTTAAATTCTTTTTACTTTCTTTAACGGCGGCATCCGCTGTTTTTAAATTCTTTTCATATTCTGTTAATGCAACACCTGCTTCTTGCAATTCCTTATTTCCAGAGCCAAGTCCATACCTTTCAACCAGCTTGTCAAACTTTTCTTGCGCCTCATTTCGTTTGTCTAAGGCTTTTGTCTGTGTCTCAACTGCCTTTTCATGCTCTATCTCTGCCTCGGCTACCTTTTTCGCTGATTTTTCCATTCCAGCCTGATAAGCCTTTGCTATGGCTTGTTCTTTCAGAGCATCAATATTCTTTTTGATTGCTTCCGTGGACTTGTTTAACTTATCTCTCTCTGCATCATACTTTAGCCCAAGTTCCGGCATAAGATCATTTAGCTGTTTTACGACACTTTTAATCCTTGCCTTTGTCCCTGCGCTCTTATTTTCTACCTTTATTAACCTTTGCAACTGATTAAACAGGTTATCCGCTTCTACGCCCTGTGTTCTCGTAGATTCCACGGCTTTTTCATTTTCTTTGTGAAGTGCTTTTATGGATGTTGCCATCTCATCTTGTGCTTTCTTCACTTTTTCGCAGGTCTTGCCAAACTTATCGGCTTCTGTCTCTGCCCGTGGAACAGTCAAGGCATATGCTGCAATCCCTGCTGTCAAAGCCCCTGCTGCCAGTACAACCATGCCGATTGGTCCACCAAGAGCAGCTGTTGCCGTCTTGAATATAGTTGTTGCTGCCGTTGCCGCTGTAATCTGTCTTGTGAGAAGGCCATATATAGCCTGCCCTGCTGTAAGAGTAGCATTGCATAATACTCCTTGTGCCGTACATGCAATCTGTGCTGCCCCAAATGCAGTAATGGCTTTTTGTGCTATTCCAATAGTATTAGCAACCGCTTTTACCGCTGAGTACCCCTTTATTACAACCAAAAGACTTGTTGCTAACGGGAGTACCGTCTGCATATTCTCCCCAAGGAACTTCGCAGATGCCCCAAGGACTTTTAATCCTCCCCCTGCGACCGTCTTCGCCGCAGATCCAAGGTTCTTGACCGTGGTGATCGTCTCTTTTGGGATGATAGATTTAAGCCCATGTGCTTCTACCTGGTCCGCCAGTCCTCCGATCGCATCCGATGCCGCTGCCACTCCATCCGCAAGCGGTCCTTTGAGTTCATCTCCCACTGCAATTCCGAGCGCAGTAAACTTATTTCCAAGTATTTTGATCCGACTTTCTAGCGTCTTGTACCGCTGCCCAGCTTCGTTCGTAAGGGCCTTATTTTCGTTCCACGCATTATTGCCGATCTTTAAGGCTTCTGTAAATGTCCCAGATGCTCCCGCTGCTCTTAACAGTGCATCCCTCATACGGATATCGGAAAGCCCCATATCGTCCAGGACTTTTATTGCACTGCCGCCACTCTTATTTACCTTATCCAAGCCTTGGATGAAGGAAATAATAGCTCCTGCTGCATCTTCTTTAAATGCCTTTTTGAACTGATCCGCCGTCATGCCAGACACTTTCGCAAAGTCGTTTAATTCGTCACCGCCCTTGGTAGTTGCAAGATTCATTTTCGACATTAGGGTAGAAAATGCCGTTCCACCAGCTTCTGCCTCGATCCCTACAGAAGATAACGCCCCAGCAAAGGAAAGTATATCTGCTTCTGACATTCCAACCTGATGTCCAGCTCCTGCAAGTCTAAGAGCCATATCCGTAATCTCTTGCTCTGTTGTGGCCAGATTATTTCCTAAATCTACAATTACAGATCCCAGCCGTCCAAACTGCGTCTGTGGCATCCGTGTGATGTTTGCCAGCCTTGCCAGAGAGGTTGCCGCCGTATCTGCGGACATGTTCGTAGAATCTCCAAGCATAACCATGGTTTTAGAGAATCCTGCGATATTCTTCGTCTTAATGCCAAGCTGTCCGGCTGCCTCTGCTACCCCTGCGATCTCATTTGCAGAGGTTGGCATCTCTTTCGACATATTTAAAATGTCTTTTCGCATGATATTCAGTTCTTTATCCGTGGCATTTACTGTCTTTTTTACACCAGCAAAAGCACTTTCAAACGAAATACTTGCTTTCAAAGATGCCGCACCGCCCGCAATAACTGCGGCTCCGGTTGCTTTCATTCCGGTAGATACCGCAGGTTTTATCTTGCTGGCAGCACCAGACCAATATTTCTCTGCATTTTCCGCACTTTTCTTCGCTTGTGCCTCCGTTTGCTTATAAGACCGCTTCTGTTCCTCTCCGGCCTTTTTCGTGCTCTGCGAGGCTTTCTCTCCGGCTTGCTTTGCGGCTGTTTCCGCTGTCTTCCCGGCTTTTTTTGCCGCCTGTTCTGTTGTTTTGCTTGCTTGTTTTACAGAGGTTTCTGCGGACTTTGCCGCCTGCCTGGTCGCAGTTTCTGCGGATTTCGCCGCTTTTTTCGTCTCTGTGTCCAGTGTTCTCGATAGTTGTTTGAGTTCTTTTTCGGCTTTTTCCGAATTTAACTCAACTTCGATTTCAATACTTCCGTCAGGCATATATTCTCCTTTCTTTTTTGCCTGCGTCTGTCTTCTATGTTCACGTCTCTATCTTCCTGGGCGTAGAGTTCCACTCCCCTGCAACCTTTGTTACAGTGTTTTTTATTTTTATCTTATAAAATGTTGCTCAGATCCCCACCACTTAAAAGAGCCTGTGTGACCTCTTCTTCAAGCATCCGGTCTTCTTCGGATACATTCTCCGGCAGTTTGTAAATCTCTTTCATTTTCTTATAAAATTTCTTCTGTTCCTTCTCCATTCCTGCGATATCTGCCGCCCTATACCCCATGATCTTAGAGATCAAGCAGTCCTCTTTCAGACCGGCGAACATGGCAGAAAATTTCCACCAGTGCAGTCCTGTAGCGTTCAGATCAATACTGTACTGCTCCATAAAGGCCGCATAGATATAGTCTGCATCATGGGTAAAGCTGTATATCTGCTCCTGCTTCTTTCCTTTCCCGGACTGTTTCTGTTCCTCTGTCTTTCCGCACTGGTAAAACCACAACATTTGTGAAATCGCTCCGTCCAGATCATCCGGGATCACCGGATAATACAAAGCCAGTCCGCTATTGTATTTCGCAAGCAGCCTGGCTTTTTTCTCGTCTCCTTCAAACTCCGGGATATTCAGCAGTTCTTCCGCGAAAAACCGCTGTTCTTCCGTGACGTTCTTATCCTGTATCATCTCCTCAAACATGATTGACACACGGAAATCTGTATTGATCTTATATTCCTGACCAGCCACCAGAACGGTTTCCGGTAGCTGATCCGTCAGGATATTCATTATTCACCTTCTAATGATTGCACAAGCTTATTATAAGATTCCACCTGCATTTCCCTCATTCTAGAAAGTTTGTTAAATGCCGCAACCCTCTCATGAATATCTGCATCCGAAAACATTTTTTCTGCCGCACCTTCACCAAGGATTTCGTTAAATGTTTTATCAAGGATCTTACATTCCGCTCGCACTGCCTCTGCGTTTAAGATTCCACCGATTCCGTGTTTTTCTTCATATTCTATCAGTTCTTTAAATGTCTTCTGTTTAATTATTCCGAATCGCTCTATCATATCTGCATCCAGAGCAGAAAATTTAAACTCTGCCCCATTCCATTTAAAAATCTTGTTCATATCCTTTACTCCTCCATGTTCACTGTCTTTTTCTCTATGCTCCTGCTGTTACCGTAACAGCACAGGTTGCCGTCTTATTCCCATCTGTTGTTGTCACTGTCACATCCGTGGTCCCTGCTGCCACCCCGGTCACTTCCCCGGTATTAGATACCGTTGCAATACCAGTATCCGTGCTAGACCATGCGACTGTCTTATCCGTGGCATCCGCAGGCTCTACAGTTGCCGTAAGTGTCTCTTTCGCCGCAACTGCAAGGGACAGCGTTGTTTTATTCAACGCCACCCCGGTTACGGCTTTAAGAGGGTGTATCGCCTTTCGCTGTAAATTTCTTAGTGCTGGTGTTAAAGGTTCCCTCTACCACGTCACCGATACCTAACAGGTTACCTTCACAGTTCATTTCTCCATCTTCGTTTCCAAAGCTGGCTACTTCGATCGCCACGTGGAACTTGCGGGCATGGTAGGTATTCTCTGCGCTTTCCTTCTGATCCAGATCTACGATCACGTAGTCTGTCTCTGCATCTGCTCCTGTTTTTAAAAGTTCACCGATCTCACAGATATAGGCAATCGCCTCTTCTGATCGAATCTGGTCTGCTGTGTACGGTGCCTGCCACTCGTACCCGGTGATTCCCTTGCTGGTAGATGCATCGTTTACGTACCGTTTTGAACTGGTCTGTGCTCCCGGTTCCTCATTAAGGTCCGTGAACCCTGTCCCCATCAGGACAAAATTTTCTTCCTCTGCGGTCCCAATGTCCAGATAGTTCGCCTGCATCCTTCTCTGTCTTACACTTTTTAATGCCATGTTATACCTTCCTTTCCTGGTAATAAATAAAGCGGCACTGAATCTGATACTTTGCCTTGTCAAGCTCCGTATCAAACGCATAACCGCTCGTAATCGCTTCGATTTTTATTGCTTCCTTACCTTTCTCCAATTCCGGGAACTCCCCGGCCTCAGAGAATTGTTCCAGCCAGTCTGAAAAGTGCTCAAAGAACCCGATGTTTTCAAGGTTCTGCCGCACTTCTTCGCCGTATAGCTCCCGACTGGCAAAATTAAATAGATGTTGCCGTTTGGTATTTCCGACAATATCTTTTTTCAAAACTGTTTGTGATGGAACGGATTCTATCGAGTAGTACGTTGTGTCACTACCCAGGTAATCCACCCCGATCCCTTTGCAATACTCATCTAGATACGGGCATTGCTTAACAATGTTCCGTATAGCCTCCACAATCGTCATTTTGGCTTTCCTCCTACAAACCTCGCAATAGATACCAGAACCTCTCGCCCTCTGTCGGCAAACGCTCTCTTGTCCCAATGTTTTCCACGCAGTCCCTTGCCCTTATTTTCTTCGTAATTCTTCTTTGCATATGGGGTGATGTACTTTATGCAGTACGTTGTCTCAATCGCAGTATTTTTCAGTGGACCGTTGAGAAAAGGGACGTATGCATCCGATATTCTGCGCACTTCATGCACAGCAAGTCTCTGACCGGGACCACCTTTCTGCAGGTTCCTTTCTGTAAGGATTACGTTTGCAGGAGCAATCTTGACTTTTATCTTCATTCAGCCGTCACCTTCCAATGCTGCATTTCCGGGCTGCCGTTGTCGTTCGTCTCTACAACAGCGATGGTCCGTACATCATCATAGGTGTTTTTCATCCGCTCTTCGTCTTTTGCGCTGGTCAGTTCGTCTCCTACGATGCCTTGGACCACCAGGTCCCCAGCTTCGACCGTAAAAAATCCCGTCTTTTCTGGCTCCTGCACAAAGTTTTTCGGTTTCCGGAACTGCTTTTCCGTCTCTACCGCAAACGGGATATAGATTTCTGCCACATCAGCACTTACAATCCCCTTGTCTGTGGGCTGCACGGCTGTGGTATCCTGCCAGTTCACGCCTTTTAGGACTGTCCGGTAATAGCGGTTCGTCCCGGTATCCCGGTCATATACCTTGTTGTAGAGTGTTATGTCTGCGTTTGTAACCATTACCGACACCCCCTGTATAACAACCCGGTATGGATTAAGTACGGATAAGCAGCTGCATACTGTTTCTTTGCCGCTGCCGCCTCTCTTGTTTGTCCGTCCTGCTGCTCCGTTACATAGGATACAGAGACATTTCCGACCGTCTCTGACTTCTTCTCTTTCTGCTGCCCTGCGGCATCGGCCTGGTACATCACCTCAGCCACGGCACAGGCAGCCAGCCTGACCTCCTCCGGGATCTCTGTATCCTCTATTCGTCCAAATGTGATGTACTTTATATAGATGCTCGCCCGCAGGATGACAGAGGAAAAGGCAGCCTCCGGTATGGTGCTGCCATTGAACTGCTCTTTATAAAATGTGTAGTCTGCATACTCTACCATACCGTGACCTCCTTATGCCTTTTCGACCAATACAATCTCCTGTGTTACTGCCGCAGCATCGACATTGATCGTAGTCGTTACCTGAGAATATCCATTCTTCTTTACTTTCGCCGGATAAGTACCCTTTCTCAAGTTATACACCACCTGTCCGGTTGCGTCTGTTTTTTGTCTTGAGCCGTTCACGTCCACAATCGCGCCCTCAATCGGCTGTGCTTCTTCTGCATTATCTTTCACTGTCAGTGTTACTGTCTGCGTTGTTACTGGCACAGTTGGCTCCAAGTAAGCAAAAGGACAACCAAGTCGGTCTTCGTCCATTCTTGTTGCCGGGTTTGGAAGAGCCCATCCCATGCGGAATACAACTCGTAAAGCCACCATGTCCTGCTGTGCAAGGTTATATACGATTTCTTTCGTGGAAGGGTCCTGGATAACTCCCTGGTCTAAGATTTTAACTGTTATATCCTGACGGATAGAATATACTGCCTGTTTAAAGTCTCCTACAACCAGCTGTGCAATAGAAGAATCAAAAGAACCATTCTGAGGGAAATACATCGGTGCGCCGTCAAGTGCATACTGCGTTGTTCCCTGCATATCTGACTTAAAGATCGGGGTTCCGTCTGTTGCTCTAATACCTCTAAGTTTCGCTCTCATTCCCATGGCAGCCAACGCACCAGTTGCCATATATCCAGATTCCTCTATATTTGCAATGACACCGTTTTCCTCCATGATTAACTTGTAATAATCAGGAGATGCCCCGACTGGTACATTATTCCCTGCCTGTCTTGCCAAAGTGATAATATCATTCTGCCATTCTGCCGGACGATTTGAACCGAAGATAATCGCACTGTCCACTTTCTGTCCGATCGCTTCATTAACCCTCGGTGTGATTTCTCCGAAAATATCAAACTCAGCATCATCCAATACGGCCTCCGGGATCGGAACGATTACCGCAAGCTCTCCGGCATTAATATAGACATTATCCCACGCCTGGTTGGATGTCTGTTTCATGCCTGTATCTCCGTTTACCCAGTAAGCGGTCGGTAAGAAGTCAAGAACTCTGATCCTTGTTTGATTGCTTGTCATGTTTGGCAACTTTTTTGCCAACCCCATAAATACAGACTGCTTTGGTGCATCCTGAAAAATGGTACTTACCACCTGTTCCCGGATAATTGCCTCTGCGTCTGCCCTGCTTGTAATATGTACTGCCATATATACCTCCTATTCTTTCCCGAATACACTTCTAAGTGCATCGTTTGCTTTGCTCTTTAAATCATCATTTTCACCAGTTGCCCCAGGAGTGCTTGACACAAACCTTGGAATTTCTTTTTCTGGCTGAAAAAGGTAATCGTTTTCCTCTTTTGCTTTCTTTAAAGCGTCTTCAATGTCATGATCCTGGTTCTTGCTCTCTTTTAAGCTGTCAATGTCAAGGATCGCCATTACTGCCTTTTCATTTTTACCACCAGCCTTTAAGATTGCGTCTTTGATCGCAGAATTAAATTTCATGTCTTGGATCTCTCTGTTGTGGTCTTCATCCTTTTTCTGTAAATCTTTTGTAAGATCTTTGATCTTGGTTTCCAACTCAGAAATGTCCACTCCTTCAAAACTTTTCAACGTTGCCTTTGCGTCTTTTAGCTGAGTCTCAAAACTGTCACGATCTGACTTTAATGGATTTACGACTTTTCCATGTTCAGCCATAACAAAGTCAATCTGTTCCTGTGTTAGTCCCTGTGATTTTAAATCGTCTGTGTTCATTATCTTCTTCCTTTCTTTATCACTATTAAGTTATTTTAGGTGTGTAACTATCCACCAGTGACCGGACTATTTTAGGTCTAATCTCCTGACCGATTAATTTGTTGCATAAAAATAACACGCCATGAGCGTGTCAGTACGGCGTATCCCTGCCGCTGGGAGATGATCGGACCACCGCCTCTCTAATCTTCCTCTTTTAGATAATTTAAGGCCTCCACAAGTGCTGTATTTAGAAATCGGTTCATCGCTTTTAACTGCTTATTTTCATTTTTTAATGTGTCTATCTTCATCATGTATTTATCATGAGTTTCAGCGATCTGCTGGTTATACTCATCTCTTGACATGCAGATTTCACTGTCCTTTTTGTTAATGAAACTTTTTTCTACCAATGTGATTCTCCTTTCAAAATGGGCAAAAATACCACCTGAGATTTTATCAGGTAGTATTTAGTAGGTTTCAAATCTTATCTTGATATTTCCGTCATTTTCAGACCATTCCGCCCAAAAAATAAATTCTGTCCATTTGTCAGATACTTGCCCCTGCTGCCATTCCGTCTCAAATTCTTTGGCTTTCTCTTTTGGAATCAGCCATCCTCGCATATCTTCACATTCCAAATCAGGAGTCTCTAAGATATTCCCTTCTCCACAGTCAGCAAAGAATACCTTGCCTTGGCTTTTTGCCTCCATCTGCACAAGCTCCCAGAACCTATTGAATTTATCGCTTTCTTGCGTTCTTAACCCTAACATTGTCAATTCCTCCTTTCAGTATTGTGACAAATTCTCCACTTTCTTTTGCCACAACAACGTCTTTCCCTTTTATATAGAAGAAAGTCTCCCCTGCCTGGCCTCTCCATTCTCCGCTTCTGACCTCACTGGCATTTTCAACAATGTCTAAAATGGTATGCCGCATAGTCTGTCTGTCCTTGGTACTCTTAGGGTTCAGACCGTATTCTTTGGTATGTTTTCCAATCTTTTTACCGAACTGTTTGTCTGATACCTTTATTATACTACTGTTTTCTACCTTTTGATACCGTTTGTTCGCCCATACAGCTTTTTGTGCCACACTCCGGTTGAATCCCACAATATTGCCGCTATTGTCCATGATCGCATGAACCTGAGTCCTTGCGGATTCTACCCGGCGACCCGTCTGTCTGCAAAACTCTTTTAGCTTCTTTTCCTGCTCTTTGAGCCGCACAGATTCAGATTCAAAACGCTGCTGCAATGTGCCTTTCAACACATCGTCACCGTCTGCTGCTTTGATCCCGGCATCATATCCGGTCAGCTTGCGCTTTGTATTCCTGATCTGCCGCTCACGTAAACGTTGCATCTGCGAAACTTCATATTCTGTGTAGTTCTTTCCATTATATGTATAACTTCTCGCCTGATACTCCTTAAGTATCTGATCCGTGTACGCAGGAACAGATATCCCAGGTATGAATGCATGGAAATTGTGTCGACAGCCCCAGCCACACAGTCCTGGCCCTGTTCCATATCCTGTGCTTTCGTAAAACGGAAGATACTTAGAATCTTTCCCAGAAAGACAGAAGACTTTCCCTTGCCATACTTCATGCTCCGGTCTGGCCCCACTGTGAGCTGTGGTTTCCACATAGTCACAGTCCATTTCTTCGGCATATTGCAGGTTTAATTGCCCAGCCGATTGGTTGACCCCGGCTAGTACACTGCGCCTGACTGCTACGTCCAACTTATCTGTGTGCCCGCTAGGATACAAAACTTCTGTGCCCTGTACTGCCGCCTCTTTGATCGCATCTGCTATGGCCTTATCGTAGCTGAACGCCCCCGTTTGCACTTTTAGCATGGCATTATTGCAGGCGTTTATATATGCACTCTGCGCCTTGTTTGCGGTCGTTAGAGTAAGATTGCTAATCTCTCCTTTGGTCTTCCGGAAGTTTGCATTTAAAATCTTCTGCATTTCTTCCGACTGGTGTAATTCGATCGGTTTTTTTCCTGCACGTTTGTAGATCACGGATTCATTTTTTATATTTTTTACCCCGGATTCTTCAAACAACCGCTTAACTTCCCGGTCTGTATACCCGGACACTTGGCCAATCCGTTTGATTGCGTCCTGATAGACAACTCCTGAGTTCTGTAAAACATACGCCTGATGCTTTGACGTGTCTGTGATCTGCTTTGTCTTTACAATCCGGCGGGAAATGTCTCCGATAATTGCGGTTGTGAGTTCATCTATCAGGGCCAGAAGCTGATCTGAACAACTATCTAAATATTCCGGATCAAGCATAAGCTATCACCTACTCTTCCTGAATGTTAAACCGATCATCTGTCTGCTGCGGCATCATCTTTAACGCTTCTTCTTCGGATACTCCGTATTTTTTTGCGATATAAAGTTCTTTTCTGATGATTCCGGCGGTCACGTCCTGCTGCATTTCCGCCAACTCTTTTTCTCTGTCGGATAGGATGCTGTCACCCCAGTTGAATGTAGTTTGATAAGAACCGACCGGGGCCAGATGATAAATACTTGTGTAAAAATCCATAGCAACCAACATATCTTCCAGAGCCTCTTGTAGTGCTCCCTGCATGTCTTTGGTCATGTCAAAAGATCTTTGCTTGCTACTCTTTATTTCCTCGGCTGTCTTATCAACATTATTCGGATCAGATAAAGTCCCATATGCAAGGCTACAATTAAATTCCACCAGTCGTAGCTGATGGTTCAAGCCATTATAATAAGAAGAATCTCGAATATCCGGTGAAAATACATCCAGCAAAGGCTTATCCGTAGCTCCTGCGTTGAACTGTAATCCTCTGTATAGCCGATCCTTGCCATCTGGATATATAAACCGATCTTGCGTCTTATCATATTTCAGCATGGATTCACCGATATGGACAGCGGTTTCCTTTGCCTCATACTCCCAGTCTATTTGTGAGTATCTTTTATCTGCTTTTCTGATAGGATCAATCGCTTTTGAGAAAACAGATACACCAAGAGGTGAGGTCGAATCTGAATTGTTTGCCAGCGGAACTTTGAAATACCCAAAAGGCAGTCGGTCCATCCCTGAGAATGTGACAGACCCCGAAAGTTCGGACCATTCCTCCACAGATCCCACAGATATTTCTGATCCAAGGCTAAAGTCATTGGTGCTGACAAATGCACGGTTACTGATTCTTAAAAGTCCATTTGTCAGCTCGTGTATCTCAAGCTTTGTATATATCTTTTGTCCTTTTCTCAGCTGGCTTGCAAAAGCACACATTGTCATTTTCCCTGCACTATCAAAATTGATCGGGAAAAAGGAATCCCCGTGTATATATTCCACGCTGATTCCGGTGCTTGTGACATACGGTTTTAGTACCATTCCGCCCTTTGCAGAGCCATACTCTAACTGCTGCCGTATATATCTTATCGCCTTTTTATATTGCGTATTCAGATAGTCCGCCCTGGTTCCTCCTGTCACTTCGGTTTCTGACTCAAGCAGTGCCAATCTTGCCAATTCTCCCGACACTGCTGCCGGAATCCCCATGGAATATATTTTATCCTTTTCAAGCCATGGGGCTTTATCTTCGTACATACGAGACCATAATTCGATGTCTCGTGCCATCTGGCTTGTCAGACACGCATCTATTTTTGTCTCGGAATCCTTATTCAGAACTTCCGTTATCAGTGTCAGTAATCTTGTAAATTTCATATTTTTGTTCTCACCTCCTATTCATATCGGATCAAGTTTGCAATATCACGCTCAAATGTATATTCAAAGGAATCCAGACTATCAATATCGCTGGTTCCATCGTCCAGTCTTTCATTTTCTGTCAGGTTCTTTGGATTCCATACAGCACTGCATAAGGCTGTTACAAGACTGTCACACATCAGATCCATGTAACGGAACCTTTGCTGTGCCATCAGCCTTGTAGTCGCTCTGATCCGGTCATTTATTACTGTTTTCAGGGCGTTTTCTACTCGAATCCATCCAAGCCCGGACTTTCTAAGCGCAGCCTTGATACCAAGAATGAGCGTTTGCTCTGCACTGTCACAATACACAACGTCAATGGATCCATAGATATTGATTACCTTTAGGCAGAAATCTACAAATAACTGCCCCAGCTTATCCGGATCTATGTCCTCGGTATCACATCTGTGCCGTTCTGCTGCCAGAGCCACAATACCATTAAATCCCCGTTCAATCCCTGTTGCAGTAAACGCATGGCCTGACCCGCTGCCTCCAAAGTCTATTCCAAGATTGATCCGCATGAGATTCATAGGCTTTTCAGCTTTACGGAAGTGATAGAGTTTTGCACTTGTATCATCTGCAAACTGCCTATAAATCAGCCCTTCTGCAATGACACGCTGTCCTTTTATATCCCTCAAATACCACATACTATTAGGATCATACTGACTCTCGATTTCCCGTTTTCTTTCTTCTGGTATATTGATATTGTCATACAGAGTGCAATGCATGTAATTGAATCCACCCAGGAGCGTGCCGTCTTCATCCAGTGCCGCATATTTGTCTATATAGTCCGTATAGATAAAGGCGTTCGGATTGTCCGGGTTCAGGTCCCAGAAGATTTTTCTGTTTTGGGCCGCAAGCTGACGATTGAACGCCTCACGAATCGTATTAATATGATGCAGGTTGATCTCCGTAGCAATCCAAAACCCATAGGAGTTTCCACGGATCTTTTTATAGCTGTCTTCCTTTGCTGCTCCTGCAAAAATCACAATCCGCTGCCGATTCTTTGTCGCAGGTCCTTTGATAAACAACGCCTCATTGTCCTTATACTTTCCCCAGTGGCACTGTCCACGAAAGATCCACTCTAACCCCATGCCGTTACAGTCTCCAATGTTCAGCTTTGCATTTGCCATGGTAGATCCTGTCGCAAGGTGAATACGATCCTTTGTATCTTTAATCTCGTGAGCAAACGAAAATACATTGTCTACCGTTTTTCCTGCTCTTACCGCCCCCTCTGCTATGTTGAAGGTACAGTTCTCACATTTTCGGATATAGTTTTTATGCTTTTCAGAGAAATTAAAGTGTATCGTCTTTTTCTTTTTATACTTACTTTTCATAGATTTCACCCTCTATGTCGTCCATATCTTCAATTTCTTGATTGTTCCCGGTGATTTTATCTCTCTGTGCAGTCAACAAGGCTACCTTTGCTTTCTGCTCCGCTGTCGCAAGGTCCATATGGTCCGACAGCCACCGCAGGGCCTTTTCCCGGTCCGGCAGCTTTACCTTAACCCCGTCTTTCCCTTTTGAAATCTCGTTTATCAGAGTGCCATCTACTTCCCCGGAATCTTTTAGATTTACATACGACACCGTCATAGGGCCGTTTTCTGTATTGATCTCTACGTTACCAAAGTCCGTGAAGTCCGTAACATCCGCAAAGGCAATATCTATATACTTCTGAAAGATATCCTCTGTGCTGAGCATCTCCCGGTTTAGGCGGTTCTGCTTGAGACGCTGTATTTCCGCTTTGACACGAGGATTTACGAGGAGTTTGTATCCTTCTGCGTTTGCAACCATGTAGCTGCTTCTATATGCTTTCTGATATGCTTTGGTAGCATTAAAGCATCGTACATACTGCAAACAAAAAAGCCGTTGCTTATCGGTCAGATCAGGATTGCTTATTACTTCCTGTACCTCCGGTGCAATGGCTTCTACTTTCTTACTATTCTGTTCTGTTTCCTGTTTCCGAACGTTCGCTTTCTTTCCCGAACGTTCGCTATCCCATCCCTGTGTACTTTTCCACCGTCTCACGGTCCCAGGGGGCTTTCCGATTTCTTTTGCTATATCTACCAGATTCATTCCGCTTTTATACATCCGTTCTGCTTTTATTGAATCCGGGCTTCTACTTCGTGGCACTTTTCTTTCACCTCTTGTTATCTTCCCATCTGTCTAATCCACGCACTAACTTCATCTTCGTTATAACTTAGCTGTTCTAAATTCGTTATAAGTGGTGCTGTCTGGTTCAAAAATATCTGTTCATATGCATACCGCATACATTTCGCTATTTCCTCGTACATCACCGCCCCTGTTGCCCCTCCAAACGCTGGGATCATGGCTGTCTGTACTCCGAGTTTTTTCAGCTCAATAAGGCTGCTTCTCATACAACTATAAATAACAGATTTATCCATAATTATTTCTGGTATTCTCATTGTAGGGGCATATACAAGATACTTACCTCCAACTTTTACTGTCGTTGCACTTCCAGGCGGCAGTTCTCCATACCAATCTTTCTGTATTTTTTTTTGCAAGTCTTCTTGCGCTTTCATTCCAAAATAATTTCTTATCTCAAGATCCAGTCCGCCATCCATAATTCCGAAACTATTTCCAGGCGCTACGATTGCCTCTGGTTTATACTCTTTTATGAAAACTTGAAAATCACTAGTAACAATCTCAACATTTTGGTATTGAAATGTTTTTTTCCATGCTTCTGTCATATGTCTATTCAAATCTAATAAATACAGTTTCATGAACACCCTCTTGGATAATATGTGCGTTCTCCAAGTTGCTTCTTTACATTTTCCATTACAGCTTTAGCAACTTTGCTTGAATCAACTGTGACTTCTTTCGTTACAATATTGCCCTCCGGCAGGTCAATAGCGTCCACATCAATAAATGCCTGCAACATCTTTGGAAATTGCAGTGCGATCCAGTCCGTAATCTCCTCTGACTGTCCCCATGCTTTCACATTTCCACTATTGTTCCATAGACCGCTTTCGTACAGAAACGCATGAACAATTTCGTGTCGCAGAACTTTTTTCCTGTAAGAGTCCAGATCCTTGATACTGTCTCTATCGCTTTCTCCAAAGTCTGCGATCCATATTTCTTTAATCGAATGATCCATACATCCGTCACCTTCTAGAGGCATGTCTTCCTGTGGCACATCCATTTTGATCGTGTACTCTGTTCCTAATACATTTACCTTCTGCATACTTACCTCCTTTTCTACAACGGAGAATGAAGGACTCGAACCTCCGAACCCCGGAGGGTGTACCGGTTAGCAACCGGGCGCATTTCCAACTCTGCCAATTCTCCATGTCTGTGTTCTTCGAATAATTTTTTTTGTATAGGACAGAACACAGAAGACCCATTACGGTTTTTAGTTATAAAAGCGGATGTCCCGGAATCGAACCGGGATGAAGGGAGCGACCCTTCCGTCTGCCGTTGACATAACATCCACATAAAAATACCCCGATACCTTAGAGATACCGGAGTAATGCCAAAACAATTAAAGTTTCAATACGCCTTGCGTTGTTGTTTATCCAAGGCATAATCCCCGGCGTTCATGCTTATTAAAAAACAAGGAATCCCGCCAGTTCATATGTCTTATAAAAAAACGTTAAGAGGATTGCAAGAAAAACAACTGTTATAGTTATTCTAGTTGCTCTATTATATTTATACCACACTTTCCCGTGACACGGAGTGACATTATGACGCTTTTTCTAAAAATCTTTTATGTCTTTGCTTGCAGTTATCTTCTGTATATGCGATTCTTCGTCTCGGGAACATTTCATTCATCTGCATCGCTACCTGTGCCCATGTCAGATTGTCGATATAGTAGAACCTGAACATGATTCTTATTTCACTTTTTTCAATACCGTTTATGTAGTCCTCCACCTGACACACAAGTTCTAACAGCTCCCCTTCCATCTTTGCCGCCTTTTCCTTCCTGGCTTTGATCTGCAATGCTTTCCTTCTCAATGCCGGTGCTGGCAGCCCCTCTACAACAAAGTGCTGTGTTCCGCCCATGCCCCCGGTGACGGTATCCTTTACTGTTCCATCCTCTTCCATTTTGTATAATTCTCTTTTTAACTGTTCGATCCTCCGGTGGAGGTCTTTTATTTCTTCTTTCATATCGCTGTATTGGATAAGAATGTCTTTACTCAGTGCCACTCTTCTAGTCTCCTTTCTACCAGCAAAATATACAATACCCGTCCATAAGCCCATATTCCGGGCAGTCTCTTAAAATATAGCTGATACGCTCTACAAAAACATTTCCTGTATACCCTGTCTCTGGATTCCATTCCAGCAATGCAAACATATCTCCAGCTTTACATCCCCTGTCGTCTTTCCGTACTTCAAATTTTTTTATTCCAGATGCCACATCGTTAAAATGTTTTGGCAAAGTCTTAAATTCATGATCTACGAAATCCTTGTATCTATACATGTTCCTCTCCTCTCCGCAAATCTCCTTTTTGACACTGTCTGCGATCCCAAGTTCGCAATAGTATTCTGGATACTCATATCCTTCCATGACCCAATGTCCACAATTTTCACATTTCATATCTTTTACCTCCCATAAAATCTTAATTTTACACACCACTTATAATAAATATCCAAATTAAGGCTAATGTAATTATCCACACATAGTTTGCAATCGTTCTTGTTTTCTCTGATACATCAAACTTCATCCCCATGGCAAATGCCATAATAAAAGCAAGCACAATTTCAATAATTTTTAATGCCGTTAAATTCAAAATCATTTTTCATTTTCCTCCTAAATTCTAATTTATCGGCCTTCCGCAATGCGGACAATATCGTATATGCGCTTCTTGTATTTCGTCACCATGTGTTTTTCCACTCCGCATACGATTACTCATGCATAAAAGGCTACCTGGTTCACATGCAATTATGCATGCATTTCTAGCTGGGCATCTGTTACATTTTTCCATGTTTTCAACCATTTTTTCTCTCCTTCTTAATTGTCGTGATACCACCCGAACGGACACTGACTGATTGGTTCACATTCATCCAACTCTTTACAACACGTATAACAGCATCCATTTGGGTTTTCATTGCAATTCTCTAAGCAGTCTCTACATAGACAATCATCGCATGCCTGTATGTATTCCATACATTACTCCTTTCCTCCTTAAATCTTAATCTAATTCTTCTACAAAAATATCTTCGTCTCGGTCGGAAAGCGTAAGCTCACCGACCTTTTGAGAACATTGCCAGCACAGTTGTACTGTATCACTTCCCTGCTGTTCCATAGCTTTTTCTATTGCCTCTTCTCTGCTGTCTGCCTCTATTTCCCCAAGGTCTATTACAGTTGTTGCTAGTACAGATACGTTGTATTTCATTCTGCGCCTCCTTAATCTTCCGCTCTGTACGGTTCAGGCAGCGGCCTCCAAGCTATCAGCTGACAACTTTGATATGGCCAGTAAGGGTCATTGTATCCATCCGCATAAATATCGAACAATCCTTGCTCAACCTTGTTTCCGTCTGTCACAATGAACCGTCCGTCATTTTTGCAGTATTCCTTCGCATTTGGCAATCGCTCCGATACCGGAATCCACCCCGTCAGCAACTCCCCATCCATAATCTCTTCCGGTGTAAGCCCGGTGTCTTCATATTCTTTTAGCGCCCAGTATATTGTCATAGCCTCTTTTCTTACCGCTCTTGCATCTATCACTGTTCGTCTTATTCCACCCTCTATATGTTCGTCCGGAATAGTTAGTCTATCCATATTTCCCACCTCCACAAAATCTTAAGTTAATTAATTTTTCCTGCCCACTGTTCTGCCATGGCTTTCGCAATCCCGGGAAATGTTTTCGATCTCGTTTTTGGGTCTCTTTCTTTTCTCCCCTGAAAACGCCGATAATTCCCGTTTGCATCCTTACATCCCCCATTGACATAAGGTTCATGCTCCGGCATTATATTGGTCGGAATCAATGGTGGCAGCCCTTTCAGCCACAAACATGTTCTTTTGCTGTATGGATGTCCGTGTTCGTACGGCTGGATCGCCTGATCGTAAGGGGGAAGTCCTATGAGCTTCATTGGAGTCGGGTTTTCGATTGCTATTTTAGGGCAGTTGGCGTTGTAAAACTGCATAAAAAATTCTTTTGCTTTCATCGCTTTCTCATATCTCTCTTTCACAATCTCCCCCTTCACCCTCATTCTCACTGCGCCTGCGTTAGTCATATAGGTACACGGCGGAAATGCAAGGATCATATCCCATTTCATTTTTAGCAATTCAATAGCATCTACTTGCATATGCCACTCTGGATGCCCCCCAGAGCACGGCTCAATGTCACAGCTATATGCCTCGTGTCCTAATTTTCTAAGTTCCATTGTTACCGCTTGTGATTCTTCACATGCCACTAATATTTTCATAATTTCTGAAAAGAGAAACCCGGATTTTATGCGGCCGCAACTCCGTCCTCCTTTCTCAATTAAATTCTAAATTAAACAATTTCTCTTGCCGCCGATCTAAACATCATGAGTAGCATTTCTGATACAGATCTTTTCCGGTCTTTTCTTGCTGCCTTTTTTACAGATCGCAATTCATACCAATCGCCTCGGCAATTTTTTTGTCCAGGTACATATACGCCTACTTTATACGGTATTTCATTTTTCACTTGCCGATAAACGTTTTCTGGCATAACATAGTAGTTGAAATCCCCAATAAAATTATGTCCATTTTTTGAGTGAAAATCTTCTACAGACGACTTTACCTCGTAGCAATAGAAATCGCCTTTTTCAATGCCAGATATAGTATTGTTCACAGGCTTAAAACGCATAAAATCCACCCTTATTGCATTGCTGGTTCCATAGTCAAATGTGACTTCTGCCGCCCAATAAATTCTAGGATCATTGCGTTGATTTATATGCGTTTTAACAGATAAAGATAACATTTTGGTTATCTCTGGTCGCTTACTCATTCTGTACCTCCTTAAATTTCAGTTTAGTTAATAACGAATCCCTAATACGTCATACGATTCTTTAAATAATTCAACAGTAAAATTTTTCTGCTGAACCGTAAGTAAATCCAATTCTTTTTCCGTATTTCCACCATGATTACCATACGGACATCCGAAGCACCCTGTTCTATCTAATTGTTTGTAGATTTCTGGTTCCTCAATATCATAGATATCATAGATTGCATCAACCATATCGTCTGTAAAATCATACAAAGGAGTAAACATACCATTGTCTTTTAGACACGTTGCGTATCCACTTTTCCTTTGTGCACTTTCGCTTCCTCTAACCCCCGTTATTGGTTTTAATCCAGTATCTTTCTCATACCTTTTCAATGGTTCTTTTTTAGTCTTTTTGCAACAATATGGGCTGATTTTATGTAGTTTCCCTGAGAGTAAAAGTGTTTTTGCTCTGTTATTAAGTTTAAACTTTATTCTATTTTCTCCGGTGACTCCTTCCAGTGTGCTCTTTGCCCTGCTTCCACCTTGATACCTACGAATCACTTCGTCTTGCCACTTTGTAAAACATGGAATACCGTATTTCTCTTTTATTTCAAATGGCTTCATTTGTGGAACTAATACAACATCACTATTATTCTTAATCCTATACAAAATCTCGTGATGCTCCATCCTTGTATTAACTCCTACAATTCTTATCTTATCATCATGTAAAATTTCTTTGATAAACCAATAAAGCAAATGACTGTCTTTCCCACCTGAATAAGATAAATAATATTCTTCCGGATTTATCTTTACAGAAAATCTCATTTTCAACTTCTGCACTGAAAACTCTGCTAATTCTTTTTTATCCACTCCTATGTACTCAGAGTAAAGATATCTTTATCGGTCGACCAAACCTCTTACTCCTTTCCTTTTTTTAACTAAATCTTAATTTTGTTGATTATTCTCCTATTCCCAAAACGCTGATAATTCATTTTCTTCATATCCTTCAATCATTGAATCCTGCCTGGAAGTCTCTACACCGTGTAATTCGATGTTGAGTTCCAGTTCTCCGGTATACCAATTACGATGGAAATAAAAATCTGTAATATCCTGGTCTTTACAATTATTAATGATTTTTATTAAGTCTTCCTTTAACATCACTCATGCTTTGAAAGAATGTTCAGCACCCTTTCAAACTCCTTTGATCTTTCATCTTTGTTCTTCCAGTCCAGTTCAGTCCCACAATACGGACAATTTTTATATTCTTCTATGATTCCATGCTGACATTCAGGACATTGATAGTCCCTCATTTGTGTTCCATCATGCATCATGCATGAAACCAATTCTGGCCTCCCCACCTTAACAAGTTTTAATTTTCTCACTATTATTCCTCCTTCATGATCCATTTTTTTTAAAATTTCCTGTTATCTCTCTTAGACAGGCATTCCATCCTTCTGCTCTGGCAGAATTAACAATCGTCTGCCCACACTCTTCGCTTTTAGCCTCCGGAAGTTCCCGAAGAGGACAGTTATTTAATAAGTCACTCAAAGAATCCGCATCAAAATTTTGGTATTCATCCTGCAAAATGCATTCATCACTTCCGTTTAACATATCGCAGTATAGACAATTTTCTGGCTTCTCAATAATGGCAATTACTTTCACCTTTCTACCTCCTAAATTTCCTGTTCTACGATTCCATGCCTCTATTGCTTCTGGCCGCCCATCATTCAAAATGTTTATTTCCCCGTCTTCTTTTAAGCTAAAGTCAACATTGCATTTTACGGGCAATGTCATTCCGCAATCCTCGCATGCTATTTCGCATAAAAATCCAACTGAATGATGCGTCGAATCGTTTTCTATTACATTAAATATAGCTTTCCCTCCGCAAAACGGGCATGGTTTTAATTTTTCCATCCGTTTTCCTCCTTGAATCTTAATTTCTTAACTCTGGAACAGAAACATAACTTTTGCACATTAGGCGTTCGTCTTCTTCTACATTCTCCATTTTCTCCCACTTTTCGCAGGAATCATGCGGTTCTCTAAAGTCCGCACGATGTTTACTTTCTCCGTTACAGCAGACTCCTACAAATCCTTCATACCACTTACATGTGCCACACACATATTCTTTTTCATCCATCTTTACACCTCTGACTTAGTTTCTGCCCACAGCCGATCCAAGTACCACATTGACTTTTCCAGATCCTCTGTTTCCTGGCCTTTATTGCATCTATGCATTCGATTTCCCCGCTTGTGTAATGTGCAGGGTGATCGACAAAATTATTTACTTCTTTCATTTTCCTTCCTTCCTGCCCGCCGAAGCTGGCTGTAAAACAGGATGCCTAACTGGTTTCTAAGTTACTGTGTGATATATAAATCAACCGCCCGTAGGCAGTTAATGCCTTATTTTGCCCAGGTGACGTATGCAGCGGATGACGAAGGATATACTGTTTTAAGCAAATTTCCTTTTCTATCCCTGTGGGCCTCTCCCGGAAGATTCTTGGCCTTTCCTCTTCTTTCTCTATTTTCTTTTCATCGGCTATTTCCTGTTCCTTGCGTTCAAAATAATCTTCTACCCACTCATTTAGGAGCCAGAGGGAAATGCCTTGCTCGTTGGCGATCTCCTTCTTTGTCTTGCCGTATACATACTCTAATACAGCCTTTTCCTTTTGTTCTTTTGTGAATAGTGCACCGTTATTTTGTTTCTTTTGCCCTTTGGAATAATACGCCGTGGTCCAAGAGTGTACGGTGCTTTTTGCTATGCCGTATTTCTCTGCAACTTCTCTCTCGGACATACCGTTTTCTTTGCGTTCCTTTACGACTTGCTCCTTAAAAGCATCTGTGTACCTCTTTCTATTCATCTTTTTTATCCTCCATGATCCACTTTATATCACGGTAATCGAAATGATGAACTTCTTGTTTGAATATACAGGCCACACCCAGCAGGCAAAATTCTGCGAATCGAAAGAGAGTTTGTAATAGCTCTTTCTCTTCCTCGTTACACATGATCCTAATCACTTTCTGCCACCACCCTGTATGTCCCGGCACTGGCCCCGGTTTCCTTGTCAAAGACACGTTTCCCGGTCTTCTCGATCAACCCGCGCTCTTCCAGTCCATTTAGCCTGGGAGCTACGGACTGCCGGTGTTCGCTATAATGTATCCCTGCCAGACACATCCCTATTGCGATCTGATGTGCTGTCAAGTCCTGCCCCTGCTCCTTAAGCCACGCATAAATCCGGTTCTCCATGCTTCTCTTGTCTCCGGCACTTAAACCTGCTCTACGGCACTCTTTCGCCGTCTTCTCTGCAAAATATTTCTTTGCACTTTCCGGCAAGTCCTCCGGAATCGGCCGGCTTTTTTTCTTCGGCTTCGGTTCCGGCGGCTCCTTACAGCCGATATCCTCAAAAAATCCTATCTGCTCCATGCTCTCAACCTCCCATCTGCCGTTCAAAGAGCTGTTTTTCCAGCTCGTCATAGTTGTAATCACGTTCTTCAAAGTTGTGGAACTGGTTCTGACTCTTTTTTATTGTCTGCGTTCCTTGCTTACTACTCCGTTCCCAGTTCCGTACTGCGGCCTTCCAATCCTTCATTTTGTTTTTTCCGACCATCCATCCTTTGGATTCATAAAAGTCATAAAAACGCTCTGCATCAACGGTATTGTTCCGCTCTTTGCAGTAGGTGGAGACTTGCTCGTATGTAGGTGGCGTGAAACGCTTTATATTATTATTCTTTTCTTTCTTTCCTTCTTTACTTTCTTT
>PXZU01000014.1_pt1 | contig 37060 bp, 67 predicted proteins | sample 2941351 | NCBI WGS metagenome assembly PXZU01 (sample SAMN08721892, study PRJNA434045) | Viral metagenome, whole genome shotgun sequencing project. | isolation source: viral particles isolated from 30 fecal samples collected over 86 days | host: Mus musculus | place: Germany: Kiel | collected 2017-06 | reverse complement strand
CAGAGCGGTAGCCCGTGTTCGTTGCCGCCGAGTAGTTGCCCGTGTTCGTTGCCGCAGAGCGGTAGCCCGTGTTCGTCCCGGGGCTTTCCGACTTGATATTCTCCATTGTAAAATCAACAAATGCCTTTATAAGTCCCGAAATACCGATCTTAGCGCCGATTTTCAGTTTCTTTGTGCAGAACTTCTTTTCGTCGTCGGTTTTCGCCTCGCCGAGTGCTTCAACCTCACAAAATTCGTTAAGTTCCGCGGTATCCTCGTTGACAAAGCCGTAATGCTCAAGAACATCAAACGGATTTTTACAAAAATGCATGCCGCTGTGACATATTTCCGCGTTTTCCTCCTCAAAAACGGTGTTCTCGGCGTACTGCTTGCCTCTGCATATCAGCCCTTTGGAAAAGCCTTTATAGCCTTTCATTGTTATCACTCTCCTTTCAATTCCTGCGCGTGGTCTGACATCAGCCACGCCAACGACACTTGAAACGCCGCAGCCGCCATAATAAGTTCTTCAAACCGCCATGTTTTGGGGTGGTTTTTGCGATCGGTATATGTTCTGGGATTCATTCCGATACGCTCAGCGATTTGCCTGTCAGAATGACAGTTTTTAAGCTCCCCCGCAGCCTTAATGTTCCTGCGGACAATATCTGCCGCCATATCCATGGCGGACAGTTTAAGTCTCGGCATTGCCATCACCTCCGTTGATCTCGCTGCAAAGCTGCGCCGCGTACTCGATAAGTTCTCTGCCGTTTGTGTTGTCATACATTGTGCTCCCACCTCTTTACTTTGGATTGTAACCGGATATAGTCGGCTATCGCGGCTATAAACTCGGAATTGCTCGGCTTGGGCTTATTAACGCCGATATCAAAAGAGATCGTGTTCAGCAAGATATCCCGAGCGTCTCTGCTCCATGCTATCTCGATTGCATGCCGTATGGCTCTTTCGACCTGCGACGGTTTGGCTTGGTAATGCTCGGCTACGGTCGGATACAGCAGCTTGGTAATGCTGTTGACCATTTCGACGTTTTTCACCGAGAGCATTATCGCCGTGCGGAGATAGTAAAAGCCCTTGATGTTCGCGGGAACGTTCGCCTTGCGGAGTATGTTGGTGACCTCAACTTCAAGTTCGATGTCGTTCGCGGACTCTGTGATGTTGTTGTCTGTCATTTATGTGTTTCCCTCCCATTTTTCGTTCTGCTCATTGCCAATGATTTTGCATGCCTTTTCGTCAGCGTCTAAGCCGTATTGCGATTGGATACATTTTTCAAAACTATAAGTTGAAATTATTCGATCATTAAAGTGCTTTGCCAACAAGGAATAAATAATTTTGCGATTTACCCCAAGCTGCTTTGCCGTTTGATTGGCAGCCGTTTCAACGGTTGACTTTAACGGTTCAAGCACATCGCGTTGACGACTGTCAAGACTGCTGTAGAAACCGAACGACTTTAAAGCGACATCGGTCAACACGCTTAAACGGTCTGTTTTGTCCACGATTTGTCTCCTCTCTTTTAAGTCGCCAAATGCTCGGGAATGTCCAGAGCATTGGCGATGGCGATAGCCACGTTGTCCGTGACCTTTACGCCGCCCATAAATTGCTCAATGGTATTTACGCTATATCCCGTAGCTTTTGCCAGCTCGACATAGCGCCAGCGCCGCCCATTGTCGCGCTTGCGTTCCGACAATGCGGCTACTGTCGCCGCGCGGAACTTTTCATAATCTCTCAAATTATCGCCCCTTTCAATATGAATGCTTGGTATAAAAATCTTGACTTTTACCCCAAAATGTGGTATCATATAGTTGTTCGGACTGATATGATACCAAATTATGGGAGGAAATCTCGCGTAATCGTTAAATTTTACGGTATAATTTCCTTTACATTTACAGTATATCAGAAAATTTTCCGATTGTCAATAATAAAATCGGAAAATTTTGCGATTTAGATATTTTACTAAATTTGAGGAGATAGTTTTATGTATAATTCACAAACAGTAATCGAAAGGGTTCAATCTGAAATCAAAAAGAAGAACATAACACAAAAAACCGTATTACGCGAATGCGGTTTAGGCGAGGATACTCTTAAAAGAATGACCGATAAAAATGGAATGTCATCATTTAATCTTGCGCGAATTGCCGATTACCTGAACTGCTCGATAGATTACCTTCTTGGGCGCACCGAAAATCCCATTGCTCATAAATCCGCGAACGTCGTATTCGGCGACCTCTCAAACAATAGCGGCATAGTCGGAAACGTGGGCAGCACAATAAACGGAACTGTGCCACTCAGCACAAACGCTGCGTCAATGCTTGAGATCTTCAATTCGCTTGATACGTTAAGCCAAGCGGAGTTGCTGGTTCATGCAAACAAGCTGAAAAAAGGAGAATAAAAATGAGCACAACAATTCCAACCAATTCTGAACAAAACTTTGAGGAACTTGTGAATAATGTTCATACGGCTCGAAATCAAATAGATAGGCATTTTGCTTATATGGCATTGCAAGAGTATTTTTACGAAAAACGCAGTGAAAATGTTGAAAATTTACAAGCGTGTATAGAGTGGTGCTTGAAAGATATTTCGGAATTGGATAAGTTAGATTTGGACTATCGTCAGCAGTTACAAGATGAAAAAAAGCGCTCTATCGCTATACTTGGAAAAAAAGGCTTTAACAAATGGCATAATGCAGAACGATATGACCGTGCTAAGTTTGATTGTCAAATTCCCGCTTTTAAGAAATTGGCAATTATTTACGAACAAGCAAAAGATTACGATAACGCCATTTCAATTGTTAAACAGGCAGAGGATTATTATAAAAACCACAACAACAAATGGCTTCCCGAAGTGCAAAAGCGGTTAGCACGTCTGCATCAGAAAGCTGGTGTCGCAAAATGAAATATAATCTTGATTGTATACGCGGCGTTCTTTTAATGCTTGAAACTTGTTTAATCAAGCAAAAGTGTTATGCTTGCTTGATGAACTGCAAAAGTAGGAGATTTTAGCGATGAATATGTTTAGTAAATTGTCGCTGTTAGGTCTATTATTCAGCATATACATTGAGGAACGCAAACGCACACAAACAGCAACCGGCAGCGCCTGGGGCTTGCCGGTTTTGATAATAGCGCTTGTTGCGCTTGCTGTTGGTGTAATCGGATTGGTTATTGCTCTGAAAGCTTTACGCGAGGCAAAAAGCGTAAATAAAAACAAAGATCTGTCGGGGTTCGCGGCAACATTTGAAACGCTTGAACCAGCCGACAAAGAAAAGGTTATCAAATATATTGAGGAAATAGTATCGGAGGAACGGAAAAATGACAAATAAAGCAAAAACAATACTCGGAATTGTGGGCGGTGTAGTCGTTCTGGGCTCTGTCGGCGCGGCTATGGGCGGCAGCGACGACAAGGGAACATCTTCTTCAAGCTCGAGCTCGTCAATCGTTTCGACCGTATCGGGAACGCCCAGCTCTACGGTCTCCGAGGTTTTGACGAGCAGCTCGGAAATAAGCGAAGACGAGAGCGGAACCAGTACTTTAGAGCAGTCCGATGAGCAGACATATAAATTAAACACAGGAGAAATTCTTGATGTTAACGAAAACGATGATGCGCTTATTATAAAAGCGAAAATCAATTCACAAGCCACAAATAAACTTACGATAAATCAAAACTATCACAATGCAGTATCTATCATAAAATCTGGCGGCGACAAATTCAAAGAAATTCAGTATTGGGCGGTTGCCGATATGCGAGACGGCAGCGAGGGAAAAGTTATAAGTTTCACTGTTCCAGAAAATGTAATACAAGGCATTGCAAACGGTAATATAGTCGCAACACAACTTCCAGATCTGGTTACCGATTTGTGGATTTTGCCCAGCTTGCTTTAGAGGTGATCTAATGGCAACCGCAAAAAAACTCCCCTCTGGGAGCTATCGTGTAAATTTGTACATAGGAATGGACGAGAACGGCAGGCGGCAGTACAAATCATTCACTGCCGATACCAAGAAAGCGGCGGAGTATCTTGCTGCACAGTTCAACATAAACCGCAAAGAACGCCAAAAATGTGAACTAACGTTCGACAATGCTGCCGAGCGTTACATCGAGAGTAAACGGAACGTGCTCTCTCCGTCGACTGTTCGGGGCTATTATGCTATACTTCGCAACTATTGCGGCAAGCTCAAAGGGATTAAAATCTGCAATATAACACAAGAGTTTATACAGTCGGTAATAAACGGGATTGCCGCCAATCACAGCCCCAAAACGTGCAGAAACGTTCACGGATTTATTTCTGCGGTTCTGTCAATGTTCGCCCCCGATATGTTGATAAACACAACGCTCCCCCAAAAACAAAAGCGCGAGATATACGTTCCGGACGAGCGCGAGATCGCCGAGATATACCAAAAGGCAAAGGGCACGGTCAACGAGATACCTATATTCTTGGCTGCCGAGTGCGGGCTTCGAGCGTCGGAGATCAGTGCATTGCAAGCATTAAACGTCGTAAAAAGTTATATTATCGTTGAGGAAGCGCGGGTTCTGGGCGACGACGGCGAGGAGCATATAAAATCCCCGAAATCACAAAGTGGCTACCGAAAAGTTCCGATTACGTTTGAGATTTGCGATTATCTTAGAGCCAATGCGGTCGACGGACGCGTTTGCCCGCGAAAAGCCGTGAATATTTGTAATAACTGGGATAAATTTCGGAAAAAGCACGGTATAAATGAAAATCTGAATTTTCACGCGCTCCGTCATCATTTCGCGAGTAAGTGCATTTTACTCGGAATTCCTCAAAAGTACATTGCCGAGCTTATGGGGCACAGTTCAACCGATATGATCGAAAAGGTTTATCAGCATATTTTCCCGTCGGCAATGGAGGGATATGCAAGACTACTGAGAGATCAAATGTTGGAATTATACAACACGAAATGCAACACATAATTTTATATTTGCTTTTGTTATGCGAATTTATTTTAATTTATAAGTGGTTCGACTCCCATTATCCGCTCCAAATTAAAAAAATGGAAAAACCGTATTGTTAAGCCAAGCCGCATTACAATACGGTTTTTCTGGTTTTATCCTTGGTGGTGTACCGCGAAAAATAGCGCGGATTTTCTCAATTTCGCACCGTTTTTCCGAACTATGCAACACGAAATACAACACAATAGGGGCTTGTTTCAAGCCCCTCAGTGTTTATTCTTGCAATTTCTGCATAACCGCGTCATATAAGCGCGGCTGTAATATCTTGATAGTGTCCATAAGTTCATCAAGTATTACAAGCAATGAAGTCCAATCCTTTCCAGCTACGGTTCGCAAAAATTCACTATTCGCCGTTGTTTGAACCTCATTTTTGGTGTTCTTTTGCTCACCTTCGTTAGGCTTCTCCGCGAAAAGCCTGTCATAAAGTGAGTAGAAAACCGCCAGTTTTTCACAATTTTGAAACGACGCGGGCGCGTTCTCGCACTCTTTTATAGCGTCGCAAAGCTCCCGTTTCGTAAACAAAATTATCCCTCTTCCATCTGCTCGATACAACGGCGGATCGCCGAGCGTTCTCTGTCGGTTGTAGCGTCATTCATCATCTCGCGAAGTTCCGAGATCATGTGTCCCTTGCTGCTGTCGTGGCTGTATCTGCCGCGATTATCGCGACGCCTCTCGGACATCTCGCCGTCGTGACTGTAATGACCGCGTACATAATGCTGCCCGCGATTTGCGTAGCTGTTGCCGTCGCCGTAGCCGCGCATATCCCGTCCGTCGGACTGGCTGTAACCGTCGCCCCCGAGCATAATAATTTTGTCAATGTTCTTTATTGTGTCAGTCAGTTTGTGAACCGCTTCAAGGCTGCCCGTATCAATTTTCCCTTTACGTGCTATCTCGTCAAGTTCGGCGCAAAGGGTGTCGCGCAGTTCCTCCAGTGCTTTCATACTCATAACGTTTCTCCTTTCATATTAAGTAGTAGGCGCAGTGGGCGCGGTCGGAGCCGTACCATCTATCGCCGTAAGATTATTCGACGGACATGGACAAGCTCTGCCGAGCAGTCTGAACGCTCCGCCCGTTCCGCTGGTAGCAACTACCGTTGAATAGCGTGTCCGAGTTCGTATGCCGCAGGCGGTGATTGGTGCGCAGCAGCGGTTTGTCAGCGGATAAAGTTCCGCGCCTGTGCCGATAGTTATCATAACTGGCGCGTTGATCGTCGCGGTATCGGGAATAGCCTGTGCTATCACGATACAATACTTCTCGCCGTTGCGATAGCTTCCCGTGGGAATGTTCACAACGATATTACCACCTGTGAACGTTACCGACTGGCTTATCACAAGACGGTTGCAAAGCCCGCATACGGGTTTACATGCCATTATTTGCCGCCTCCTTTATTTCGTTCAGTTCTGATGTACCATCGGCCGCATTCAATGTGTGTGTAAGACCGCCCAGCGCCTGTGCCATCATATTGTTGAAGTCCGTCGCCTGGATATCGGCGGCGATTTTTAACACCTGCGCATACATCATCAGATCGTTAAGGCTCATCTTGCTTTTATCCAAGCTCTCGAGCACCTCTATTAAATGCTCCTTTGCTGTTTCAATGGTGTGCATTATTACCTCCTCAGAATCAAAGGGCGATAGATAAACTACCGCCCCGAAATGTAATCACCCTTTCGGGGAAGTGGTCGTTGCGTTTTTTGCAATAACCATCAGAATCCGCAGTTACCGCAGCCGCTGTTGCAGCTGCAGTTATTGCCGCTGAATGAAGCCTGTCCGCAGCAGTTTGTCGGGAACGTCACGGGGGTGGGCGGCTGCACGATATATGCGGCAGTAGGACACTCCGCGCCCGTGCGGCGGAGGATCTCCGCCTTATTGGCGTCCATAGCCGCCATAAGAACGGCATTCTGGTTAGACTGAGAAGCCGCAAGACGAAGCGCCTGATTCTCGTTCTGAAGCGTGGATATCTTATCCTGGCACAGATAATCGAGTATCGCGCGGCTGTTCGCGTTCTGATTGTCGATGATGTCGCGGGTGTTGTTGTTCATGGTGTTCTGCAGAGCGCAGGTGTTTGTCGCCATGTTGTAATTTATACCGTCGATGGCTCTCTGCGTGGTGCAGCAGCAGTCCGCAAACTGTGTCTGGAGCGCGTTCTGACCCTGCATCATAGCTACCTGTGTAGCGTTAAATCCTTGCTGGGTGGTAAAGCCCAGGTTGCAGATAGCATTATCAACACCGTGGAAGCCGCTGGTCATGGTATTGTTGAGAGCGAATGTGCTGTCGCAGATACCCTGCTGAATACCGCGGATACCGTTTTCAACCTGGCTGAAATTCATATCCTGACAAAGATCGGCACGCGTCAACGCTCCCGAGGCTCCGCCGCCGAAACCTCCGCCGAAGCCGCCAAAGCCTCCCCAACCGAACATTCCGAACAGCAGGAAAAGGACGATGAACGCCATCCAATCGCCGCCCCAGCCCATTCCGCCACCGTTTCCGTCGTTATTTCTGGTAACAGCCGCTATATCGGCAGGAGTCATTTCGCTTGTAGTTAATGACATAAATGAATTCTCCTTTTCAAAAATTTATTTACATTATCAGCGCTGATAAAATGTACAAATTATTAGTTTTGAGTTATCTAATCAGATAACAATCAGACAATAATTAACTAACTATTATCTAATCAGCGGAACATTCCCTTAAATTGCTCGAACATTCCCGACATTTGTTGCGCTTGCTGCTGAACTGCGTCAAGCTGCTGTTGGCTTACTTTTCCCGATGAAACGAGATTGTTTAAAATTTGGCTCGGGTCTTTGCCTCTCATTTGCTGCATGAATTTCGGGAACTGTTCAAAAATGTTGGCAGGCTTGGAATTGCCGCCCATTGCTTTAAATAAGGGATTAGCCATTGTCCGTTTCCTCCTTTGCCTTTGTCGCCTTTGCGGGCTTCTGCTCCTTTGCAAAGAGCGCGTTCAGTTTGTCCTCAAGCGCGTTGAACTCCTCGCGGGTCACAAACTCCGCTCCCGTCTGCTGCTGAGCGGTCGGCTTGCTCGCGGCGGTACGCTCCGTGTAGTCGAAAACGCGAAGCGGCAACGGCATTCCGCTCTGATCGCTGGATTTTATATAAAATGTGTTGTTCTCGCTGTCCATAAGCATTACGGAAGCTCCCGGAGCAGTCAAATATGCCTTAGCGCCCTCTTCGCCCTGCACCCAGATGATTCCGTTGCTCGCAGGCGGCTGCATGGGCTGCACTGTCTGTATCGGCTGCGACTGATACTGTCCGCTTAACTGCGCTAGCCTGTCGGGAGCTGCACCATTATAATAGGGCTGCTGTGGATATCCCGCCATATTATTGTAAAAAGGCATTTTATTCCCTCCGTTCCCAGTAATACAGCGGTATCTCGTCACCGCTGTTCCATGTGTCGTAATATTTGCCATCGATCACCGCCACGACGTGTCCTGAACAGGCAAGGATGAACGTTCCTTGCGGATTATCCGCGCAGAAATCCTCCACGGAGTAGTTTTCGGGCAGATCGTCGGGGATCGCGTTCCGCACAAAACCCTTGCTTTTCAGGTAGGCTCCCCAGACGTGATTTGCCGACGGCATATCGCACATTATAAAACCTTGTAGGCACATTCCCGTGTAGGTCTTTTCCCAGCTCTGACCGAGTGCCGCGGATATCGCCCGAACGGTGCAGTCACCAACGGCTTTGTTTTCGGGATTTTTGTTGTACCATTCAAAAAATTCCGCCATAGCTCATCTTCCTTTTATTTAATAATAGCATTATACAAAGCCTTTTACAATGCGGGTTCAGGGTGTATTTTGTGCAATTTTCGGGCATATTTTGGACGTCAAAAATCCCCCGAGAAATCGGGGGAGCGTTATCATATTTTGCTGAAAAGCACCTTTTGGGTTTTGTAAACTATGGCTTTTATTTGTCTTACCGAAAGGTCGAACTCCTCCGCCAACGGCTCATAACAGATCCCATCAAGCAGGCGACGCTTTAAAATCTTGCGATCGCGCTCGTTGAATATCCACTCGTCAACCAAGGCGGAAACCTGTGAACGGGATAGATCGATTTGTTTTTTCATTTTGGTTTTTTCACCCTCGTGCCCCGCGAATTACCGCTCTTGCGTGTTCGTGTCCGTTTCGTAACCTTTATCCGTGCCATTGTAAATATCACCGTCATTTCCTATATAATTAGCATTTCCGCCGCTGCCACCGTCCAATTCAATTACCTCGCTTGAATAATCATATTGACACCACGCGACAATCCACACTACGTTTGACGCAAATATAAGCGCGACAGCCACGATCAAAGCTATAACCAAACGCTTTATAGTGCGCTCGTTACGCGCTTGTTCGCCCTCATACACGAAGTAAGGGACTGCCGAATTATTGTTGTTGTCTGTCATTTGTCACCTCATAAATTCATTAACCTTTGCCTGCACGGCATTGTAATCATACCCCGCCTCGGTGAGCCGCTTTTTGCGCAAGTCACCGTTGCCCCAGTCGCCGCGGATGACCTCGAGGGCGATCTCGTCAACGGATTTCTTGGTGACGGACTGAATGTCCTCAGAGTTGACCCAGCCGTAGACAGTCGAGCCGCTGCCGTCGTTGACAAGGTGGATCGGGTGCGCCGTGCCGTTGGCAATGCGCGTGATCTTCGCCTTGCCGGGTTCGCAAGCTATTCCGCGTGTTCCGTTGCTGCTCCCATAATGCGTTGTTCCCGTAAAGTTCACGATATCGCCGACCTTGAACGCTGCCACAGGAGCGCTCGTCGCTGCGGACGTAACATTCTTGATCTGAACAGGCGGTAAGATAAAGCCCTGAAATTTGTACGCGCCGAAACTGTAACGTGCACTTTTCTCGTAAATATGCACGTAAAAACGCGAGCCGCCGTAGGCGCTGTTTGAAGTCACGATATCGCCGTTAGGCAGTATCTGCTCTACGATCGCGACATGACCCGCACCGTCGGCTTCATTGCCTACAACACCCTTGCTCCAGCAGATGACCGCGCCGAGTGCGGGGGTTTGTGAACGCTTATAGCCGTCCGCAGTATTGCCGTACCACATTTCAGCGTTATTCTTACTCAATTTAGGCTTATCGCCGATTATCTCGTAAAAACGCCCCCACGCGTAACCGACGCAATTCGGGAGAACGGAGCCGCCGCTGATCTCGATACAGTCATTCAAGCCGCCTTTAGTCGACTTTATCCAATGCTTGTCCGAGGTTGACGGCGCAGTAAGGCGCGGTGAGAATTTCACAGTCTTGTCTGACGAGCTGCCCGTGCCGAGACGCTTGTTCACCTCATCCGCAATGTACGGGAACTTGCTTTCGAGATATGGTCCGGGGCAGCCCGTCGCCGCAAAATACTTGTGCATTGTCAGGTTGCCGTTTTTATCGCCTGTGAAGTTCAGCTTTGCGATACCGTTGCGCTTGCAGATATCGACGCAAAGATTTATCGCCGCTTCAAGAGCCGCGTCGCTGACGTGCCAGTTTGGAGCGCCGCCGTCGTTCGCGACCTCGATCGTTATCGCTTGATGATCGTTGTCGGCGTTAGAGCTTGTCCATGCGCGATTGCATTCCTCGATGTACATTCCGACGCGACCTTGTGAATCAATGCCGTAATTTGCCGAAACCTCGCGAGTACCGCAGAATGTCGAGCCAAAGCCCTTTAAAGTGATGTTACCCGCGGCATGATGTATCGTGATCTTACGTATCTTGTCGCAGCGCGGCTTGTTGCAGTGCGGCGACAGCTCGGTGTATGTAACCAACTTACTGTTGCTCATGATCGTCACCGTCCTTTTTGTTCTTAAGCGCCGCCGCGTCGGTCAAGCCTTCGCCGAGAATATACCCGACAACGGACGCGCCCGCCATAATGCAGCCCGTCACGGTCTCGGCAGTGCCGGACGCGCCGCCGAACGCGAGTATAAGCCCCGCGACAAAGCCTGCTACGGCTACCCACAGTTTGCGGCTTGTGAGCTTTCTTTTCCAGTCGATTTTGTTCACACTATACCTCCTAAAACTTCCATTAACCTAGCCACTTTTTCCGCCTTTTCGGGCGACAGATCGGAGCACCCGAAGGCTATTTTCAGCGCGTTTTCCTTTTTCGCCTTGTTGAAATAAAAGGCGTTGGACACGGATATCTCGCCGTAGGACAGCCCCGTTACCGTGCCGAGGACCATAACGTCAAAGCCCATGAACACGCCGATAACGGTAATTATCGTCAGCACGATACCGATTATGTAGCTTATCCACAAAATTTTCTTGCTGGTCTGCATTATAACCTCCTTGTCAATGCGGCTTGTGAAATTCTTCCAGATCGTCAATGCGCCGCTCGAGATTGTCGACCTTCTCCTCAACTACGGGCATACGCCGCGCGAAGTTGTTGTGCTCGGCTACCTTGTTTTCAAGCTGCTGAATACGGTACGCGGTCAGTTTGCTGCTTACGACTATGCCGCTGAATGAACCGCCAAGAGTACCAATAAGCGACAAAACCGCGACTATGATTGCCGTAGAGTCCATTTGATCACCTACTTTCAATCCAAGGCCATAGCAAGAGCAAATGAAAACCCGCACACGTTTTGATAATGTTTTTTGTTTAGTTCGTATACACCAGAATACGATGATACTGGTGTATATAGCGGATAATACAGACCTTCATAAACGCTGGCGTGGAGCAAGTCGGGCATTTTGGTGAGAGCCAACGGATATACGCTATTGCGACTAACGTGAGTATTTATAGTAGTAAAATTTGGCGATGTTTCGTCCGCCACGCTCAGAGTAGCGTCACCTCCCATAATAACGTTCCACATTCCTTCTGTATTTTGAGCGATTATGATCCCATAAAAGCCTTGGTCTATAGTAATGCTGTTTGTTGCGTTCATTATACGTAGTTTAAACGCCATCGCTCCGCCATTCCCGTATAGTATATCCCAATACCACCTGTACGACGAGGTTATATAATTACCGTTAAAGTTATAATACCTGTAATGTTTGGCGTTGCCGCACGACCAACTCACCGAAGGAGCACTACTTGAACCCGTAAGAATTACATTTAAGTATAATTTTGATTTTGGATGTTTTAAACCGCGTTCATCTTCCGACCACCCCAAAGCTTCTTTTAATTTAGATTTAGCAAGCTCCGCGAAAGCTGTCCTAATTTCCTCGGTGGTACCGCTCGAATTAGGACGACCTATTTCTATGCTTTTAACCATATGCTTGTCCCTTTCTGCCTTTAATCAAACACGGCGGTTCCACAGACAACGCCTTCAGTAACACCCTCAAAGAATGCGACCATTTGCCCGTTCAGTTCATTATCAGCGGCACTGCCTACATAAAGCGGCTTAACAGCAAGCCCCTCAATAAAACCCGTCAAAAAGTCATTCATAAGATATATCGATCTCCTTTTTCGCCGTGACATTTATAATTTTAGCAATTTTTCCATTGACGCTTTCAAACGTGAACTCGTTGGTACTCTCTGTACCGTTTGTAGTGACAAAATCCAAATCAAAGCCGTTTTCCTTGAAATGAATTCCCGTGGTATACGCGAAATTTCCGATATCGCCCGGCAAGGGCGCAGGAGCAGGCGTGTCGGGAAACTCGAACGTGGGTATGTCTTGGTTTACCTTATTTCCCTGATTTCTCTGTTGGGAAGATGATTGCGCCATACTGTATAACGTCTCGAAGAAAAACCCGTCTGAAAAGTCGTAAACAACTCCCATCACCAGCATTCGGTATGTTTTATCGTCGGAGGCTTCATAGTTAATCAAGTCTCCGAGCTGAAACATTCCTGTGCCTTGCTTCTTTATTGTGACTGAATCGAAAGCCAGACCCACCAAGTTGGATTTCAAGTTTTCCAATACTTGGTCCTGGGAAGCGAATGATAAAGGATTGTACACATCTATGGTATTTATGACGTAGTTATCGCCAACGCTCAATGATTGATTTGCCGTGTTCCATACCACGCCCCGCACCGAGTAGTTGGTGTCCTGCACGGCTTGCTCCGTAACGCTTGCAGAGTTTATCGCGAAATCGGTCTCTGTCGGAGCGGAAATATTTATCGCGCCGTCAACGTCTATGTAAGCCGAGCCGCCGTTTATGCCCGCCATATAGCCTAAAACATTGCGTCTGGTATAATATGATTGGCTGCCTCCTTGCGGCTTTTCGCTTACTTCTACATCGTTGAACAGATGTACATTCTCGGAAAAACCCGTGCCTGTCTGCCTGCCGATTTCTTCAAGTATGCTGCTTACCTTTGCGGGATATTCCAGTTCCGAATTGTAAATTCGGCTCAATTGCAGCATAACGTCATATGCTGTAATACTCTTGGTATATTGCGACTGCTTTATGCTGTCCACAAAGAAATGCCCTAAGCTCTGCCATTCGGTAGCACTTTCGCCCTCACCGAAACGGATTTGCACGTGTATGGAATCATTCACGCGCACTTTTACGCGGTTTGCAACGGTTGCTTCAAGAGAAGCACACACGGTATTGCCAAGCGTAAAACTGCCCGTTGTCTGCCCGCGAACGATTTTCATAGATAGAACGTCCGCGCCGCCGACAACGGTTGACGTGTCGCTGGGTTCTTCGGGAGTTTCCGTCGGCGTTTCGTCGGGATTTTCCTCGGGAGGCGTTATTTCTTCCTCAGGTGGAATATCTATGATAAGCTGAACGGAATAGACGCGCCCCGCAGCTGTGGCTTTGTCAATGTAATCTTGGGTAACGCTGTACATTACATCTCCTCCATTTCAACTATAAGCGTGCCGTATCTGATACCTTTTGTTTTGTCGCCGTAAAAATAGATCGGTGACGGTTCCGTGTATTCGGAAATGTGCATTGACTTTTCAACACGTTCACTTCCTCTGTCGAACCTGACCGTGCAAGTCACGGCGGCGCGAGCGGAACGGAGCACCGACATCTGATCCTCAGTAAGCAAATTAAACGTGACAGCTAGCTTGGTTTTCTCTTTGCCCGCGCGATCAATAAGCAGATCGCCCGCTAAGTTGGTCTGTTTGTTCTCCATTCGGTACAAACTCGTTACCTCTAATTTTGAGGCACTGAATTCAGTACCGTTGATTTCGACATAATACCGCACTTTGCCACCACCTTAATAAACTAAACCGTCAACGCGTTTCGCTTGGTTGATATTGTCTATCAGCGCACGTCCGAGCTCCACGCCGCTGCTGAGCTGCACTATGACAGTCAAGGGCTGTTTCTCCGCCGATGTGATCTCGCCGTTAATTCTGTAACCGCCTATTACAGCTCCACTCTTATTTACATTAACGTCCGCATTCGCCGTGAAGTCCATTTGGTCGTTCATATCGTCACGAATACTGCTAAATTCGTCGTCAAAGCCTTTGCCGATACCGAGCGCCATATTTTCACCCATTTCGGCAAATACCGTTGACGGGGAGTGTATGCCGAGCATATTTTTTACGCCGTCGACAATGCCGCCGAAGAAGTTGCTGACGTTGTTCCAGAGGGATTCAGCCATACTCTGAATACCTTCCCAAACGCCGCCGATGATATTCTTTCCCACGTCCATCATAGATTTTCCGTAGCCCGTAAAGGTTTTGATAATGCCTTCCATTATCTTCGGTATCGCGGCAACAATTGTCGTGATTATTGTAGGCAACTCGCCGATAAGAGCGACAAACAGTTGTACGCCTGTCTCTATAAGCAGCGGCAAACTGTCCAGTATAGCGGTGATTATACCGTCCACGATTTGCGGAACCGCCTCAACGATCGCCACAATAATATCGGGCAAAGCCTCTATCGTAGCCGTGAACAGCTTTATGCCCGCGTCTATCAGCTGAGGAATGCTGTCCATTATCGCGGTTATCACGCCGTCGATAATTTGAGGGATAGCCTCAACGATAGTCGTTATAATATCGGGCAGCGCTCCCACGAGCGCGGTCAAGAGGTCGACACCCGCTTGTATGATCATGTCGATATTATCAAGCAGAGCACCGATTATACCGTCAATTATCTGCGGCAAAACCTCGACTATCGCGGTGATGATGTCGGGCAAAGCGCCGACAAGCGCAGTAAGTAACTGCACACCTGTTTCGATAATCATCGGGAGAGATTCCACGAAGAACGTCACAATATTTGTGATTATCTGGGGGAGCGCTTCTATAAGCGTGGGAACGGCGGCTAAAAGCCCGTTTGCCAAGCCGACTATTATCTGCAAGCCCGCGTCGAGCAAGCCTGTGAGGGTTTCAGGGTTTGTAAGCGCATTGGCGATTTGCAGAACTACATCAACGACTGTTGAAACGATCGTTTCAATATTTTCGGCTACGCCTTGCGCAAGCGCCTTGATTATATCAAGCCCCGCCGTTACCAACTTAGGCAAGGTTTTACCAATGCCCTCGATTAGTTTCATAGCGATTTTCATTGCCGCGTCGGTCAATGGCTTGATATTTTTTGTAATGCCATCGATAAACGCATCAATCAAATTAACGCCCGCGCCCACGATATCGGGGAGCATATCGGTAATCATAGTTATACCATCACCGAGAACGCCGCCGAGCGCGTCCATTGCACCCGTAAGTCCTCCCTCTTTGAATGCTTCGGTCAACTTACTGATACCGTCAGAACCGAATTGTACGAATTGCCTTAAAGTAGGTGTCAGCTTGTCCGAAACGGCTATCTGTGCGCCCTCAAGAGCCGACTGAAAAAGCGTTATGTCGCCCGCGAGGTTGTCAAGCTGCGTGTCTGCCATTGCTTGGGCTGAGCCCGACGCGTCGTCTATGTAGCCGGAAAGCTCGTCAAAGCGTTCTCCCGTGTTTGCAAGGAGCGCATTAACAGATTTCAAATCAACCTTGTTGAATATCTGATTAAGCACCTGTGTTTGCTCACCTTGTGTCATAGTGGAAAGAGCAGCGTCCAGATCGCTGAATGTTTCGTTGAGCGGTCGAAGATTTCCGTCTGCATCGAAAGCGTTCAAGCCCAGACTTTCCATAGCCTTAGCCGCTGTGTCGGTAGGAGCTGAAAGCGAAAGAATAATATTTCGGAGCGCTGTGCCGCCCTCCGCGCCTTTAACGCCGTTATCGGCGAGTATGCCGAGCGCGGTCGAAAGCTCCGTTGTGCCGCCCGATAAGGTCTTAGCCGTACCGCCGACGGTCAATATAGCCTCACCGAGTTGCTGTACGCTTGTGTTCGATTTCGAGGAGGCTTTCGCCATTTTGTCAACAAGCTGCGCGGTTTCGTCAAGCGACAAACCAAGCGCCGACTGGCTGTCCGTTATCATATCCGAGGCATATGCCAGCTCTATGCCGCCCGCCGCCGCTAGATTAAGAACGTTCGGCAGCATTTCCATTGTTGTCTCCGCGTCATATCCCGCGAGTGCCATATAATTCATAGCATCGGCAGCTTGTGACGCGGAAAATGCAGTAGTACTGCCCATTTCCTGCGCGTAATCGCGTAAGTTCTGAATTTGGTCAACAGTCGTTCCCATTGTCGCCGCGACCTGTGACATACTGCTGTCAAAGGTCATTCCCGCGTCAACAGAGCTTTTGCCAAACGCTACAACGGCCGTGGACGCAGCGCCTATCGCCGCCGCGCTCACCTTAGCCGCCGTTGCAAGCCCCGATTTGAGCGAAGAGCCAAAAGAAACAGCTTTTTTCTCCGCGTCATTAAGTCCGCTGTCGTAACCGCTGCGGTCAAGCGTGAGGACAGCCGCCAATTCAAATAAATTCAATTTTTATCCTCCTCTTGTAACTCCCTCAGTTTGTCCGTGATATTGGATATAATCTCGTCGGCGGTGCGCGTTTCTTCGGGCCTCAAGCGCAGCGTGTCATAATAGCGCGTATGCAATTCTGTTCCCAGACGGCTCAAAATAGCCTTTAACGTGTCTGTAACATAACACCTATAAGCTATATCTCTGTCGGTTTCGCGTGCCATTGCAGCGCAATACGCGGCGAATACGCGCATTGACCTAATGCCGTTATATTCGCCTACGCACCGCCAGATCAGACTTACTCCGTAGAGGGGATCTGATATAATCCGAAAAAACGTATAAACGCCGCGTCCTTCAGCATTTCGGTAATGCTGTTCATCATAGTGCCGACCGTCATCTTTTCAGTGAATTCCGTCTCGCTTACGCCGTCGAGCAGCGCGAAATAAGCGCAAAGCTCCTTTTTCGCGTTCACCATAAGCTTAGGCAAATGCTCGGAAATCCTTTTCTGTATTTTCTGTGTTGCTGTTTCAAGGTCGTTTGCGTCCAAGTCGCCCCTGAACATCATAGCGCTGAATTCCTTGTTTTTCGCCAGATTTTCAATGAGTTCGGGGACTGCCGCTATAACCTTGTCGTATCTGTCAGCGCCTATATCAGAGAGTTTCATCTTCCTCAACCTCACTTTCGGTCATTTCATCGTATATTTCGGGTTCATCTTTGGACTGATACTTGCTCAAAGAGACTGTATCAGCCCTTGTCATTCCCCCGAGGGTTCTGTTGCCTCGCTGTCTGTCTCTGTACCCGATGTGCTGTAAAACTCCATAGGCACAACGTCCTGCGCGTCGATCGAGTAGTGACCTGTAAGCGTAACGGATATCTGCCCCTTACCCGCTTTCGTGGTCTGCAAACTCAGACCGCCCGTCGAGAGCGCTCTCATCAGGCGCACCGCGACAAATCCGCCGTCCGCTTTATCGCCAACCCACCAAATGTCCTGGAAATCTGTTTTTTCAAGCAGCATTTTGGGCGTTACCTTGTTGCCCTCTACCGTTGCCGCACCAAGCGCAAGCCGCAAAAGCTCGGGAGACGTGCCGAGCGACGTGAAGCCGAGCGTACACTCCCAACCGTCTATACGCTTAAGTTCAAGCATATTTGACGGGCAGTTGTCAACGTCCTCACCATAATCGCTGTATGTAGCTACACAAGAGGGCGCAATGCCTCCAGTAGTCGCGCAGATGATGTCCTCATTCTTGAACTCGCCCGTTTCAGGGTTAAAATCTTTCAACAAAATTCCCGCGTCGACTTGCAATTCCTTGAATGTCGTTTCGGGAATTTTTGTAAATTTTCCCATAGTGAAAAACTCCTCTCAAATTGTCAATAAGCCGTTAAAAATTCGGCTGTAATGTTAATGTAAATTCGCCGTATCATATCATCGTTAGGATCGCTCATACGCTGTGCAAACGGACTTCCGCGTTTAAGCCACATATAGCCGCCCTCGATTTTTATCGGAGACAGATTTTCAATCCTTTTCGCGATCTCCTCCGCCTTTTGGCTTATTGCCGCCCAACTCGAAGATCGATACCACAGCGAGCCTGTGAGCCCAACATCATTCCCGAGATTATCCGTTGCAACGCTGTAAGTGATGTACGGAAACTCGGGCGCGGAGCTGCCAGTCGGAACGCTGCTCTCGTCATAAGCAGCCCACTCAAACGACGACCAGAATTGATACAGCGCCTGCGCCTTGTCGGGCAGCGCGTCTCTTATCATACCGCACCTGCCTCCTGCCAAGCCTTGTAAAGTTTCGGACCCTGCAAGGCTATCCAATCAACGATCTCCTCGTTCGCCGCCCAGTCGGAGCAACTGTCAAGTCCGCTCTCACTCAAAAAAGCATGAACAAGCTCGTGGCGCAAAGTCTTTTTTCTCTCCTGTGATAAATCCTCTTTATCCAGCAGATCGCCTTTTTCATTATTGTCAATAACGATTTTTTTCACACTGGTATCGCAAAAGCCGCATACACGGGTAAGTTTCGGCTCGTCTTTTTCGTTGGCGAAAGCAACGGAGTACTTCGTGCCGAGAACATCAATTTCAAGCGTTTTCTTGTCTTTGAGCGCGGCTTCGGGAATTGTAAGCTCGTTATTCATGCGGCAACTCCCATTCTTCGGCGCTAACCTCGCGCATATCGAGCGCGGCGCTATTCGGAGTATGTTTGTCGTCACCGTCCGATGTAATGCGGAAAATCTTCCCATCTGAAACACGCTTGATAACATCGTGATATTCAAGCGTTATTTTTTTCTTGGTAATGATCGTGTAAAGGCTAGTTACGCCCTGTTGCTCGCCTATACGCGCTTGCATGGACGTATCAAACCGAATAGCCGCCGAGAACTCCGCGCCGTTCGTCCATGATGTTATAATACCGCCGTACCCATCGGGAACGGATTGTTTATTTAGCATTACGCATTCCGTCATACTATCTTCAAGCAATGACATTTCGATCACACCTTTCTGTATTTGTTCAATTCCGTGCGAAATTTCGCCTGCCACGTCGTTCCTGTACTTGTCGCGCTGCCGCTGTTATCCGACTGCCCTGTGAGCGTGTAAGAATATCCGCCGAAACTCTCTGAGCTGTATGGGCTATTTATCGCCGCGCCGTTCTCGTCGACCCAATCATTTATGCGGTCAAACAGAGAAATGACATCGGGCGGCACAGCCATAGCCCAAATCTCGCCGCTGAACGTTTCGTCCGTCAGCTTGTCCTCAGGGTATGTATACACACCGTCGTTGAATACGCTGCCGACTATGCGGAAATACTGCCCGTTCAGCAGGAAATCAACATCGAGAACGCCGCCGCGTATCTCGAACGTGCCGCTTTTAACTCCGCGCTCGAACCAGTTATTAAGCTCCGCGCAAAGCTCCGATATCGTCATCTCTCACACCGCCTTACTTTGCAGTTGTCTTAGCCGTCTTAGTCTCGCCCGCAGCTGCCACCGCGCTCTCGTCGTTCAGGGCTGCCGTGCTCGCGCCCGACGCGCCGCTTATCGTAGCCACGACAACGCCATCCAAACGCTCTGCGAAGATTTTAATACCGCTTATCATCGTATCGGACGCGGTCATATTGGTATAATCGGGCGTTTCGTGAATACCGATAAATCCCGTTTCATCAGTTGTAAACTTGAACGCTTCCTCAAGGTCCGCGTTCTTCGCAGAAACATAGTACAGAACAATGTTGTCCTTAGCTGTCGCGTAGACTGTTCCTTTCGGTATAGACGAATTGACAATAACCGTTCCCAAACCGAGGAAATCCTTAACATAGTTCATTCCGAACGCGGTCTGAGTGGTAATGCTCGCGCTTGCCAGGTAGTCTGCAATATCCTCGGGATTAACAAAATAAACCGTAGATACCGCGTCGTCCTCAAAAAGCGTCTGGAGTTTACCCCAAGACTGTGCTAAAGTAGCCTGAAAATTAGCGCCCGTAACCGTTGCCGTACCTGTCGCAAGGAAGTCAAACAAATCCTTGCGGATACCCTTTTGAACGTCCTTTATCATCTCAGCCGTAGTGTCAGACACCGCCTGATTGTAGCCCTTGTCAATGATTGCCTCGGCGGTTGTTGCCTTTCTCCACTTCAACAGCGTGATCTCACCGATGGGTGCGCTTACGGTCTTGTACTTAGACAGGGGGATAGTCTCGCCCTCTGCTACCAAACCGCTTTCGAGCGTTCCTGTTGCCTTGTAGGTCTTAAGAACCGTTCCCGCCTGCTTTGCGATCTTACGGGTAACGCCGAGCGCCTCGGTGAGCTTCCTTATGCTTTCGCTGAACTGATTAGCGAAATATATCTCACGCGCCCTCACAAGGTCTGCGTTTTTGATCAAATTGGTTTCTGCCATAAAAATTATCCTTTCTTAAAATTGGTCGATGTTCGCCGCTATCGCCTTGATCTGATCGTCGCGATCCTCAATCTTGAAAATATCGGATTTCGACATCTTCAAGGGCGTAGTTTGCGGCGGCGTTTCGGGAGTTGGTTTCATTTCTCCCTCGGTGACGATAAGAGCGCCCAATTCCTCGCGCACAGATTTCTCAACCGTATCGGGTTCGGCGATTTTGCCGTCCTTATCCAGCTTGATATCGTCAAGGTTCGTTGCCTTGACCGCGATATCGATACACTTTTCCGAAATACCGACCTTTTTCAAAAGCCCCTTAAGCGCAGTTACTTTCGCGCCTTTAATCTCCTTTGCCGTTACCTCGCCCTTGTACTCCTCGAAATCCTTTTTGAGCGCGTTGTACTTAGCCTCAAAGCTCTCGTCGCCGCTGCTTGCTTTCAGCGCCGTGTCCAATTTCTTTTGAACGTCGGGGAGCTTCTCCGCGTCCTCGCGGTACTTATCGCGTTCGTCTTTCAGCGCGTCCACCGTTTCGGTGTGCGCCTCGATAATCTGGTCGATTTTTTCGTCGTCAATGCCCATTGCTTTGAGCATTTTTCTTGTAAGTGCCATTTGTATACCTCCAGTTCTTTGGCGGCTCTGCTTCGCCGCTATAAGGTTGTATAAAACCGCATTTGCGGGTTTTATCGTTATGTGCGGACGTGGATTTGCACCACGCATATCCATGTCACCTTAACTATGCGCCATACATGAACTACACCGTCTGTCGCTCGGGCCGCGTTTATTTAGCGTCTACCTATTCCGCCACCGCACAAAAAAAGAGCGTGATCACTGCCGATTTCTCAGCAATAACCACGCTCGGTTCTTCCCGCCCAACGCTTAGGGCGAGGATATATTCAATTTATAGTTTCCAGAAGCAGATAATGTCCACTATGCCTTTACCGCACAGTTTTTTTAAAATATCATCTGCGAGCAGCATAAATATTGCGCTGAAAAATATCGCAAATCCGATATATATCAAAGTGTATACGGTTTCAAGCATTTGATTTTACCTCTTCACGCTTTACCTTGATAACCCTCACCCCGCCCTTGATGGGTATAAGCTCCACGCGGTCGCCCTTTGCGAGAACCGCCTCGGCGGACTTGATATCCTTTTCGGTCAGCAATTGTTTTGACATCAAAAAACCTCCATTTTTGAGAATATAACCCGATTTTTCAAGCCTATATTCTCAAAATCACCCATTTTTGAGATTGTTTTCGAGGATTTCCTTGTATTCGTCCTCGAAATCCTCGACAGCGGGGCGCAAATACGGTCGCGGTTTCATTCGGCTTGTTCCCGCTTCTATATACGGCGCATATTCAACGTTCGTACCGATGTGAACGGCTTTTGTACCGTCGAGTGCATGAGTAATGGAATTTCGCAGCCGCCCCGTATCAACCGCGCCTTTTTCAGTTATGATTTCTTTCGCGTGTGCCTCCGCCTCTATGCCGATTTCGGAAAGAGCCTTTTCAAGCACCTCGGGGAGGGCATTTCGCACCGCGTCGCTGTTATCGGTTAGGTTTACTGTGACTTGATTTGCCATCAAAAAAATATCCCTCCCCCTTTTTCGCTTCAAAGCGATTGTCTTTTTTTCTTGCTTCTTCTCCTCGCTTTTGAAGTTTTTCGGCTTCTTCAATACTTATTCCAAGCGTTTCAGCCCATTCTTTTTGTTGTTCTTTAGTCATACGATCATCTCCATTTTCAAAATCAGCTTTTCTTCAGTTTCCTCAACCGAATAAATTTTAAACTTGCTATCCCTTGCAAGCAAAAACTCATATTCTTTATCCTGAAAACCTGACAAGTTATTTATATATGCTCCTCTCCCTTGCCCAGCGGGTATTAGCAACTCCATTATGCAATCTTTATTCACAGCGTCTGAACCCTTAAAAGGAGATGTGCTCATAAAAGCTGGATCAGTATATTCTTTACCGACCAAGCCTTGAATATTGCCCCAATATTCTTGAAAAGCCTCTGGCTGCACAGCGCGATAAGTCTTAATATCTGATTTAAGATTATAAGAAGCTATCGCTTCATCAAGACTTTTTGTCTGCGCTCTCACTTTTTCGGCGTTGATTTCTTGCCAATCGCCATATTTGCGCCAGTAACTATTTATATCTGCATATCCGTCACCACAATAATCAGCTATATCTATACGTTGCCGTTGAGACAATGAAGCTATCCATTTGCCGTGTTCGCTATTTTTCATAGCGCGCAGTCCTCTGTTTTCGTTGTCGTAATAAAAGAAGTCATTAACCTCTTGTCCTTCTTGAAATGTGCGATATCTTTCTTCATTTATTATACCGTTTTCGTTGTTATTTGTCAACGGAATTTGGTTGGATTTTGAAGATTTTTCAAATTCCGCACTATGTCGCGCTTTCCACTCGTCATAGCTCTCATCGCCGAGCTTTCCATTACCGTAAGCCCCGCGCTGATGATACTTTTCGTAGCCCTTGACGTGACCGAGAATTGTACAACGGCAATTGTAAACTTCCGAGGGTTCGCCGTGCGGGTCTCCTGGATATTGGCAACCGTTTGAGAACGTGCCGCCCGGCTCTATTTCCTCACCGTCTATCGCCGCGTGGCTGTGGCGCGTTCTGCTGTCAAGCGTTGCCCTCCAGACCTGAACCATTTGCACACCCTTGATTTCGGCGACTTTGTAACTATCCACTCGCCCCGCGCACTCTGCGCCCGTGACCGCCGTGCGAGCGTTCCTTATCGCCGAGGCGGCGTTCATATCGGTGACTTTTTTCAGCCGTCGCGCGATTTTCTGCATACTCTCGCCCTGAATAATGCCTTGCGTGACCGCCGACATAATTTTCTGCCTGTTCCACCGCTTGTCTTTAGGAATATTCACGCTCGGCGCGGGTAAAAGCTGCGGATTATCCCGCGCTAATCTTTCAACCGTCCAACGGTCGACAAGTTGAAAACTTAAATCCGCGCGGACTTGCTGTTCCGTGAGATATGCCGCGTAATTGAAATTATCGGCGTATACTTCGAGCAGTGCGCCGTTTACAGCGTTCATTGCAAGCTGATTAGCGTGTGTGTAATCCTCCGCAAGCGCGTCCAATCGCGCTCGCCACTGTTTACCCGCAAATACGCGGTTCTGATACCATTTCTGGTACTCGTCCTGCGTAATGTTGCCGTTTTCCATCTTTTTCAGCATAGCCTCGTCTTGCTTTTTGAACCGTTCAAGGTAATTATTCAGTTTTTCCTGCACCTCGCGATTAGCCTGTGAATATATCGACTGAAAGCGCTTTGTTAGCGCGTCGATTTCCTTTTCGGCGTTTTCGTGCGCTATGTCCTTGGGTTTGCTCATACTGCCTCACCGTTGATATCACCGTTCTCGGTATCGTCTGTGAGCGGTATTCTGTCCGCGTCCTCCGCTGCTTTGCGTTTCAGAATTGCAGCTTTTTCGTCAACCGTGACATTCGGAAATTTATCCAACATCGTTTCCTCATCGAGGTATTCAGCCTCCATGATAAGCATTTCAACCTGTTCCTTTTGGTTGGATATGCGGTTACGCTTAAACAGCGGAACGCAGTCGTCCTCGTCTATACCGAGAATAGCGCCGAGTTTTTGAACGCACTCGATTATCTGCGCCTCGAAATCGTCTGCGTTCTCGTCAAGCGGCTGATACGCCGCATCTATGTGATCGTTGGTAGCTCCTGCCGCCATTGTGTGAACATCCAGACCGCCGAAGTCCTCATAAATGCCCGAACGAATATCATCAAGGAACACTTTACGCGCATTATACGGTATTTCCTGCGTGTAAGGCGCTACTCTGCCGCCGTCGCCCGTGTTGGCGTTAGCGATATGATTAAATTTCAAGCGGTCAAGGAATTTACGGAGGTCGTCGTCTTGCATACCGCCGTAATTCTCAACAAGCCAATAGATCTGTGCGCAGTCTTCAAGGTCGTTTGCAAATCCGCTCCTTGTGAGGTCGTAAGCGTCGATAGCTGCCCTCATTCCCACAAGCGTGGACTGATGAAGTTTTGAACCCCACAGCGGCACGATCGGGAGCGCGGAGTAATTGCTTTCTCCGATAACTTCCTCACCGAAAGCCGCCGTCCGCTGAACCTTTTGGATATATGCTCTTTTCGGCTCGTACTCGGTGAAGTTTTTCTCTTTATCCTCTCGGAATTTCGTGAAGCCGTCTGCCTCGTAGAATACCGCTACAAGCGGCTTTTCGGGAGTGAGTTTCCAAAAGCGCACGCCCGCGCGAAGCTCTCCCGTGTATTCGTCCAGCAGCGGTAAAAACTCCGTAGCCTTAAAGCTGTAAACCCTATCCGTCATAAATAAATACGAAACGCCGTAGATCAAAGCGTCATAGCCCGCGCCCTGCAAAACCGTATCGAATTTCTTTCCGAATTTATCCTTAACACCGTCGCTGGAAAAACTGACACCGTTTCCGAGCGAGTATGTACAGCGCTGAACATTCAGCCGACGGAAAAAGTTACTCGCTATCTTGTTATTGGCGGCGGTGGGGTCAAGAATTTTCTGACCGTTGACCTTGTACATTATCTTGCTGAACGTGTTTATAGTCGTGTTCCGCTGATGATCGTATTCGTCCGCGATACACGCCATTTTGTAAAGCTCGCTCGACTGGTATTGGCTGATCGCCTTTTTGACGAACTCAGCCACCGGCTCCGTGCGTTCCTCGTAGTCTTGATATGTCAGCAATTTTCCACCCCTTAAAACATACCCTGATAAGGTTCGACCTTTCTGTCAACGCGCTCGGTCTGTACGATGTACCTCACCGCGTCCATACAGTGATCGTTTTCCTTGATAACTCTGTCCTCTGCCGCGTCGCTATCCCACGAATAAAGCGAAAATTCGCGTATCGTGTTTACGCAGCAGTCGTTGACATATACCCTGCCTTCCGCGAGAGCGGTCGCCGTGTGTTGTATGCCCTCGATAACGCTGTTGTCGGCTTTCTGCACGTGAAATCTGCCCTTTTGCCATACAAGTGCTATAAAACTTGTTGCGGACGGGTCGATAATCAACGTGTCCGCCGACGTTCCCTCGCAGAGCTTTTCTAGCTCCCTATAATATTCCTCGTCGGTTTTCTGTTTGCCTGTTTCGCGCCCCGAGTGGTAATACTCGCGTACTGCGTACCATATCCCCTCAGATTTGCCCCACAAGAGCATTGCGGTGGGGTTTTGAATACCGTAGTCCATAGATACGGCATAACGCGTATAGGCGCGTTTCTCGGACTTTACGACGTTGTTGAAATTCGGGTATACAAGGCCCTCGGCGAGCACCCATTGTCCGAGTACATAACGCTGATAGAACACGCCCTGATATATCCGCTTGTATCGTTCAAGTGTTTTCTCGGAAAGCGACGGATTGTCCTCCATAGAGAAATGGAGGTACAGCGCGTTCATCTCTTCTGCGCGGTCTATCCACTTCTGCTTGAACCAATGCAGCGGCGAGGCGGGATTACAGTTGAACCAGAATCGCGCACCGTCGACCGAGCAGCGTGCCATTGCCTGATTTACAAAGCTCTCGGGCATAAGTACGACCTCGTCGAGAAAAACGCCCGCTAGCGTTCGACCTTGTATCAGCGTAAAGCTGCTCTCGTCTTTGCCGCCGAATACCTCGAACACGTTCGTAACCTTGCCGCGCTTGATAATCAGCAGCTTATTTGACCGCCGCCACTTCACGCGATAGTTTTTCTTGATGTACGACATCGCGATAAGCGGCGCGATTATGTTTTCCTCTGCCGAACCTACAGTCTTTCCGCATATCCCGAAACGGCAGCCGTTGAAGTTCTCCATGGCCCAGCGGATAAATGCAACGGACATTATAGAGGTTTTTCCCGAACGGACAGCGCCGTCACAGATGATGTGATCGAACCGCGAATAGGGAAATGCAAGGATTTTCTTTTGCTTGAGGCTGATCATTTGCGCTCAAAATCCTTGCAATTAGCCTCTAAGTCGCAAAGATAACTCGTTCCTCCAAAAATATTATTGATCGTCATAATACCGTGTGTGCATACGCTACAATATCCCGTGCATATATGCTTTCCAGAAAGTCGCGAGTGGAGCGTTTGTATATTCTCGTCCTTTGACTTGATAATTTCTTCAAGCTCTGCGATTTTTTCTTTAAGGGTTTTCTTATTCTCCATCATTATCCTCCAAAATAATACAATCGACATCATCGTTGGCTTTTCGCACGCTATCATAATCAATTATTATTTCGGGTTCAGCCGAAGGATCGGAGCAAGAGCAAATACCACAAGCGCACCAATCGGGTTCAATTTTATCTGTTTGCTTAATAAGTTGCCCAAGAGTAATATCACTGGGAGCCTCTGCAACAAATGATATATCGCAGCCATTCAAGATAAATTTCATTTTATTCATCACTCTCCAGCCCCTCCCCAAGCTCTCTAAGGCTCTTGCTCAAAGCGTCCTCGCTCTGATTGTCTGCTATGTTATCACCAACGAATTTGGTGTATTTATCAATTACAACGCCCAAAACGACAGCAATTTCTTTCAGCGCCGCCGCTTGGATTTTCATCGGATTTTTCAGTTCGTTAATGTACAGTCCCAGCAACTCGCAGACATCGTTTTTTTGGCTTTCCATATAAGCGATAACATCGGCGGTGTTCTGCTCTTTTTTTTGTTGGAGTTTTTTGGAAGTTTCTGGAGCTTCGGACACAACTTTTTTGACGGTGTGATTAGAAACTCCATTCAATTTAGCCGCCGCATTATAGCTCCCCAACTGAACATAATCCGCAATAATCTTCTTTTTCTGCTTGTCGGTCAACCGAGCTGCCATATCACCACCCGCTAAAAATAAAAATGTGCCATACCAAAAGGGATATTACTACCCACTTACAGTATAGCACAAATTTTGAGCGTTTTTGTTACCCCTTTTTAATGAAACAAGGTTTTGTGTAAATAAAATCATAATGGATTGAAAATCACAATCATTGACGGAAACGGCGCGCTGTTCTTGCACCCGCCAAATTTCAACCTCCCACGTAAAAACCGAATTTGCACACGGCTTTTTTCATATATGTAATCGTGAAACCACTTTGTATCCGTCCTTGCAGGGAGAAGCATTACAACCGTACTCCCAGCAGCAGACGAAAGCCACGCGCGACGTACCCACTTTCCAATTTCGCGCCCATATGGAGGATTACACCAACAAACGCCGCTCCAGGGTTGGGAAAGCCCGTCTTGATCTGGCGTATAAAATTTCTCACACTTTGAATTTTCGGGCAAGGCGCACACATCAAGTGTGAAATGAAATTCCTCGTTCATCTTGTCAAAAAATTCCTGTGGAGTTTCCCATAAATCCGTTCGACTTGAAAACATCACGTCTTTATTCATTGCTATATACATCCTTTCTGTCCATCATTGCACCACAACCGGGGCAGTAACTCCAATCAATACGCTGACCGCATACCGAACATCTTATGATTTTACCATCTTCTTTTATTTCCCACTCCCCGTGTCTTTCGAATCGAACGTCAGAAACGTCCTCTTCCTTAACCATTGCAATTACACGATCCATAACCTCTTCAGCATCGAAATCATATCCACTTTGATACGCAGTTCGGATATTGTTTAACTTATCCAAGAGACGTTCTCGCTCTATGTATTCACCCATTATTTCACCTCCTATCCCATTTTAAAGCTGCGGAGAATATAGAAGAACTTTCGCCGCAACTCGTAAAACTGCCGCCGCCCCATAGGAATATCCAACCGTTCATAGTTGATGTTTTCGGTGACAGATCGGAGAAGATGACCGCGCACAATCTCATTTTCGGTGGTAAGTTCCAGAGCGCGGTCTATCAATTTAACATCGCATTCAAATTGTTCAATCCTTTTGTTGCTTATAGTATAACCGCCAATAGGACCGTATACAAGGCTGCCGCCATTAGACTGAATTTCTTGCTTCATCTTGGAATATCGCAAACAGAAATATTTCAACTCGCGATATTCGTTCTTGTCAATCTCATAAGATTTGTACGCTTTGCTGTTCATCTAATCGCCTCCGCAAATATCGTTATTCCGTAAGTTCACAACCGCACTTCTCACATTTTCCGTGAAAATGCCCGATGCACTTAGCTCGAGCGCCTATCATTGTGTTATTGCCCTTACAAACTGGGCAATCCATTATTACGGTTTCGAGCGGCTTGTTGTATTCGGCAATGGCTTCATCTTGCATGAATTTCTGACCGCAGAATACACATCGCTCCGTGCTGTACGGCATTTCGCCGCAAGACGGGCAATAGGGGAATGGCGCACCCAACGTTATTTCCCAACCGATAAAAACAGGATCGTTTTTTCCGTTTGACTTGTCCTCATCGGCAGGTTGGTATTTGCAACCGTTGCAATCCCGCTTGATTGTACAAAGCACTTGCTTGTTCCAATGGCACGGAAGTTTTATACTCCTTAACGCTGATATAAGGCTATTTGTTTTCATTGTCCGCTCCTTTAAGCAACTTGGGATTATCGTGGATATTACCGATGACTTCAAGCTCCCAACCACACAACATTGTAAAAACCGATACAATATTAAAATGCCTAATCACAAATGTTGCGCGGTCAGAGTCCCATTCAACAACAAATATAAGCTTGTCATGCGTCACAATATCCCCCTCAAAAATGAGTTTGCCGTTCCTGTCGCGCAAGCCCGTACACTCTCCGAGAGTTGAGGGATTAACCTGATACACTCCGTTATCCGGAAAGACATTTGTCAATGGCGAGAACGGGATTATACAAGGTATAGCCTTCTTGGCTATCTCAAATTCCGAATAATAACCCTCTATCCATTCACCGTTATCCGTGCGTTTCCCGCGCCAAATACCTCTATGATCTTCCATTCCTATTCTCCTTGTTATCCTCTGATGCAAACAGCGTGAGTTGATTTTCGTCAATCACCTGTGCCGCCGCTTCCTCGTCTGCTTTTCTTTTACAGACGTGACCCATTCCGTTTTTAAGCCCGAACTCCGAAAGGAGAATGCCTCCACAGCGTTGGCAGCGGGTGGCGTTGACCTTGAATATTTCGGGCTGTACAATGTTATCCATCATCAATTCTCCTTGTATCTATTCATAATACTGGTCATTGTTTTGTCTATATCAAAGCTCGATTTATTTCGTGACTTTGTAACTCCATCTTGTCTAAGCCATTCAGCAATCGTGCTGTACTTGTCAGCTTTGATCTTTCCGCCCTTTTTCGCTTTCCACTTATCGAAACGCTGCTCGTAGTTTGTGACATTTTCCGAGCCGTACACTTCGATCAATTGGCTTTTAAGATCGGGGGCGGGCGGCGAAGCCGCGGGCACGGCAGCGTTTACTTCACTTTCCTTTACTTTACTTTTATTTACTTTACTTTGTTCCGTATTCAGATGATTTTCTTCACTAATCGGACGATTATCTTCGATATTCGGACGATTTGAAAAAAAGCGCAGAATAGATGACCTCTCCGACAGCTTTTTCATTTCGTCAAGCGAAACGATCCAGTATTCGGGGATAACTTCTACCGCCTTACGCTCTACCGTGCTCGCATAATATTGTAGCTGTATGCGCTTTGAAGATAATATTCCGAGCTTAAAGAGGTCGCCGCTAAATAGTCCACACGCCACTAAGCTCTCGATTATCTCCTCAACGGTCGTAACGTCGGGAGCGTATTTGCCCTTAACATAGTCCGATACCTTCCACGTTACATCATCTATTTCGTTTTCATCGCCGTAGGGTATGTAATAACCCTTATCGGAGTAAATCAGATCAAGGACAGCGAGCCACACATCAACGCCCGTACTGCCGTATTGCTTGCGTATTTTACGCAGTTTGCTGTCCTTTGTCATTCCGATGTAGTGACTGTAATAATCCAAACCACATTTGAATTCAGCCACTTATTTCAGCCTCCTAAAACGGATAATCGTCGTCCGCGCTTGCGCCAACCTCACCCGCTGCGTAGTTGTTCGGCGGCGTTTGTGCCGTTCCGTAAGTCGGCGGAGCTGCTGCGGGAGCAGGAGCGCTTTGCGTATCAGCCTTTTTCTCGCCTGTGAAGCTAACATGATCGGCGTTGATCTCGTACCATGTCGCGGGGTTTCCGTTCTTGTCGGTGTACTGTCGCGTCTGCATTTCGCCCTCAATCAGGATCATTCTGCCCTTTGCGAAATAGCGCGTTACAAACTCGGCGGTCTGCCGCCACGCTACGACGTTGAAGAAATCCGTCTGCTTTTCGCCGTCGGCGGTCTTGAAACGCCTGTCGACTGCGATCGAGAACGTGCAGACGCTTTTGCCTGTCGGCGTGGTTTTGAGTTCCAGGTCGTGGGTAATACGACCCATCATAATTACTTTGTTGTACATTGTTCATTGTCCTTTCCGTCCATCTTCGCGAGGCATTTGGGGCAGTTTTCATATAACGTCCCTTGTCTTGAATACTTAAAACCGCAGCGTGAACAAATGTAATAATTTATATTCATATCCCAATACGCATGTATGATAGGACGAACGTCAGCAGTCGGGGCTTTCTGTATATCGCTAATAACTATGCCCAACGTATTTTTGCAGCCCCTTATGTAATCGCCTGAAAAATATGCCATCGAGTTTGTCGATTTCATTTAATGCGGCATTAAGTATCCGGTCTACCTTTTCGCGCTCTATATAATCAGCCATTTCAACACCTACTTTCAACAAAAATATGTGTTTCCTTTTCCCCGTCGCATACCGCCTTTAACTGTAAATCAATGCACTTGAAACAATCGTCCTCGATTATTCCCGACGATTTCAGCCCGTCGAGGATAAACTTTCCCGAGTAGTTATCGGGATCGCGGCGGCGGTTGTCGCCGAAATGATACTCCAGTGTAACGACGGAGCGCGGAAACGGAAACTTAGGCTTTGGGCGGCAGTATATCGCTATAAGCTGCGCCCACTGCTTTTTGAGTTCCTGATAATTCCACCGATTATTCCGCCCGATAAATCGGTTGTTGCTGGGCGGAATATCGGGGATTATATAGTGATATACCTTGCTCATTATTTGAACGGATAATCGTCGGGGTTGGGAGCATTATCCACAGGCGATTCTTCGGGGAACCCTGACTCGCTACCATCTTCATTTTGATTCAGCTCATCAAGCTGCCTCTGGAATTCCTTCATAATCCATTCATAATCCTCAACAAGCAGTTCGGAAGAACTTTCATATCCGCGCTGTTTCATTGCGGCAAGCAAACGGTCGTTGGCACTTTCGCCAAAACTCTGCTTTGCAAACTCAAACATCTGCTTACGCTGATCGTTCGTAATTTTCATAGTAATACTCGCAACCTTTGTGTCAGTAGAAGAAACCTCAGCTTCAATTTCGCCTTGTTTAATCGCTCCGGAAGCGATCATTTCTTCTTCCGAGTACAATCCCTCGTAATCTTTCGGGAAAGCCTCGCGGACGCACTGCGAAATTGCTACTTTGTTTATCATTAACGCAGGCTTGGATTTCCAGTTCGCCATACCGCTGTTATATTCGGTAAGAGCAACTTCCTTGAAAGCCGTTCTCTCCTTTCCTCCCCTCAGATAAGTAACCCTGCACCAGCCTCCGAGAAGAGTTTCGCCAGGGTACACGCAGCACCCCTCTTTCTGGTGTACCTCGTTTCCGCGCAGTACGGTAATTCCGTCATTCTTAAAAAGATAATCGGGATTGTCAAAGGCGCGGCGCATATAAGCGTCCTTTCCAATAACCATTTGTGCCGGAGCGCTCTTGCTGTATTTTATCAGATACACATCGCCGTTTACGGTCGGATTAAGTTTCTGAGACCTGCAAGTGTTCATAAAAAACACGGTTTCTTGGTCTGTAATAAGACTGGGGTCTCCTCTTACAAGATAGCTCTTTACAAAATTCATATCCAGCTCTATATGAGAGCCGAACAAATCGTAGCTTACAACAGTAGCATTCTGTTCAGCTTTAGAAAGCGCGTTAGCCATAATATTTCCCTCCTATTTCACTTACGGAACGCCATCGAAACGGTTTCCTCGAACTCGATACCATCAATCTTTATCTGCCCCTTTGAAGCTCTTATGAGGCGCATAACCGCATTTTCATCAACAGGACGGATTACAACGCCAGCAATCTCAATAGGAACCTTCGCCGAATCAATGCTTTTAATAACCCAGTCCTTCTTAGACGAAACGCCCTTAGCTTGCGGTTTATCTGCTGTGAGAGTAATGGTAGACGATACATCTTCCATAATCGCCGACTCTTCAAGCGCGATCTCCGCTTCCTCACTGTTTCCGCCGTTTGAGAGAGCGATAGCCTCTTCAAGCTTGCGCTCTGCTGCTTCGCGAGCAGCTTTTCTCGCGGCTTCTTCGGCTTCTCTACGTACACGTTCCTGTTCAACATTGTAAGCAGACATCTTAGCTTTCAGTACCTTCTCGGCAGTCTGAATAGGAGCGAGCATAGCTTTTTCCTTTGCGCAAATGTCAGCGTGAGCCTTATGAGCCAAGTCTTTCGGGATTTTCCAATAGTCCTTTACCTGCTCGGCGAGGCGCTTCAGTTCTCTGCCAAAAGCACCTGCCTTTTCGTAATCTTTAGCTGTATTTATCGCGAAATCATTAGCAGCAACCTCAACATTCGATACAGTGCTCGTGAGTTCCTTTTCCTGTTCGGTTTCAACGCCGCAGCTCGTTCCGATAACTGCAACCGTTGTGTCTGTCGTATAGTTCATAATATTCCCTCCAATTCATTTTCCAAATTTTTTCTTGTAGTTGTCAATGGTTATGAGAGCAGTAAAAACCCTCCAACATTCAGTGTCATTGACATTGAAGAGCCGAAGAGCGTATTCTCCGTTTTTCTTAAGGTGAACGATAGCTTTCTGCTCAATCTCGAAATCAATACTGTGCGATTTAAGTGCGCGGTTATATGCTTCGAGCTGAACCCTACAAAGCATATCGTACACCGAATATGATGTCTTGAAGTCAATAAGCGTAAGCTTACCGTCAACATCAGCGATCATATCAGCGGTTCCGGCATACAAGAGTTCCTTATGATAAAGCCGAATCTCTGAGCCATAAGCGCTGACTGAATGTTCCTCGGCAAATTTCAGATAGCCTTCAAAGTAAGGCTTGTTTTCAGTATCAATATCAACAATGCCGAAATTGTTGTACGTTTCTATTGCGGAATGCACTGACGTGCCTTTTCGGGCGGCTCTGTCAAGAATATCCTTGTCAATAGAACCATAAACCGTATCGGAAATCGGTTTCATAAGAGCCGTAACACTCGGAAGCACTATCCCGTTAAGACGGTATATATGCTTGCTTTCCTCAAATGTGAGTTCTTTGAAATTCGGTATTTTCATCTCGGTCTCCTCTTCCGCAAGCCGTTTTTAAAGTCAGGAACGAGTGTTCTAGGCATTGTAATCCTCCTTATAAGCCTGTGCAATCAATTTATCCGCCAGTTCCCACTTGCGCCGTTCCTGTTCGTGCCAGTATTTGATTTCCTGGAGCCTCGCGTCGAATTTCGCGGATTTTTCCTCGTTGGTTCGTGTATACTCCCGTTCAAGAAAAGCCTCGCAATCCTCCGCTTCTGCTTCTTCGCGAGCTTCTATACGGCAGAGTTCTTCGTCTGTGTCGATCTCGTCGACGGTGCCGTCGATATCGTCGAAGTGGTATCTTGTCATTGTGTCACGTCCTTTCCGTCCATCTTCGCGCCGCACTTCCAACAATATATTTGACCTGCTACTCTGTCGTTAAATGCACCGCATTCCGAACACTCGTAAAAGCCATCGTCGATAAATAGCCACCGCCCGTGCCTTTCGGGTCGAACTTCGGCGGCGGGAATTGCCCTGATATTCGCATATAGCCCATCAAGGCTAACTTCGTGGTCTATCGCTTTTATTGCGGCTTCGCGCTCTATGTATTCGGCCATTGTCAATTCCCCTTTCTGCATTTTACCATTGCAAATCCTCCAAAGTAATTTGTCTGGGATCGTCGCCAACCCACCAACGCATAACTTCCTCTCCCGTTTCCCAGCTTGTACTACGTTGAAGATTATGTCTTTTGCGCTCCTCAATCATTCGATCAAATGCTCTGACGTAGTTCAAGCGGTATATGGGATATCTTGCAAATTCAGCTTTCATACCCTTGAAGCTTTGCATAGGGCAACCGATACAGCCGATGCGACTACTGCCGCATTGATACAATGGATTAGCGCTGCAACCGTAATGCCGAAGAAATTCCCAAACATCATTATCAGTCCAATCAATGATAGGATTTACCATAACGCTCCTGGAACGGTAACAATGCTCTACAAGACGACGTGCAGGATCGTTATCCATATCCATTACAAGACCGCCTTTATCCGTTACACGATAAACAGCACCCATTTCCTCGGCGACTTTTTGAGTGGTTTTTGGCTTACCGATAACTTGAATAAGATCGGAGTGCTCAGCACGTGCTCGACTTTCGGCTTTGCGAACGCCCGTTATTTTCAACCGCCCGAGACCGCCGCGCTCTTTAAGCTCCTCACAGCAGTATCGCACCAAGCGGGTTGGCGGCATTAGCTTATCGGGGATAAGCTCCCATATACTCTTTTCGGGCTTTTTGATAATAACGTTAGGTATCGACCTCACATAATAGACCGTTTCGGGAGCGTCTACCGTTGTCAGATTATGCACTATATCATGCTTGACACCCGCAAGCTCGGCTAATATGCGTATGCAGTCGCTGTCCTTGCCGCCGCTGTAACAGAGATAATACGGCTCGCTCTGCGGCTCAAAAGCCCTTAAATTCTCGATCGCCCGGCGTTCCTTTTCCGCTAAATTGTCATTCATCTCTTGACAAATCTCCTCCGATCTGTTATAATAGAATTGGTTTTATTAGGTTTGCCGCTTTCCGAGTTCGCTCGGGGCGGCATTTTTTTATTTTGACTGTTGGTCGTCATCCTCGTCCTCGAATTCCAGATCGCGCCCGACGTACATTCCCGCTATCATAAGCAGTAGTCCGCCAACGCCCTTTCCCAGTGAGGTCCATGATTCCTCGATCCCGTATGTAATGTGCTGCTCGTTCAGATAGTCCAGGCGGCCTGTCGCACATATTATCACAAACAAGCCCGTCCAGATCAAGACGCTTGCGGCGATAAGCCTCCGCTTGGTTTCCTTTTCACTCATGGCTTGTCCTCCTCGTAATAGGGTTTAAGCATTTTGATGATTTTTCCGCCGAATGCATTTTCCGTCAATTTGATGAATTCCTCAGCCGTCATTAAAGCTTCAAGATCAACGTTGTGTTCTTTTGCAAACTGTGTTCTCCCCATTTCGCATGAACCCGTTAGTTTGTTGTGCCATTCGTAAAATATCTTATTGGAGTAGGCGGTCTTGGGTTTGAACTTTTCGCAAAATGCTTTGATACGCTCCTCAACAGGCATATCCGCGAAAAGCTTGTCGTTAAGCGCTGCCACAGCCTTGCGAAGTGTTGCGCCATGTGCAAAAACATTACTGCGTTTGACTACATAACATGGCGTGAGCGTCAAATCATCGTTTACGATCGCGCCTTTGGCACAATCTTTATAAACGCGATATATAATGGTTGCGACACCATCTATATCATAGACCTTATTTGAATTTATAATGACACCGACCAAGGAGCCGTCGCCGGAGCCGTAGCCGTCGCCGGAGCCGGAGCCGTAGCCGTAGCCGGAGCCGTAGCCGTAGCCGGAGCCGTAGCCGTAGCCGGAGCCGTAGCCGGAGCCGGAGCCGGAGCCGTAGCCGGAGCCGTCGCCGTCGCCGTAGCCGGAGCCGGAGCCGTAGCCGGAGCCGTAGCCGGAGCCGGAGCCGGAGCCGTAGCCGGAGCCGGAGCCGGAGCCGTCGCCGTCGCCGTAGCCGGAGCTGATCTCGACAAACTTTCTGATCATCTCTTCCATACTTTCACACCCTCAATAACATTGCGCGCTTTATCTGTTGCAGGAATAAGCTCGATAACGTCGAAAAGCCCCAAAGTCTCAACAGGCATAGTAAATTTGCAATTGTTTGCGGCTGTCGTCCCGTCAACCGCGATCTGCGAGATCGAAGCTGCCCCGTCCCAATACCAAAGGCGGCGAACGTCTTTCAGAATAACTGCCTGTCCCTCGTGTTCCGCGACTGTGCCCGCAAATACTCCCGCACGGTCAGATCTTACCACACAATACTTTCTTACAAAACTGAATCTCATAACTTTCTCACTTTCTTGCTTTCGCATAATAAAAAATTCACTTGTAATGCCGATCGTCGTTATGGGGTGTCCCCATTGACTTCAATAAATTCACCGCCCTTCAGCACATAGAACGTATCGGGCTTGATGATTTCCCCGTCCACTTTATGAGTTTTGAAATTCATAAGGCGATATCTGTTCTCATCGTCATTCCATTCCCATTCTGCTAACGCTATGTAACAGCCCAAAGCGCCTTTTGCTTTACTCCCAATGCCTGTTGCGATAGCGAAACTTTCTTTTCCAGATACGGTTGCCGCAGAGCGGTCGCCCGTGTTCGTTGCCGCAGAGCGGTTGCCCGTGTTCGTTGCCGCAGAGCGGTAGCCCGTGTTCGTTGCCGCCGACCAG
>PXZU01000013.1_pt1 | contig 37917 bp, 61 predicted proteins | sample 2941351 | NCBI WGS metagenome assembly PXZU01 (sample SAMN08721892, study PRJNA434045) | Viral metagenome, whole genome shotgun sequencing project. | isolation source: viral particles isolated from 30 fecal samples collected over 86 days | host: Mus musculus | place: Germany: Kiel | collected 2017-06 | reverse complement strand
CGATGCTCTCCGCGCCCTCCAGACCGGTGATCTGGATGGTGAGCGGGCCGGTGGGTGTGGGAGACGGGGTGGTGGTTGCCTCCGGAGGCTCAACGGTCTGTGGTTCTGGGGTGCTGATGACCTCCACCAGCAACACCAGCACCAACAGCAGAAAAAGATATGCAATGGTCACGATCAGTTGCTTTTTCATAGGCTCGCTGCCACCAGAATAGCCAGAACCAGCGCCGCTCCGGCAACCACCGCCAGTTGTACCCGCTGGGCCATCGCCTGCGCCTGCTGTACCCGGCGGCGGTAGGCCCGGTAGCTGTATGCCTTTGCGCGCCTGTCGCGCTCGGTTTGTGCTCCCATAATTTTCACTCTCTTTCATTAGTTGAAAAGCTCTGTCTTGAAATCGCTCATTTCGCTTTGAATGGTGCTCGCCACCGCAGTCCGTATCATGTGTACGATGGTTTCGTAGTCAAAGCACGGTACGCCCTCCCGCTTGTACTTAACCAGCCCTCCGGGGCTGATCTTGTATGTAAGCGCCTTGTCCTTGACCGCAATCCCGAAGGTTGCCCGGCCTTCTCTGAGCGCCAGCCTTACCGTCTGTTCCGGCCAGTCTAAATACCGGGCCGCAACGTCCACTGGAACATTGTCATACGCTAGTATCTCAGCGTCCGTTGGGATCGGCGGCCGCGCTCTGGTTCTTGGCCTCATCGTTTTCGCCTCCCTTCTCCCCGTGGAGCCGCTCATGCTCATCCCAAGTCATCCCATAGTAAGCCCGGCATAGGTCGTCCATGACGCGGCGTGCATTTGCGAAACGGTTCTCAATCTCCCGCTTCGTGCTAGTCTCGTTGAGCTGCCCATCTTTGGTCATAAAAAATCCTCCAATCTTGCCAGAGGCCGGAGGATGTGATATACTGTCTCCGATACCTCGTAGCTTCGGTACGTGGTGTCATGCCCTGGTCGGTGGTGGTGCACTGGCCGGGGCGCTTTTTGTTGTGCTCCATTAAATTTATGAAACAAGGAAATGCATTGCTATCCAAAAAATCGTTATTGCGGAAAGCACAGAAACCGTTGTCGCATTTATTTCCTCATCAAAGAACCAACAAATAAATATGTACCCTGCTTCAAGCGCCGCAAAAGCTAAAGCTATCCATTGGAACATCCCCGGCCCCCAATTTCGTAATCGAGGTATTTGTTTCCAAAGATATCTATTGTATAGTTCTTAGCAATTTCATCTTGATTCCGCTGGCTTTGTAGTGTAAGTACGAGGTCAGCAATTTCTTTAGAATCAGCCTCAATGATGATCTTCACCCCACTTACCTCCTTCCCCGCCCCATCAGGGGCGGGCTTCTTTTTCTCCATTGGTGCTCTCTTTCTTCTTGCGTTTCCGCGCAGGCCTATCCCGGTATCCCTCGGCGTAACCAGCGATATAAAGTAACGCTTCTTTAGGGAGACCTACTAGGCGATCCGCTATAATCTGTGCATCGGATACTCTATCAAGGTTTATGCTCATTGGTTCACCTCCATTTTCGTTTTGACCTTGGTATAACGCGTCAAAAACTAACCTTGTGAGATTATGATAGCACATAAATAAAACTATGTCAATCACTTTCTCTGAAACAGAAGAAAAAAGATTGACATAGTTAGATTTTAGTGGTATTCTTTTTGCAAGAGGTGATTTACATAGACCACAGAAAGAGATTAAAAAATATATGGTACGGAATGAAGCGAAGATGTAGTCGACCAACTCCGAGCGATTACATATATGGAATAGCTGACCACTATTATTCTAAGGGCATTCATGTTTGCGATGAGTGGAACGATAGTTTTGAGGCATTCTACACATGGGCTGTTTCACATGGTTATAAAGATGGTCTAACGATTGATAGAATAGACTCAAACGGAGATTATGATCCATCAAATTGTCACTGGATTACTCGAAGTGAAAATTGCAAAAAAGCTGCATTAAGCAAAAGCGGTAACAAACGAGGATGCCATAGCAGAAGATATTTTGTAATAAAGCGTATCTGCGGATATGATTGGGGAAAAGTGTTAGCAATAGGCTGAGTTACTCAGACGCAATTCGTTTTATCAGAAAAACACCAACGAAACCAGGTGTTGTTTGTGTCATTAAGAAGTATTCTAGAGAAACTATTGGGATAGACCAAGGTGATTTTATCAACATATAACCAACATATAAAATGGGGGGTGAGTATGTGAACGAGCGAATTGCAAAAATTCGGAAAGATGCGAATTTAACTCAAGAAGAATTTGGTGAAAAGATTGGAAAATTAAGCAAAAATTACATTTGGATGCTGGAAAAAGGCGATAGAAAACCCAGTGACCGCACCATTGCCGACATCTGCCGTGAATTTAACATCTCCGAGCTCTGGCTGCGTACCGGAGAAGGAGAGCCCCATATCCAGAGGGACGAGGACGAGGAGTTCCTCGAAGTCATGGAGCAGATCCACATGTCTGATGATGATCTGATTAAGCGGATTATTAAGGCATATTGGTTTATGGAGGACGACGAAAAAGCAGCCATCAGAAAACTGATAGACGGCTTTACAAAAAAATAAGGCCCCGGTTTCCCGGAGCCTTTTTATCACTTATTATGTAGTTTTTCGAGGACGAGGGCGCGCGTAAGGAGCGATTTCAAATAAGTTTCATTTTTGTTCCGCTCCATGACAAGTTCAATCTCTTTTTTAAGCATTTCAACTTTTTCTCCATTTGGCGTCATTTCGCGCCCTCCTCCCAATTTGTACCTTACCAATATTTTGGTCTGAAATTTTGCTCCCCTTGTTTATCATTATAGAACGTTAGTTCTATTTAAGCAATATGTGTTATCACCAAATTGTGGCAGCTTATTTTCTATATGCTAAGAGATTGCTTCGTTAGAAAAGAACGGATTATTGGACTATGCTTATGATATGGTACACCAACCCATGATTGCCAAACAGAACGAGAATCTAGCCGCAGAATTGTATTTATGGAACCTACCGACAGAGGTCGGTAAAATAGAGAGGAGAATGGGATATGGAAAATGAAGCTATCAACGGGACTAACCCAGAAGTCGGCCAGACCACTCCACCCGAATCGCCCAAAAAGTTTTGTAAATATTGTGGCGAGCGCATCGACATTGACTGTGTTGTTTGCCCTAAGTGCGGAAAACAAATCGAGGCGCTCAGGCAAGACCCGTCTCAGGTAATTATCAATAACAATGGAAGCGATTACCCCTATAAAAGTAAAACCGTCGCTCTGCTCTTGTCTATTTTCGTTGGCGGTCTTGGGATACACCGTTTTTATGTCGGGAAACTCGGAACCGGAATTATCTGGTTGTTGACTGCTGGTTGTCTTGGAGTCGGCTGGATTATCGACATCATTATGATCGCCGTAGGCAGTTTCCGGGACAAGGCGGGTATGCCGTTGCAGTAAATAGAAAGGGTAGATATAGTATGCTGGATGAAAAAGATTTGCAGGCAATCCAATCCATTATCGCGGACGCTGAACAGCGCATCACCAAAAACACCGTAATGATGATGGAAACCAAATTTGAAAAGCGGTTTAATTTGCTCGCAGAGGGCCAGAGCGCCATCCTGGAGAAACTGGAGCGCCTGGACGACATGGAGGTCATAGACACTCGGATCACTGCCCTGGAGGCTATGGTGAAGAAGCTGAACCGCGAAATGGAGAAGCTGAAAAAAGCGCAATAAAAATACCGCCCCCGGTGCTACCAACACCAGGGACGGCTCACATAGGGGTGATAAGGTTTGGCCGCCATTATCACCCCTTTATTTTACCAGAATAGGGGGAAAAGTCAATGAGAAGAGCGAACGGAACTGGAAGTATTGTAAATCTTGGGCCAAACCGCAGAAACCGATACGCCGTCAGGGTGTCGTATTTGGAGCGGCCCGGACTGTGGAAACAAAAGTATTTATCCTACCACAGAACCACCAAAGAAGCACAGGAGGCCCTCGACAAATATTTGGCATCTAATATCCCGGCAAAGTCACTCGCCGTTACCTGGGGAGACGTATACAATCAGTGGTCTGCCAAAAAGTATGCAAAGGCAGGAGCCGCCTCTATCGCCAGCTATAAGGCTTCTTGGGCGCGCCTCTGTGTGCTAGAAAAGAAGGATATGTGCAAGGTTACGATTGACGACCTACAATCTATTATTGACCAAGACGAGGCAAACGGATTATCGAAATCTAGTATTAGCAATGACAAAATGCTTATGAAAGCACTTTTTAAGCACGCAACAGAGCGCGATATCGTGTATAAAGACTATTCCGCTTTTGTGGAACTTCCAGGAGTTGAAGCAAAGCACGAAAAGGGTACTTTTGATGATATCACAATTCGTAAATTGGAGAACCTGGCGTCCTCTGGATTCCCTTGGGCCGATACCGTACTAATGCTATGTTATACTGGATTCCGAGTATCTGAGTTTTTGGGGCTCACCAGATTTTCCTATCATCCAGATGGGGACTATTTGCAGGGCGGCCTAAAAACACAGGCCGGGAAAAATCGGATTGTCCCGGTGCACCCTAAAATCATGCCCTATCTGACCAAGTGGCTGTCCATAGACGGTAAAACTATTATCTGTGATGATGACGGGAATGCAATCCCCGCATACAAATACCGCCCGCTATTCTCTAAAGTTATGGAAGAATTAGGACTCCCTTCCGCCACCCCTCATTGGTGCAGACATACCGCCGCGTCTCGGATGAGAATGGCCGGGGTGGACGAAGTCGCTATAAAGCGCATCTTAGGGCATTCCGATGGAGATGTTACCGAGCACTATACGCACGTAGATGTTTCGTTTTTGACTAAAGAGATCCAGAAGGTTTCCTAAGTATTTGTAACTTTCTTCTTAAATATGTGCAAATAGAACAACGCACAAAAAGTTCGAAAAAGTTGTTTTTATTGTGCATTCTTCTTGCTATTCTAGTGTTTTTAGTTGTAAAATTAGATTGACTTTTAATGTGTTTGTAATTCCTCAGAAAAAGAAACATAGAAATTGCAATGGTTACAGGATTTTTTGTAGATAGTATGTAGCTAGTGCGTAACTTTCGGTGTAAATATGTGCAAATAGCAAACAAGCGAAAAAAGTTCAAAAATAGAGGGCGGAGGCTATTGCCCCCGCCCTTTGTTTAGCCCCTCACGATGTACTCATAGTAGCGGGCCAGCTTGTCCTCCGGAGCATCCTTGTCGCAAAGGAACGATTTTGCCATGTCGGCGTAAAAATCAATCTTATCGCCGACACCGTGCTTCTTGGCTACTTTAACATAGTCTGAGTAAATCATGTTGAGAGCCACCCAAAATTGTGCTGGATCACACTCAATACCGTGCTGGGCCATTACCTGCTTTGCCTGCTCTAGTGTCCAGTGAGCGCCGCGAGTGCCGTCCTCGTTCTGCATCTGGCTTGTCCACTCTTTGGCGCTCTCAACAGAAAATACTTGGGGAGAAGGTGCCGAATGCTTGCTTTGCGAATCATCCTCATCCCACTGACACATTGCGTTGTAGGCCCCATTGTAGGACGCTAGCTTTTCTGCTACCTGATCATCCATAGGTTTTGCCCTATACTCTACAATCTTCATGGTCAGCCAATCTTTGGCATTCTCGCGGCCAGGAAGAGCCTGCGCCAGCACGTCGCTGGTAATCATAGCCTAGCCCCCTTTAGGCGTTTTCGAGTTGCCCCATGCAGCGGCGGATGGCTTCGCGCTCACGCTCACTGCCAGCCTGGTCCATCAGCATTTCCATCTGCTCCATCATGGCCTCTTTGGCATCATGGCGGCTATATCCGACCATGCGCCCGTCACGGCTATAACCACCGCGCCCATCTCTGGAGTAATGGCCCCGAACGTAGTGCTTGCCACGGTTTGCATAGCTGGAGCCACGGCCATAAGAACCACCTTCATAGTCTCCAGCCTCAGAGTACCCGCCGTCCTCCTCCAGTGCACAGATTTTGTCGATATTCTTGATGGTGTCAGTGAGCTTGTGGGCCAGCTCCAGGTCGCCCGCACCCAGTTCACCCTTCCGGGCCAGCTCTTCCAGCTCCATCTCGAATTTTTCTTTCAGCTCGTATAGTGCTTTCATATTGCTTCTCCTCTCTTTCAGGCCACACGCTCAACAATAAAGTTGCTGTTGGCTACCAGAATAGGCTGCGTGCTGGTGTTCTTTGCGGCGACAGTGACGCAGCAGCCGCGAGGGACATCTACCACAGCGGAAACATAGATGTTGAAGAAATCCTCCGCAGCAGCCGGGGTGACGGTAGCGGTGGAGGCATTCAATGCCTCTCCGTTGATGGAGATCGCCGCCGTGATGGCCTCCGCAGTCCCACCCGCTGGAATTGCGATATTTGCGCCAAAAGAAACCTTGAACTTTGCACGGCACTGGTTCGTGAGTCCACGAAGCGTCACCAGACCAGCACCTTCCCGATGCACAATACTGGGCTTGCCAGTATTGACTTCCTCTGTAAACGGCACGTTCTGCCCGGCGGAAACGGTTACGATTGCGCTGTTGCTGTATTCAGCCATAAAATCAGTCCTTTCTAAAGTGGTCGGAATCGACCAGTTTAAACCTATCGATTTCGATAGGGAAAGCGGCGAGGCTGTTGCCCCGCCGCTGTTGTCAGTATCGGCACGGGGCCGAACATTTTCGTGAGGTCACGAAAAAGCTATTCGGTATGGAGTTGTCAGCAACAAGTGTTGCAGGGGTTGCAGGGAGGCTGCACAGGGGTGGGAGGCTGCACCCAGTAGGCGGGGACAGGGCACTCCGCGCCAGTCCGGCGCAGCAGCTCGGCCTTGTTAGCGTCCATAGCGGCCATGAGCACGGCGTTCTGGTTGCTCTGGCTGGCGGCAAGCTGGAGCTGGAAGATCTGTTGGTTCTGGGCCGCAATCTTCTCGTCCTTGGCCTCGATGCGCTGGGCGGTCAGAGCATCCAAAATCGCCCTCGCATTGCTATTCTGGTTTTCGATCAGATCGCGGGTGTTGGACTGCATCAGGTTCCGGGTAGCGCAGTCCTCCGTGGAAATGGTGTACTTCAAGTCCTGCGTGGCGGCTCTCTGGTCGCAGCAGCACTGGGCAAGCTGGGCCTGGAGAGCGTTCTGGCCCTGCATCATAGCGACCTGAGTGGCGTTAAAGCCGTTCTGGACGTTGTAGCCCAGGTTGCAGACAGCGTTGTCAACACCATGGAAACCGTTGGTGATGGCGGACAGGATACCGCTCTGGCCGGTCTGGAGGCCGTTCAGGGCAAAACCCTCGTTGATGTCGGCGCGGGTCGCCCAGCCCTGGCCGGAGGGAGATCCCAAGCCAGTGCCGCCGCCGTTGTTTGCAATCAGATAGGGCAGGAGCGTGGAGGCGCTGTCGCCCTGATTGCGGCCCCAACCTCCAGCGAACAGGAACAGAACGATAATCCAGATCCAGTTATTTCCGCCCCACATATCATTGTTTCCGTTCCCGCCACCGCTGCCGTAGGCAGGGACAACAGGCATAGTCATGGTAGGTTCACAGCTAAGAGACATAGAAATTCTCCTTTTTGTTAATATTTCAAAACCGTGGCCACGGATTTTGATTAAACTATCAAGTCATTGTGAATTTTGCTTTCCGCCCATCATCGGAGCGATTTGTTGTGCCATCTGCATAAGCACATTAAATTGCTGCTGGGACATTTCCCCGGAGTTCAGCTTCTGCTGGACAATATTTTTGGGAGAGCCCTGGATACCACCGGCGAACTGATTGATTTGCTGGATAAGCCCCATTGGACCGGGGAGTGGGGTATTGCCACCCATTGCATTGAAAAAGGGATTCATTCTGCATCCTCCTTCGCGTTCTTCTTTGCAGTTGTTTTCGGGGCCGCCAGCGAGTCCACACGGGCTGCCAGGGCCTCCAGATCGGCCTTTGTGGCAAACTCCACACCCTGGGGGGCTTGCGCCATTCTGCCCCCGCTGGTGCGCTCTACGAGGTCATATACCTTGATGGACGGTTTCCCGCTGGCGTCTGCCTGTTTAAGATAGATAGTAGGTGCGTTGCTGTCCCAAAGCGCCACGGCGCTGTTAGGGGCCACCAGATAGGCCATAGCCTCCGCCTCCCCGCTCACCCATACCATGCTCTGTCCGCTGGCCTGCGCCTGCTGGGGCTGTACCTGCGGCATCTGCTGGGGCATGGGCTGGTACTGCGCCCCCCGGAGCTGCGCAAGCTGATCCGGCATGGGCGGCTGGTAAGGGTACGGCTGATAGCCGGGTAAATATTGATATGGCATCGCTTATCCCTCCTTGTGCCAGTAGTAAAGCGGTATCTCCCCGCCGCTGTCCCAGGTGTCGATCCAATCTCCATTTTGCACGCACACCACATGCCCGGACAGTGCCAAGATGTAGGTGCCTTCTGGATGCTCCGCGGCAAAGTCGGCCACCGTGTAGCAGTCTGGGCAAGAGTTGGGTATCATGTCCCGGCCAAAGCCACGGCTGCGCAGGTAGGCCCCCCACACGTGGTTGGCCGACGGCATGTCCCGCATCATGTAGCCCTGGAGGGCAACGCCCACATAGGTCTCCTCCCAGCTCTGTCCGAGGGCCTTTGCAATGGCCCGGATGGTGCAGTCCCCTACGTTGCGTCCGTCTGGATTCTCATTGTGCTGTATGTATGCCATATTTTGCCTCCAGGCTGGCTACATAGTCCTCCAGTCCCTCGTCATCTCCCTGTGCCATGTACCACATCGCGGTTTCGGCGGCACAATCACGGGACATACCGGCGGCCACCATCCTCTCAATTAGAGTCATATCCAACACGTCCTTGTCCATAAAAATAAGGAGTCCGTGAGGAGGGCGGCGACGTGTACCAACCCTGTATCCTCACGTCCTCCTTGCCTATATTATCGCAAAATTTAACCCCCGCTGGGTGGCGGCCCAGCGAGGGTTATGTGTTAGTTATGTGTAAGTTGTGTGATTCGTTTTGCTGCGCGGCACACTTCGTCGAATATGTAAGGGATGTGGTGGGATACTGTTGACCGTTCCCAACCTAGCTCAGCCGCAATATCGGTCTGTGTCCACTTCTCAACAATATATCTTCTGGCAATCAAATCATCGTCCCGATATAAGGCCGCTTCGTGGATAGCCGCTTCCAGCTCAGAGCGCAAGAGCTTATCCAATGGTTCTGGCAACTTCACTCTTGCGCTCATTCAGTCACGTCCTTTCATCCTCCGGCGGCTCTGTGGGCAGCTTCTTCATGGCCTCCACCAGTTTTGCCGCCATGCCATTCCCCCCCAACTCCTTGTAGGCATTGTACATGTCCAGCACGTTCTCTATCCCATAAATCGGGATATAACGTTGCTCGGAGTAGTGGTTGTACTCGGCAATGATTTCGCGTCTTAGCAGAGCCTGTACCCCATTCATAAGGGCATCGCTCTTCTGATTGTCCGCTTTGATGCGCTTCCTTTCCCGAGCGGCAATCGCCTCGATGATAGCCACCAAGACGACCGCCGCGCCGGAAATCAGTGGGCCTACCCACTCCATGGGCATCAGCCCTCCTTAGTCAACTGCTTATAGACCTGATTGATACCAGTGGCAGCAAGTCCGCTCACAATGCCGACAGCGGCGGCGGTCAAATAGTCCGAGGCTGGAAACTCTGGCATGATAAACATGCCGAGGATGCCCAGCACCGCGCCGAAGAGGCCGCAGATAATGGGAATCCACTTGTTGTCCAGGCCGGTGGCCTTGACCACCTGGCCGGCCAGAAAGCAGATCACAGTGATAACCGCCACTCCGGTGATACCCAAAGAAGAAATGTCCATGATATGTACCTCCATCAAATCAGATTAAGCCTGTCCAGCACGACGGCCAGCTCCTGGCGGGTCATATTGTCACGGGGCCGGGTGCCGTCCAGAACGCCCTTGTCTTTGGCCTTCTGCCACGCCTCAGCGGCACAAACGTCCGGAGTGTCCTCCGCGTTGTCCGCTCCCGGTTCGGCTTGCCACGCCACGCCCAGGAACTCACAGATGCCCTTTGCGGTGGCCTCGGCCAGCTTGTCCCGGTACTTGCTATCTTTGAGATACTCCACGTCGGCCTTGTTGGTGTGGAAACCGTACTCAATGAGCGCGGCGGGGGCGTCGGTCTTGGCAAGCACGGTATACAGTTCGTGCTTGATCGGTTCGCTCCGCAGGGCCACCCCGGCGGCGTGGAAGGCGTTGACTAGGTCAGAAGCCAGAACATTGCGCTGTGCCGTCATAGGCCCTGCGCTGGTGTAGATCTCCAGGCCGGACGCGCTCGACCATCCGCCCTCCCCGGCCGCGTTGGTGTGGATGCTTACAAAGCAATCCGGTGTTGCTTTATTACTGATGTTGGCCCGCTCCGTCAGGCTGGGGTAGTTGTCCGCCGTCTTGGTGAGCACCACACCCACCCCCTGGGCCTCCAGCAACGGCTTGATGCGTTGGGCCATATCCCACGTAAACTCCCACTCTTTGTAGGTGCCGTCCGGGGATCCGTTGACGTTGCCCGGCCCGTGTCCGGGGTCGAGGCATACAGTATGCTTGCTCATAGGCTTGTCCTCCTCTTCTGGCAGTGTCTGCTCCGCCTGCTTGAGATACACGCAAATCCAGTTATGCACCTTGCGGCTGGCGGTGATGCGCTCGCCGCCAAAATCACACTGGCTGGAGCCGCCCCCATCCAGCATGACGGCGGAGGCCCAGCCCAGCCCGGCCAGCTCGTCCCGCAACTCCTCCGGCGTGGTCACGTCTCCGGTTCCGTCGCCAGAGCAATAGAGGGCCAGACTTCCACCGCGCAGGCCAATGGCGCTGCGCCCCCTCTTGCCGCCCTGGGCCGAGCCGTAGGAAGGCTTATCCACCGGCTTGCCGGAGGAAATGAGGGCAGTCACCGCGATAAAGTTATCCGCTCCCTCGTGCTCGGAGGTCATACGGATGTCGGGGCCTTTGTCCCAGGCGTAGCCCATCGCTCTCCAGGGCGTGCCGGAGAGCATCACCCCGCCCACCTTGAGCAGCGGGCAGGCCGAGCCGTCTGGGTTCCACATGCCGCCATTCAACACATAGTGGGCACCAGTCTCTTCCTTGACCTGGGAAAGTGTCTTGCGGCAGTTGGTGACTCTCAGCTCAATCCGCTCCACGGACGAGAGTGGGACGTATGTAATGAGCTTACTCATTTGATTCACATCCTTTTATCCAGCGATCCCGCTGTTGATTACTGTTCCGGGGCCAGCAGCCCGGCCAGCTCTTGGTACTCCTCCGGGGTGAGCCGGTCGGCGGCGAGATAGACATCCATCTTGTCCTGGAGCCCGTCGGTGCGGCCCCGGTCAATAAGCAGTTTGCAGAGATTAAATACCGTGTTCATGTCCTTCCCCTTCCTCAAACAGCATTGGTGGTGATTTTCAACATGCAAAGCCGCTCCTCATGGTCGGCCAGCATGTCCAGAGTGATGTCCTCTGCCGAGGGCGATTCAGGCCCCGGCTGTCTTGTGTCCGGGGCGGCCTGTCCTGTTTCGGGGTTGTAGCGCCACCCCTGCTCTACATCGTCCTGTACCTCTACACAGCGTCGTGCAAATGCCTCGCTATACCACTTCTCCGGCGGAAGTGCATATTCCGGAATGATTTCGCGGACGGTGTTATCCTCATTTAAATAGACTGTTTTCATTAAGAAATACCTCTTGCGTAAATCGCCACATATCCATCGCCGCCCTTGCCACCTTTGCCGCTGGGCTTATACTCGCTGGAGCGGAAAGTATTCCCCGATCCAGCACCTCCTCCGCCACCGCCGCGGGTTCCATCAGTACCATTTGTTGCACTGGTCTGCATGGTAGCTCCAGCACCACCATTACCGGCTCCACCGTCACCGCCATTTCCGCCGGGAGTAGGCGGGTCATTAAGGCTAGGAGCACCACCCCCGCCACCTCCACCGCCAAAATATTTAAACCCCACAACAGAAAGGATAGGCCCGGCATCGCCATTGTTATTATCCATACCACCATCGCCACCTATCATAAGCCAGCCAGGAGCGATCTCATCGGAGGAGTAACCACCACCACGGCCACCAGAATTGGCACGACCACCGCCACCACCAGGTACGGTAATACCAAAAACGCTACTGCTCCCACCAGCGGAGCCATGATTCACGTTGCCAGTTCCAAGAGAAGAGACTGCACCAGCGCCACCAGAACCAACAACAATACTATTGTTTTGAATGCTATCGCTATCCAAAACATGGAAGAACGCTGCGGCCCCACCTCCGCCGCCTCCTCCACCGCGCTCTCCACTCGAACCGCCGCCGCCTCCAGCACCAACCACAACCACAAAAACATCTGTATATTTGCGGTCGAACGTATGGGTGTAGCTCCCTGGCGATGTGTATTCCTTTATCAGACTATATCCGATCGAGCCAAGCGCCTGTTCAACACTTGTATCCACATATTGCTTGTGGGCGGCGTGGTTTTCATTCGTCGGAGGGCCACTTAAAGTGAGCGGCCCTTTCATGGTTCCGCCCCCCAGTGGCAAGAATGGCGCACTTTGCATACCAGCCAGAGCGGTGTTAAACTCCTCTTCGGTTCCGGTATATCCTTTCTCTTTTGCCGCCTGATAGGCGGACTTTCCAGGTGCACCATCCTTGCCGTCTGCTCCTGGAGCGCCGTCCTTGCCAGGCAGGCCCACCCCGGCAACTTTTTTGCCGTTTACAATCAATGCCATATGCTACACCTCCACCCATTGCCACATGCCGGGACTGTCAGGTGGCCAGGTGCAGGGAATCATGTCCCCGCCCTCGGCCACCTTGTAGACCTTCCCGTTGTAGCTGTAGTGCTTGCCCGCATGGCAGTCCATGCCGTACACCCACGGGATGGGGTCGTCCGCTGTGCCCGCGTGCTCCCGGTCAATAGGACGGTAAATGGCAAGCATGCCGTCGTCGCGCGGAGGCATCTCCGCCTGTGGCGTTACCGCCTGCACCACCCGGTAGAGCTGGCCGCCGTCGTTGAGGATGCGGCCCGCAGGTAATTCCTCTCCGGCCTCCAGCGCCGCCTCCCACGTGGGAAACAGATCGGGCATGTCCAAGGCGTAGGTGTCGGGGATAGACGCGCTGGTGGCCGCATAGGCCCGCATAGCGGCGGCGTACTGCTGCGTGAGATCGGGCGGCTTGGGCTCCGGATCCGGCGGTTCGGGCCGCTCAGTAGGCGTGACACCCACCAGCTTACCCTCCTCAATCTGGAGGTCGCACCACCCCAGGGTGGCCCACACGGCGGCTTCCAGGTGGATGGGCACCTCTATGTAGCCATCCAGCCAGCAGGCGCACCGCCCGCTCTGGCTCTGGATCGGGTGCTGGCCGGTCTCCATCGGGTCAATTTGGATGATGGTCATAGATGGGCCTCCTTTCAGCCAATGGCAAGATAATAATACTTGTGCCTTTTGTCGTTTCTTTGGGAGTTAGCATGATGAGTGCTATACCACGTTATAGTCTTACCATCTGAAGACTTCTTCGCATAACTGCTGTCCGGATCACCAAAGCCTCTATACTGCTTAAACTGTGTCGTTAAAGCTCCTGTGTATATAGAATAGTAATTATTGGATGTGTCCCCTAAATTACTGGTGAAAAAACCACTATCCAGTGTTTCTTGCCAACCAATAATAAGCAACTTGGGGGCAAAGTCAAACGTCAGTGATGTCGGGTTACTGCTCCCCCATCCGGTTCCACTGTTATAATCCCCCGTCCCCACATAGCTCCCCGTGGCAACCCTCGCCCCCGCGTGCTCGTCCACGTACTGCTTGTTGGCGGCATCCGTGGAATCAGAAGGAGCGACCAGATTGGCTATCTTGTGCCCGGTCATATCCATGTTTGCTTTAAGTGCCACGCCGCTCTCAGAGGTCTGTAGCACCTGCGTCGTGTTGTTGACCAGGTTGATGCCGGAGGTACCGACCGTAATCGCCGCTGCTCCCTCAGCCAGGGGGGCCTCAATCCGGATATTCCCGTTTGGCATCATTTTGATTTGAGCCGCAGAGCCCCCGTGCTTCATGGCCTTGTCCGCCGGGATGGTGATATCTCCCTGCATTGTCCCGCCAGTCAAAGGCAGATACTCGCCTCCGCCCTTCCCCGCCAGCTCGTCGATAGCCCCCTGCACATTGGTAGCCTCCAGGCCGCTGCCCGTGTTGCTGTAGCCAACCTGTTCGGCCGAGAGGTCGCCGCCCTCTCCGTCTTCGGTTACTTCGATGGTGTAGGGGCCGTCGCCCAGGCTCTCCCCCATCTGCATCGTGCCGCCGCCGGGTATTGAGAGCCAGGGCGCAGCCGTGGCGATAGCGGCTAACTGGGCGGCGTACTGCTCCAGTGTGGTGCCCGACGGCGGTTCTACTCCCATAGCCTGTAGTGACGCTGCGATACTTGCCTTAGCAGCGGACAGTCGGTCAATTTCTCCCTGGATACTCATGTCACACCTCCCGTCAAATGGCCGCCAGGGCCTCCTCAATGTCGCCCGTCAGGCTCACCGAGCCCCCAGTGGTGTAACCCGCAGGGACGGAAAAGGAGGTTGTGGTCAAGCCGTCAATCTCCCCGGATACCGCCCCATTGTTTGCCATTGAGCCAGTGACCTTCGCGCCTTTTGCGTAAGCGGTCTTGCCCTTAAGGATATCCCCGGCAACCGCTGTGCCGTCAGAGGTGTCCACATAAGCCTCCGGGATGGCCGCTACCTCAACGGACGTGAGCACCTTCCCGTCCGTAGGCTCTACCGTTTGGACAGACTCGTTGGGTGTAACGCTCTTCGTCTCTGGGGTGATCTGCACCTTTCCTGTCCCGCTGTGATACCCCTTCGGGATGGTGTAAGACAGTTTTTCCGGGGTCAGTGTTTCAGTCGCCGCCCCGTTGTTTGGCATGGTGCCTGTGGTGGTCTTACCTGCCTTGTCCACAAACACCTTGCCAGTCAATACGTCAGCGGCGGTAGCCGTAACGGCGGATACGTCCTGGTAGTTCCCGGGGATGGCAGCTACTGTCACGTCGGACAGGCCATAATAGCCGGGGTCGGGTGTCACGTTCTGTTGGGCTTTGGTAGGCGTGACGGTCTTGCTCTGGAGGTTATAGTTTCCGCCGCCGGACACCCCGGACACCGTGCCGCTGCCATTATGGTAGCCTTTGGGGATGGTATATGTATCGCCCTCCTGGACGGTGGCAGATACCGCGCCTCTGTTCTCGATTGCCTCAATCTCTGCGGCCAGCTTGGTCAGATCGTCCGTGCCTGTTCCAATACCCAGCTCAACGGCCTTTGACCTGATAGCGTTCCGTGCTGTTTGGATTCTGCTGATTTCAGTTGCTACACTCATGCTTTCCCACCTTTCAAATTGTCCCTAACAGGATTTCGATATTGCCCACCGTCTCCTGCACCGCGGCTGCGGTAATTGGGAGCGTATTATCACCCTCGTCAAAGCCGTTTACTGTGTCCACAGATAACGTCCTTGTGTCTCTGTCCAGCTTTAGCCCGTGCCCGATGTTGTAGGATGTACCTCCTCCACCCTCCGGTAAAGGGATATCCGACGCCTCATACTGTCCACTGTCCGGGTTCCAAATCTCCCAAAATCCATCCAGGCCGGGCCTCGGGGGATGCTGGTTTAGGTCTGTAATGCGCTCCTCCATCTGCTCAAATTCGGAGGGCAGGGGAGGTGGGAAAGCGTCTACGGCGTTAATGGAGTCATGGACAGTTGCGTAAAATATGTTGCTGTGCCGCACCTGTTCCCCGAGGGTACCCCTGACCTGCATTAAATACTGGCCGTCATCAGCCAGCATGGAGGCCGTCAGCAAGGCGGAGTACACTTGCCCGACGCGCTGGAGCTGGATAATATTCTTTTGACCATCCTTCTCCACATCCACCTTTAAGGCCCACTCGTCTGTGAGGTCTGTAGAGATTTCGAGGGCTACGGCCTCATTGTCGCCCTCAAACCCGAGGCAAAATTTAGGCGGGGTGCAGATGTACCAATTTGTCATGATGAGCATTATGTCCCGCCCCCATCCATAGCGGCCACCTTGTCCAGGAGGGCATCGATCTCCTCACCGCTGTATTTGCTGGTGTAGTATTCGGTTGGTTCTTCTGCCGCTTCTCTGGCTAATAATTTCCGCTCAAGTGCCGCTACACGCTCCTCCAGAGTCAGTTCCATTTTCTCACCTCACACAATTAGCCGACGGCCAAGCTTGTCCAGAACAACGAGGCCATTTCTGTCTTTCACGGGGCCAGATACCTTTTTTTTAGGTGCGCCATAGTAAACAATTACACATCCATCCGCTCCGTCTCCGCCAGCTCCTCCTTTACCACCATGTCCACCAGAAGAACCATCCGCGGTTGTGTATTTGGTGTATGTTTCCCAAAGCTGAATACGAGACCCACCGCCGCCGCCGCCACCGCCGCCGCCATTTCCTCCGTCTCCTCCGCATCCGTATAGCGTAGCTATAGACTTTGAATCGCCTGATGCTCCGTTTCCTCCAGATCCGTAAGAAGATTGATTTTGGTCGTTTATCCCTCCTTGCCCTCCAGGAGAATTATAAGAAGAGCCACCGCCACCACCGCCGCCGTATCCTTTTTGCCATGCAATTCCATAGTTTGGACTTTTGTTTGTCTTATAACGATATCCAGGAACGTCTTTAGGGTTTTCTGTGTAATTATTCCCAACAAGTTCTTCTATACGATACTGTGAACTTCCAGACCCAACAAGTGTACAAAAATAATTAGGTCTTGTACCTGTTGCCTTTATGGTAGCAGATTTAAAGTCGCTTAGCCTCCACTCTCCAGTTTTTGTGTCAAAAGACGACTTTGCATATCCAGAAATTGTTTCTCCGATTGTAAAGCTTGCGGATGAAGATCCCCCATCAACTTCACGCCAACTGTGCGGTGTAGAGCCTCCGCTATAACTTCCGGCTTCGCCCCCAGCGCCACCAGGTATATCTCCTGAATTTTCTCCACTGTCACCTTTCAATAGTTCATAGGCAGTTGATTCCCCTCCGTTTCCTCCATTGGCTCCATTGGCTCCGATGTCTCCTGTTTTTGCATAAGTTTCTTTTGTTATGATGTCTGTGTATCCGGCACCTGTCGAATCTCCATCATCACTTGAATAAACCATCCCACCTATCAAAATAGTTGTTTCTGTCCCGATAGATCCTTCTGCCCCATTAGCTATCCCTCCAGTCCCTCCAGCCCCACACTGGAATTGAAGGGTCCTATCATCTCCGATTTCAAGGTCCACTGTAAGAAATTTGCCCCCTCCTCCTCCGTGCCCCCCATTTCCACCAGCTCCACCTTTCCCAAAAACTCCAATGCCAGTTCCGCCATTCGAAGCACTAGCAGATGCACCATCATCACCATGTTCTCCGTCCATTCCGGCTTGACCTCCGTTACCAGCTCCGATTACGACAACACGCACATTTACTGCCTGATCAGGTATTTGCCATGTACCGCTACCGGACAAAACAATTCGATTTTCTAATATCTCAACGTCCTCCGTCTGCGGTGGCTTATATCCAACAAGCATTTTTGAAGTTGACTTTAATGTATTTGAAATGTTAATATCTTCTATTTCAATGCAGGCCGTAACTGGTTCTTTGTTATATGGGTCCCACGTCAACACACGGTTTCCTGTTGATTCCCCTTTATAGACAACTGGTGCTTGGATAGATTGAGCATGCTTATAGTAATTTTTCATTCGGTCTGCGACAGCCGCAGAGTTTATGAGCGATACCAACGTAGCATTTTCAACCTTCTTTACATTCGGCTCTTTGGCTGAAACAATATCACGTATGATTTGGCTTTTGTTGTGTGTATACTTTGTTCCAGTAAGCCTTCCGGAACCTGAAGATAGTTTTGCGTAGTTGGCTCCACTCTCTAAAATAGTAAAGCCAGATGCGGATAGATTAAAAACAGGCTCTTCAAATGTGATAATACTGCCTGCTTCTGTGGCCCCTTCAAAAAGTGTAGATGACTCACCAGATTTTATATATTGGTGTTCTGTAACAATTACTTGGGTTACTTTGGCCGCGTTAGTGACGCTCGGGCCCTGATACATTCGGTCTAAACCAAGGTTCCCGCTAATTCCATCCCAAAGGGCCGCAATCCGAAGAACTCCATTTAGATCAGTTCGAATAGTTGCGCCAATTGCAAATAGAACCTGTGACAAGTTATCCCTTGCCGTAGCGATAGGTAACCAACCATACAATTTTATGTCTGCTAAATTTGTTTTTATCTCGTATGGTATTGTGCCGCATATGGAAGCAAGAAGTTCGGATGCAGTCTCTCCAGAGTAGATTCCTCCATAATGCTGATTTTCAGATAAAAGCCCAATTGCGCTTGTTGCAGATATCTTATATGTATTAGGGCCATTCCGGTCAATGGATTTCACATAAAACACACCGGTCTGAACGTCATCATAAAAATAAACAATTGGAGCGTTTCTTTCAAACTCTGTAATTGTTCTGTCCTCAGTCTCAATTACGACTGATAAGGTATTGGCTTCCAGAGAGGAAGATAGAAGAGATGTTGCAATATGAAGATTTCCGCTTTTAATTTTGTTGCCCTCAAAAACTCTGTCGCCATACACAATTTTGTTTTTGTTTGCCATCGCCTATCCTCACTTTTTACGGCTTGACCTGTGCGTCTATCGGAACAAAGCTTACCTCTATTTCTCCCCAATAATTTACGCTACCTTCTACCTTCTCCATGTCTTGAGATGCGCTAGTATAATACGCCTCGTAGGAGATGGTTGTCTGTCCGTCCGCAGCCTCCAACATAACGCTATCATCGACTGAGTGTTGGTACAGATAGTCCCAAAAGGTATCCAGCCCTTCGTAATTGTCTCCTCTGCGAAACACTGTAATCTTATGTCCAAGATAGGTTCCAATAACATCACGTATCATTCGACCGGAAAGCACTCGGCCAGCATTATCTCCATCTAGTACATTGAAACTTCGATTATAAGTCGAAATTGCAACATCTGCGTCAAACTCAATGCCGTTCAATTTGATATAGCTCATTTAACCCTCCACCAAATTTACGCCGATACGCTGAACTTCGCTCTGAGTTGCTTGATAAGATACGCGACCAAGCACCTGCTTGTCGATTTCCAAGATAACTGTATTGGAGCCGCCGCCACCATATCGCTGCATCCCACGGGCAACAGCGGCTTCAATCTCAGATGTTGGAGCCTCTATATTTGTCCCGCTCTTTTGATCTCCCAGTACGGCGAGGAACTCTTTGTTAGGCGGTATGACCGCGCCTTTTGCAAGGGCAGGAACGTCATCAATTGAAAGCCTTGGTACTGACATTCGGCCTGAGCCGGATCTGGCTGAATAAGAACTCCCCTTCGTACTGCCACTTCCAAGCTTAAGCGCTGTCCCCCCACCTAATAGTGCAATCCCGGCCAGTATGAATAGAGGGTTTAATGTCATTGCACCAATAGCGACTAATGCAATCCCAGCAAGCAGCATTGCTGTAGATACCCATCCAGCCACCTCTTCAAGATGTAATGTTTCTACCCAACTACGAAACGTCCCACTTTCATTCCCAACGACAAATCCAGCAATAAGGAGTGCACATCCACCTAAAAACATAAGAACGTTCATAGTCATTAGCCCGATTGCAACAAGCCCGATTCCTACAAGCAAAATTGCAATCGTTACATACTCCATTACTTTTTCAAGGCCTAATGTTTCAACCCAATCCTGCAAATGATCATCATTTATTGCGGCAACAATTCCAAGGCCGAGCACCACTGCACCAGCAATTAGCAAAATAAGATTTCCAGTAGCAGCCGCAATAGCTACCATTACGATGCCTACCAAAAGTATGGCGACAGATACCCATTGAACAACGGTTGTAAGTTTCAGTTTTTCCCACCATTCCATCAGTGTCTGTTCTCCAATTACTTCTGCTGTCACCCCTGCTCCTAGAAGAACTGCTCCAGCAATAACCATAAAGATATTCCCCATTGCCGCTCCAATACAGATGAGGGCAAATCCAGCTATTTGCATTGCAGCTGTTACATAGTCAAACGCGGAATCAAGTCCCAGCGTCTTTGCCCAAGATTCAAAAACTCCACTCTCACTCCCTACAAAAACGCCAGTTGCAATCAAAGCGATACCAGATATAACCATAAGAATATTCCCTAGTCCTGCGCCAATACAAATAAGGGCAAATCCAGCTATCAATAGAGCGGCAGTTATAAACTGGGCTGCTCTAGAAAGTCCAAGCGCTTCCGCCCAATCTTGCATCATTCCGCTTTGATATGCATAAGCCACAGCAACTCCGATCAAAGCTAGTCCAGCCACAACAAGTAAAATATTTACAGTTGAAGCTCCAATAGCAACCATGGCGATGCCGCCGAGTATAATTGCCAATAACACAAACTCTTGCACACTATTTAAACCAAGTGCATCAACCCAAGACTGTAATTGTTCATTTTCTCCAGAGAAATCAATGCCAGCTCCAAGTAAAAGTAACCCAGAAAGAACCAGAACTAAACTCCCTATAGATGCTCCTATAGCTACAAGTGCAATACCACCTAGCATTAATGCAATTGGCACCCAAGCAGATACACTCGCCATCATTTCTTGGAGCCATCCGCTATTCATACCTTCTTGAAAGGCAGAAAAGTCTGGCCCAATATCTTGATTAGAAGATTCACTTTTATTTCTGCTCCCCGAAAGCTGGTTGATTTCATCAAAAGAAGCGAGCGATTTCCCGGCCTCCTCAGCCGCTTCACCCGTTTTTTCAAGTGCTTCTGTTTCCTCATACAGATTTTCAGCGGAGTCCGCAGCTTTCTCTGCTGTTGTACCAAACAGCGCAGCAGTAATCCGGGCGGCCATTGAAATTATACGGGCCAACATATCGACAAAACTTGTAAATGCTGGTATAATGACCTCAATCATTGGTTGGGCGAGTGTCAGGAGAGCCCCTTTTAGGCGTGCAATAGATGCTCTAGCCTCGTCATTTGTTTTGATGACTTTCCCCATCCATTCACGGAACTTCGCAAGACCTTGTGTAATGACCGTGAATACAAGCGCACTTCTGATAACTTCACGCATGCGAGAGGAAAATTTGCTTGCGCTCTTTTGCGCTCTATCTACTGATTTTGCCATTTTGGCGGCGGCAGGGCCGGACTTTGCCATGTTCTGCTGGAGCCCTCCGGCTTCCTCTTTTGCCAGGTTCAACTTTCCTTCTAATCCAGAAATTTTGGAATCATAATCTGAAAGCGCTTTTTCAGCCTGCCTCCACTCTTTCTCAATTGCGTCAACCTTTTCTTGTTGCTTTTTCAATTTGGAATCGACCATAGGCCTGTCAGAATAGGCACGCATATAGTCATCAGCGGACGAACCAGGTTTCATGGCGGCATTGATAGCATTCTGTTCGTCCTGGAGCATGGATAACTGCTTCCTGGCCTCCTCCAACTCCGCATTTACAACGTTGAGGTTTTCTACTAAAGGAAACCTTCCCTGCTTTTTGGACGTAAGTTGATCTTCGAGCGATTGGATTTTCTTAGCAAGCTGATTCAGCTCTTTTTGTGCTTTCTTATTGTCAATATTGGTTTCAATGACGATGGAGCCGTCAGCGGCCACATTAAACACCACCTTGATAGGAGAGATTTACATTGGAAGGGTACAAGGAAATCATTATTACAAGAGAAAAATCGCCGTGGGGATGCGCTGTCGACTTCACGGTGCTTTTGGATGATAAAGTGGTTGGTATTTTAAGAAACGGCGCAACCGTTTCTGCATACGCTCAAGATGGACCACATACGCTTTCGTTCCAAAAGGGACGTAAAATCGACTGCTCAATTTCAATCCTCGTATCGCCGGATGACACTGCAAAAGTTGTAAACACAGCAATATCTGGATCACACCTCGTAGTTGAGAGTGAATCCGCAACAAACACACCAGAAACCGCTGTTTTCGATAGCGAGAACGCCCCGGGAAAAAGAAGCAGAAAAATTAAGGGAAATGTTGCCTTTGCAGCTGTGATTGTCGTTGCTATTATTGCCGCTGTATCTCTTACTTTTGGGGGCCGCTCTGATAGTCCGTCAAACGATGGCTATAGTCCAAGCCAATCAACTACTACGACCACGCAGCCATCCGATAATTTAGCGCAGAACATCCAGCCGGAGGAAATTACCATCTCCGCCAACAGCTTGTGGGCGGCATATAAGGAGAATGCAGTGAATGCCGATGCGCTGTATAAGGATAAAATCTTGGTTGTGACTGGCACAATTCAAAACATCGGGCAGGATGTTTTAACAAAAGCACCTTGCATTTCGCTCGAAACAAATGACGGTTATGGCCTTTATCCCATACAATGCTTCTTCCCGAAGGATGGAGACCAAACGGATTTGATTGCACAGCTAAAGGATGGAGACTACATCACTATCGCTGGTGAGTGCGATGGAATCCCTCTTGCTCAAGTTCAGTTGACAAAATGCACGATACGATAATCATAGCCGCCCCTCCGGGGGCGGTTTCATTTTGCGCCCGTCCAGAGGTTGACGAGGTCATTCTCCGCCTCGCTGTATGTCTGCTTGATGTCGATAATGTCACGGTTCTTTCGGTAGAACTCCCTGTCAGACTTGTCCAACGGCTTGCCCTTTGCCTTCTTGTCGCGGATGCGGACGATCTGGGCAAAGAGGCAGTCCCCTATTTCCGCATAGGCCGCGAGGATAGTCCACCAGTGGATGCCGCCCGTGTTGGTTTCGATGTCGTAGTCCACAGCGCGGGCTTCATAGCCCAGCACACGGTTGATAGGGGAGATAATGCGCGGGAAGTCCATAGGCCAGTCCACAAGGTGGGGGCCTTTCTGCTCCCGTGGCTCCTCGCCGCCGTTGATGAATCGAAAAACCTCTTTCATGGCCGCGTCATAGTCGGTCAGCTCGTCAAAATCCACATAGAAGACTTGGAGCACGTCAAGGGCCCGGTCTTCCTCGCTGGAATCGGGGTCGTTCATGGCCTCGAAAATGTCGAGGATAACCCGATAATCATAGCGGATAGCAAACTCCTGCCCGTCTATATCCACGCTTTTTGGAAGTCCATAGCTCATGGCGTGCTCCTTTGGTTACTTCTTCTGATACTTCTGGTATTTCGCTGTGTACTTGCTGATGCGCGGGTTAGTAAGCTTCTGCTCTCTGGTGAAAGTGGTATCAATCTCATCCATGACCGCCATCATCAAGTTGCACCAGACAGGGAGGCCGTTGGCAATGGCATAGACATTCATGCCGCCGAAGACAGACTCGCTCACAGGGGCCTCGAACACGCCGTCAATAATGCCGCGCATTTCAGCGTCCCGCTCTTTGGCAAACTCGAAGATTTCCTTCTTGTCCACCATCTTCTCGATCTGTGCTTTGTAGCTCTCCTGCTTCTTGTCCAGATCCTCAAAAGCGGAGTACAGCCGCTCAACGAAGTTGCTGTCAGTGGGGTTGAACGACACCTCACACTTGCCATTCAAAGAATATGTAACAAGGCCGGAGTCAAAATTCAGTTCCTTCATAAGTTAAACCTCCACGGTTCCCGGTGTGAATTTCACAGTTCCATCACTAATCGATGCTGTACCAACAGTTCTGGTGCCGCCATATGTAACATCAATTGGCATCCCAATTGTGCCACCACCTTCACCACCGAGCCCGGACGGCAAAATAGAGCATGAGGAGTATCTTTCAGCAAATACCGCTGTTCCGGCCGTCCCCGCATACAGATGGACAATAAGCATATCTTGATTCATCAAAGCGTTCACGTTCTGATCTTTGATAGCAAGGTTCCAGATTTTTTCCTGTGCTGCGTCATCTGCATCCAACTCACATGGGTCAAAGGTTTGTGTAATGGTTGGTTTCTTTCCGTTAGTATAGGTATTTCCAAAAATATCAACTTTGGTTTCTGTTTGCCAGTCGTATTCGGCTGAACTGTCCTCTACACGCTTACCGATGGGAGACCACGTAGGCGTAGAGCTCTCTCCAGTGTTTAGGTAAGCAATTAACATTTCACGGCCTACGGTCTGGCCCGGCGTAGTATTAAAAGTCAAATCAGACTCAGGCATTGTTTTTCTCCTTTCAAACGCCAACTTCATATGTCAGTTTCATCAAAATCTGGTAGTCTTCATAACCGTCCTCATAAGCGGCAAATTTAGAGGATTGTGTGGTGGGCTCAACTCGGAGCGCCCGAATCTCGTCTCCCAAATCAGGAAGATTTTTTCTTGCCCAGTCACCGAAGTGGTTCAGTAGCTCGTCAGCCTCCAGGCGCTTGTCGTTGCTGCGCCCAGGCTTAATACGATAAATTAGTTTGAATTGGTACTCCGCCTGATAGCCGCCCAGGATGAACCGCTTTGTGATATAGGTCCCCTGGATGGTAGACAATGCCATACCGGTCTCGTCTCCCTGGTCAGCGGACAGAAACTCATATTTAATGATGTCCACCGGCTTTTCCGGGAAGGTATTGGCCCACACCAGCATGGAGCGGGAGATTTTATCCACTTCTTCTGTCGCCGCCAGCATGCGGGGTTTCTCTTTTTTCTCAGAGTTCACGTTTCACCGCCTTATCCGCCGTCCGAATCCAGTTATCCAAATTCTCGGCCTTGCTGGCCTCAAACCAGTGGGATTGCGCCTGCGCATGTGATGCTGTATTAAATACAAGGTTTTTGTTAGTCAAGACCTTTGTTGTGCCCTTTGATGCATAACTGCTACCTGTAGCCGGGTCTACCATTAGTTTTCCAAAATATAAGTAGCGTGCATATGGGCCAGGGTAAATCACTTCTGAACCATCTACCCGCGTCCGTTTGTCCAATGATCCGGTAAGCATCGGAACATATGGTGATGTGTCCTTCCGAACCTGGAGTGCCACAGTATGCTCCGCTTTGGTGCACTCATCATCCAACTTGTCCCTGATTGCCTCCAGCCCTTCGGCGCGGAAACTGAATTTCAGCATCAAACCCCACCAACTTCCCAGTGAGCCATTTCACCGCCGAAGTCCTTTTCATCCACTTTCGTAATATCGTACACACCGTCGTAGGCTGCCTCTATGGTCTGTACCGTCCAGTCCGGGTGTATAGCCTCACCCTTGATGAAAAAGCTATCACGGGCCACAGAGAGCGTCCATAGGTCGCTTTTATCATCTGCTTTCCAGAACTCGACTGGCTCGACATACTTTCTTTGGATGCCTGTAACGCCGTCTACCGCCTCAACCGAAAACGGAATGTACAGGTTGACTGCATCCGCTTTTTCCAGCCCGCTCTTGGTTACATTGGAACCCTTGGAGGCATCCAGAAGGACTCCCCGTAGGACAGTGATGTGGTTCGCTGTGGTCTCCTCAAGGGTGGAAGGGTCCGTCTCAACGTAGGTGTTATAGACCGTCACAACATGGGGGAACATGTCCATAGCCGCACCCCCTTCCACGGTATAGAAGGCCCGTACCGACCAAATACTGCGCTGCAACAGATGCAAGATGTGTTTGTGCCGACTGCGCCGCTGTCGTGGCCTTCTGGGCACTTTCACCGCCGCTTCGGTAGGTCTTGGACCAGCTACCAACACTCTGGCTTTGCAACTCTCCTGTCTCTCCAGCATTTGCGGAGTTTTTAAGGGCATTCAGGGCCGCTTGCTGGGCAAGGTCGATGCTCTGGTACTGTTCTGCCACGGCGCAGCAAGCCATCTTCACTGCGTCCAGCTCTTTGTTTTGAGCCGCCCGTCCCTGCGTGTAGTAGTCCAGAAAGGAACTTGCACGCAGGGACAGACGAGGGAAGTCAGCCCTTTGGATAGCCGTGCCTAGATACGCAGCAGTGTAATACTCATAATCTGCGTAAGCCATCAGGCCGCCCCCTTACTTCTTCGCACGGGCTTTCGTCTTAGCCTGCGGCTCAAACGTCGCCCCAGTGAAACTAAATTTCACTACGCTGGAATCATCAACAAGCACCTCGAAGATATCATCCTTGGTCACCCGGAAGACAATGTCCGCGTCAAACAGGATGTCTTCCTTTGTAGGAGAGCCATTTTTCTTGAAGGTCATCTTTGTCCCGGTCTTTGTCAGGTGAAATGGGAAATAATACCCGCTCTGCTCGTCCGGGGCGCCGCTGAACTCGGTGTAGTTGGTCACATAATGAAATGTGCCCGTTACAGCGCCGCTCGCATAAACCTTCAGGTCATCACCCACAAGCTCGGAAACCTGTTTCCCCAATAGGGTCTGACCGCTGGGGAATAGCGTTAAAGTGTCAGACCCTATTAACCCCCCGCCGGTGCGTAAACAGCAAAAGGGAAGGCGTTCTCATTGCCGACGTTGAAGGCGTTGATGGGGTTGGGAATCTCCCAGCCCAGCCGCATGACGGCGCGGAGGGCCACCATGTCGTTCTGCATCAGGTTATAAAGGATATTGCCAGTGGTGGGATCTTGCACCACGCCGCTATCGAAAATCTTAAAGGTCATGTCCTGTCGGATGGCATAGACCAACTGGCTCCAGTCACCCACGATAGCCAAAGATTCCTCCGGGTCGTAAGCGCCGTTCACCGGGAAGTACATGCTCATGCCGTCCAGCGCGTAGCGGGTATCTCCCTGCATATCGGTCTTGAAAATGGGCTGGCCGTTCTTGTCCACAAGGCCGCGCAGCTTGGCGCGCATCTGAATGGCAGCCATCACGCCGTTGGGGATATAACCGCTCTCCTCCACCTTGGCAATCACGCCACCCTCACCCATGATGTCCTTGAAAATATCGCTGGTAGCGGTTACAACAGCGCTTGCGGTAGTGGCCGAAGGGACAAGGCCATCACGCCAAGAAGTCGGCTTGTCCGTGCCGTACAGAATAGCGGCGTCGATGACCTTTCCGAATGCCTCCTGGAGTCTAGGCCGAACCTCGCCCCAGATATCGTAATTGCTATCATCCAACACCGCTTCAGGAATGGGGACGATGACGGCGATTTCCTCGGCGTAGATTTTCTTCTTGTCCCACGCCATGTTGGTGGTCTTTTTGAGGGATGCCTTGGAGTCAGCCGCTCCAGTCGTCGCCTCGCCGTTCACAAAGTAGGCGGTGGGCAGTGCGTCCAGCACGTTAAGTGTCTGAGTCTTACTGGTCATGTTGGGCAGCCGTCTGGCCATCCGCAGCACAGCGGACTCCGTTACGGCCCCCTGGATAATTTCACGGGTTACGGGCTCAGGGATAAGCCCAGAAAGTTTGCTTCTATCGATAATGTCAACAGCCATTTATGTTCTCCTTTCATTTCAGTGCGCCCCGGATGAGGGCGTTCATTACGTCGTTTTGCCCTGTTTTGGTACTTCCGCTACCTACAGTGGCAGTCCAGTCAAATGTCGTCTTCTTGCGGTCGGCGGTGAGCGCGTCCACGGCCTGCTCGAAGTTGGTCTTATCGTCCACCATCTTCCCGGCCTTGAAAGTGATAAACTCGGCCTCATCACCAGTCAGGCCCTTGGAAGAGACGTAGTAGCTCCGCTTGAGCGCCTCCAGCTCCGCCTGCGTAGTAGAGAGCGTACCGGTGGCGGTCTCAGCTTCCACAGTTTTCGTTTTTAGCTGCTTTGCAAGGGAAGCCGCCTCCGTTGCCTTTGCGTCAAAAACATCCTTCTTGACATATCCGGAGAGGTCAACGGGATCGGGAATTTGCAGACCAAGTAGTGCCGTCACCTTTTCGTCGGCGGTCATGCCGTCAAATCCTTCAATTGTGCTCGTGTCAATGTTCGCCATAATGCTTCTCCTTTGGGTTTTATAGACTTCTCTGTCTTAATATTTGGGATTTCCGGCTTCTCTGCCGCTTGGGTTTTAACGTCTTCTCTGACAAACAAAAAAGGCCAACTGCCTACGATTTGTAAGCAGTTGACCCCAACGGTCCTTCTCTGGCCCCTATCGGTCAGAGGAACGATATACTGTTTTCTTTTTCTCCTCCAAGATGAGGAATCCGCTTTCCTTTTTTCTAATAATGGCATCATTGCCACGATCAAGGATAGCCTTGATGATGGCCCATACTTTTTCATCCATCAGAAACCTCTGTGTCTTTTATAAAATCGTCAAGATAAATAGACCAAAAAGGACGCCAATTCGGTGCATCTTCCGTTCCAATGTTAATAAAAAGTGTCGCTGCTCTACTTTTATCTCTCCGTTTCATTTCCTCTATCACTTTTTCAACGCTCATGTGTACTACACCCTCATCCTCTCCCGCTGCAACGGCAGCCCCGCCGCCTCGCTGAACGACTTATATTCTGCGTTTAGCCGCCGAATGCGGGCTGTCACCGATTGAGCGTCCTCTTCCAGCCCTGCGGCCTTGTATGCCGTCTGTTCCCGCTTCAGCTTGCGGACGGTCCGCTCGATTTGCCTCTGCTTCTGGGTAGCCTCATAGGCTGTATAGTGCTTACCCTCAAAGTCAACGTCGTGCCCATCGTCTATGTGAGCGAGTTCTTCGTCGGTATATGTTCGCTCCATCAAACCATCCACAAAGGCAGTCCTGATATGTCGGCAGTTTGCGCCCTCCAAGCCGTCCACATAGCCAAGCCCGCACACCTCATAAATGCTCGGATACTTGTCTTCGGTCCTTACGGAGTACACCCGGCCCTGCCATGCCTTGTGGTTTTGCCAGCCAACACCCTTGTCCCGAGCCCCGATGTGGGCGGACACTTCAAAATAAGGTGTTTCCAGATACTCTGCGCTCTGCTCCGTGTACTTGGCACAGATCTGGGATACGCCTGTCATCACCGCCCTGCGGGCTGCCACGTCGATTTGGTCTCGGTGTCCGCTCTCATAATCCACGATCTTGATACCACTATCCGCAAGCTGTTTGACGGCGCTTTTGATGGCCTGGTTGTAAGATACAGCACCGCTCATAACCTGCATCTCCGCGTTATCTAGCGCCCATTGATAGGCCCTGGCCGTGGGAAGCATCGTCCGCCCGTTGTCCACCAGAAAGCCCATAGAGCCGGTCATGTTATGGAATGTCTGTTTGGTCTGCTCGTAGATAGCCCATGTGTCCTCGATGCTAACCAGTGTTTCCGGTGCCGTTACACCCGCAATGTCCATAACCTCCTGGTAGTACCGCTGGTTCCGCTCCGCCACGTCGTCAAAGAGCTTTTGCAAGTCCCGCTGGCTGATGTTTGCGGTGCTCTGGATGGCCTTTTCTATGCCCTTTAGGTCAATGCCATGGGAGCGGAGTGCCCGTATATCCTGCACCGTGACCTCGTTCAGCTCGCCTGATAATTTCAGGCGAGAACATATTTCCTCCAGGAGCGTCGCTTCCAGACTGCGGTATAGCTCGGCCAATTCTTCTGGAAGAGAGTCCAGAACTTCGGGAGAGAATGGGTATTTCATTCAATCTCGTTCTCCCCTTCCGTTGTCATGTCCTCCATCTTTGGCAGCATTTTCTTAGCCGTAGCCTCGTCCTCGTTGTACCACTTCATGCGGTACTCCCACGGGTTCATAATGCCCGCCGCAAGGTCCTGACGGTCATTATTCCGCTCGGTGGTCTTGTCCTCGATGATAGAGTCATCAAAGTCAATGGTAACTTTAGCATCTTCATTCAGCCCGGCGCCCATGGCTGCATTCCCAAGCCGAAGAATAATATGGCACAACTCTGTAATGGCCTGTTCCAAAATGATTTCATGCTTTTTGATGGTCCTAAACATGGTGGAATTTTCGCTGATGACCTGGGTGGCTGTGGTAATGCTCCCCTGGTCGAAGCGGTAATGGTTTTCTCCAAAGCCACACTTGCTGGACAGTAGATTCAGTTGGTCTTGGATACCCGTGTTGTGCTCCTGGGTACGGAGTGTCATGTCGATGGGCGTGATGACCGCACCGTCACTTACATCCTCCGGGAGTACATAGTAAGCCAAGTCGTCCGGGTCAAAAAATGGCTCTCCGTCGAGGTCTTTGGTTGCAGACGGCTTGACCATGATGCGCTTTTTCCCCAGTACAAACTCATTTACATAGCTGTCATAGGCCACATCTACGCCCTTAAGGACATCGATGGCATTTGCATAAACAGAAATTCCAAGCGGGGAATCGTCAAAATTGTTGGCGATATTAGGCCGGTCAATAACAAACTGCCTCTGATCTGAGCCGGTATGTACCACAGGAGGGACCATCTCAAACCCCTTGACACCGGATAAGGCCAGTTCGGCATACACATTATCGTTGCGGTAATGATAGATGCGGTTCTCAATGTCGTACTGTCCGTTGGCCTTGTGATGGATTTGCAGGTAGCAGTATTGCTCTCCGTTGACGGTCAAGATGCTGTCAAAGGCGCACTCCGTAATAATCCCGTTCTGCCACGCCAGCGGCCAGATATGCTCTACTGTCACATAATCCATCACAATGCCGTCAGCACTACCAGGTACAGGTCCTTCTTCCGTGGCCTTCATTCCCACTACACGGGGGATAAACGCCACCGTCCCGAGCGCGAACGCCTTCTCCTGCATCTCGTTTGACTTGACCAGAAAGTTGTTTTCTTTGAGCACATGGTCAACAAATTCCTGTTCCCGTTGCCCCTCCAGGGTGATCTCCACCTTCTCGTTCATCAGGAGGTTTGCCCAATCTTCCGGGATCTTCTTGCCCATGTTAAGCGTGAAGCGCTTGCATTTAACCATGCTCGTTCCGTTTCGAACCTTGTACCGGTGGAAGCCCTTCACATCTCCAATATACCAGCTTTTCCATTCCTGCACTTTGCGATAAAAGTCTTCGCTGATGGTGGCAAAGCCCAGCTCTTTCAGCTTATCGTTTATGTTCAAGCAGTTACCCCCATTCTTCTGAATACACGCTCAAGTGCATACCTTGTAGCGTCAATAAGGTGGTTATTCTCGTCAGGATACCCGCTGATGATCTCCCCATCCTTATTTCGCTCATACTCATAATTCACAAACTCGTTATAAGCGTTTGGAGTCCTCCGGCGGTCAATAACAATCTTCCTCCGCTGGAGCCACTTCATGCCATATTCCACGCTTCCAGGGCCTTTGATTGCTTCCTTGGCCGGAAGCCCCATTGCCCGGTAGTCCGCCGCTGACTTCGGCTCGGCGCTGTCGCAGGTAATGTAAGCATCCTTGTATCCTTTGGATAGGATCAACTTTGCGCTCGCCTCGTTGGTCAGCTTATTTTGGTATATCTCGTCCATTAGGTATATTGTCTCTCTAGCCCGGTCATAGTGGAGTCGGATAAAGGCAAATGGGTCCGGGAACCAGCCCCAGTCCGCACCTTGATAGATACGGTCAAAGGAAGCGAACTCTTCGTCCGTGATTTCCCTCAACTCCAGATTCTCAAATACATTCCCGCCGGTGCCGACAGCTTCGCCCAAGTATTCATGGCGATAGGCCCTCTCGTCCGTGGTCTTCAAGTGTTCAGCTTCTGCTAGGAACTGCGCCCCCAACCACCCCGGTGGGGCTTCCAAGTATGTACTCTTGTGGCACAGCCTGTCTGCTCTTTCCTCCAAGCTATCCTTATTGGCCCAGTTGTCCCGGCTTATGGGTGGATTGTAGCTCTCAAAGTTCCAGAACTTCGACCCGCCGCGCATGGTAGATTGTAAAATGGTTCGAATCTCCGGCCGACCGGAAAACTGATCTTTTTCTTCAAAGTGTGTTACAGCGATATATCCGAACGGAACCTTGATGGACTTTATTTTCATGGGGTCATCAGCGCCCCGGAACATGATTTTCTGCCCAGTCGGCTTGTAAATCAGCTCCATGGGCTGTACCTTAGCGTCCCAGTGCGCCGCCATACCCAGTTCCCCGATTGCCCATAGATATTGTGCATACACGCTGTCCCGGATAGTGTTCGCCACTTTGCGAAGTACCAAGGCGTGGGTGTTTGAATTGGTCAGCAGGATAAGCGGCACCAGTAGAGACACGCATGATGATTTTAGGGAGCCACGGCCGCCGGACAAGTCGTAATGAGTGTGTCCGTGTTGGAATACGTCACGAGCCAGTAGGTGGAATGCAGGTCCAAGGACGGAGGATAAACGAATCTCAGACATCTATGACCACCTTAACCTCCGTATCTCCATCGCCGTTCGCCTTTCCATCGAACGCTCCCACATGTTTCCCTAACAGTTCAAGTGCTTTTATTTTGCTGGAGTATTTCAAATCACTGTCCTGTGCGTCTGATGCGGGGCAATCAGCTATCTCTTTGAGCTTTCTTAACACATAATCCTGTGTAATCTCTGTTCTCTCGATTCTGGCTGTTTTCCCTGCTTGTATTGCCTCGGAAACTCTAGTTTTGCCTAGTAACTGGCTCCCTATCTTATCCGCGTTTTTTGCGCTATATCCGGCCCGGATTGCCGCCTGCGTTGCGTTTAAATCTACCAAATATTCCGCAACAAACCGTTGCTGCTTGTCCGTCAGCCGTGCAGCCATGTCACCACCTCTCGCCCAAGTAGAGTCTAAATCATGCCAAACACTCACTCCCTTTAGGGCCATATATATAACCCCTACGGGGTTAATATATTGGCCCTCAAATGGAGTACACCATCGCCGCCTACTGTCGGGCGCTGGCTCGGATCCGGCCAGCCGTCACAGCCTGTTAAGCGATACACCCGTGTGGGTTGATTATAGTTCCATGTTTGGATATACTTTTTCCCACACTCTCATGTGATAAGTATTGACTTCGCCATAATTGGCGTCGAAAATCTTTCTTACTTCATAACCCATATTTGAGCTTTCGCTCTTTAGTTTCCTCCAGTCAAACTTCTTGTGTGATACTCCGTTCAGATTTGCTACACGCTTAATGGAGTACCACTCCTTGCTCCTATCCAGCTCAGTCTCCAGTGCCTTTCTCTTATCCTGCTCGTCTCTCAGCGCAGTAAGCAGTTTGATGCCAAACTCCGGAGAGTTTATCATCTTGTCGATCGTGTCCGAGGTCATGTAAGCTCCGTGCTTGCGAATGCTGGGTAATACCTCACTCGTCACCCAGCGCTTGAACTTCTTTGCCCCAGGCAGCTTGCTGGACAACACCAGGGAGTACAGGCCACTCTCATTGATGATGGTCATGTTTCTGGACTGGCTGCCGTCGTGAATCCCGACGGTAGCTTTATCCTCGTTATCCACGTGTCGATCGAGCGCATCCCGCGGATTGCTGTACCCAAGCGCCTCGGCTACATCCTTTCCCACCAGCCACGGCTCCCCGGCCAATTCCACAGTACGAATCTCCCCAAACTCAGGGTTCTTAAAAATCATCAAGTCGTTCATGTAGATACCACCCTTTCTATTTTATTTCCCACCTTTATGTTGGTTCAGGGCAGGGGAGTAAGGTGGCACCTCCCTTTTCGGCCCGTCGGCCTAGCCCTGATCTTTTGTTTGAGAGGCGGCGGGGGAATATCCCGCCATGCGTTTCCTCTCATTGGTGCCACCGCCCGCCTCATGCGGCGAGGAGCGGCATATAAAGCACCACCGCATGGATGATGCTTTGTCCGGCATACACCGGACTTCTCTGGAGCCACCGGGAGGAATCGAACCTCCAACCTACCGATTACAAGACGGTTGCTCTACCTGTTGAGCTAAGATGGCATATTCCTCCACCGCTGCTCTCTCCACGTAGGAACGCAGCCGTCAACACAGCGGCAGGGGTTGTGTGCTTCCCGCTTAGATTGTCACGCCCTAGCCTTGGTGGCGACATCATGATTAGCCACTCGCAGGGTAGTTTTCAGCGGGATAGCGCTGGTAGCTATCGCCCTACACAAGCGTCCGGCTTCCACGGATGGGAGCGACCCAATATAGCAGGCGGACTTAGTTGCACAGCCTGGAGATCACCCTGCTTCTGGCTCCTGCATATCGGCGGATTCCGTCTCTACACGCTCCGCCGGGCGCAGCCGCTTTCTATGTGTCGGCACACCGGGGCAGGTCATAGCTGCCACCGCTTCCGCCTCCATGACAGGCGGGCGTCATGTCCCTTCTCCGGGGCCGTCAGACGCTCTAGGCTACCCGGTATAGTGTCTTTCCACTGTCATTTGCCGCATGGAGGGCGCGACCCTCCGCCCAGTTTATCGGGTGGGTTTCAGCCGTGCGGCATATTGCACACAGTAGGGGCAGCGACTGCACCGCCGCCACCCCATCCGTGTGAAGGAGGAAGGGGCGTGAACAAAAGTGGGAGCGCAGGGGCATACGCTCCCACACTCCCATTTTCGCATATACCATGCTCTCCGATTCCCTCACGAGGGAATCACAGCAACTTTTTCTGTGAAATAATGAAAAGTTACATTGCTTTTGGATCGTCTGTTCTTCCTAGCAAGTAATCCACAGATACATTGAAATGGTCTGCTATTTTTACAACAGATACTATTTCAGGAATCACTCCATCCCGCTCATATCTCAAAATTGAGTTCTTGCTGATGCCACATAACTCCGCCAGAACACAGGGCTGTGTCCCTTCCTTCTCCCTCAACTTCTTCAATCTCTCCCGGAACTCGTTCAAGGGCTATCCCTCCTCATGCTGTCCGCCCTCACCGTCGTGGATGGAGCCGATGATCTCGTCAAGGGTGACGGTTTCGCCGGGGCGGAGGGAGGGGAACAACTCTCGGTTTACTACGATAGAAACACCCACATCACTCCGACTGGCAACTAATCCGCCGCCATATTCATTTCTGCTTACCACATCAACTTCCAGAATACGCTTTGTGCACTTGGCATCCTCCACCTCCTGCTGCGTCCAGCGGGGCTTGTGGATGATACGGTCGGGGTGGTTGATGGCATTTATAAGTACAGCAACGGTTGACATTTTGCATGAAAGAGAAGAAATAATAACCCGCCCATCCTCACAAACACAAATATTTTCTTCTGTTCCATCTGTATGTCGGTATTTGACATCCTCTCCGACCTCTACTCCCAGCACCTCGCAAATCCTCGGCTTGTCCATATTGGCCTCCTCCACCGGCGCAGGCATCAGAACTGGGTTGTACTCCCGCTCCAATTCCTCCCGGATTTTCTCTTTTTCTTCATCCAAATAACTTATTCTCCAATATCTTTCAAGCTCAATGATGTGCATTACTTGCTTATCAGAGAAAAGATACAGATGGTCTCTTACCACGGCTTCCCTCTTACTCCTATCTGGATGAGCAGACCCGCCGAAACAGCATTGGCAGTGCTCAATATCGTAAGCACAAATAGGGCATTTCTCTTTCATGTTGGCCTCCTCCTTGATTTTCAGGTACTTTTCGATGGCTTCGTCTAGGTTGGCCTCCCCCTTTGTGTATGGCACCCAGCATCTTCCGTCCTCTTCCCTGTACTGGCATCCCTCGTTCTCGCCCCAGGAGCAGCAGTGGCCGCCGTGAGCACAGTCGCAGCACATACCTTCTATGGTGTTGGTTTCCTTATGTTTTGCCGCCTCCGGCATATCATCCTACACCACCTCGTAGCCCATAAGACTGGCGACTTCGTGGGGATGGTCTTCACACCATTTAACGCAATCATAGATCTTGCAGTCGCTCTTCATTGCTTCGTCGATTGGGCAGCTCTCACAGCCCATCCTGCTGGCGCAATACTCTGCGCTCGCTTGATCTACATCTAACAGTTTCTTGCTCCTAAGCTTCATGGTCGGCCTCCTTTCGCTCTCCAACGCTACAATAATCGTCCGGCATCATGTCACGCTCAAAATTGTCACAGTAGACGATGTTGTCTCCCGGTCTGGTGGCATATATACACTCCCGGCACCTGACCACAGGCACGGCGGAGATGGTAGGGGCGTTTATCAATGCCATATATCGCTCTTGAGCAGTTTTACATTCCAAATTGAATTTATCGAGTAGTTCGCTTCTATCAATCAGCCTCATGCTCGTCCTCCCGCATCAAAGCGCCGCAGTTGGGGCAATAGTGCCAATGGTACTTTTGGTATTCGTCCAGATGTAATGCCGCGCCGCATTCAGTGCACCGAATACAAGTGCTTCCGTCTAAAAACTTATATCTGTCAGACGCGTCCCATCTCCCGTGCCTCACCTCCGCAACGTCGGCGGCGGGGAGTTTGGATAACAGGGCCTCGATTTCGTTGCTGTCATAACACCTCCCGAATTTTATGACAACGGTATATCCGTCATCCCCGTTGTTTTCCGTGTCTACCGTCCAAAACAGGTTGATTGCGTCCTCTCGCTTGATGTACTCAGCCATCCTGCTCCCTCCGTAGTGCGGCCTGGGCCAGTTCGCGGAGGCGGTCAACGGGGCCGAGCTCGATATATTTGGCAAGCAAAGGGTTGTCCACCAGGATTGTTCCAGCTTGTTCTTCGTAGGCAATTTCGTCAAGTGCTCCTTTCCAGCCCTTTTGATAGGCATACTTGACTTCCTCCGGTTCTAATCCCGTGTCCTCGTAGGCGGCGAGGCGGTTAATGGCAGCTTCTATCAAAGAGTAGTCGCCGTACCAATCAGAGTTTTCATACAGATCATTGATAATATCAGCAGCAAAGTCACTCAGCCGTTCCATGTCAGTCCTCCTTCTGGCCGCGCCATTTTTCAATCATAGGCCGTAAGTGAAAATATTGTCCGGTATAAACCGCCCCTTCAAGTTCTCCTAAAAACCTCTCTAACTCATCCCTCTCCCGCTTCACCTGCTCCAGATCGGCCTCTTGCTCTTGTAATAGCAAGTGCCTCCTATCAAGTTCTTTCGCCTGTTGAAATACTAAATCCACCTTGCTTTTCAGCTCGGTCCGCAGCTTCTCGTTTTCGGCCTGGAGCGTGGAGAGGGCGGTGGCGGCCTCTTCCAGCAAACCGCCGGGGCCTCTAATCTCAGATCGCAACTGCTCAATCAGCTTCTCAATGTCCATCACTTTCCCTCCTCCGGCGGCCCATCCCAGGCCGTCCAGTATTGGCCGTACAGTTCCAGGCTAAACGGTTTGATATGCTTGCAGTAGAGGTATCCATCCCTGCACCCCTCTGCAATCTCCAGGCCGCCCCATTGGAGCTGGGCTATCCCTGCTCCCTCAATGTAGATTGCGGTCTCCTGGGTGATGGATTCCAGCTCTGCGCGGGTGTATTGCTGTCTCATGGCGATACCTCCGGCGGGCGGCGTACTATATGCCACACGCTTCCCTTTTTCGTAAAATGCAGATACTTATATTCCCGTTCCCCACGCTCTATCCGAGCTGCGGGTTTGCCGCATTTTTGGCAAAATATGCTGTAATTTAATCCGGCGGTCTGCATCCCGCCTTTTCCACTGCCGCTCATGCCTCTCCCTCCGGCGGGCGGCGGTAGGCGAGCCATGTTTGGCCGTATAGTTCTCTATTTCCATAATCGTACTGGTCAAACGCCGACACAAACAAAGCCTTAATATCGTCAACGGTATGCACTAACACCCAGCAACTTTCCCCATCTTCCAGCTCGACGATATATACAGGCTTTTCCACCATATTGCCCAGCTCATTCCATGTCAGCGGCTCGTTCGGCGGGGTGAGGGTGGGCATATTAGAGATCGCCTGCAAAAGCGCACCCCGTTCAACAGCGGTTAAATCTGTTTTCTTGATATACTCCTTTAGCGCATCCGAATCAATCGCCCTCATCTTTCAGCGCCTCCTTAACCATGCGTGGGCTTCCCTTTGTGGGGATTTCTTGCGTTGGCAATAAAAGCATCCATAATAAGCGTGAGACGATTATGTTTGACTTCGCCATTTCCATCGATATAAAAGTTTTTCATGCTCCACCGCTGGAGTTCTCGACCAAATGGATAATCTACCACGATATCCTGACCAATCAGGGCAATAAATTCAGGTCTGGTCATCTTTCGGCACCTCCAATCTCTTCAGCACCATGTCCACGGCCTCGTCCGTCATGGGAGCGCCGCAGTTAGGACAAAATGGTGTTCTACTCCAAAAATAGCTTATTGGATACCCACACTTTGAGCATTTACACATTTGCTCCACCTCTTTGTTGGTGTTTATCCATTCTCCCCGCATCCGCTCCACCTGCTCTCGGCTGACGGGGTGGAGGGCGGCAATTGCCATCTTAGCGGCTTCAACCTCAGTCGGCTTATATGTCCAGTATTCGATTATGTTTTGCAATGACTTGATCGCTTCTTCTCGCGTCA
>PXZU01000011.1_pt1 | contig 38565 bp, 55 predicted proteins | sample 2941351 | NCBI WGS metagenome assembly PXZU01 (sample SAMN08721892, study PRJNA434045) | Viral metagenome, whole genome shotgun sequencing project. | isolation source: viral particles isolated from 30 fecal samples collected over 86 days | host: Mus musculus | place: Germany: Kiel | collected 2017-06 | reverse complement strand
ACGGAATAAAAATCAGGGAGATTTAGGAAATGAATAAAGAGAAAGAAATCGAAGAAATGGCGAAAGAATTACATTGTGCAACGAATGAGAGCTTTATTAGTTGTCGTAAGATAGCAAGGATATTGGTTGAAAGGCGTGGCTACGGCAATGTCAAGGAAGCCGTAAAAGAGTTTGCGGAGCGACTAAATGCGTAAACAGCAACGGTGTTGGTGTACAGTCGATAAAGACAGCGAACTTGCAAAGATAGTCCAAACGCTTGATTACGGCGACCGCCTGTGGCTTTACGGTTCTTTGTCTAAAAAAGCGTATATCTGAGAGAACGGCAAGACGCGCAACACGCTGTTTTGTAGCCTTATTGACTTACGGATTATCTCAAAGGCAGACGGAAGTCAACAAAGAACTGCGGAAAGCGTAGTAACGGAATATGTCGAACCTGACAGCGACGATTTTAATGGATTTGATGACTTGTAAAGGAGAAAAATGATACGAATTTTACTTGGCGGGTCGCCTTGCACGCACTTTTCAATAGCGCAGAAGAACAACCGCGAAACGCAACCGAATAGCGGTATCGGTTGGGAGCTTTTCAAAAACTATCTCATAGCCAAAGAGAAGTTCAAACCCGACTACTTCCTTTACGAGAACAATGTTTCGGCAGCGCAACCTATCAAGGACGAGATAAAAAAGCAATTCGGCGTATGGGACGGCACGTTTTTAACGCCGTACAGCGATGTGCGGTATATCGAGATAAACTCCGCGCTTGTATCGGCGCAGAACCGTGAAAGATTTTACGTCCATAACTGTGGAGAAGTCAGGCAGCCGAATGACAGAGGAATACTGCTGAAAGATGTGTTGGAGAGTGGTTACGATTTAACCGGCAACGAAAAGTCTTATGCGTTGACAACAAGGTGCAACGGCGCAATACCGGAAGATACGCTTAAAAACCATAGATACAATATGGTCGCTGAACCTGTGGCAATCGGCGAATGTAAAACCGTACAAAATGCTTTACCGAAGTTAGTTGATAAATACGGCTACGTTCCCGAAATGTTTAACCCGTACAATGCGCAAGAGATTACTGACAAAAGCCCTACGCTATCGACGGGCAGTATGGTAACAAGCAGTTGCGCAACGCTTATAACTGAACCTGTAAGAGTTTGTGAACTCAATAAATCGCAAGGCAATCGAATTTACGATATAAACGCAAAATCGTGTGCAGTAACGGCACAGGGCGGTGGTATAGGCGGGCACGCGCAAGGTTTATACGCAGTGCCGCTTGAAAGATACAACTACGCCACCGAATTTGACAGCAACGGCAAGCCAACGAAAGCCTATTGTTACGCCGACGGTAAGATACATACGGTTTACAAAGTCAAGGACGGCAAAATCACAATTAAGGGCAAGGAATATCCTATAAAGTTACCCGACGGATTTTACATAATCCGCAAGTTGACGGTCGCCGAATGTCGCAGATTGCAAACCGTTCCCGATTGGTACAAAATGCCGTGCAGTGATACGCAGAACTATAAGATGCTCGGCAATGGCTGGACTATCGAAGTTATCAAACACATACTGTCGCATATTCCTAACATTAAGAAAGAGCCGATAGAAGTGCTGTCAATGTATGATGGAATGTCATGCGGACAGATTGCCTTGAAAGAACTCGGCGCGAATGTCGTCCGCTATTACGCAACGGAGATAGACAAATACGCAATTCAGACAACACAAGCAAACTTTCCCGATACAATACAGCTCGGCGACGCGTTTCAAGTACGGGAAGAAAATTGGAAAATATAAATTCACTCACGGAGGAGTTAAGAAAATGAAATATGAAAGATTGACAACACGAAGAGAGGACGGAAAAGCGATTTACGCTTGTAGCTTGCGTTGGGAAGCCGAAGATGAGCAAACAATCCTTGACCGTCTTGCCGAACTTGAAGATAAAATCGAGAGCGGAAAAATGATTGATTGTCCGTATGGCGATAAAGTTTGGGTAATTGATTATGACGAAGATATTGTTAGTTGGGTCTGCGTCGGCGGTAATAAAGATTTTCTGTTTTTAAGCCCAACTGTTTACGCAGGGAAAGATATAACTACGCCCGAAGAACTGTGCAACTACTATGCAGATTGCTATATGGAAGATGGTGGTGACGCAGACATTGTGATTTTTTCACGAAATAAATGTTTCACCGACAAATCCCAAGCCGAAGCAAGGCTTAAAGAACTTCAAAATGAAAATTGATATTTACAACACCGATAAAGTTTATTCGGTAATCTACGCCAATCCGCCGTGGAAACAGTCGAAAGGCGGCAAGAAAGCCGTAAGGTAAATAGGAGAGAGATATGACTAAGGAACAACGTAGAACGATTGAACGGGAATTCTACCGCTACAAATGGAATAAACGCGAATGTGAGAATTACGCCGTTTGCGCGGTTGCGTACGATAGTAAAGCGTCGGACGGCGAACGCATTAAATCTTCTTCCGGCAATAAAAACGAGCAGCTCGTAATACGTGCAATTTACAACCAAGAGAAGATGCGCGGCTGGTGTACGGTCTTTGAGAAAACCCGCGATAAATTCTATTGTGATTTAAAAGACGAGTTAATGAATAAAAAATACGTTGAAAACAAGAGTAGAAGGCGTATTTGCAGAGAGATAGGTATATCCGAGCGGACTTATGATTACTGGCTTTCCGACATTCTTTGCATAGCATACTTCCGCGCGAAAGATTTAAAATTACTGTAACGCGCAAAATCTTTGCGTTATTTCTGTTAAAAGCCGTGTTATAATGATAGTGTGAGAATTTAAAGCACTACCATTGACGGCGCAGACATTGCGTGGTATAATGATAGTGCTTTTCTTTTAGGAGGAAAGTAGTGGCAGACGATAAAAATTGGAAAACCACAGAAGATGGGAAACACTATTACATAGAAGATGGTGAGACTCCTGAACAAGCAATTGAGAGAACTTTTGGTTCTCCAGAAAAATATCGGCAGAATACTCCTCACGACGAAATAATTCATGCGGACAGAAGTAAAGCAAAAGATTATGAAAGCTTTGCTCTTGGTGACCCCGACAGTATTGCCACTTATGATAAAATTACCAAAGGTGGCGGCTATTCCATAGAGGAGCTCGAAGAGCTACCTGTATTTAATATAATTCAGGAAGAAATAGAAAACGCTAAGTATAGGAACGCTAAGCGCCTCGGAATGCCAGATGAGTATAAGGGCAAAACAATTAAGATTAACACACCTGAGCGTGAGGAAGCAAGGGAACAATGGGTAAATGAATTTTTAGCTGGTTACGGAGTGGATACACGTCCGAAAACGCCTTTAAGAAAAGAGTCTAAGCTTACTGTGGTTGTCGGGCTTCCGGCATCCGGCAAATCGTCGAGAATAGCGAATCCGTTGAGTGAAGAACAGGGCGCTTTCATTTTTGATAGTGACGAAATGAAAAAGTTAATTGACGGGTTTGACGGCGGCAAAAATGCAGACGGTGTACACCTCGAAAGCAAAGCTTTGGTGGATAGAGCAGCAAAGGCGTTTACTGAAGGGGATATGAAAGGAACGAATATTGTTTTCCCGATTATTGGAGACGATGCGGGTAAAACGATGGAAAAGCTACAGCCTTTCATAGATGAGGGCTATAATGTTGATATAGCATATAAGAAAGCTGATACTCGTGAAAGTATGAATCGAGTTATATCTAGGGCAATTAAAGAGGGGCGCTATATCCCCAAAGACGTTGTTAAGGAATATAATAACGACAATATAGTTAAAGCGTATAATGAACTGTTGAAGCTCGGAATTAAACGCTCCAAGTATAGCGAAATCTAAGGAGGCATTTATGGATATAAGAGCTCATTGTGAAAGCATAGGGATAAAGAAGCATGGCGTGCAAACTTGGCACAAGATGGTTGAACAGGTGCAAAAAATCTGTGAGGAATATAATCTCGTCTCGTGTGCGGAAGAGCTTTTAGTGGATGGGCTTGATGAATTGTTCCATAAGGATGGAACGATGATTAACAGCGCTATGCAACTTGAAATTGAGAAAGGCAAGAAATGGGCTTTTGGAGACGCTCATAAAGAATCTACTTGGGCGTCTCACGCAGGAGATTGATATGGCAATGACAGAAGCACAGAAAAGAGCACAGGCTAAATACAGGGAAAAGACATACGAACTACGCGTCGCTCTTTATCCAACCGATAAAGATATCTTTGCAAGACTTGAAGAAATCAACGCATTAGGAGAGGCGCGCGCTGCTTACGTAAAACGTTTAATTCGTGAGGATATGGAGCGCGAAAAAAATTCTTAAAAACATACTTTTAAATGCTTGACAATATAGCACGCGTGCTATATAATATAACTGTAATCATGAGGAGGTTGCAGTTATGAAACCTTGCAGAGAAGTTAACAGGGCAATGAAGGAGGCTTTGAGAAAAGCGGGAATAGATACGCGTTTCATATCTATCCGACACAAGTGGTGCGGATATTCCGAATCGTATCATGTGGAAATAAAAGACGAGAAGATTGACCGAAAGCTGGTTGAGGCGGTTCTCAAAAATTTTGAGGAGATAGATAGGGACGAAAGAACTGGGGAGATTCTTGAGGGCGGGAACACCTATATCTTTGTTCAATACTGCTGGGACATTCGGAAGAAAGAGTACGAATATGACGAGGTGGCAGCGTGACAAGATATTGTAAGTTTTGCGGTAAACCTATCAACAGTTCGGGCACCGAAAACTGTGTAGAATGCACTCGGTGTTGTATGAGCAAGTGTCAAACGGCTTTAAACACCAACACAAGCTGGCATAGTGAGCCTTGCGTATCTTGCAAGCATAACCCGTATTCAATCCAGCATAAATGGAACGGACAAAAATGGGTAAAGCAAGCAGCGTAAGTTACAAATAAAAAAATTAAAAGCACGGCGTCTGTCGTGCTTTTTTCATACTTAAAAGGAGTTGAGGGAATGTGCTATCCTTAAAACAGAAAAAGTTTTGCGAGGAATACGTAATATCGGGTAATGCAACGGAGGCTGCCAAGAGGGCGGGATATTCCGAAAAAACGGCGTACTCTATCGGTACCGAAAACCTGAAAAAACCTGAAATCAAAAAACACATAGAAGAACTTACGAAAACACCGCAAACAGACCGAATTGCTTCGGGAGAAGACGTATTGGCGTTCTTTACGGAGGTTATGAAAAACAGTAAAGTCGGTTGGAAGGACCGCATAAGAGCGGCGGAGAACCTTGCCAAGCGCCAAGGCGTAGATAAACCTGCTGATGCAGAGAATGAGCAGGAGCGCAAGCTGGATGCGCTTATCCAGGCTTTAAACGGCAGAGGGGGAAGCAGTGAATAATATATTCAGCGACAAGCAAGAGAAGGTGCTACGCAATGCAAACAAGCGCTGGAACATTCTCTACGGCGCAACTAGAAGCGGAAAGACGCACGTAAGTTATTTCACGGCGATAAAACATATCAGAGAGCACTGGAACGACAGAGTTCTGTTTGCCGGTAAAACATTGAACACGATAGACAGAAACGTGTTTGACCCAATGCGTGAGATATTCGGCACGCGGTATATTAGCGAGATAATAAACAAAAGGGAGATATTTATTTTCGGCAAGCGGTGCTACGTTGTCGGTGCGAACGACGACAGGGCGATTACGAAGATACAGGGCGCAGGTTTAGGATATGCGTACTTGGACGAGCTTACGACTTTCCCCGAGAATTTCTTTCAGATGCTTAAAAGCCGTTTGGATGAACCGAACGCGTGTTGCGACGCGACCTGCAACCCCGAAAGCCCCTCACATTTTGTAAAGGCGTTTATAGACAATCCCGAGGTTGACGTATACGCCGAGCATTTCACTATTTACGACAATCCGTTTTTGGATAAGGACTTTGTTGCCGCGCTTGAAAACGAATATCGCGGTACCGTGTATTTTGATAAATGGATACTCGGTAAATGGGTTAAAGCCGAGGGCCTGGTGTTCCCGCTGTTTAAGCGTGAACGGCATTTTCTTACGCCTGACGAGTTCGCGCGGCGTTATGGGCGCAACCGCATCCGTTATGTTATTTGGGGCGTAGACGGCGCAAACACTAATGACAGCACGGCAATAGAGCCGCTTGCGATAATGGACACGGGACAGGCGGTGAGGATAGAGCATTTCTATCACAATCCGAAGATAAACGGACAGCTTTCAAACGAACAGCTTGTGCCGTATATTCTTAAATACTTAAACGACTTGGAGCGCAAATACAAGTTTCATGAGAACGGCACGGAATTTTATATGCCGGTTGATTGCGCGGCGGCGGATTTGCAGCTTACGCTTGCCTATCATTTGCCCGACAAGTTCAATGTGAATAAATTTACTAAAAAAGACATAATGCAGACGACCGACGTTGTGAACAATGCGTTTTCGCGTTCGGCAGTCTGTATTTTAAATTTTGGGGGATATTACAACTATATCCGCGGAGAGTTTATTAAGGGCGACGACCAACTCGTAACGGATTTGGAGCTTATGGTTTGGGACAAGGACAATAGGAAATACGATCCGAGCGTTCCAAACGATTGCGCGGACGCGTTCCGCTATGCCGTGTGTGCATACTACGACAACCCCGATAATTTATGGGAAACGCCCGACGAGAACAGGAGGTTTAACAATGGGTGAATACGATAATCACGAGTACGGCGACCGCTTTGCTCCTTGGCAAGGGCAGTCTGCGTTTAATACGTATTGGCAGTACTCGTACGTGAACCGTTCGGCATATTACGCGAATATCAGCGGTGAATACCGCGAGTATATGGTGCGTTGGGTGCAGAATTATTTATGGTGGTACGACGGCTGGGTGCCGTACTTCCACAGCAATGCGCAGGGTATATTCTCAACACGAATCGGTGCGGCGCTTGTTAACGGCGCTGCGCGGAAAGTGGTGGGCGGCAGGATATTCTTTAAAAACAAAAATAAAGAAACGGCTCAAAAGGGCGAGGACGGAAAATACGTCATTAATAAAGCGCTTGCTTATATCGCTTCGGATTGGTCCGATAAAGTTAACTTCGGGCGCGAGGTAAAGAAGGCAATAACGTTTGCGGCGGCTGCGGGAACGTCTCTTTTAAAGCTGGACAAAAAGGACGGAATACTCGTTCCCAAAGCATTGCGCTTTGACAGCTTTTATCCTACCGTGGGCTTTAACGGTAAACTTATAGACCTTTACTGCTTTATAAAAGACTTTACTCAGCTTGCGGACGTAGGAACAAAGTCGCAGAAATTTGCTAATTTCTACGTTGTAGAGCACCGCTATTTCGGCGATTACAAGCAGGCGGACGGAAAGGTTCTTAAAAACGTTCCGCAAGTCAGCTATGAAATAAGACGCTCGTGCGGTTCAATAACGAACGGGCAGGATTACGATACGACAGGTAAAGGAACAACGGTTCAAGAATTGCCGCGCAGCGTGCGCAGAGAGATTTGCAAGGCGTTTGACGGTATCGAGTTCAATAAACCGATTTTGTTGCCGTTTGTCGACAGTCTCGGTGCCGAGCTTATCAACTGGACGGATTGCGTTTCGTCAATTCCCGAGTTGCCGTTCGGCGACAGCTTACTCGTTAATATAATGCCCTACTTGCAGTCCTACGATTATTACTGGTCGGCGTTCAACACGGATATGTATATCGGACGCGGGCGTGTAATTCTTCCCAAGTATATGCAGTCCGCGCAAGCGAAGAAGGGCAATGAGTATAACAGTGGTATTGACTCTATGCTGTTTACGCAGGTTCCTATGAAGGATGCGGATAAGGGTCAAGCTCCCGTGCCGGTTCAGTTCGATTTGCGTTCGCAATCCTGGACGGAAATCCGCACTATGATTATTCAGAACATAGCTATCAACACGGGAATGAACCTTGCGACGATTGCTTCATTCCTTAACGACAATACTTCTGCGCGTACCGCCCGCGAAATATCGACGGAGGAAAGCGAGACGGCGTTGTTCGTAGAAGATAAGCGCGAGATAGTGGAAAAGCCCATAAACCGCATATTAAAGCTCGTAACGCTGTATAACGGCTTTAAGGACGATGTCGTTATTCGCTGGTCGGAGGCGGGGCTGACAAATATTTACGCGAGAACGGATATGCTTGCAACTGCGGTACAGAACGGTCTTATAAGCAAGCAGACGGGAGCACAGTTATTCAAGCAAGACGACGACGAATATCAGCAGGCGGAGGAATGGGAGCGCATACAGAACGAGCAGGCAAGTGGCGGCGGAGGGCTGTTTAATGAAAAAGACTACTTTGGCGACCAGGGCGGAGGCGGTGAATGAAAGAAGAGGCTTACGCTCCCGACCCTTTAAATAAGCAAGCAAGCGTGCTTGTAGACACGCAGACTGATATAAAGACGGCAGTAAAAAACGGCGTGTTAGCGGCAAAGAGTGCGTCAGAAATCAAAAAGAAATTAAGCGACATAATCGAGCGCGCAGTTTCAAAATTAAGTTCTCCGACATTAAAGCGTGACGCGAGGATTTCTCTTATGCGCTTTGCAAATAAGGCTTACACTGATTTTACAGTATCGTTAAGCACTATTCCGTATAATCTTCTGCCTTATGTGATAGTGCTAATGCGTGCTATTACCGCAAAGGAGCCGAGAGGGGAATATTACGTTCCAGCCAACGCAAAAGAGCGTAAGGCGGCGGAAAAGCTTTATTATACGGTAAACAATAAAGGCATTCCATTACAAGAATTTCAAAAGGTGTATATCGGGCGCGTAAAAACAGCTCTGAACGGTATGGCTCAAGTCCAGGCACTTGACCCAAACGATTTAACGGGCCGAAACTCTCTGCGTAACCTTGCCGAAATGCAAGTTCGCTACGAACGCCATCAAGCGGAAATACAGGGGTTTAAAGACAAACAGGTAAAGCTTGTGGTGTGTTCAGCGCATGCAGACTGTTCTGACCGCTGTGCTGAGTGGCAGGGGCGCGTTTACTCAATGGACGGCACCGAGGGCTATACGGAGGATGGACGGCATTATGTGCCGCTTGAAAGAGCTACGGACGTTTACTATACGACTAAAGCGGGGCGGACCTATAAAAACGGTTTACTTGGATTTAATTGTCGTCACAAATTGTTTGAGTACAAAGAAGGTATGGCAATACCGAAGTTGTCTGCAGAAGACAGGAAGCGCGAATATGCTATTACCTTAAAACAACGTGAAATGGAACGCGGAGTAATAGAGGCGCGGGAAAGAGCTTTGGAGAATAAGGATGCGGACATAGCAGGGTATAGGCGTTGGCGAAAAATTGCGCAGGAGCGAAATGCCATATATAAGCAATATAGCGAGGATAATGGACGGGCGTATTACCCGGACAGAGTAAAAATTTTATAATAGTAATTAACGGAGCGGTCGTCGCTTCGTTTTTTTATGCCCGACGGTATGGCATTAAAAGGACCGTGCGGAAAACTTTTATTACCCGCTTTAATGAACCCGCGGTGCGGTAGTAGGAAAGCAATGAAAGGAATTGAAAGGTTAAACCGCAAGAAAGTAACAATTCGCGAATAAACAAAAAAATTAAAAAAAGGAGACAGAAATGTTCGGAAAACCTAAAACAAAAACGGCGGATGAACTTCTTGGATTATTCCAGGAACTATCCGAGGAAGAGAAGGCAAAAGTTCTGTCCGCGTTAAAACCTCCTAAAACGGAGGACGAAGCGCAAATTGACGAAGCTGAAGAGCATATCGAAGAGCGTGGCGAAGAGGACGGAACGAAGGACCAGACCGAAAAGGACATTAAAGACGAGAGCGTAGGCGAGCAGGAGCACCTTGACGGCAACGAGGATTCGCAAACGGCGGAGGACCGCATAGACGAATCCGAGGGCACGAAAAAGGCAGATGAGGCGGCCGACGAGCCCGAAGTCAAGAACGACGAAGAAGACAGATATGTGGCACTTGTCGCAAGGCTCGACGCGTTGGAAGAAACGCTTCTGAATATGCGTAAAGCGCAGGAAGATGCGGTTGAAGAAGAGCACGACCGCGACTTTGGTCTGTCTGCCGGAGTGCCCGACGGCGGTCAGGAAGAAAACGACAGGTATAAACGTGTTATGCGCGGTTATGCCAAAAACAACTCAAATCAATATTTGTAAAAAGGAGAAATAAACAATTATGCCTAATTTATTTGCAGACATCAAAACACCTTATATAAACGCTTTGACTACTAAGCGTATCCTTTCCCCTGCGGTAAAGGAAAACATTTTCCAGGGTATATTCACGAAACCTGACGAAGCGGTAACGGAGAAGTACTCCGAAGATACGGACGCATCCGAAATCCAGGTTCTCAGAGTAAAACCCAATCAGAACGACGCGCGTGAACTCGGCGCCAATAACAACGGTAAGTGGTTCAACAGCGAAGAAGCTGCAGAGCCGCAGACCGAAGCTTACGGCATCAGAATAATCACCACGATTGACCGCCCTATCGATATTCCAACCAATGCACAGGATATGGTTTCTGTGGACTTGCTTTCTTCGGAAACGAAAAACCTTGCAGGTCTCGTAAACCGCAATATCAACGCGGCAACCATTGCGGCTATGCTCGCAAAGAACTTCAACAACGTTGCAGGTTTTGACCGCAGAGGAAGTGAAGCCGCTACGGCAATTACCGCGCTTGCAAGCAACTGGGTAACCGTTGCGGGAGGGAAGTACACCGATGCCATTATCGACGCGGCAGCCAAGCTCGACGACGGCAACGACGCGCAGGGTATTGACGCGTATCCCGACGATATGCGTGCGGTTATAATCCGCCCCAACATCAAAGCGTCCGTGCTTAAATCCATGACCGGTTTATACGGTGGTACGGCAGTATTCGACGTGCTTAAAAAGAGCGGTCTTGATACCGAAGCTCGCCCCGAAATAGCAACTACGGGCTATGTTGGAGAAATTGCAAATATGCCCGTATACGTAGCAAGCGGCGTCGTTTGGTCGTTGGTTGAAAAGTATCTCGGTCTTGCGGCGGGGGCACTTGCAAACGTTGCAGGTATCGTCGTTTCGGCAGTAGGCACCGGGCGTGCGCTCGCGTTCAATTCCAAAATTAAAATTGTCGACGCGCAGAGCGGACAGGGCTTGCGTATTCAGCCTAAGTACAGATTCGGCGTTGAGTGCTGGGACGCACTTTCCGTAGTTCCCATTTTCTCGGCGGCGTTCACCAACCCTGTAACTTCGGCAGACAACGCGCTGTACGTTTGCGGTCCAGCATCGCGCCCCGCGTCGACGCCCACTCCACAGCAGGAAGCGCCTAAACAAGGCGAAGGAGCTGGGGAAGACAAGTAATAAAACAGCTTTCACAGGGGTTTGAGCTTTATCAAGCCCCTTACCAAATTATTTATTCAAGGAGTAGACGATGTTCGATGAAAGCAAACACCCGCGGGCGGATGACGGCAAGTTTACTGACGAAAGTGGTGCAGAAAAAACCTATCGGCAGAATACGGGTTATACGGAGATTTTAGCGAATGAAGAAAGTAAAAAATTAACGCCTGCCGAAAAGATAGCAAGCGTACATATTGATTTTGATAAGGATAATGTTTTACCGGAGCTGAACGACGGAGATTTGGGGAAAATAGGTTTAAAACAAAATAAACCCGTATTGTTGAAAAAGAGCGTGATTGATAGAAATGAGAAAAGGCATACAGATGTAATGCCGGATACGGAATTGGTACTGAAAAGTGCGCTTTATTCTCCGTCGGAAGTTTTTAAAGGAAACAAAGACAAACCTTATTATACGTTTGTTAAACCCATGAAAATATCTAAGAGAAATGGTTTAGACGAGTACGGAATTGTTTTATTGGACGTTGATGAGAAGAAAGATAATTTTGAAATAGTGCATTGGCATTGGATAAATGCGGAAAACATCGAAAAATTGAAAAAATAAAAAAGTATTTGTGGAGGGGCTGCTATTTCCTCATCGAACTAAATCGGCAGTCGAAGCAGATTCTCTGCAGTTCACAAATACTTTACACTTATATTATACACAAAAACACAAAAAAGTCAATACGTAAGGAGCAAAGTTTATGCAAAACAATCAAAATACCAGTCGTCCGTATTCGGACGATTATTTATTTTATAACGAAATAAGCGGGCATTATGAGCTTACGGAAAAAGCGTTAATAGAAAGGGTAGGCGTCAATTTAAGGGCGAGAATGTCTGAAACCGCGTTAATCAGTCCAGACGTTGCGATAAACAATCTTACCCGCACCGTAAGCGACATGATTTACCAGTTCATACACGAGCACAACGTGGATAACCGCAAGCAGGACTGCCTTATAGCAACCGTGCCGGAGCTTAGGCAAATTATACAAAAGGCGATGGAATATCAGGCGGTTTACGTTCTTAACGTTGGTAATTTGTATTTATCAACTAAACAAGAAGAACGCGCAGTGGCGATAGATTATCTTGCTCAAAGCGTGTTGGGCAACGTGGTGCCGAGTTTGGGTATTTCAATCATATACGGGGGTGTAATTTAATGATACGTGACATTTTGGATATATTAAACCCAAAAACGCGGTTTACTGCCACGGCAAGGTATTATGCCGAACCTTTTAACGGTCCTGAAGTCGGCGCGGCTGAATTTAACTACGAGTACGTAAATCCCTTTTCGAATACTTACAGGCGTTTATTCGCTAATATACAGGGGTCTGCGGGCGAAGTGGTCATACGTACCGACGACCAGATAGACTACAAAATAAACGGCATAGTTATCACGCAGGACGGGCAAGCCTTTAAAGTGCTGCAGATAGAAAAAGACTATCAATCTGCCAATAAACAAGTTATGCGTATTCTCGGTACGCCCGTTTCAACGGAGTACGTTTTAAGGCTCGTTTCAATCGATAACCCGTGGGGTGTGCAATGACGCGGCAGGAGATAGTAAATATAGCTATTTCTATCGTGGAAGAAATGCGTGACGAGTATGTGCCGCGTGATACGGGTAATATGGCTTTTAACGCTTTACAATATAAAATGCAAAACGGAATACTTGCCATAACTATTAATCCCGATATTGCACCTTATGTTCCGTACACCAACGAACCGTGGCTCTCTCCGAAATGGAATGGCAAGAAGAACCCGAACGAAGGCTGGTGGGACAGGTTCGTGGCGGAATTCACAAAACGATTAGCAAATAAATTAAAAGGAGTTATAAAATGATTACGTTAAAACGGCTTGCCGAAGAATTTGAAAAAGGACTTAACGAGCAGTTGCCAAACGACGAGATACGGTTTAAAATCTGGGCGCACGCGGGCGAGTATAAGCCGCCTTTACGCGAAGGTAATAAAGTAGCGTACAATATCGTCGGCAATCTTACTTCGAGTACGTCCGCAAACGACGCAAACGACCTTGCAATGGGGGTGAACGGACTTTCCCTTGAGTTCTCCGTGCCGTTGCAACAGCCGCGTACGAACGCGTCACAGACGGCGGAAGAGCTTGCCAAAATAAATGACGAGCAGTACCCGTTCGTAACTTATATTGTAAACGCAATAAACGGTTGTTTCCAACGCGCAAAAACGCTCGTTATGACTGACGCCGACGGCGTGGAATTTACCGTAGCGTATCAAGCCGGTACTGCGGTTTCAGGAACGGTGGACTTATCTTCGTTAATAGGCAACGCTGTGTCAGTAAGCGTGTATATCGAAGTATATTTCGTGGAAGGCGGAATAAACTCAAAAAATCTAATAGTTTATTTCGACAATTCCCCTGTACCTTATATCGCAGTAAGGCACGGGAGAACGCCGGTCGTCGACGGCGATATTTATTCGGGTAAGCTTGTTTCCAAAAACCTAATAACTTCATCGGCGTTTGCTTTGGATTTAGATTATCCCGCAAACGGAGATATTCTGACTAAGGCAAGCGTGGACTATCTTCTTAGCGGTGAGCCGAACGTGGCGCACTTCGTTGAAGTGGTATTCGGCGCTGCGGGTAAAAAGCTGTTTTTAATGACTTTGAACACGCTACAGACTTCGGCGCAGGGGATATCTATTGCAGGCGTTTCCGCATCGCTTATGGAAGTTGTCGAGAATATCGACGCTATAAATATACCCGACGGGTATCAGGTTGGAAGATTTGAACTGGCAAACTCGCAAATAAACGGTTTGTCTTTTACTCTGTCGGAAGAATGTAACGCTTTTATTGCGGGTAACGCTGTAAAACTTTCCGGTGCGGTAAACGTGGGATTAACGCCATCCGCAATCGAAAGCGACGAAGGTAAAAATTACGTTTATCTGATTACTGATAAGACAGTGGAAGTCAGCAACGCAAGCGCGCCGTTTACGGTATTATAAAAGGTGATTTATGGCAGAATACGTAATTAAAATAGAACTTCCGCCCGAAGATAAAAAGTCGGCGGTTGCAAGCACCGGCAATGGAAGTACGGGTACGGATGCGGCAGATACGACTTCTGATAATTCTATGGGTAAGGTTACCAATAAACTAAAAAAAATGGTTTCGTTTGCCGCCGTTAAGTCCACTGCGGATAAAATCGCAAATAACAGAATAAATAAAATAGCTTTAAGTACGGGCGCAAGCGAGTACGAGCAAAGACTGAGTTTTGCGTATAATACTGCATCTCAAGCGATAGGCGCGGGCGCTGCTTTGGTTGGCGGCGCGGTTATGGGCGGACCTGCGGGGCTTGCCGTGGCGGCAATTACGGTTGCTACGAATGCAATTAACAAACTTATGGAAATAAAACAGAAAGAAGAAACGTTGCGGTTGCACGAGAGTCTTGAAAACGTTTCAATCGGAATGGCGAGTGTGCGTGCGGGAACGGCGGGCAGGCGCAGTAAAGACCAATAAGGAGAATAAAAATGGCGTATAAAAATGAAGTTTACGTCTATATAGACGGTATAAACAGAAGTTCGAAAGTAGTTTTACCTTTAAAGTGGGGTAATTTTCTGGACGAACAGCTGGACGAATGCAGGTTGGCGTTAAGGGCAGTAAAAGGTGTAGAAATATTTGCGCCGCTCACGCCCGTGGATATAGTTTTGAATAACGAAATGTATTTCGGCGTAAATAGCAGGCGTGCGGTGGATAAAAAGACTGTCGTAAAGCATTATCTTGTAGCAGACGACAGCGTAACGGAAACACAGGTAGGGTCGGGATTATATAATCACGATTTGTACTTGATTGAAGTAACGAAAGCGGCGGAGTGCGTGGTGGTGGATACTTTAACCTTTACGAATGATTTGGGCAGAAACTACACTGAAAACGCTGGCTACGCCGACCCGATTTGGGCGTAAGGGTAGAGTATTTTTATAGGTGCATGATAAATTTATTAAGAGACGATTAAAACATATGTTTTGTGTTTAATATTATATTGTGTATTAAATAAAAGTTTAAAGTATAAAATCTTAAAAAAATACTTGCAAAAATTATAATACATGATATAATCATAAAAAGATGTTTGTTCAACGAGGCGTATATGAAAGAATTAAGTAGACAATTTGTCTTGTTTGGTAATTTTAATTCAGTTACTTTTGATAGTATTTTAAAACTTTCTGATTTACGAGAAAAGTATAATTTAAAGGTAAATGCGATGCCGGATATACCGCAGCTTTCTAATCCACAGCAACCGCTTAACGTGCAATTCGGAGTGCCTGAGAGCAGACCAATCTTTCAGACTTTAGATAAAAGAACTACGATATTTTTTGGTACAAGCAGAATACATATTGAACAATTAGATAGCCTTAGTGAAACGTATCAAATTTTTAACGGTATGGTTATGGATATCGTTTCAAACGTTGTTGAAAATCTTGGGATTAACGTAATTCGCGTCGCTTTAAATGGGAGACTTTATAACTCAGATAAAGAATGGAGCGTGAAAGTTTTTAATTCTATATTTAATAAATCGAAGGTATATTCTGATAAGTCTAACGAGTGGACTGTTCGTATTTGCGATAAAGAAAATAATTCTGTTTTAGGCTGTGAAATAAATAAAATAGCACAATATACGCGCGGTAAATTTGTTGATATCAGTAAACAGGAACTAGATGGATTAATCGCAAGCTATGACTTTAATACTCAAGTCAATATGGATAAGATATTTAACGAGACTGAAATACAAGAATTTAATAAATTAGCACAAGAATACCGAGCATTGTTTTTATAAAGGGGTGATATTATGTTCGGAGAGTTAGCTTTATCAGGTTTAATGGCGTTTTCACCGATAAGTAATACTGCTGTCCAAATAAATATAGACGATTTTAAGCATATGGCGTTATATGCCTCGTCTTTTTTGAATGAACAATTTTTGAATAACTATGTATATCCGTTAATAAATGGCAATAATTATAAATTGATGGATAATTCAGAGTCGTATTCTAAAAAAGAAGAAAATCCAATCAACAGGATGCTTACAGTATTTAAAAGCATATTGGTGAACGAAGTTATAGAGTTTGAGGAAGAGCATAATTATTTTTCCTTTTTGTCTGAATTAAAATGTAGTGATAAAGATTACGATACTTTTTTGGTTTTGGCTTATTTAGACAACAATATCAAAGTATGTAACGCTATTTCTTTATTTTTATCTCAGCGAGATTATAGGTTTATTTCAGCCGAGGAAGAAAGATTTGTTTTAGCCGTGCTTGAAAACGGAAACTTATCAATGCAAACCTTTGCTTTGGAAGCGATTTTAAATTGGGATAATATCAGTGACTTAGAAGCTTTGAAAAGGGTAAAGATACCTAATAGATATTTGCAGGAAGATTTAGAAGAATTTATACAACAAAGGTCTTGAGTATGTCGTACTTAGTTCGAAAAATTACGATAAGTAAATGGCCTGATGGGGTAAATTCTTGTTTTACAAATATCAAAGAATTGCGTGCTGATGCAATATCGGATTTGAGAACTCAAAGCGATACCCTATCGTGGTGGTATATTAATGATTTGGATGAAATAGAAGAGATAGGGTTAGCATTTATATCAATCCTGCCAGAAAGTACGGATAAGATTAGCTTAATTGCGATTCCTTATGATGTTTTATCACAAAGCTTTCATTTAAAAAATACTCCCGAAAATGGTATTACGGCACTCAAAAATATGAAAGAAAAGCATTATGATATTTGTGATTTAAATTATTATGATTTGGGCAGGATAGGTTCAATTATTGCAAAAGAAACAATTAAAAATAAAAATCCGTTAATTCATAGAATCAAAGTGTCTAAAACCATTGAAAAGTTTAAGAAGTTATATTCTGACGGAGATTTGGATTATGATTCGTTAGGCAAGTATTTAAAAGGAAAATTATTATAAAACAAAAAGGACATTCCGAAGTGGAGTGTCCTTTTATTATACAAAATTAAGGGGAAATTTATAAAATTAACTTAAAAAGAAAAAGCACAGATTGCGGTCTGTGCTTTTTTAATGCAAATTTAAAGGAGTTATGTATGGATACAAGTTAGTCTTTATTTTTCCACAGTTTGAAGTTGAGCAGGACAAAGGTCACCGCCGATGCGAGAGCTGACAGGGCGGAGAAAATTACAGAGAACGTGAGACAGAGGGTTGCTCTTAAATGCCCATAGTATTCATTAAGAAATGCCTCTTCGTCAGGATGAAAGGCATCAAGTAGCTCGGAATATACGGTGTTAAATACATCCCAATAATTATGTGTTAAATTACTAATTAAACCGAGCGCAATAATACTTGCAACAAAAACAAAAATAAGAAGAATGTTAATAATTAATTTGTATTTTTTCATTATACACCTCATTTAGATATTAACACATCAAAATAAAAAAATCAATTAAATAGGAGAGCTGTTTATGGCAGTAGATAAAAACTATCCCCCAATTACACCTCAAAATTACAGAGTAACCTTACCCGCAGAAGAAGACTTTGAATTTGTTTCAGCCCACACGATTTTTCCTTATGAAAAAAGAGGAGCAATAGACAGAACCGCGAACGAATTCACTCAAATTGTTTATTTGAACGGTGAAGAAGTATTCAGAAATGAATATTCAATGTATTTAAGTGTAACAACAACGGGTGATTACACCAAAGGGAAAAATGTCGGTTATAAAAGAAAGTTAGTAAACGGAGAAACATATCGCGTAGTTTATTCATATTTTTGCAGAGAAAATAGCCTAACTAACCCTACAACATTTACCAACACCGTCAGCTACTACTTTTCCGTCGTTGAGAACAAACTGCCCCTTAAAAAGTGGACGATAACGGACGTAATCAACAGATTGCTTGACATCGCCGAGCCTATAAGAAAGGGCGAAAAGCCGCGGTTCAGGCTGCAGGGAATGAAAGCGGACGGCACGTTTGAGAAAGGCAGTCAGGCGGAGTTGTTCGAAAAAACTCTTGCGCCCGAGTTTTCATTCACAAAACAGACGCTGCGGGAATGCTTGCAGGAAGTCGGAAAAGTAATCCACGGTGAACCGAGATTAGAGCCGAAGAAAGACGAGAACGGCTACTATTACGAAGTTTCGTACGATATGTATGCAAGTCAGGAAAAGAGCGGGATTTACCACCGTAAATATGCGGAAAAGACGGTAAAACAGCTTGTAGACAGTTATACGGGTTGGGTGGACAGCAACGCTGAAAACCTTATCAATCAATTGGACAAATACGGCGGGGTAATAATCGAGCCGTACCGCGGCGGAGCAAAGACCGTAAGAACGGAAAACCTTTATGTGCGTATTGAAGGTAGCAATATGCTTATTCCAACGCAATACCCGATTTATACGGTGGATAAATTGGAATACGTGTATAACGACAACGGTGAGATAAAGGCAGTGGATATAACTCCTTGGCTGTTTGAACGGACTGTATATGACACGCAGTTATCTACGTATGCAGAGCAGTACCCGTACAGTAAAGCGTACGGGCTTTATTATGCGCAGGGCGAGAAGAATATAGGCGGACTTAATTTCAATGTGGACGCGGCTGCGCTTGAGGTGTATAAGAATTACGCTATAGTGAATATTCTGCGGCAGGCTATGGGGAATAGCAAGCTTGAGATAAATGATTATCCCGCCATGTGTTTCAGGGTTACGTACACGCCGTTTTATAACGTGCGCGTAGGGCAGACGAAGGTAAATTATAAAGACTTTCCCCGCCCAGCGGCGCTGATTTACAATCAGGCGGCAAACGTAATCGAGAGCAGGTATTACGGTGAAAATTTGAAGGGCGCGATAGCGCGGACGGGGAACATAGACGTATCGTTGACGTTCAGGCTTTACCGTATATCACAAATACCGAAAGCGGGGCAAATGTTTAACGAAGACTATTACATTTCCGCCGTCGCAGTAGAGTATATGTCCAATTGCATAATCTGCACGTTGGGCTTGTCAAAAGACTTCAACAGACTATCGGCGTATATCGGGATAGACGCGTCCAAGCGTTATTCGGAAGTGTCGCAGACGCAGGCGGTGGAGCGTAATACGCTGTGGCGGGAGTTCGTGGTCGTTGGGGATAAGGAAACTCCCGACGCGGATTGTCTTATAGGCGACGAGATGATGGCGGCGATAGCGGGTGTATTTGAGCAGAACGCTGCGGAGTTTCTATTTCAAAACGGTTACAGTATAGAGATTAACGACTATATGGAAAATCTGGAGTTGGGTAAGCAGTATCGCGTTGTAATTGACGAGAAAGACTACACCGGCGAAGTGATAACAGTAAACGGTAACTATTTTATACAGTTAAACGAACTTGTTTCGGGTTACGGTCTCGTGTATGGTTACGGGAAGGCGTATTATCCCATAAGTAACGTTTGTGCGTGGGGAACTACGTATAACGGTAACGATTTGGCAGGGATAGTCAATCTTCCCGTTATATCTTCGGCGTTCGGAAATTCCATATCATTTGCGTGGCAGTATGCGGATAACTATTCTGCTGGCGCAATTTCGCAATACAAAGATAAAGCGTTTAATGGCGGCGTCGGCGGTTATTTCCAAAACGATTTAGCATACGTGGATTATTACGGCAGACTGTATTATTACAACTTTGATTTACAATATGCGGGTGAGCAACCGACTTGGCTTAATTTATGGCTTTTGGGCCAGAATTTGCCTAAAGGTACAAAGCCCGAACAATCAAGCGGCTACGTGTCTACGGTCGGGCAAACTCCGTATATATTGCGTAAGGATAATAGGGAGTCGTTACAGTGTAATTTCCAGATAGATTTCGTAACGAATACGGATATAATCATAGGCTCTGCGCTTGCGTCGTATTGCCCTGCGGTACGCGGTCAAGACGGTTCGCTTACGGCACGGTTATATGTTTTTCCTACCGAATTAAATAAATTTACCGACCATGTGGAGACGTGGGAGAACGTGGATTTAAGCAAAATGCCGAGTTTTGGAGTTGAAGTAACGCGTAACGGCGGGTATTTTACTGTAAAAGCGTTGCGGTTTCCCGATAGCGGCAAGAGTTGGGCAATAGTAACGGGTCAACAGTCGAAAACTGAAACTGTAGAAGACGAGCAAGGTAAGGAAACTCCGCAGATTACGTTTTACGGCGGCGATTTGCTTATAGGCAGAAATCAGGAAGTAACGGCGGGACAAGCGTTCACGCCGATTTATTTTACAAAAAAACGCGAAATTTTTGATAGAACCGTCTGGAAAGACAGATGGTAAAGGAGATATAATATGATATTTTTTATAGCTAACGACGGCACGGTGATAAAGTCCGTGCCGTCGCCCGTTTATCAAGGCTCGGCAAACTCCAACGACGTAATAATCGTTGCTCCGTTTGCGGCAAATTTAAACGTTTCCGTGGCGTTTAAACTGCCTAACGGTGTATATATGGGAAGATTTCCTATGACGAAGTTAAACGAGCTTGACGGCGTAATAAACGGGCGTACGGGCAAACCGTATTCATGTTGGCAATTTTCTATGCCGAACGATATCACGCGCTATTACGGCACGGTCACTGCACAGTTCTTTTTTTATTCTGCGCATAACGGTGCAATAACGGCATCGAGTTCGGTAAGTTTTGTCGTCGGGCAGGGCGTGCCGCCGATATTGCCCGACACCCCGAGTGAAGACGTATACGATTTAATTCTTGCAAATATATCGGCTTTACAAAGTCAACTCAATAACGGAACTTTTGCGGCGCGGGCGATATACGCGTGGAACTCCGTATATAAATACGGCGCGGGTGAGCTTGCGTTCTATCCGGATAGGGGTGATTACGGCGCGTTTATAAAATCGCTCGTTGCGGATAATGTTAATCTTCCTTACGTGGACGGGGAATTAAACTCGGAATATTGGAAAGAGATAGCTGATTTTAATATCTTAAACGAATTATACGGGCTTAAAGGCGACGTGATTGAAGCGGTAGAAAAAACTGCGACAGACGCGGCAAGCGCAAAACAATCCGCAAATACGGCGGCGGATTTGGCGGATGCGGCGGCAACGAGTGCGCAGACTGCGCTTGCCGCGGCGGAAAGCGTGCAAGATACGAAGGTTAAAATAGACGAAATATTGGACGGTACTACGCCCGTACCAAAGGCGATAAGCGACGGAACCGGTGCGAATATAGCGGAGCATTTCGGGGATATAGAAAAGCTTATCCCGTCCACGACTACTGCGGAAAACCAACTTGCAGATAAAGCGTTCGTTAATTCTTCTATCAACAATATGGCGGCGTTTTATATAACGAGTACGGCGAGCGGAGACGCATTTTCAACGAGAGACGATTTGTTGAACGCAACAGAATATTATTACGGCGGAGAACCGCGCACGCCTACGCAAAACGACTATGCAATAGTGCTTGCAGACGAAAGCCAACCTAAGGGCGCGGGCGGGAATTACCCTACTACACGATATACTTATCAGGGCGGGGAATGGGCTTTTCAGTACGTGGTAAACAATACTTCGCTTACCCAAGCGCAAGTAGACGCAATTAACAGCGGGATAACGAAGGAACTTGTAGCGCAAATCGGTACTGAAGAAAACAGTGCTAAAAATCTATACAATCTCGGCGTGTACGATACTTTCGTTTCCAACGGTGACGGTACGGTAACTATAACGAGAAAGACGGGGTATATCAATTTAAACGGTAGCGAACCGTGGGAAACGTGGGCAACTAATTACGGCCAGTCGGCGGCATTATTTATTACTCCAATACCGTGTGTAATATCGGCAATTGGTGCGGCTGGTCTAATAAGTGCGGTCGCAAATGGGTTTGAAGTACGGGACGAAAACTATACTTGGGGAGCCCAGCATTCAAAGGCTATTGCGTTTGAAGCTGAAAGTGAAAGAACTGGTGTAAACCGAATCACCGTATCTATAATTGGGATAAACAGCGGTGAAACCGCTAAGCAATATTTTTCCGAAACACCTTGTTATATCCAATACGAGCTTGAAAATCCTTATACGGAAACGGTGATTGAAAATCAGCCCATACATACTTTGCCGCAAGACGGAGAAGTGTGGTTAAGAGACGAATGGGGAAAAGGGTTGAATTTATTTGACGCCTCTTTATTTTCTGCAACAGAAAGAAGATTATCTTTATTGAATTTGAAAGTGGGAGAAATTTATACAATTTCGCCTCCTGCGGGTCACTCAATAAAAATAGCGCCTTGGTGGAATGCGAGTGATGATTGGGGCGGACGTATGCCAACCATTAATGGTGGTACGGTTGATGGTATAGCACCTTTTTACTCTTTTGTTTACAACACTACTAACGAGGGTGAGGGGTGGAAAATTTTCATTGATGCAGGAGAAAAACAGGGCAGTGAAGATCTATCTACTTATCAAATAATGCTCAATAAAGGCTCTTTTCCTTACCCTTACAAACCCTATTACGGAGAGCTTACACGTAACGGGGTTAAAAGAACTGGAGACACCATGACGGGCAGCCTTAATTTTCCCATATCTGAAGATACTAACGTTATGGTAAGAACGGCAATAGTTTCGGGGCAAGAGCAAGGCGATAATACACATGGTGAAACCGAGCGTCAAAATGCTAAAGCTCATGGTATTGAATTGGGTACGCCGGGCAACGACGTTATGAAATTTAACGAATGGAGTGGAGTGTTTGAATTTTATCGTACAGGCAGCGTTTATCACGTTCCTGACGGTGGCGACGGTGAACTTGTGGGATGGATTAGTGCGGACGGTATCGTCGGAACAAAATTTGTTCAACTTGACCACAATAAAGAGTATGTTGATTTAGTAACTGGAATTGGTGAAAATTTTGGTGTCAACGGGAAGGGTGGACAGATTTATAATTTAGCGCATATGCTACGAAGAAACAACTTTTATACTTCGATAAAATCAAGCGTCAGTGTGTCTTCAAATACTTCCGCAAATATTAATCGGGTTGCGTCCGTAATTGCCACGAATAATTCACCTTGCATATTAACGGTTTTCGGCGTAGAAACTGCACAGCACGGCGCACTAATGATTTCGTCGAATACAAGTATCAACAGTAGTTGGAGTAACGATAACAACAACGGCTCAAATATCTTGGCAAAAACCGAAGGCGAGCAGGGTTATTGGAGCAAGCAATATCTCTGTTGTTCGGTTTTAATACCGCCTAACCAAACGGCATACGTTTATGCAAGGTATTTGGAAAAAATAAGATATACCTTGCAGCCTGTATTCAGTTTATAAAAGGAGAGAAAAATGTATTATCAAATAGATGAAAATAATAAAATTACCGCAGTGGCGGATTATAAATTTCAACCGGACGCGATTTTTACCGAAGAAGAAATAGTTTACGATTACGACGGGCAATTAGTATTTAAACGGGAAACGGAAACGGCGGAATATGCGTTTGCAAAAAGCGAATATGAAAAAGCAAAATTGCCTGACGGGTTACGCAGGCGTAGAGAAGTCGAATGTTTTCCTATAATCAATCGCGGGCAACTTTGGCACGATAGCTTGACGGAAGAACAAAGAGCGGAGCTTAAAGAATGGTATACGGCGTGGCTTAACGTTACCGAAACGCTTACGGTTCCGAATAAGCCCGAGTGGTTAAATTAAAAGGAGAGCGGAATGAAAACTATAAAATTGAAATCTAACGGAGTGGGGCGGTACGATGACGTATCGCCCTTTATGGTTGCGGATAACGAATTAGAGCTGAAAATCGAACTGCCAAATTTTAACGGTGAGTTTTTTCTCGTCGCGGAAAATAACGGAGTAACGGTAAAGCGGTCCGTGCCGCAAGACGGGGTTATTACGCTTGACGGCTTGACTGCGGGCGAACTCAACGCGGAAGTTAAACACTATCTGAAAGGCACGCTTATAAGAGTATATAAGATTGAACCGCTGTTGCTTAAAGAAGTGGATGGAACTCTTTCGGCAATGCCTGAAATTGCCGATTTGCGCCGTGAAATTGCGGGGATAGTGAAAGGCTTTAACGAATATAAAGAAAGCGTTTTAAGCGCGTTTAACGCCGTTAAGGACGATATCGCGCTATACCGCGCGCGGCTTGAAGAGCAGATTTGCGATGTGGAACGGAATACTGCCGCGCTGATAAGGTTCGCTTGCGACGACTATACGAGTAACGTATATCTCGGCGGTGGAACGGTTGAAGAGTTTAAAGAAAAATACGGGCTAAATCCCACGGATTTTAAAATTAAAGGAGATGAAGAAAATGACTAAATTAAAAAAATTATTCGTATGCGTGCTTGCGTTCGTCGTACTTGCGTTCGCGTGTTTAACGCCCGCAATTGCGGCGTTTGCGGATTACGACGCTCCCGTTGCCGTCGTTGACGAAACGGGAACAGACCCCGATATATCCCACAACGAAAACGGTATGGACGAACTTGTGACGCGATTTATAGCGTTTCTAAAGGATAAATACGGGGAAGATTACGGGCAGTACTATAATTTAATAATCGAGCAGTGGGGCAGCGTGGAAGAATATCTGTTGTCGCTTGGTGAAAGGCTACCGGAAGAGTACAGGACGGGTTGGGATAAATTCGTCGGCTGGCTGTCGGAATATTCTGCCGTATGGGCACCCGCACTCGCGGTCGCGCTGGTGATAATAGTTGCTTGTATCGGTAAAAAACAGTTCAACAAAATCGTGGAACGCGTGGTGAACGGTAAATTAAGCCCTATAGTACAGGAACTCAACTTACAGTCCGACGCAACGGTGTCCATAATGCGTGCGCAACGCGCGTTAATGGGCAATAGCGAAAGGTTTGCAAAGGAAGTGCAAGAGCTTGAACAGAGCGAAAAGGAGCTTAAAAATGAGTAAATATAAAACTTACGCCAAAGAAAAACGCGTTTATTTCGCGCTGTCGCTCGTTGCGTACTTTCTTCCTTTCATTGTTACGGCGGCGTGCTTGTTGCCGTTTATAAAGGCGGCAACGGGCTTTAAAATAGCGTTGGGAATGGGCGTTGCGGTAATAAACGCTGTGCCGTTTATTGCGGGTGCGTTCAAGTCCTTTTACGCGCATTTCCCAATGCTGAATATCCTTGCGCTGGCGTTTATTGCGCTTGCTGTATTCTTTACTATGGACGTGTTTAAATATTATGCGGATAAGCTGTTGTGGATAGAGCTTGCCGCCGCTCTCGGCAGCGTGGTTTCGTGCATATTATGGGGGCGATACCGTAAATACGCAGACTATAACCGAACTATGAAGGCGACCGTTAAGAGCGGTGCGTTCAAGCTAAAGGGGGATAACGAATGATTAAGGATAATAAAGATTGGGAGAGTATACCCGTTGAAGTTATTAAGAAAGTTAAATCCAAAAGTTTTGCGGACCGAATGGATATTTCCATAATTTTAATAATCGCAATACTATTTTTGGCAATCGTAACGACTTTTCTCGTGGAATTCGTATTCGACCCGAATTTTAATTGGAGAGAAGTCGGAATAAATACTGTGTTGGTTTCGGCTTGCACGATTGCTATTTACCTGCTTATGCGGCTTTATTCTATGCGTAAGGGGCGCTATACCGACAGTTGGTTAAAAGCGCGTGGTGAATTAACTGCGTTAGGCAGAGAGATGCTTAACGGCAACTATACTCGACTTGTAACCGCTTATTGCCGTGAGTGGGAAGAAAAGCGGCTTAATAACGATATTGAAACCGTGATAGCGCCTGTCGGTATAACACTTGAAGAGTATAAAGAGAAATACGTAAAATACGATAAAAAGGAGCTTGCGGACAAGTTTCCGAATCTTACGCGTTATCAGCTTAAAACGGTTTTGCGCGCAAAGCGTATAAGGCGGCTTAAATTCGACGAACGGTATTTGTACGTGAGTGCAAGCGTGGGGCGGGGACGTTCGCCCAGCGGCGGAATAAAGTCTAAGCGGCTTAATCAAATTATCGTAGCGAGAATAGTGCTTACCACTCTTGCGTTCTCTTTAATTTCCGCGTCGCTTCTGAGAGAGATGATTTTCGATTTTTCATGGTCGTCCGTAGTTAAGTGCCTTATCAAAGTTGCGATAACTTTGTTTTTCGGTGCAATGGGGATGATAGGCGGGTATAACTTTACTACCGTTAAAGAAGTGGACGAGATGAACGCCAAAGCCGACGATATTCGCGAATTCCTTAACTGGTGCAAGGAATGGCAGGAGAAATAAATTCATATTATAAAACGGGACGGTTGAATAAATCAACCGTCCCATTTTTGCGTTATCGGCAAAAATCATTTTAAAAATCATTTGGGGTGTAATTGGGGTGTAAAATTATTTGTTATATAAAATATCTATATTTTCCGCTTGACAGATATAAAATTACACTTTATAATTGATTTAATTACAACGAATTTTCTTTGGGGCGGGGTGCAATTCCTTAATAATCAACTATATTTAGCCGTTTTTTGCTCAAAAATAAGCAAAAAACGGCTTTTTTAGTACTTTTTACTGTTTTAAACTATTTAAAATTCGATGATTTGGGGTGTAAATTGGGGTGTGAAATCAATAATCGAACTTTTGAATTTCCGCAAGCAAATACTCGTCGGATAAATCCGTGTAAGCCGTTGCCAAAGCTCCTGAAGAGTGCCCCATAAACTCGTCCCTTGCTGCATCGGCAACGCCGCATTCTCGACAGCGTGTATAAAAAGTCGTGCGCAAATCGTATAGTTTATGCCCTTTAACATGTTCATTTAAGTGCGTTCGCATACTTTCCACGTAAGGAAAATCAAGTTCGGTTATACCTTCCAAATATGGTTTTAGCATTGGTGAAATTGCAATTCTTTTATACTCGATTTTTTTGTTTTTGCGCTTGCTATTTACGGCAATTATAAAGTCGCCTTTAATTTTAGCGGTTTTATATTCGTTTGGTCGTATGCCGGTGTAAAGCGCAACTGCAAAAGGTATCTGATATCGCGTGCCTTGTAAACCGTCAAGTAAATTCCTTTCTTCCTGCTTGGTAAATGCTTTGCCGTGTTTTCTTTCGTGTTCGCTATGTACTACTATTGCAAGCGGATTTAACATAATTAGATTGTGAGCAATCGCCATTTTGAAAATACAGTTTAAAAGTGAACGGATTTCGTCTGCAGTTTTACCCATACCTTTTGCAACGTATTTGTCCAATAGTGTTTGACAGTCGCTTGCCGTAATTTTCTTTAACGGTTTAGAACCGAAGTGTGGCAGTATATGGTTTTTATATCTGCCTATATCTCCGTTGTACGTTTCCTTTGTAACCTTTTTTATTCTGAAATTTTCAAAGTAATAAGTTGCAAATTCGTGAAAAGTAGCGGGTATTGCTGATTTTGACGCTATTGGAGCAAGATTTTTCGTTGCATCGATAAATAGTTTTTTAGCTATATTGATATCTTTGTTGGATACGGAAATATTATACCCGTTTCTACGGTAACGGATTTCATAATACGCGCCGTCTTTGCCGCTGGGCCGTTTAATTACGTGCGCTACGCAGCCGTTAGCAATAAATTCTTTTTTAAATGTTTTTGACATCATATCAATCTCCTTTTTAGTAAATTCAATAGATGCCGATAACGTTTTTAATGATTGTTGTTGTAATTTGTGGGTACCCGCTTTTTCTATTTCCAAAGCTTTTTCAATTATACCGTTTAATTGGCTTGAAAGTTTGACCATTTCTCCGCGGTCTTTTGCAGTTAAAATTAAAGTGGAAATAGTAATAAGTTCGTCTGAAAGTTTACCTTGCATAATTATCTCCATTTAACAAAACAAATGTTTGTAATAATTATGCGATATTAAATATGACAAAATATGTCACGATTAAAAAATTTTTTGAAACTTTTTTAAGCCTTCCCAGATAGGGAAGGTTATTTTTTTTGGTTCATAAGAGTAGTAAGCATTTCAATAACAGTATTCAGATATTCTTCTCCTTGTTTTTCAATAATCAAACTGCGCAATTCAAACCATTTAACTTCTTCTTTTGATAGGTTATTGTACGGCGAAGTAAAAGTCACGCCCGCCGCTTTATCTTCGTCCGTCCATTCGAGAGATGGCGTGTTAAGACCGAGAGCCTTTTCAATTGCCGCAATGGTGGCGAGAGTAGGGTTTTGTCCACGAGCATCGCCGCCAAAGATGCTTGCAACTACGCGTCGAGAAACTCCCGCTTTTTCGGCAAGCTGGTCATGGGTTAGGTGCAGCTCTTTTTTTCGCTGTCGCCATAGTTCAATATTCATTTATGTTGCCTCCTTACCTTTGATTATAAAAAAAAGTGCATTAAAACGCAAGATTTTTTGTAAAATCTCTTGACAAGTGGCTTTTGTTGCATTATAATCTACTCAAATAGTGCGATACATGCCACTATTTAGAGCGAGTTTCAATTAAGGAACTGGCTAAAACCAAAAAGCCCCGCGCTGGGGGCGAAGGGAAGTACTCAAAATATCAAGTTCTTGTAGTGCTAAAAATTATAAGTTGGTCAATTACAAGTTGTTTTAACTTATCCGGTAGCTTACGAAACATAGAAATAATTTCTTGTTCTTGTTCGGATAAGGTATCTGTTGTCTCAAATGAGTTTATGCCCAAAGCGCGCTCTATGGCTTGAATTGTATTGAGAGTGGGGCTTTCATATTTATAACCGCCGCCAAATATTCCAGCTATTGTTCTTTTTGAAACACCCGAGATTTTGGCTAAATCATCATAAGTTAGGTTTAATAGTTTTTTTCTTTTTTTCCATAATTGAATATTCACAACAATCTCCTTATTTAATTGGGTTTTTTCTATGGCGGTATATATACCCATTATTAATAAGTTCTTTTGCTCGGTTAATCATATTGCTAAAATCTTTTTTTTCTTTTGGATTTAATTTATTGCATTCGGAAAGAAATTTTTGAAGTTCATTTTTCTTTTTATAAATATTAAACATCTCGTAATAAAAAAAGAACCGCTTCTCTGGAAGAATATTTAACCCAAGGTTGAGATATTTTTCTGCATTAGTCAAATCGTTTTCTTGTTGATAAGCTCGCATAAGTTGATAATAGACATTTTGTATGTGAATTTTTCTTGCCATCTCAAAATCGTTTGGCATAACAGCCTTTCTAACTAACCCCCTATCATTTGCATAGTCAACATCAATCATAACATCTTTATACTGTTCAGTAAATGGCAGTTTATTAAGATATTTTTCAAAATTTATAATTAAACCTTGATGGTATTCTTTTCTATCTAAAAGAAGGTAAGCATACGCAGTCACCCAATAATATTTTCCTTCATTACTTTTAACGTTTTCGTATCGCTCAACAATGTCGAGAAATCTTTTTTTATCTGAAACATAATCACGTCCCGGGACATAGTTAAAATGTTCAATTATAAAGTTATAGTCAGATGAAAATTTATCCATATTGTAACTCCTACAATTTTATTATAAAAAAAAGTTGCAGAAATTGCAATATTTTTTATACTAAACGCTTGACAAGCGCAAAAAACTGCAATAATACAATTAAAAATTGCAGAAATTGTATTTTTAAATCCAAGGAGATATCTATGAAAAGACAAAAAAGCTCTCCGCAGATGGCACGGAAGGCGAAAATGAACGATAAGGAGAGAGTGTATCAACTTACACCAAAAGTAATTGCATTAGCCGTTGCAATAGAAAGCGGTTTACTAACCGAAGTAGAAGGTGGTTGGGATGACAGTAAATTCAATGTTTTTTGGGAAAAGTATGAAGCGAATTTACAAAACTACGGATATATAGTACTAAAAAAAGATAGCGCAAAGAACTGAGACAACAATAGACAAAATTGAAACGCCGACAGCTAGCAAAAATAATTAAAAAAATCAATGAAAGGAGATAATGTTTTGACAATAGAAACGTACATAAAAAGCCGTGGTCTAACGACGAGACTTGTAGCGCAGAAAATTGGTGTATCACGTCAAGCGTTGCAGCAGTATGGAACACGTTTTACGCCTACAGCAAGAACTTTGGATAAAATTGCAAAGGCGATGACTGAACTCGGTGTGGAAACGAAGGTCGTAGACCTTGTACGAGTTTTATACGATAAGGAGTAAGGCTATGGCAGAAAACAACAAAAGACCTAAACAGTCGGAACGGATAATCGAGTATATGCGTGAATTTGGCAGCATAACGCAGTTGCAAGCATTGGCGGATATTGGTTGTTTGCGTTTGGCAAGCCGTATAAGCGAGCTGAAAGGGTATGGATACAAGATTAACCGGCGCATGATTAAAGTTAAGAATCGCTACGGTGAAACTTGTACTGTAGCCGAGTATTCTTTGGCGGAATAGGTGGTGGATATGGTAGGTGAAAAAACAGCGGCATTAACCGCGTTACAAGCACGGGATAAGAGTGTTGAAGAGATAGAGAGCCGAGTAAAGGACGGGCTGTTTAACGCCTATTTAAAGGGCGGAGACAGCGAGAAGTGGCTTGCTTGTTTTTGGAAGAATATAGCGATAACGGAGAGTGAAAGATGTCGGACGAGCTTAAAATTGCAGAATTGACTGAAATTATTTATTCGGATTGCGGCGTAGAAATACGCTATTGCGATTGCCAGACGATAGCGCGAAAACTCGTTGAAAAGGGTTACGAGCCGAAGGGGAACTAAAATGAAACTTTATTTAGAAGACGGGGAAGTTTACTTTGATTATTCGGAAGTGGATATGAAAGCCGCTTTGGATAATGGAACGACGCAGGCGCGCCGCTTTTTATTGGAAACGGAGTGTGGTTGGGATAAAACGCTCAGACCGCAGGTAGTGAGAATGACGCACGACTATCAGGAATGGCAGTCAGAATACGGTAACGCGTGTCGGCAGAGATATTTAGTCGGTAACTGTTATTATACGGCGTTAAACAAATCGCTCGTCGAAGTTTCTGACGAAATAAAGTCTTATATGGACGAATTAGATGAAGAGTGTGCGCGGCTAAAAGAGATTGAGTGGAAAAAAACGGAAGAGCGTGAACGCGCGGAGAAATGGAAAAGTATCTGCAAGAAAGGCTGCAAGGATTGCGAGCACTGTGTGCGACGCGGTGACGATTTTATTTGCCGAGACAGCGGTGTTGACTTGGAAACGAAGAACGTGCCGCGCTTTAAAAACGGAGTATATCAATTATTTAATTACGAACCGTTCCCTACGGGCGGCTGTAAATACGAATACGAACAAGGAGATAACTAAATGAACATTTATGAAAGTCTGACAGCCATACAGGCGGACGTGGATTTTATCGGCAAGGACAAGCAGACGCAAAGCGGCAGTAGATTTATGTATCGCGGGGTTGACCAGGTACTCAATACGCTGCATCCGCTATTTGCTAAACATAAAGTCTTTGCCGTGCCGGAAGTGCTTGAGATTTTGAGCAGGGAAGAGCGTGCGACCAACAACGGGAACAAGGTCCTTTACGAAGTATTGAAAATCAAGTATACGTTTTATGCGGAAGACGGGACAAGTTTGAGTGCAATAGTCGTCGGTGAAGCAATGGACAGCGGCGACAAGGTAAGTAACAAGTGTATGAGCGTGGCGTATAAGTACGCTTGCTTTCAGATACTTTCTATACCTACGGAAGAAACTACGCAAGACCCGGACGACAGGAACGATACTTTAAAATCCGAACGCCCGCCCAAAAAGACCGAAACTGAACAAGTCGGCTCTGTTCGGAAAACTGAACCAAACCAAGCGGACGGGTTTAAACCCGAAGATTACAAGTGTGCGGTGTGCGGAAAGGTTATAGACAAAAAACTATTCGACCAGACGCTGAAAGCTTACGGTATGCCGCTGTGTTCGGCAGATTGTAAAAAGACACTCGTCAAAGCGGGTGAAATATTAAACGCATAAAGGAGAAAGCATGAACAAAGTATTTTTAATAGGTAATTTAACGCGCGACCCCGAGTTGACCGAAACTTCGGGCGGAACAAAGGTTTGCCGTTTCTCAATAGCGGTAAGTCGTAATTATACCGGAGCAGACGGCGAACGGCAGACCGACTTTTTTAACTGCGTAGCATGGCGCGGACTTGCGGAAACGGTTGCAAGATATACGCATAAAGGCGATAAAGTCGCCGTAAGTGGCAGTATCGAACTTAAAAACTACGAAGATAGCAAAGGCGTTAAAAGAACGGCAGTTGATATAAACGTCGGCGACGTAGAATTTTTAACACAGAAACAGAGAGATAACGCGGACAAGCCGTCAGGCAACGGTAATAGGTCGGCAAGACCACAGTTACAAGAGTTTGACGATGACGGCGATATACCGTTTTAAGGAGTAAATATGGCAAGACCGCAAAAAATCAAGTTGGATTATTTTCCGCTTGACTGCGGTTTCTTCCAAGATGAAAGGATAATAGCTCTTCGGAGAGAACACGGAGCGTTAGGTATCGTTACCTATATTTTTTTGCTTACGAAAGTCTACGACAACGGATATTACTTAAAAATTCCGAATATAGAGAGTTTTGCGCAGACGATAGCAGAAAATATAACGAGTAATCGAGAGCCAACTGCGAAGGTTGCGGCACACGTCGTCAAAGCAATACGTTATGGAGCGGATATAGGCTTGATAGATAAGTATTATCTCGCAAAGAACTGTATAACGGGCGTGAAAATCCAAGAGCAATACGCGAAGTCCAAGGAAAGATACGGCGGACGGGCGTTAGTGAAAGAGTTCTCGCTATTGAGCGACGGACAGTCCTTTCCTGTTGTTTCGGAAGAGAAAACCGCAGTTTCGGTAACGGAAACCCCTATTTCGGTAACGGAAACCCCAATTAAAGTAACCGAAATGCAACAAAGTAAAATAAAGAAAAATAAAATAAATAATATCTCTCAGGGCGCGTGTGCGCGCGAAGATGAATTTGAGCGAAAGTTCCAAGAGTTCTGTATTAAGTGGGAAATAGATTGTGGAAACTATTATTCACCTTTAATAGCCGAGCTTGATTTTGATAAGCTGGATAAGGCTTATACGGAAAGCCCGCAGTATTTACAAGATAAAAATGCCGCGCCGTGGGCGCATACTTTGGCAGGGCTCGTAAAGAAAAGGGAACAAATTTCGGCGGGCGAATACAAGAAAAAAAATTATGTTAAAAAGCACGGACAAGGAGTAATTGACCGTTGGCAAGATTTGCATGACAAATATGCGGCAGTGGAGAATCAAGATGACAATTAAAAAATCCCATATTGTAGAGTACGTGGCGTTGATTAATTTGCAGTTTCCAAGCGCATACCAATTTGTTACGGAAAAGGACAGGGAACTGTTCGTAAATCTTTGGTACGATGGTTTGAAATCGTATCCTAAAGAAATTTGTGACATTGCAGTCAGGAATGCAATTTTAAAGTCTGAGTTCGCGCCGAAGATAGCGACCGTATTAAAAGAAGTAGAAAGTTTGATAAGTTCATGTGAATGTAGTGACGGTGTGCTGTGGGGAGAACTCGTATTTGCTCTCGGGCGGATACGGGGGGAATTACCATACGCGTGCGATAGATATGATACCGTAATACACGACGATACCGGGTTTACTTCCGCCGGCGAAGCAAGAAGGTTGATATCCGATACGTACAACGGCTTAGATGCAAAGATTAAAGAGTATTGCGGTAGCGTGCGCGGGTTTATGGAATTGGCGCAAATTGATGAAACTGAATTGCATTTTGAAAAGGGGCGATTTTTAAAACAATTGCCGATTCTTGCGGAAAGGGCGAAAGTAAAACGGAGTATTCCGCCGCAGCTTGCAAATTTAGTTGAAGGGCTAATAGAGAATAACGAACGAAAAATGATAGGAGAAAATAAATGGAACGACAAATATTAATCATTAAAGGTAATGAAGCCCAAAGTGTTGTAGCGAGAATACTTTTTGAAAGCGGTTATACGGTGCGGCAGATAACTGTGACGCCAAAAAACTCAAAGACCAAAACCAAAGCATTAGAGTATTGGAAAGGAGAAGAAAAGTGAAAAACGAATTAATTGAACTGATAAAGAAAAATTATAAAGATTTAGACGCAGAGCAAGTAGACGAACTTGCGGCTAAAATTTACGGTTTACTGCCAACAAAGAAACGTAAACTCTGTGATATTAAAGTCGGCGATACGTTCAAGTATGCAGGATATGAATTTACAAAACTTGCAGACGAAGAAAACAGTTGCTATTGCTTAATGAGCAATATGGTATTTGAGAGCGAGTTCGGCGAAACCAACGATTGGGCTAAATCGCCCATAAGAAAGCAGTTAAATGAGTTTGATAAAGACGGCAACAGTAAGTCAATTAAAGGCATAAAGAAGAGCGATTTAGAAGAAGTAAGTTTGAATTATTACGCTTATAAAATTCCGAATGGAAGAACAACAGATAGAATAACTTGCTTGTCTTATGAAGAGCATTGGGCATACGATTTTCCAACTTTGGATAAATACGCCTGGTTGCGTTCCGGCCATTACTACGGTGCTAGCAGCGCGTACTATCTCTACTCTTCCGGCGGCGGTGTCAGCAGCCTTACGAACCGCCGCTATGCCGTGCGTCCCGCGCTTCATTTTAAAAAGGATTTAGAGATTGAAGTATGAAATCTGTTTTAATATCAATTCAGCCTTATTGGGTATTCTTAATAATTGCACGCCTTATGGGCTGGAATATACCGCAAGAGAAAACAGTTGAAGTTCGTAAAGACTTCCCGAAAGCAAGTGATTGGAATAAGGTGGCGCACATTTATTGCGGTAAAAACAGAAAATCGTTTAACCGTATACCGAAAGAGTATCAGCCTTTAATGGAAAAATTATTAGGCAAGGTGGTGGGCGAGTTTGTATGCGATAAATTTGATTACAGATATTTCTATATCGACACAGACGGAACGCCGATAAGTAATATTTACAAGGATTTTGAACAAGCGAGTTGCCTTAAAAGAAAAGAAATTATCAACTATATACTTTCGCCCAACAAGAACCTTAAAGTTCACAAAGGCACGTGTTGGGTTGTTGGTTGGCACATATCCGACCTTAAAATCTACGACAAGCCGAAAGAGTTGGGAGTGTTTAGAATTTCAAGGAACTGTAAGGAAAAAGACTGTGAAAATTGTAAGCGTAAACGCGGAGAATATATATGCGATAAACGGATTATCCGTCCTTTCCAATCGTGGGGGTATGTTGACGAGTTATGACCTACTGCGGCAACACTCAATGCTCCGAATATGGCAACTGCAATCTCGGCTCTAACTGCCAATATTTCAAGCCTACGAGCGAGAAAACGAAAGCGAATAAATATCAAGCACAGAAGTGCACCTATAATGGCTTACAGTTTGATAGTCATAAGGAACTACGCAGATATCTTGAACTTCGGCTATTGGAGCGTAGCGGGCAAATAAATGGCTTAAAACGGCAAGTGAAGTTTGAACTGATACCAGCGCAAAGAGAACCCGACAAAACAGGCAAGCGCGGCGGAACGATTAAGGGTAAAACTTTGGAGCAATCTTGCGATTATTATGCGGACTTCGTTTACAAGGACAAGCAGGGCAATACGGTAGTGGAAGATGTAAAAGGTTATAAGCAAGGCGGTGCGTACTCCGTCTTTACGATAAAAAGAAAGTTAATGCTCTACAAATACGGAATAAAAATCAGGGAGATTTAGGAAATGAATAAAGAGAAAGAAATCGAAGAGTTGCGGACTTTAATGTTTGAGAAAAGCAATTCGCAAAATGTAGAACCCGTATTTACAGACGAAAACGACGAGGAACATTATTTGCCCGACGAAGCAATAAAAGTACTAAATGATATTCTCGAAAAAGCGTTTATACCATTTCTTGCCGAAGTTGTAATTAACGCAGGTTACCGTTTGTGTGGTGGCGAAGATTGTCCTAAATTCAAGCACTATCAAGCAGAGTGCGAGCGTTGCACAAAGAAAATGGAAGTCAAGAAGTCTTTTGAGATTGAAAGTGCAGTACAGCAAGCCGTAAAAGAGTTTGCGGAGAAGTTAAAAGAGCAAATGGAATTAAATGGTTACAGGTCGCCGTTACACAATCGAATAATCGACAATCTCATAACCGAACTTTACGGAGCGGACGAATGAAATACGATATTTATTGTGATTTCGATATAGAAAAACACAAACAGACCTATATAGACTATTTGGAAGTTTTAATTTTAGAGAATGGAAAAGTAGTTTATGCTGTGCCGTCGCACCAAACAAAAGCAGAACAACTTTGTTGCGAAAAACTTGGCGCAACTCATAAGGAGTTATTGAAAATTTGTCCGAGAGAATATTGGGGTGATTATCTTACTTGGCTTTTAACAACCTGTGGCGCAGTTTCTGTTTGGAATGAGTTTTACCTTACAGGTAAAGACGGAATTAACACAAAGCAGAAACAAACATTAAAACAACTGAAATTGAGTGGATTATATCGTGGAGCGATAAATGCTACTCATTGACAAAGACAACAATTCAGCCATAGCGATAGGTATGCTATGCAATATAAAGCAAAAACAAACGCAGTCGGGTAAATCGTTTACGACCTTTTCCGTTATAGTAGGAACGCACCAAGACGAGTTCGATAATTGGGTGAACGACTTCCAATCTTGCGTGGCTTATGCGAATTTAGCGGAATACATAAACGAGTTATTGCAAGATAAAAGCCGTAGGAAATACCTTGTCGCAGGAACACTGCGAGAGAATGCCTATCAAGGCAAGACTGAATTACAAATCGTTGCGGAGTACATAGCACCGCAACCGCAAATTGAAACCACCACAAAGCAGGGCAAACCGAAAGACGAGTTTGACGATTGCGATATTTAGAGGAGCGACTATGAGCCAAAATCTTTTACTAACCAAAGTATCAGGCAGGTATGGAGCAAGTCTGTTTGGCGTTGCAAAGGTCATAGCAGACCGTTACGGCGGTATCGTAAGCGAAGTCGAACTGCCCGAATACGGACTTAAAACACTGAAATTCCGTGTAGTAGGCGCAAGTCGTAAGATAACACGCAAAGACGGTTACGAAATGCGTAAACAGCAACGGTGTTGGTGTACGGTCGATAAAGATAGCGAACTTGCAAAGATAGTCCAAACGCTTGATTACGGTGATAAGATATGGCTTTACGGCTCGTTAGCGAAAAAGGCGTATATCGGCGAGAACGGCAAGACGCGCAACACGCTATTTTGTAGTCTTATAGACTTACGGATTATCTCAAAGGCAGACGGAAGTCAACAAAGAACTTCGGAAAGCGTAGTCGAAGAAAATGATGATAACGAGTTTGATGATTTGTAAGGAGAAAAATGATACGAATTTTACTCGGCGGAAGCCCTTGTACATATTGGAGTATAGCGCAGAAGAACAACCGTGAAACCGAAGCAAGCGGTATCGGTTGGGAACTTTTCAAAAACTATCTCATAGCGAAAGACAAGTTCAAGCCCGATTACTTTCTTTACGAAAACAACGTATCGGCGGCGCAACCTATCAAAGAGGAGATAAAGAAACAACTCGGCGTATGGGACGGCACGTTTTTAACGCCGTACAGCGACGTGCGGTATATCGAGATAAACTCCGCGCTTGTGAGTGCGCAGAACCGCGAAAGGTTTTACATACATAATTGCGGTGAAGTCGCACAGCCGAAAGACAGAGGAATACTGCTTAAAGATGTTTTAGAGAGCGGTTTGACAGATAAGAACAAGGCATATTGCTTGAAGCACCAAGCCGGAAATGCGAGAGATTATTTCAAGAAACATCACACACAAGTGGCATTTGAACCGATACCCACTCGCATACCCGAATACGGAAAAGTCGACAAAAGCCGCCCATTAACCGCACATTATGGAAAGAAATGTGATACTGAAAGCGGACTTTCTGTTGATTGTTTTCCTGACAAGTCTTATAAGCAAGTTTTCGATTATGTTGCCGAACCTGTTACTATCGCTGAATGTAAGACCGTAAATAATTCATTACAAAAATTAGTTGATAAATATGGTTATGTTCCGGAAATGTTCAATCCGTATAACGCGCAAGAGATTATTGATAAAAGTCCTACATTATCAACGGGCAGTATGGTTACGAGCAGTTGCGCAACGCTTATAACTGAACCCGTTTGTTTGCAAGAGCAAGTATACGGTAGAAAGATAAATGCCGACGGAACTTATGACAGACGGTACGAAGCAAGAACGGACGGTAAAACGGGAACTTTAACGCCAACAATGCGACAGAACGCAATCGCTGAACCCGTAAGAGTTGCTTGCAACTACGCAATCGAATTTGACAGCGATGGCAAGCCTACGAAAGCCTATTGCTATGCTGACGGTAAGATACATACGG
>PXZU01000010.1_pt1 | contig 42288 bp, 33 predicted proteins | sample 2941351 | NCBI WGS metagenome assembly PXZU01 (sample SAMN08721892, study PRJNA434045) | Viral metagenome, whole genome shotgun sequencing project. | isolation source: viral particles isolated from 30 fecal samples collected over 86 days | host: Mus musculus | place: Germany: Kiel | collected 2017-06 | reverse complement strand
ATATCGCAAATCATTTCAACTCTAGCAGATGAACCGGGAGACAAATCTTTTACATCTATTTCAAATGGTTGGTTATATTTTGTGAATTCATATCCTTTATTTTCATACCAGCTCCTGCTTGCAGGATGCCATTTTACAGTGAGTTTCTGATTTTCAACTAACAATTCATTTTATTCCTTTCTTAGCATTTACTATTTCGAACCACCAATCGCTTGTGGTTCTACTCCCATTAGGGATAGTCGTTGAACGTTCCTCTTTTCGAGGCTTCGCTGCTGATTGCCCATTAAAAAAGACACCTGATGACAGGTGCCCATTTAGAACTTAGGATTGCTCCATATTCCATATATTCAATTTTTTCTATTTTCATAACCGTTCCATTTAGGCTTGTTTCATCCTTCTGTTTTGGTTTGAATATCTTTAGGGTTTTCCAGCAATTAAGTAAAATTCTTATATCATTCATTTGATATAAGGGCATATAAAAATACCATTCTTGATACTCCTGTATCGTTTTGTGAAGGTTTTCATCTGTAATGGTCTCAATGTTCAAAGCACCATTACGAATCTTCTCAGCCCATCCAGCATCAAGACCAAGGCTGTTTGCATAATCCTGATATTTCTGAACAGCTTGAGTCTGAATATTGATTTCCTCGGTAACCTTAGCAAATTCTTCACCGAGAGCAGACTGTCTATCGGCCAGAACTGTAAATGAAGAATTCCCAACTGTATCCAATTGGTCAATCTTTCTTTCAATTCGGTCAATGAGGATTTCAATTTCATCCAGAGTTTCCTTGTATTCTTCTGCCGCTTTTGCAGCTGCCTGAGCAGGAGCAGCGGAAACTTGAGCAGGGGGGTTGTAAGTCTGAGCAGGTTTTGATGCAGCTTGAATTTGGCTGTACTTTGTAATATGCCTAGAACCCCCACCAGAAGGTTTAACGCTTACAAAGGCTCTCATTCCGTCTTTGGCTGTGCCATCAGCATAGGCAGCACCAACCAATCTGGCACGTCCGCCATTGGAAGTAACGTAGCCGTTCTTTAATAATTCTTCCACCTGCTTGTGGTTAAACACCACATCACCACGGCGAAGATTCACAACTTCCGCTCCATTATCTCCAATCGTAAAGAACTTGCCATCCCTTACAACTCCTTCCTGTCCTAACTCGCCAACAAGAGCAGGTCCGGTAGACGGAACACCCCAGTTGCCAGAAGCAAATGCTCTTGCAGTAGCATGAGCTGTCCCATCAGCAAAGTGCGCAGTTCCATTAAATCTTCCCTTTCCGGGGCTGGCGACACTACCGAGTCTATAGTTGATAGTCCCAGTAGCAACCTTGCCATTCGGCACAGCTACGCTTCCCAGCCGATAGTTGATAGTTCCAGTCGCAACTTTGCCAGACGGGTCATAGACAGAACCCTTTTTATAGTCAATCGTTCCAGCACTCTTTTCCCCATCAGCAGAATAGGTTGTACCTTCAACATAGTTGATTGTGGCTGTAACAACCAGTCCTTGTGGCGGAGTCCAACCACTGTCAATATATCTAATTGTGCAATCGCATGTCTTCGGACTAGGTGTGAAGGCACTATCAATATAATGGATAGGAACATTAACCGGGCCAACTTTCGGAGGATTCACTTCTCCCCAGTTTACACGACCTTGAACAGTGACGGGTTCAGTCTTAAGACCGGACTTGTCGACATTGAGTTTCGCAGGAATATTCACTGGAGACATAGAAGACAGAGCAGACTTGTCAGGATTCAGTTTTGCTTTAACCTCAACAGTCTTATCTGTATTCTCAATCTTCGATGTATCAACCTTACTGATTGCTGCCTCGACATTAATCTTCGGGGCAGAAACCTTAGATAGGGCACCTTCTACTTTACCTGCACCTGAGACTTCTGGCTCAACATCAACCTTGATGGGATCCGGTTTCGGTATGTCCTTACTGCCCATCACATAATCAACTTCTGCCTCAGCATCAAGCTGAAGGTCATTCTCATCGGGTTTATCACCGACAATATAGTTGATGACTTTTGTAATGGTCTCTTCGTCCATCCCCTCAAAAGCGCCAGAACCCTTCAAGTAGTCAATGACAATCTGCTTGTGTTCGACATTCATGTCTTCAACTTCAGAATTGCCTTTGACAAAATCAATGATGACCTGCTGGTGTTCGCCGTCAGTAATTCCAGCGGCTGCCAGTTCTTCCTTCAACGATGCTTCGCCATTGACTTCCAACTGTGCCTGAAGAATTATCTTTTCTCTTTCCAGAGCATCGATTTGAGGATTGTCGGTAATCTCAAACTCGATGGTCTTACGGATTTCTTCATTCTCCATTCCTTCGAATGTACCAGATTTGGTCAGGAAGTTTACCAAAACCTCAACGTCTTCAGGAGCCATGTCTTCAATGTCTTTGCCACCTTCAACCCAATCAACGATGACTTGCTGATGTTTCTCTTCAGTCACACCTAAGTCAGCAAGTTTTTTCTTATAATCATTGGTCTTGAAGTCCATGTCGAGAGGGATTGTAAGGCGTTTCTTTTCAATCTCGGCCGTAGGATCATCACCAACAACATAATCAATGTACTGTTTCTTATCTTCAACAGACATATTATGTTTATCTGTGAAATGAAGGTTTGCATCAGCAATAGTAGCTCTTTCTTTTGCATTCATACCAAACAGCTGGTCGGGGTCTGCAAAATACCTGTCGATCAGGTTTTTTTGTTCATCATTATACCGTTTAGCATATCTGCTATTCTTATCAATGATGCCTGCTTTATCGACAATCCTCCCTCCTTCAAGAGCTACTTTATTATAATCATTGGCTAACTGTGAAATCAGTTCCTGATTTGCTTCAGGATTCAACTCTCTCAGCATCCGTTCAGTCTGTTCATTAGAATACTGCAATCTCTTCAGAGCATCTCTTTGCTTATTGATGTCCATCTTGCCGAGCTTTTCCATGAACTTGCTTTCAGTTTCACCGCCAGTAAGTCCATACTCGGACCTCAGAGAATCCTTTTTATTGTCTGTAGAACCAACAAACCTATCATGGTATTCATCGTAATCGGCATTAAACTGATTTCTCTTCTTGTCGGATTCGCTCTCAGACAGCTTCTGCATCAAGGAATCAATCTCGGATTTGTCGAAGCCCATGAATTCAAGAAGACTCCGTTTCTGACCGGGAGACCAATTCTTGATTTTATTTAGAAGAGTCTCTGCATCTTCTAGGTCAGATGTATCAAGATTGTATGCCTGCTTGATTTCTTCCTTTTGTTCGTCTGTTAGAGAATTGTATTTCTCGTTGAACTCTTCGAAACCTTTCTCATTCTCAATCTGAACTTTAGCCTTGACAGCATGGTCTTTGTTCAGATACTCTTCGATTTCATTTTCAGACAAACCAAGGCTAACAAGAAGCTCATACTTCTGTTTATCAGAACGGTTATTATCTCCAAGAATCTCATTAATTTTAGAGAAGTCAACCTCGCTCTCATCAATGTCGAATTCTGCAGCAATCTTTGCTTTAACTTCTTTCTTCTCCAGACCTTTCTGCATCTTGGTTGTGATGTCGTCAATACTGGTTTCAGAAATCAGCTTATCCGCATCGACTCCAACATCCTTTAGAGCCTGCTTGAGCTTAGAATCTTGAACATGTTGAGTAAAGTCATCCAAAACCTTCTGATATTGCTCTGCTGTATCAGAGAACTCTTTCGGATCCAATTCAAGACCCATATCCTTTGCTTCCTGCATTTTGGAATACTTGTCTTTAAGACGAATCATTTCCTTTGCAGCATCAATAGAATCTCTAAATCCCTGAGTCTGATTTTCAAATCCTTCGTACCACCATGCATCTTGCTGAGTGTTTTCAAAAGCCCTGTTGATATTATCTAAAACATAAGCACGTGTATCTGAATAACCTTCTTCAGCAGAAGTCAGCTTTTTGCTTTCTCTTTTCTGAATGGCTTCGTATACATTTTGGTTCGCAGACTCGTACTCATTTGCAGAAGAGCTTGCATAGTTGGTTTTATTCTTAGTTCCCAACTTCTCATTCACTCTATCTTCTCGCTTAGTCAGAGCTTCAACGGCTTCTTCATTGTTGCTCTCCATTTCGACTTTGAACTTGATACCCTGCTTGGATGCAAAGTAATCGATAATGCTTTGAAGCTGAGAAATTTCATCCCCATCTGTCTCTGCATTCAATTTGATTTTCTGCTTCTCCAACTTATCAATGTTCTTCTGAAGGTCATCAATAGATTCTGCTCCCCAATCAATGTCCAAGTCTTTGACTTTGCCCGTCTTCTGAAGTTCTTTCTGCGCTGACTTTGCAGTCTCTCTCATCTGTTGCAGATAATCAATATTGTCCTGATAAGAGATGTCAAAACCTTGGTCTTGCAGTTTCCCGAAGAAAGCATTCAATGCCGCATCGGAAATGTCCAACTGTTTAGCAATCTCTTTCAGGCTGTGTTCGCCTTCATTCAAATGCCAAACATCGTTTGCGTCCAGACGAGCGAAATCATCACCAAGACCATGCAGGTCGTCAATGAAATTATTCAGATTTCCGTAAGCATCATCACCGAGCCATCTGTCTAGTGCTCCAACACTTCTCTCGTAAGCTTCAACTACTTCAGTGGGATCCGCATTGGTCAGGTCCTTGTTAGTGAGCATGTTGACAAATGTACGGAATTTATTTGTATCAATATCTCCAGCTTCATACAGCTCTTTCGCTGATTTATAGCCAGAAATCATGGAATCATAAATATCTCCTCGTTCAGAGCCAGACTGTGCCTGTTGCCATTCATAGACCTCATTGGACACACCCTCAAACTGAGACTGAAGCTGATGTACTTGGTCAATAGAAGTAGAAACATCTCCAATCTGGTCCATGAGATATTGCAGATTGGATTCGCTTTTACCTTCCTTCTTTGCTTCAGCCAACTGTTTGTTCAGTGTGGCATAAGTATCGCAAAGACTATCCAGTTCCTGCTGATACTCTTTTGCTGTAGAATCTTTCCATTCTTTATGAAGATTGCGAGCGGCCTTTGCATACAGGTTTACACCCATTGCCGTGTTTTCGAAAAGTTCTTCCTGATTGTAACCTTTCAGTCGGGAGTACATGGATTTTACATAGTCAATGGAGTCTGTAGACATACCTGAAGCAGAGTTTGCTTCATCTCTGGCTGTACTCATCGATTTGTAGTATTCTTTGACATCTTCAATCTTAGCTTTCAGCGCTTCGATTCTTTCCAGCTCTGCATTGTAATCCCAAGAATCTGCACTCCAATTTCTCTTCAGCTTCTCAATGTCTCCGCCATATCTGGAAAGCATTTCACCTAGGCGATAAATAGAATCTTCATTGGCATCGATTTTCAAATCGCTTAACAGTTCATTGATTGTCTTCGATGCATTTGCATTTTTATCCAGAGACTTCCCAACTGCATCAATTTTCTTCTTGTAGGCTTCGGCGGCCTTCTGAGCATCCTTGGTTTTGAAGGCAGAAAGAATGATTCCTTCTTCGTCTTCTCTAGCTCCAGACAGGACATCTGTGACATAATCTGCCAGAGTGTCCTTATCCATGATTGTCCCATCGGGCAATACTGGATTGACAACAGCTCTCATTCCTTCAGTCTCTTTGCTATAACCACGAACGATTCGGGTGAACATATCGGAGTCGCCACCTTCATAGTTATAACCGGCTTCTCTGATCTGATCAGCAGAGGCTCTCTGAATAGACTCAGCAGATTTGGCGGTAAGCCGCATATACTCAGTAGAATCTTTCAGATATTGGTCTGTTCTACCGTAGTCTTCGGCGTAGCTCTTCGTAATGTCTTTTCGAGCCTGATCGAGTTTGCCGAAGTTAGTAACGCCCATCATGTCATAGAGAGAAGAAGCGTCCAGCCCCTTGATATTATCTGTCAGGACTTTTAATCCGTTGTTCGCAAAATTCTCAACCTCTTTGAAGCTGGATTGGCTTCCAAGCTGTAGTAGGGAAGTGAGGGCGCTGTTTACGTCCTTGAAATTCGCACCACTCAGAGCGTCTGTCCAACTCTTCACGAAGTCGGAAGGCGAAATATTATCCTGTTGCAGTTTTGTGATCTGCTCCGTGCTCATTCCAGAAAGGAATGTAGAAAGATTATCCCAAGTTGATTCGGGAATGCCTTTTACTCCTAACTCTTTGTCGAGCCTTGCCACGTCAAGCTGGCTTAAATACTGAGACCGCATAGCGGCTGTGGCTTCAGTGATAGCGGGAAGGAGTGTCTCCTGCAATCCAGCCATTTCGGACTTCAGATTCTCATACCATTGTTCATTGCTGGTATCAATCTTCTTTCCAGTCCACATGCTGCCTTCGCCGAACTTATCATTCAGCATGGTTCTCTGAAACTTATCTAAGCCCTCTATGTCTTTTCCTTCAAGGAAATCTTTTAACTGCCCTTTGTTTAATTGCAGAGCTTTCTGCAGAACATTGTATTGACCGAGACTGGAAACCATATTCTTGTCTACGTCAAAGGCATCGTCATTTCCGAAGAACTCCTGAACTTTTTTTGCAGTCTGTTCCAGCCAGTTACCGGTAGATGCTTCCTCCCATACAGCCAAAGATTTGTCTGCTGTTGCAATATTCTCCTTGGCAAATTTTACTGCCTGATTATCAATCTGGTCACTGACTCCACTAATGGTATTACCCATATTCAGAATGGAGTTACCGAGTCTTGAATAACCAGTCACAAGGGAAGGGAACATGTTTCCCAGTTCGTTAACGATGTTGTTATATTCGGCAAACTCAGCTTCAGTCAGTGATACATTATCTCCGGTCCGAGTATTAACTCCCTGCTGAAGTTCTGTGAGTCGAGGAAGAACAGCCTCTGTGTAACTCTTGTTAGTACGCAGTGTTTTCTGGTTTGTCTGATAATTCTGCAGCGCAGCTCGTCCAGCATTTGCGGCTTCTTTCTGATGGTCATCAGCAAGTTTGTTCACAAGCAGCGCTCCACCAACCGCCAATCCGCCAATCACCAGAGTCGATCCAAGAGTAGAAGACAACACACTACCGGCACGGGCGGCTGTTTTCTGCATAACTGTTGCGTTATCGCCAAGAGCGGCAACACTTTCAGTCATACTTTTGCCTTCAGCTTTAGCCTTAACAAACGCCTCTTTTGATTTCTTCATATTCTTTAAGAAATCAGAGGTCCATCCTCCTTGAGAGGGCAATTCCCCCCAAACTTTTTCACCGTACTCGGTGATATACTCACCATTCTCATCTTTTAGCCAACCAGAATATTGATCGTCTTTATATGGCTTCAGAGATTGAAGGAATCCAAGTCCAGCCTTTCCGCCTTTCTTGAGAAGACCTAATCCTTGTGTAAAAGGAGCAAAACCAGCAGAAATGGATTCGCCCCAAGATTTACCATCTTTCTTGTTAGTGACAGTGTTCCATGCAGAGAAAGCAACGAGACCATCAAGCATAGCAGATATGACGGATCCACCGGATCCTCCTAAGAGTCCGGTGCTGTTTATTGCCCCACCAAGGGTACCTATAGCACCTGTCAATTTTTCAATAATTCCCAATGCCCCTTGACCAACCGACATGATAGTATCAAGAGCACCTGAATCAACTACGTTAGCAAAAGTTCCCTGCATCGTAGCTTTCATCTTTTCAGTGTGACCCTGCAGGGAATTCTCCCATTTCTCCTGAACCGTATCTGCAAAACCGGTGTCTTCAACAGCTTCTTTTGCAAGCTGTTGAGCTTCCGCCCAACTGGAAATCATCGCCTTGAAGACGTTGACTCCGCGTGTACCAGCAGAGGCTTCTGCGACATTATTCTTCTGTGCGTCAGTCAGTTCATTCCACTTAGCCGCCAGTTCATCAAGAGTGTCTGGCATATTTTTCAATTGACCTTTTTTGTCATACAGGTCAATGCCAGCCACTTCCTTATAGGCAAGGGCGGCCTGAGAACGGTCTTTCTCAGTCACATCTGGGTCCGCAGATTTAGCCCTACTGATACGAGCGAATGTGGTTTTCAGTGTATTACCAATCGAACCAAAATCTTGTCGAGTTTTCTCTGCAATTGAACCGGCAATGGCCGAAAACTCCTCAAAGGAGAAACCGGCCTCTGAAGCCACCGATCCAGCATTGGTAACAGCCTCGGCCATACCAGAAATACCCTGAGAGAAGTCCATTGCTAAACCGGCAGAAATTTTCTCATAGGAATTTACAATCCGTTTCTCCTGACCTTCCATTCCATCAAACTGATTAACTACGGCTTGCAGATAATTACTCGCATTTGCGGCTGAATCACCAGAAGCATTAGCCAACATCAGAGTTGGTGTTGCCTTTTCAAGAATAGAATCAGTTGTTTCGTTGGCATTGGCATAAATCGTCACGGCTTCCAATACATTGGATGCATTTGTGCTTAAATCAACACCAGTCTGAATCGCACTTTTACCAAGATTACTAAGACTCTGTGATGATGTGTTCATCGTCATAGAGATGTTCGTCAGAGCAGAATCCAAGTCAGATACGAACTGATAACCCTCTCTGAGCTGTTGCATTCCAGCATCCAAGATATAATCAGACACATAGTAAGCAGACAGAGACTGGATTTTGTGTTTTACCTGATTAGCCCAATTCTTCATCGGAGATGCGTCTCTGACCCTCGTTTCACGCATATCGTAACGAGCCATTGAAGAACCACTACCTGAAGTGTAATCAGACTTACTTACGATTCCTTCTTTATAATTATCGCCGTCTTTATATTTAACCTTATAAGACTGACTAGTTCCGTCACTTCTATTCCGTCTAGGCGCTTCAGACACTTCGACTCCAGAGAACCCTTTGTCCCTCAACTGTTTTGAAATCTCTTCAATATCATTTTTAGTTCTCTCAATTACCGGAAGAGACTTGTCATTCGACCCCGTGAAAAGTAAGTTGCCCAAAGAATTAGCGCCTTTAGGGAGAGGGCTTTTCATGATTGAATCGTATTCTTTTAGGGCAGAGAGTACATTTTTATAGTAGCCAATAACCTCATCTGGATCTTTATAGCCTGTCTCTCCCAGTGCCGACATGTTTCGTTCATAGATCGACCGAAGATCTTCTAAATGACTGCCCACGGCTACGTTCTTCATGATTCCGGTTTCTGCGTCTCGAATCTGAATCTGCATATCCCGAATCATATTTTCACTAGACTCTTGAGCTTTATCCAAAGTTCTCCACGCCTCAACACTCTGAGATAATGCCTTTGATTGCTTGTAGTCTAGTAATTCAAAACCTTGTTTGCTTTGGTTTTCAATCTCCTCAGCATAATCAACCTCTGATTGTTTTCCTTTTTTCTTCTTGCCTTTTGAACCTGACTTTTTGAAATCACCATCTCCAGATGCTTCACTAGCCTTAACTTTCAAGTCGATTTCTTTGCCCTGTAGTTTTGCCAATGCCTGTTCAACCTGAGACAAATCAGCCTTGAATTTCAATGTCTTCTCTTGAGCGATATATGCGTCAATACCGCTTGTAAGAGCATCAGACAACGGATCTACTTTAGCCTTCTCCTTGGCTTCACGATTAGCGCCTTCTTCAAAGTCACGAATCGTCTTATCAATTCTCTTACCTTCATCATATGCGTTGGTAATTGGCTTAATAACATCCGAGCGAGCCTTCTGATTTTGGACTCTCTTCTCTTTGACTCCAGCAGACTTCAGGATCTTGTCGTAATCTTTGTCAGTGACATCTTTCAAAGACTTGTCGAAATCTCCCTTGTAGGCTTCGATATACCCAGATAAGGCCTCACCAGCCATCTGCATAATTTCATCATGATTGAAATACTGGAATCCACCATTTCCGTCTCTAGTATGAATAGCAGGCTGAATGGCCTTCAGGAATCCTTTAGCATCTTTATCAAAGAATGAAGCATCCATTGCGCCCAACAAGTTCTCATAGGTTTCTTTAGAGATTTCTTTTGCAGACTTGCTACCCCATTCGATAACATAATCCTCAAAAGCCTTCATGAACTGCTGAGTTTTCATGCCTTTGGTTGTTTCCTGCTTAAACTTGGAAACGTTAGTGATACCTTCTAACTTAGGTGCGCTTTCAGCTTCCCACTTAGACTTTTCTCGCATAGCCTTCTGATATTCTTTGTTCTCAGAAAGACTATAACCAGCCCAGCTGTCAAGAATATCATCTTGATATTTCTTCTTTCCATCTTTGACACTGTTCAGCAACCTGTCGTAGAATCCATCGGTCTGAGGTTCTAGGTCAATTTTGATTGGTTCAATCTGAAGCCCTTTGATTGCATTGTTCACATTCGCCAATGCGTCAGGCGAAAGCTGAATATCAGGGGAAATTAGATTTTTGTTTTCTTCAACGTTGTCGGCTAGTTGCCTAATTGGAGTGTTCTCAATTTCAGATTTCTTTGCATTGATTTGCCCGAACTTTGTCTCCAATGTTTCAAGAGACTGGAGAAGGGAATCAACCTGGCTCGCATCAACATCAATTGTCAGCTTGATAGGTTCCGATTTGAGTTTATCCAAATCTGGAATCAGGGAAGATAAAATACCATTTTCTTTCACAGCCTTAGAAGCAGCGACACTGGCTTCCATCTGTTTTTGAGCGATGATTGAACCGGAATCAGAAGCCTTGAACGTATCGAAATCGCTCTTTACCTTACGGAACTTGGCAGCTTCTTGCTGTGCCACGCCTTTGCGCATTGCAATGATATCTTCATAGCCCGGCATGTCTTTGTAGATTCCGAGAGCTTTATCTCTTACAGAATCTTTGCCAGCTTCATATTTTTTTGACTTCTGATAATCCACAAGAGCGGTCTGAACCAACGCTCTGACATCATCAGAGGACAAAGAATGTGCTTCTTTGCCATCAAACACACTCAATCCTTTAACTAATTCAGAGTATAACCCCTTCTGGGACTTAGAAGAGAACAATGACCGGTCTGCGGATGCGAACAACTTTTTGTAAACATCATCAGAGATTTTACCTTCATTCTTTGCTGCCATGTATTCACGGACGGCATTTCGTAAATCAATAACCTTGTCTGTCTTCTTCGTGTTGGATTTATAAGTATCGAATGACGAATACTGATCCATGGACCGAGATTTCGATTCAAATGCATTCCGTTTCTGCAAAGCCTTTTTATATTCTGGGTCATTATCCAAATAATCTTGGTAGGCTTTATCTCGAATATCATTCTCGAACTTCTTCTTCTGTTCCTGAACGGCATCGTATACTTTTTCATAGAAACCATCTACGTTGGGTTCAACGTCAATCCTGATTGGTTTGGATTGAGCTTCTTGGATTTTTGAGAGAGCTGTATCGATTGATGCAGGATTCACCTCAATTTCAGGTTGCTGCTTCGGTTCTTTCTTTTTAGATTGCTTCGTAGCATCGATCTTTTTAGCGTTCTCGATAGCCTTTTGCTGTTGAGCCAGAATCTCTGCTTTCCGTTTTTCAATAGCATTATCCCTAGTTCCTTGAGACGAAGATAATAAAGATTCTGCTTCTTTAACAGCACTGTCAAGAATTTTCCCAATTGATGTTGCTTTTTTCCCTTCTGGCTTAATTCGTTTTCGGAGAACAGAACTGACAAAATCGTTATCCCCAGACTCATCAAGAATTCGCTTGGACGCAAGCAGACTTGTTGCCTCTGGTGTTTTCTTGTTCTTCAAGAATTTCTCTACGGAGCTTTTAAAGTCGTTCCCGATGATTTCTTTTCTAGCAGGATCATCTATCTTATTATCCGTAGAAAAATCTCTTAATGTCCCAGACATCGATGAAATCAGACGTTCGGCTTCAGCAGTATTCAATTTAATCGTTATAGGCTTTTCGATTCCAGCACGAATCTGATTAAATAGCTCAGAAATCTTAGGAACGGTTTCAATCTTGAGCTGGAGTGTCTCACCTTTCATCAGTGATGACAAAGAGGATATTTGAGTTTTTAACGACTCTTCATCAAGCTCAACTCCAACCGAAATTGGCGGAACATCCACATCAGCGCTGTCTGTTTTTTTGCCATCTAAAGCAACAGCTCTCTCGACATCCTTGTCCGGGACACTACTTTCGTTTTCCTGATCTTTTTCTCGTGCCTTCCTATTCCTTTCTTCAAGTTTATTAACCTTTTCTCGTAGCTTTTCCAGCCCTCCAAGCTCTTTAGAAATATCTGATATTTTCGTCAGAGTCTCCACAGAATTTTGAGACAGAGATAAGTCAATAGTAGCAGGTGTCTTCTTAAGAGCCTCAATCCTCTGTTCTATGGTGTCGAGTCCAATTGCTTTAACATCGATAGTATATTGACTTGTAACGGTTTGGTCTGGTCTCAGAGATGCCCCAGTAGCTTCATCCTCTCGAAACATCGAAGCATACATGTTCTCATGTCTCTTCTTTTGATATTCTGCTTCCTCGAACGAAGACTTAGTTGTGTAGTATTCTCTTCTGGCTCGTTTTAACTTATTGACTCCCTCATTGACAATATCAACTTCATGCATGAATTGTGCCCGGAAACTTTCTGAAGCGTTTTCTCCGTTGCCTAGCCAATCTTTGAACTCATTTCCTGTGATTTTTGCATCTGATATGTCTTTGATTTCGGCAAAAGTGGAAGCCAATCTATCACGAAACTCATCAAGATTGTCAATATCGACTAGATCGGTAATTCCTAATTCATCAAAGTCAAGATTTCTTCTTACGTCTTTCCCAAAGGCTTCCTGAGCCGCAAGAAAACGCATCATTGTATCAGCATATTTATCCGCTCTTTCTCCCCAATCTGGAAGATCTTCATCCATATTTTCAAAATCAGTCAATGCTCTGGCTGCGGCCTTAGCTCTTTTTTCCAGTTCTTTAGGGAGTGTTTGTTCATCGAATCCATTATCAGATAAAGCTTTCGCAAAGTTCTTCTGGGCTTTTTTTACCTCTCCCGCTTTTTTATCCGCATTCGAAACCAGCTCTGCATAATAGCCACGAAGCTGAGTTTTCTTTTTTTCAAGATCGGAGGAAATGAGGTCGCCCGTTGTATCAGCTAATCCATTATTTAAGTTTTCAGAACCTTTTTTAAGTATGTCCGATACAGGTCCATCTTTTTTGTATAGATTTTTTAGCTTATTCAGAACCTTATCTGTTGGTAATTTTACATCGATGTCGATATTGATATTTTGTTTTTTAATTTTATTCAACGCTCGTTCTAGCGCTTCGACATCAGCTTTGGCTTCTTTTATCCCTTCTTCTTCAATTTTGACGGTAAATTTAGCTTCACCTTCTGCTGTCAAACTCATTATTCTTCACTTCCTTCTATAGCCCAAGTCGAGATGCGACTTCTCCGGCCCATCTGCTCCACTGTGCGCCTGTCAATGTTGCGTTCTCTAAGGTTTGTCCCCTTTGTATAAAATTAGGATTTGGTCTCTGTACCCAACTAAAATACGCAGGCAAGCCAATAATTCCCTTATTCATTAAAAGATCTAATATCCACAAATCTCCACCAAGGCTTGGGTGCCCATTTCGGCCCTCCCAAGCAGCTACCGTACTACTCGAAGGAGCAAATTCTCCCGGTACGACTTTGTGGTGACAAATGGCAGTTACAGATTTACTTCCTTCCGACCTTGCACCATGAACTTCCACGTCATAATGAGTTGCACTTTCTGTAGAGGACGAATTGCAATCGCCAAACCACTCTCGGACAATTTCATCTCTTATTTCTTTGGTGACATCCTTGACCACGGTCTTCAAAGCATATTCACATCGTCTCAATAGATTCTTTTCAAAATGCTCGATTTCGCTGTTAAAGAATCTCCATATCATTCCCATGTATTATTCATCCTCTCTAGAAAATGCACCTCAATATCAGAGGTGCTTTTTTTTACTTAATCAAGTCCAGCAATTTTGTCATTAGAGCAAGAGTTCTTTCATTGTTGAAGTCAGGGAATTTCTTAGATGTCTTATCGAGGAACTTCTCAATACTTTCCATCAATCTATCTTCATCGACCTTTGCCACGATTTCTCCGATTCTATCCATGCCTTCGTCCACTTTTTCAGTAACAGTCTTAATTGTGTCTACGACAAATAGATTCGACATAGCATAAACATCTTTATCGTGAGCAATTTTTTCTACCATTTCCATATACTGAGCATTGCCATTCATACCAACCGACCCAGAAGGGAAGCAATCAAATACTTCATAAACAAAGTGTATATTCTTATTGATTGCATCATATAAGTCGCAGAACTCATTCATTCCTTCTCCACCTACTGCGCCATAATCAACGTTTTCGGTTACAGCCATAGCCCAAACGACCCGAGCGATAACATCAAGGAAAAACCTGTTCACCATCCCTGTATCTGGATTTGTTGCTGAATCCACAGTCATCATGACCATCTGATAAAGTTCGCTCGTAGAGATAGGCTCTTTACGCAGAATCACCTTTTCTTTTGTTTCTTCCTCGGTCATGTTAGAAACTTCAATAATGCTAATTTTCTCCATATTTCCTCCTAATCAAAAACCCTCACAACAATCTCTGTGCGAGGGTTATCTTTATCGTAACTTGTAGCCAATGTCAAAGACTTCAAGTGTTTGCCGTCATCGTCCTCTATAAAACCAGCCTCAGTGAATCCATCAAGAATGAACTTAGGAACACTGTTATCAGGATCCGACCTCCTCTTTGTCGGCATGAATGATGTAAACTCCATAGAAAACTCCGACAGCTTTTTGTCATCCAACCCAAGCTCGTTCATCCACCAAACAACAAACTCTTTCCATCTTTGCTTGAGTCCATTCATGGCTGGTCTTTGCAAAATCATCCATGTATTAATTGATTCGTGGATAGGGCGGGGGATTGGCACTTTTTTTCTCTTGGGATACTTCTTAAAATAGTAAGCATTGTATCTATCGAGAACTCCTTGGTCTAGAATCAATTTAATCTCACTCATTGTTTCTGACTTTCGTATAATTGCTCATCCACTGTAAATAAGCTGCTTGTGAATCTCTTTTATCCACCAAGAACACAAGGACAGGTTCTCCGGTTTTATAATCTACCGATGGGTAGAAATCTTTGATTTCAACTCCAAGTTTCATGTAGAACAAAATCTGTTTCATGTTCAACAGTCGCACACAATCTGTTGGGCAGTATTCTTTGCCTGTCGTGGTGCTAACAGCATACTGTTTCATCTATTTCCTCCAAATCAAAAAAAGGGACAGTCTTATCGGCCATCCCAAACTGACTATTCTTCTTCTTCAGTTAATTCTTCTCCTGTTTCTTCCTCTTCTTCAGGAGCGACAATGGCCGTGACGGTACCAATAACACTCTTTACAGAGTCAGAAAAATTATCATAATTACTTAAATCACATTCACACAAAAGAGCCACTGACTCTTCCGCAGTGATATTTCCTACAGAATATCCGGCACAAGCCTCATAGACATCTTTGCAGTTCTGGCAACAGAAAGACTGTTTCCAAGAAGGCTCAGAGACCATCTGCGGGCAAGTGTTGCAATATTCATATTCTGTTTTACAAACACAACAGGTTCTCTTTTTTGTCATCTAAATCCTCCATTCGATTCATGCTCTAAAGAAAAGCGAGAGGCATTTTCTCTCGCCTCTCTTTACAAAATGAAAGGGGCTGTAATCAGCCTACAGACCGTAAAACCGGCCTTACTGTTACAGCCCCTTTATAAATGACTATTCTTCGATATCGTCTTCAGGGAAGTAGATTTCGTACAGCAGTTTGCCGCCTTCGTCACAGTAAGCTACCTGAAGGTCACCATTGAACTGAAGCTGAGTATCCGTCTGAAGGGCCAGAGAAGTATCCGGGCTTACCTGAAAGGACGGGATCCGCACATACAGCATACGAACTACGTCAGACTGGCACAGGTCAACCGCAAAGCACTGAAGAGTCAGAGAAATAGTTCCCGGGAACTTATCTGCACGGTTCTGTACCTTGGCACCAGACTTAACGGTGCGAGTGCCCTTGATTACAAAGTTAGCAACATTTACATCGGTGGGCAGAGAAATCTTTTCGCCAGATACAGCAAAACCTGTTTCATTAGCAGCAGCTTCTTTAGTGTATTTCGCTACCTGATTACCGGAAGCGTTGATACCTACAATCCGAACAGAATCAGCATTCAGCCCCGGCAGAGTGATTTCAGTCGTACCTTTCTTAACGGTCCGCATAACGGGCATCTCGATAGGTGCGGAGGTGGTTGCGACTTCCTTCGGAGAACCAGTGGAAGCAGCCAGAACGTTCATGTCAACGACAGCGTTGTTGGCTTCGAATGTACCAGACTTACCGGTATAGAACTTACGAATCAGCGTACCGTCTTTATCACGAGCTTCCTTGGACTCAGAAGTAATGTTGATAGTAGCATCAGCAAGCTGGGTCAGAGTATACAAAACTTCTCCAGCGGAGTTTTCTGCAATAGCCATGTTAATACGGTCAATAATGAAACCATCAATGGAAAATGCCATGTTATATTCCTCCTATTAAATAGCCGATTTAGGTCCGGCAGACCAAAATAAAAAGACCTGATTTATTCAGTCAGGTCTTTCAATAGATTTAAATCTTTCGAAGCATCAATGCCGGAAGTATCAATAAATCCTGAATACATACCATGCATTAGAGCCAATACAGATTCAGTGTTCTGTATTCGCTTCAGGCTCTCCATAAATTCAAACAAACCAACTTTCCCGAGTTCGTCCTTTTTGTACTTAAATCCCGGATGATTCAAACAAAAGGAAATAAGCGGCAGAAAAGGGGACTCGGAAGTCTTTCTTGGATGGGCTTTTGCAATCTTTTCTTGGTCAATGATGTTTTGCCTGTCTCCTTGCAACAACGCATCCTTTGTCCATTTATTCGCCGCTTTCTCAGTTTTTGGATGGAAGTCAAACATAGTGCGCAAATAAGTAACCATGTTCAGGTATATTTCCTCATCAATAATATTTAAAGGATTATCCATATGCACTAGAACTACTTTTCCATCAACTTCTACTGGTTTATATTTCGATAAATCCAAATCTCCAAAAACAATTCGAGTTTCATCTTCAGAGAAAGAGCGAGTTAATATGACAAACAAGTCGTAATCACTCATCGTATTCCAATCCAGCCCTATATCCCAAAGCTGCAACCGCACAGAAGTTGGGTTGGCACAGATCCGGGCTACAAGGGACCAGAACTTTATCTCCCCGTATTCAATGATCTCCAAAATAGTTGGTTGGTGAATTGTGATATAGTCAGTGACAGAATAGTCAGCACCATAATACAGCTTAAGTAAATCAATATACGGTTTATCAGACATTGATGTTTATCTTGTTGTGGGCATCATTTATGCTGTCAGCAATAAATCTCAACTCTCTCCATACATATCCATCGTTGGTCGTATTCGCTGAATCATACTGAAGCTCAAAGTGCAATCCAAATTCATTGGTCCAATTGAACTCATGAGTTATGATTTCAGCAATCAGATCCTGACGATTGATACCCCAATCTGTCTTGTAATCATCTATATGGGAGATAGCGCGGAATGTGATAACAGTAATTGGTTTATTGTAATTTTCTTTTGTAACGTCAAAGCAGACATAATTCTTGACATTGGTCTTATGATCAGGGAGCTTCATAAAGCTAAAGATGTGAACATCCCGAAATAAATCTCCGTTCAATTCGCCGTCTCCGCCAAACTCCTCGCTATGCAAAGCATGGAGAAGGTCTTGGTTTTGAGTGAGCTTCTTGAAAATCTTGAACTTGAATCTTTGAATGTCCAGAGTCCGGGTTTTGTAATCCAAATCCCCAGTAGCTCTATAGAGCATATTCTGAAAGTTTTCAGAGAGAATCGGTTCTTTCTTCTTTGTGGGAATAATCATAACCGTACCTCCAAATTAATTTCATCGCTCTTGTCACCATAGGTATTTTCCAGAGAAACACTGAGAATATACTTATTCATATCTTTGCTTACTGCTTTGACTTCAATACCGTCTTTGGTTCTTGTGAACTCAAAATATCCTTCCAAATCCAAAGCCGTGAACTCTTGTCCATCCAAAAAGAAATGCCATTTACATCCATCGGAAATTCCTCCTGCTTTAATGAACACAGGACGGCCTCCGATATAAATGACAGACTCATCACAATCCAACGTGAGTTCTTCCAATTCAACATTAGACGTATCATCTTTGTATTCGATGCAGTCACAAATCATGTGATACTGACCGCCAAACTCTTCGGGCAGATCATCAATAGGAATATCAAACTTGAACTTCAAGTTGGTTTCCTCATTGATGATTCCAAAATAATCTGTATGAGGATCGAATACTCTCTGCTTCAAATAAGCACGAATCACTCCAAACGGAGCGTGGTCTTTAATTTTGTCTACTTCAAAAGTTTGCGGATTTAATAAATTGTCAGAAATGATGAATTTCTGACCAAGTAAAATGGTCATTGTATTTTCGCAGGTGGGGACAATCAAACCCATTTCACCACTGACAGAGGTTCCTCCCAGCTTATCGATATCGGAACTGTTGAAGCTCTTGTCAGCCGCTTCCCGCAATACTCCAAGACATTTGTGGTATTCGTCTTTATAAATCCATTCGAACATCCAATTGCATCGAAAAGCATTGTAGCGATCGAACGCAACTCTGTTATCTTTGCCGACAATCAACCATTTTTCGTATTTGCCTTTTGAGTTATCGTATACGTCTATATAAAAGCCAAGCCTTTCTTTTCCATCATTCTTAAAGTATCTGTCTTTGAATAAATATTCGGGGTTATAGTTAGGACGAAAATGAACATGATATTCAACCTCTGACCCCTCTGCCTTGAAGACTTTATGTTTCTCGAACTTAAAATCAACCTCTTCAATAGGCTGTAAGTCCCAGTCATAAAGCATTCCTCTTTGGAAGTTTTGGTCGTGGGTGAAAGTCTTATCCACAATATCGTTTGTCCTGTTAACAACTGCTTCTCCAACAGTCCCGCTAGGAGCAATCATCTTCATCCTTTTTATAAATAGATTCGACATATTTGCACCTAAATGGAATCAATCAACTCGTGAGCGTCCAGAATGAGTTTGCGATAAACTGCATGACGATAGCTTTCTTTGTTCCACTCGATTCTGGCAGCCTCGACCAAACTCATGATTTCCACAAGCTGGGGAGGATAGAGCAGGAGTTCGTTGAGTCCATTCAATTTCAGTTGTACTTTGTCAAAATAATGGTCCAGCATCCCGTTGTTTTCCTCAGCGTAAATCAAAAGCCAATGAATTAGACCATGTAATTTCTTACGGTAACGAGCAAACTGCTCATCCTGAAATTCACCATATTTGTTCTTCATCGTTGACCTCTAATATACGTATTGTTCAACGTACGATAATTCCGACACAATTTTCTGGCTTCATTGAGCCAATTATCGCGAGCAGATGTCATCATAGCCAAATGAGCCTGTTGGTCAGTCCATTTCTCTCCACTGACTCCCACGAATAGGGAAGTGTGTTCCAGTGAGTTGATTTTGGGCGTATACCAAGAAGCAGTCATATAAGTGGCAATGATTTCAATTTCCATCAAAGTTAAATCCGCATCAAACTCTTTGGAATCATCATCTCTCTGCGACAAATCATTTTGAAATGAGACCCCATTCAGTTCCATAAGGGCAAGAGATGACTTTAAATAACCAAGCAATGATTCTTGTCTATCTTCATCACTCATTTTAGCCAGATCCAAGTCCTCAATATTCTGAAGAAATCTCTCATAAATAACATCATAGGAGGTCATAATAAACCTCCTATTTATGCAATCATTTCAAGCTGAGTCGCAAAGTCTGTCCCGAGAAGACGGTCAATGTTCTTAACAATTCGCATATTTCCCAACTGTCCTTCCGCAATCTTGGAAGCAACAATATTCTTGGTCAAATCAATCTGACCTTTGGGCATATGTTTAACCATTTCTCTAAGTTCATCAATGTCACCATCTTCAATTACTCTGTGAATATCTTCAACGGGGACCAATGATTCATACAGTGCTTTCAGCTTTGGTTTTGTAGAAACAAGCTCTTCATCCATAACCAAAATCAGAGGTGTGTAAATATAAGGACTCTGGCCGCTGATAATTTCAGCGTTGATGTCCTGATATTCAACTTCAATCACTTCTCCGAGTTCAGTCATATGGTAGTCCTGTTTCGTCCTGCGCCCGACAAGAATCACTTCTCCTTCAAAGAGACTTTTGACAGGAATCATATCATCCTTTTCATACTTCCTCTTTACAGGAGAAGGCGTTTCCACCACGGCTTCTTTTTTTGGCGTAGGTTCTTTCACGCTAGTGGACTTTGTACTAGTTTTCTTTCTACTGTTTGTTGTCGCTGTCATTTTATCTCCTTAATCCCTAACCAGTGATCTTGACGTTACCGAAGTATTTGCCAACGATAGTAGACACACCAAAGCTCATCTGATATTCAAACTTCATTGTGTCATCCATGCGTTCAGCAACATCCATTACTTCCACGATAGATGCGTCACCTTCGTAGACCATCTTGATGGGCTTGTCCATGCCAGTCGGGATAATCAGCAACTGATCGTCTTTTACCAGACGTTCCAAGGTTGCGCCCTTCTTAGCAAACTGCTGGGGGATTTCAACAACCGGGTGTCCTTCAAAAGTGCCAATTCGACCTGTGCGGAAACGCTCTTCCTTGGCAGCTTCGGATCTCCAATCAACGCTATCCAGAGCTTCCAGCTTCTTGACGGCTACAGAAGAACCAACGATCATAACTTCAGAGTTACCGTTTGCAGTAGAAACATCTTCCAGAAGCTGGTCGAAAGTGGGCTTGGTTGTGCTGGACAGGGCCATGGCTTTATTGAACATACTGTTAACCGGCAGTTTGGAACCAACATTTGTCAGCTCACTGTACAGCAGAGCCTTGATTTTCTTATCGAATGCTTTGTATACAGCTTCGATCATCTTAGAGAAGTCAATACGTCCAGCCAGATACAGCTTAATATCTGCACCAACGGCAGCCCCGTAAGTAGCAGTCTTCACAGAGAACGTGGATCCTTCTCCCAGACGCTGAAGGCTGAAATCGTGGTGATCACCAGCAACTTTAGATACAGTCAGCAGAACTTCATCTTCTACATAGAACTCGTTGCGGTCGCCAACTGCCATGTTCTTAACGTCCACATAATCCATGAAGAACGGATCTTCGTTCCAGCCCTGAATCAGACAATCTTCGACAGTATCCTCGATAACTTCGAAGAACTTATCTTTGTTACGTGCCATAGCACGGCGGTACATCTTTTTGTTTTCAACTGTTTCAGGAGTCAGCTCCAGCAGATTAAACATCAGTTCACGAATCTTCGCATCTGCTTCTGCGGCAGAAACGCCTTCCAGTCGATGCATAGCAGAATCCCTCATAAGAGCATTCATATCTTCGTATTCGTAACCCATTTTAGAGAAAATGGTGTCAATGCTCTTGTCCATAAATACTTTTTTATTCATCACTCAACACCTACTTTCTCAATCATCCATTTCCGCCGGGAGTAGACGGCGCAGCCGTAGTAACTACCTTCCACTTGTAGTCAGCGACAGTCAGAGTTTTGCCCTTTTCAGGAGTTCCATCAAATGCCTTGGCAGACAATTCAATAACATCGCCCTTTGCCATTTCATAACCCCGAACTACATCACCCTTCTCGTTATAAAAAGTTTTGATAGAAGCCAGATCCCTCGGAGATTCGTGGTAGTTCAGAGGTACCTGATAAACCAACAGACCATCACCGGGTTCCGTAACCTCTACATACCAGTTTCCGTTTGCGGCCTGATCCAGAATAACGCCCGCTACATCGGTAGATGCCTTGTCCTTGTACAGGTCCAGTTCAATAAAATCGCCTTTGGCAACAACATTGCCGTTATCTCGGTCAGCAGTCAGTTCGATATTGTAGATGTGTTTTCCGTAAGTGGAAGCCAGCATCTTAGTAACGAAAGCAACTGCATGTTCCTCGACCGTATACTTAATCGCCATACAAATTCCCTCCTTATTTATTGCTGAAGATTTTGCCATACTTAGAAGTAGGCTCGGCATCCTCATTGCCGGTTTTGAACAGCTTCATAGTAGTGTTCTCTTTGTTATCAGAAACCTGAACTTTTGCTTTGCGAGCGCATTTAGCAAAAGCTAGTTCTGCCTCTGTTTTCAGCTCTTCGACAGAAAGAGTTTCCATCTTTTCTTTGACTGCAGTAAATTCTTCCGTATCCAGATATTCGGCATAAGCCTCATCACTCAGAACGCTTTCTTTCTGAGCGTTCAGCTCTGCCTGCTCGTATCCAGCCAGCTTTTCTTTTACTTCGTCATAATCGGAATATTTCTCATTCATGTCTTCTAAATCCTTCTGAAGAGCGGCAAACTTCTGCTCAGTTTCTTCCTTTGCAGCAGCCTCTTCTTCTGCTGTCATCCAGTGACATTTAACAGCAACAGGACCATTGCTAAAAACAACGCCATCGTCTGTCAATTCATAGTTTTCTCTTGTCCAATCAGTCGAACCCCAGTCGCGGTAAACTACAAATGTGTCATAGACAATAACGTCTCCAACACTAGCTTTTCCGTTATAAATAGCTGACATAACAGCCATTTCTCTGTCCGACAGTTTGGTTTCACAAGAGAAGAATTCTCCATTGTCCTCAAACGGATAAATATGTTTGATACAATCCATAGATTCGTCTCCTTTCACTTCTGGTTCTTTTGTCTCACTAAAAAGAACGCCTCCAATTTCCTGAAGACGCTTCAGTTTCTCTTCTGAAAGAGATTCAAAATAGTTAAAGACAACCGACTGGCTGTCCTCTTCTAAATGAAGTTCACTTCCAACCATTCCGGGCTGGTGTGCCTCTCCGAGAAGGGTGAGTCCAGTAACAAAATAGTCGTCAAGATGTAGCACTTTGGTGTTCTGATCAAAATGAAGTCCTCGAACAGAAAGTTCAATACTGCAAGATACATTTTCACGTTCTTTAAGAATGTCGATAGCATCCTGAGCATATCCTTCATACAGAACCCCATGAGCAATTGCCCGATTAACCTTTTGAACAGAGTCAAAAGCAAAATCATAATTGGTAATCACTCCGACAGGTTTCTCGATGTAATTGCAAACATATTCTCCATCGTCATTAATGTATTCAACAAAATCATGGGCACCAAAATCTTTGGTTCCTTCTTCTGTTTTAATCACATTGGCTAAAACCGGACGAAGTACCATAGACTTTGAATTCTCAATAAATACATCCGACTCAATGTGAGACCCATTGACGTTTGTTTCATCGTGATATGCCTTTGCTGTAAAAGGGAAGAGTCCTTCCTTGTGCTTATCTTCTAAGGCTTCATCCACAGCAAAACTTGAAGGAACTTCGACCAGGATGTCTACGTCTTCAAATTTCACAAGATTCTTGGAAGCCTCTGCATACAACTCAGACATACTTGAAAAATGTTTGACATTGCTCATCACTACACCTCCTTTCTGTTAAAAATCTAGTTTATTCGTAAATAAATAATGACCAGTTTCAAAATTCACTCTCTGGAGCTTTCTGGGTTCATTCACAAAATAAAAAGACGTGATTCCATTAAATCCCGTCTTCTCTTGAAACATCGTTAAACCCAGAGACTCAAGAAGTGCTTTATCTTCTTCTGTATTCACAATAATGAAACTGGATTCCGTCATTGTACTCATTTATTTTCTCCCGCTGCTATCTCTCTTGTCCTGACTTGATTCAGATTCATCAGTCGGTATATCATTCTCAGGACGGCCCCCGTTATCTTTGCCACTCTGCGTTGCGGCGGTCTGGAATGGTTTGAACAAATCACGAACACCTAAAGACTCGTTCATCCGAGCCATGGAAATCAAGTCAGTTTCACTATATCCATTCAATGCCCCCAACGTCATGATGAGAGGAAGTCCATAGTTCAGGTCCTTTATCAGAGATTCTTTGAAAGCATCTTTCGTATACTTGGTTACTTCCAGAAACTTTACTTTACAGGGATTGCTCAAGTGACACTTGAGCATCCGATTGACCCAGCCCTCTGTCTGGGGAAGTAAACTGGAAATGGCGTAGTCTTCATCGCACTTCAACGCCGCTATTGTTGCTGTGGTACCAGATGGTTCTGCCAAAGCAGAATGACCAGATGTCTTCAAAATATTCTTTGAAGCATTAGTCACCTTATTGACATCTGTAGCTTGATCCTTATCAAAGTTGATTGTGTCTACTTCAAGCGGAGTCAGAATTGCTGATACATAGTCGGGAAGTGTCTCCACAACTTTGTTGTAATATTCAGTAGCAGTAGCCGGATCTACTTCAAAGTCATCAACAGTCTTACTATTCGTCAGAGTCTTCATCCTAAATGTGAGAAGCTTATAAATCTGTTCCTCATCAGCAATCGCCATGATTTCCTTCAAGTCCTCAAGATTGACAATGCTGTCAAATAAAGAAACATATGGAGGAATCGGAGTAAGATAATCTTCGATATTTACCTTGAAGCAACAAGCATATTCGTCAGGCATTATCTGCCATCTATTCTCCGTGGTGTTTGACTGATAAGCCCGATACATGCCAGTAAACGGCTCTCCAAGGAGTTCCAGTTCTTCCTGTCTACTTCTGAAATAGGTCAAATCAAAAGCGAACACAAAGTCGCCAGTCGGATAAACACCTACGATTTGACAATAGTCAGGGTCCAACGGAATCATGATTCCGCCTTCATCCTTGTAATAGTAATAGGCTCCAAAGAATACATCACATGTCCAACATTCTAGATAGGCCTTTAACATTTCAGAAGGGAGATTCATCTTTTCAACGAAATCACATGTTTCATAAAAAGACTTAATCATCTTCTTGTCTTGCCCGGACGTTGCTTTCTTATTTAAATCAATATTTGGAATAACTGTACGACAATGTGTGTCAATCATAGTTGCATTGTCGTTGATGATCTTCCGATAAACCTGAGACCTATTGCGTAAAAACCTCGACAGATCTCGCAAGTTTTTGACATTTCGGGATGGATTCTCCATATACGTCCGAAGATCTTCTTTGCTGTACACACGCTGTGTAACAGTAGGAAGTTTATCGGGGTTATAAATCTGAAGAGCTTCTTGCACCTGAGCAAATAGCTCTTGCTTCTTCTTATATTCACTGGAAGTGCTAGAAGAAGCGCTTTTATTTTCTTCCATTCACGCACTCCTTATCTTAATGTACTTGAAACCCTCTTAGCGACCTTTGATTTAGAAGCCAAGAGGGCACCAATATCTTTAAATTTTTCTCTCTTAGGTTTGTTCCTTGCCCTGCGCTCCATTGCGACAACATAACCGGCCATGGCCAATACATAGCTGTGATCATCATGCAGGGTATTAGCTTTTTCTGGGCACAATTCAAAAGAGTCTTTTCCTTTGTCTCTTTTGATTCGCACCATATTTACCACTTCATCCTTTACGAGGTCTAAGTTCGTTAGAGCAATTTCCTCTTCTCGGTCCAGACGGATTGTCTTGACCTTGGCGTTCTGAGAATTAATCAATTCTTCTTGAACTTTATCGTCAAGTTCCTGTCCTGCAAGTCCATTGGCTCGGAACTTGTCGTAGAGAATATTCTTTTGCTTGTTATATGTTTTTGTATCTGCTTCAATGACCATAAGATAGCCTTTGTTATCATAATCAGTTGTAAAAATGATATGGCCTTCATCTACCATCTGAATCATGCGTTCATACATCTCAGACTTCATGACGGTGGGTTGCATCATGTGTAGTTTGCCGACTACGGCATCTGGATAGCTCCGAACATCTTCATCGGCATAATCAGGATCAATCAGCCCTTTGTGTTTAACGCCGCGCTTATCAACCCAGCTCTTCATGAGCAAATCTGAAATTGCTCCAGCCTGTCCGCCAGCGCCAGCATCTATGTACACACCCACAATGTTGTCATAGAATTCATCTCCGCCGAGATTATAGTCCAGTATTGTTTCCCTCAGTATCTGAACCTGCTCGGGAATCGTAACAGGTGTTCGTTTTTTCTTATGAACATCCACCAAGTTAATACAGTTGACCAATTTCCCGTAGACCCCTTCGTGCCCGCTGTCTTCACAAAGCTCAGTAATCAGGATTACAGAGTTATCGGATAATCGAGCTGGGTCGTATGTGATAATATATTTCCCTTTACCAGTCGTATTTGAAAGAACTGGTTTATACGTTTCTGAATTGCGAGTAATTGTTCCTCGCTTAATGATTGCATTCGCCCCTGCGTCCGAAGTGAACTCGCAATAGTATTCTCTCCGGCCTTTCTCGGGATTGGTCTTCATCGCATTTCGCACTGTAGCTCTTTCCAACAATGGTGCAATCTTTTCTCCGTGCATAGTAGGGGAGAAAGCGACTTCACAGTCTAAGTGAGCGACAAAATAATCCGGGTCTCCCAACAACATCTTTTTTGCAAACTCCCGATAAATTTTATAGTATTCTGTATCTGTTGAAGACGCAGAAGAAATATAAAACTTCTGGTTAGGAATATCGTTAGGGATTGCGGCAAGTTTTATAGGATCCAACCTTCGACCGGATGAATCTCGACCGGTCTTGAATTGCTTATTTACTACGGCAAAGGCAGCATATGTTTGAAGCATTTCCGCTGATAACCAGCCAGTTTCATCAAAAACAACGTTTCCTCGTAACAATCTGTTATCCTAGAGGCTTTTTATCCTCTAGCTCTTATGATTATCTTTCTCATAAGTTCGGCATATCTTTTCACCCTCTCAAAAGAGTAGGGGACGCTGACTCGTGGGTCTATTATATTCTCTATAAAGAGGTTCAAGACCTATGCTCTGCGTGTGGCTGAGTTTTTAAGCACAGCCTTCCACTCGGATTGGCATTCCAGCTTTCCCGATTTCTTCAGCGTTTACTCAAAACCTTACATTACTGTGAGGCGAGGCATACATTGAGGAATTTATTGTTTAATATTAAACAATAAAAGCAAGCCTATAAGCCTGCTAGAAAATACCTCTTTTCTTGTCTACGCTCGAATTGAGGGTAAGCGTAGAACTATAGTTGTTTAAGGTGTATTTGAATCCGTCAATCGAATGGGAAAAACCATCGCCATTGGCATTCGGAACAATCAATTCGTCTTTGAAAATCTTGCCGGTTGAACCGACCATAGTGTCAATGTTGTCATTGGCAAGTCTTTCAAGTGTCGTAAAAGTCTGCTGTGCCTGAGAACCAGAACCTGAAGCAATATAGCTCCAGTAGTTGCAGAACAGCATTCCTTTAGCCATGAGCAAAAGGTCAATGATTGTACTGTTATGAGTCACAGTATTTCTTTCGCCACAAACAAATAGATGAGACTGATTATCTACCATTAAGCACTTTGTTGGCACAGTCTCCACAGATTTTACATTTGTTATATATTTTCGTTTACAAGTAATATGCAAACTATCTCGAAGCAGAGCATGCTTTCTTGGTAATGAAAATGGTGCCATTTCTTTTGAGGCTGAAAAATAAAAACGTTCCGCTGTGCTGGAACGCTTTTCTCCTTTATGGGTATATTTTCTTTCACTTATATACGATGAATATTTAATGCCTAAACCAGTGAGAAGTGAATGAAATCCATCACACAGTCTTCGATGTTTTATATCGTTTTGACAAAATTCAACACCGGGTGATCCCTTTGTTATCGAACCATCAGAATCACATAAACCTCTTAATAGATCTAGCCTGTCTTCGATAGATGAATATAGATAATCTTCTGGAATATATTTTTCTTTATGCTCTCCGAGCTTTCGCAAAATGGTATACAAAGGTGTCCCGTCAGGCAAATGAATAGTCAATTTTTTATGACCGTTAGAGTCATCCTTAATCGAATAAACGCTATAGCCTCTTGATTCAATCAAATGACAATAATCTTCATACTCCCATCTGCTCTCAGTAATATATCCAGATAATTGACATCCATCTCCCAACCACAGTCCAAGAATATAAGGATCAATCGGCAGGGATTTCTTTTCATATTCCAATGGCATAGACAAATTAACCGACAAATTAGATTGATTATATTGTCTATCGAACTTAGTGCCGGGAATGGGTTTTCTCTTCTTCTTTGGAGTATAGTGTTCAGAAATCCATTTGGCATCAACCGTGACTGGATTTTTATCCCTTTGGTTTCTGTCGTTAACTGTCCACAGGTGATCCTCACTACAAACTATTTTTTCTCCGTCAGAAAATTCAATTTCATAGCACGGTTTGTAGAAAATAGGAGAAGTTGCAATCACTTTTGTAGGTAAGCCATCGTCCCCAAAGACAGTATCTCCAACCGAAATGTCAGCAATCGTCTTATCTCCATCAGGAGTTGGAATACGCGTGTCTAGAGCCAGCGCCTTTCCAAGCCCCCGAGAAGCAACAATACAAACATTAGGACATGTCCAGCTTCTCTGTAGGATCCATGCCTGTGCATCAAACAGCTCTATCCCAAAGAAATCACCAATAAATCTAACCGGATTGCACTGATAAAATCTCTGCAATTCAGCTATCCTTTTCAAAGACTCCAGCTTTCGCGAGGACATCATTGGATAATTCTCATGAACAAAAATCTTGTCAGACTGGATACAAGGATGTCTGAATTCAAACTCTTTGATGTCCTCTAAGTATTCTCCAATCCTATTCAGCATCTTCCGGTTCCTCCTCATCAATTGCTTCGTCTGGAGCTTCTCCGGCTCCTAACGCATATCCGTATTGCGAATATATATGATTCAGGTCCATAAGATTGTCATTTGTCAAAAGTCCTCTTTCCTCAAGAAAATCTTTAAGATCCATGTTTTCTCTAAGCAATATTCTCGACAATTCTTGGAGGGCGGTGTTCGCATTTTGAGTTTTTGTCAACAACTCTCTTTGTTCAGCAATCATGTCAGACATCTCAGACTCGTCAAGTCGCAACTGCTTAATGATAGAAGCGTTACTAAGGTCCATGACCTGTTGCATTCCCCTGCAGGTCCCAATGTCAAAACCATTCACTTCCGCACTTCGCAAGTTAAGGTCTTTAATTTTCTTCAGCTTTCCAGTCCATGTATTATCCCCGGCCTTTGCAGTTTTGCTGTTTTTCAAAGAGATGCAAGACTCCGCGGCGAGCTTGGTGATACCATTGTTGATTTGGAGCTTACTCTGTTGTAGCTTGGCAATCTGGCTAGTGAACTTTTCAACATTGGTCAAATCCTTCATCATGGTCGATATAGAGTCATCTATTTTTGAAATCTGAAGAAAACTCCTAGTAATGCTGATTGCAGATTGAACCTTCATTGCATCATCCGCCGAATCTTCTGAAGCATCCAGCATACCTAACAATTGAGAATACAAAAAAGGCTGGTCAACCTTACTCTCCTTATTAAAAGGGTCATAACCAACCAGCCTGATCACGTCATCTTTATCTTTCAAAAACTGCATCCGAGATTCAATCTCATCGTCAGTTCCTTTGTCCATTACTTCATCTTCAAAAATAATTCTATCTTTATACATGTCAGAATCGGTGAATCGAAGATGATTATATTTCCTCGTGCTTATCAGTCTCATATATATTCTGGACTTGTCGTATTCCTTGCTGATTTCAGTATCACCACTTTTCTCGTCTTCACAAGCCTGATCCCAAACATCCTGCTTGAACGGCTTATCAAGATAGCGGAGCGCTTCAATCATTGAATCCTTGGTGGAACCATGAGTATCACCATTAACATCTCTTCGGTCCATGATATTCTGAGCACATTGTTTGCAAATAGAAGTAACCGGCACTTCTAGGTTTTTATCGTGACTCTTGTAAAAATCCCCCGGCGGCTTATGTTTTCCACACATCCTGCAAAATGGATTCTGCTCAATCATCTCAAACTTGTTCAATAACTTGATATGAGCATCTCTGAGTTTTGTGGGAGTAATGTATTCTCCGTTGATTTCTAACTTACCTCTCTTAGAGGCAGGAGTAGCCATAAATATCCCTCCTATCAGTACATGTCTTCAATATTATCAACAATTGCATCAATGACACCCTTTTCCAGAGCTTCTTGTGCTGACATCCAATAATCTTCATTGGTATATTTACCTTTAATATCCTCATCTGTCACATTAGTGCAATCCTGAATATAGTCAGCCAATCCAGCAAATTTCTTGTCAAAATACGAGATATATTCTGTCAGGAATTTTCTCTTGAGGGCATTAGGCATCGCGGTACTGACATCGTGAATCATGATATCTGTATTTCTCAGAGCCATTCTGTAATGGCCTGTCATTAAAATAATAGACCCAGCAGACTGACAGTCTCCCATTGCGATGGTTGTGATTGGTGTCTTACTTGTATTCATGATGTCTGTCAGAACCAGTGTAGACTCAGCTTCTCCACCGGGCGTTGTCAGATAAATAGTGATTGGTTTTCGTTCGCCGGCTGGAATACCTTCATCCTTCCGATTGATTTTTACAATCTCCATAGCCAAGTCAAATAAATCTTCATTGATTTCTCCACGAATCCAGAACTTCCTTTTACCCATTGCGAAGACGCAACCTTCTTCTTCAAAATCCTCAACCGGCACAATCGTGTCGAGCTTATTAAATTTCTCCATTTCAATCCCTCTTAAAACAAAAATTCCATCCCCTTAGTGGACGGAATCACTCTCGTTGTTTTATTTTTCTTTCTCATCTCAGCTTCAATTGCCGGTGCCAAACTGCATTTTGATTCCTTGCTGCCATGAACAAGAATCTCACAAGCCGCGTTTAATTCAGAGCCAAAACGAATTAAATCATCCCGATTTGCATGACTGCTAAAAGAACTTAGTGTGATGCAGTTAGCCTTATTTTTTACCGGCTTATGATTAATAGTAATAGTCGATTGCTGTTTACCATTCTTAATCCTATAAGACAGATAACTTGAATTGTCTCCAACGTATCCAGAGAAACAGATGATGTTGTTCTCATTCTTCAGATACTCTTGAAGATAGGGAACCACTCGACCATTCGTACAAAATCCAGAAGACGAAATAACAATCTGTCTTTTCTTTGAAGAGATATTAGACATTGATTCTTCTTTCTTCTTGATGAATCTAAGCCTGTCCCAAGCCATAACCTCTCTCCATGCCCGCATATCCTCAAGATTTAACACTCGTTCATAGAGCTTACAAATATCAACACTCAGAACAGAGTCCACAACGACTTCATAATCAAATTCTCTATCATCCTTAAACAGCCTGTATAACGTAAACAGTAGTTCCTGAGTCCTTGCAAAACTGAAGGCAGGGAAGAGCAGATTGCCTTTCCTGAATTGCGCCGCACTTACAGCGGCTCGAATTTTCTCTTCATCAAACTTCCGGGATTTGCCTTTCTTCCTCTTGGCATCTCCATATGTAGATTCCATTATCACCAGATCCATAAACTCCTTGGGGACAACGGTGTCGTCCACAAAATGATTTTCAGTGTTTAGCGCTCCCAAGTCAGACGTATACAGAATCCGTTTCTTCGTATTCTGGCCAGTCAAAGATAACTGCAATTGAGCCGCACCTACACAGTGAGAATTGTGGATCCACTTGAAAGACACTTTGTCGTCCAACGCGATTTCTGTATCATACTCTGAATAGATGGACAGCTTGTCCAATGCTTGAAACACATTATCCTCTGTATAAATCGGATCGTAGGTTCTAGCAAAGCGTTTAGATAAAACTCTGGCTTCCTCATGGACGATATAAGCCGAATTCAGCAAAAGTTCTTTCATAATCAATGCTGTTTTGTCTGTTGTGATAATCTTGCCTTTGAACCCTTCTTTACAGAGGCGGGGAAGCAGGCCGCAATGATCAACATGGGCATGACATACAAAAACATAATCAATATCTTCTGGCCTGAATTTGAACTTCTTTGAATTCACTCTGTAGGAATCCAGATAGCTGTTCTTAGAAGACTGATATAGTCCACACTCCAACAGGATCTTCTTATCCTCAAATTCTACCAGATACATGCTACCCGTGACTTCCTTGGCCGCTTCGCCCAGAAACGCCACTTTGTTTTCTTTTTCTTTTTTTCTCACAAATCAAATCCCCAATAGAAGCTCGTTTTCCTTTCTGTTTACTTTAACAATACAAAAATAGGGAGCCGATACGAAATCAGCCCCCGACAAAAACCTTTCGGTTTTCAATTGTTCATATATTGGTGCGGATAACAGGACTCGAACCTGCACGCATTGAGCAAAAGTTTCTAAGACTTTCATGTCTGCCAGTTTCATCATATCCGCAAATGGCGGACCCTTCAGGACTCGAACCTGAGGCCAATTGCTTAACAGGCAACTGCTCTAACCATCTGAGCTAAGGATCCACAAGTGGTGCATCTGGTGGGACTCGAACCCACATGCTGAAAGCGAGGGATTTTAAGTCCCTTGTGTATACCTATTCCACCACAGATACATTGGTGTCGAAGACGAGACTTGAACTCGTACGATAAAAATCAGCAGTGTTTGAGACTGCCGTGTCTACCGATTCCACCACTTCGACAAAAAAAATAAAAGAGCGGTGGTTGACCGCCCTTTCAAGTGTAAATTATGAGACAAGCTCACATTGTTTGCACCTCAATTGGACAAAAACATGGCGGTCACGAAGGGAATTGAGCCCTCGTCTTCTGATAGACAGTCAGACATACTAACCGTTATACTACGTGACCACATGGTGGATTCTGACAGAATCGAACTGCCGACGCTGAGATCTTCAATCTCACGCTCTACCTACTGAGCTAAGAATCCGTATGGCGATGTGTGCAGGATTTGAACCTGCGGTGCCTTTCAGCACGACAGTTTAGCAAACTGCTGGTTTCAACCGCTCACCCAACACACCGCATAAAAAATGGTGGGCAGAGAGGGATTCGAACCCCCAATGTATCTTACGTCACAGATTTACAGTCTGCTCGCTTCACCAATTTGCATATCTACCCAAAATAAGCGCTCCTTAATCGGAGCGTTCATCTTTGACAAGCACATCATGTTCCTTCAAGGCCATCCTGTTCTTTTCTAGAATTTCCATGACTCGTTTGTGCTCTTCTTCAGTCACTATGACCTCATGAGATAAATTATTTAATGTTCTCTCAAAATTTTGTGCTGTTTTTCCAGTGACCAGCAAGAGAATCCCATCCATAACTTTACCTCCCTATAAACAGCAGTGGGCGCTACTGCTCTATAGAATCGCCACTTATACAGTAACGCCCAGAGGTACCTTTTCTACGTTGGTAGATAGGCAAAATGAAAGAGAAATAGCTCCTCTTATTCAGTGGACCCGAGCAGTATAAATTACTACCCAACCCCAAGATTTTTGATTTCTGGCGATTTACAAACGATTGTCCTTTTATTCAGACTACTAAACCATATACAACGTATTCCTGTTACTCAGTCAAGAGGCAGACAAGTCTGAGCAATAGGGAGCTAACCTAAAACTTCTTGCCTGATCTTTCGAACAAACCTCTGAGGGACTTTAACCCTCCACTTTCACCCAGCGTTCAGAACTTGTTTCGTTGATCTTTCTTAGGTCAATAAAAGTAAACTTTAAATTCTGTCATTGAGCTACTTGCACCTATTTCACCTCTTATAGTCAATCCCTTGACTTCAAGACAAAGCTCATTATTTGAGATTCCCCGATATCGATCCGCTTCTCACACGGGTATTACGGGGTTCTTGCCACAGGCCGTCTATTGTTGAGCCGAAGTGTTTATAGTACCTTTACGCATATATGGCATTGTACCTTTATATTTCCTTTTAAATCCTTTTTTGACGGTTCCGTCATTCATATCATCATTTTCAATCAGATAAACTCTCCACCGTACAGGTATCCCTATCCGGCCAAAAGAGGCGTTTCTATAAAGTCCCGGCAAGATGCCACCTGTCTGCACCGGGTTAGTCGCTTGTAAATCACCAGAAATACTTCTGGCGATAAAATACGAGTCCTTTCGGATCCGTTAGTTTGGGAGTCTAGCTCCCTTTGTTTAATTTATTCAAATTGCTCTCGACTTGCTACGTTGTAAACAGCACTCATAGCATCGGTCAAAGCGTTCAAACCGTCTTTGAATCCCTCGACATAAGCTATATCAAACAAGTCTTCTTCATCAGTTACTTCCATTTTCCTGCCTATAGTGTCACGGACATCATAAAGAAGGTCCACAAAAATATCCAAAGCAATAAGATTTTCTTCTATATATTTCTGCCTATTTAAGATGGACATTGTATATTCCTTCAATACTGTCTGCTGAGACAAGAACAACTGTCTGGCTTGCAGAACCACAAAGTCTATTCCCGACAGTGTACTCATCTCCAGAACCAGACAAACATCCAGACTGGATAATAGTGGTTCCACTAACCTCACTACTTGCTGGGGTGTGCATATGACCCTTAAAGACAATATCTGGTTTATACCCAAGACAGTCAATCAGCTTATGCAGTGAATTATGGTTATTCTTGTCCATATCACCGTGGACTGCCACGCATTTCAAAGAACCCACAGTAAATCGACTGATAGTAGTGCCCCATCCAGAATTACTGTCTCCATGTTTGAAATTCTTGTAACCAGACATGAGCTGACAGATAACCCAAGAAATCATGTCGTCCAAGCGTTCATCGTTAAGAGAGTCTTCTTTTTTATCCAGTCGGGTGTGGTTCCCCGTCACTGCAAAATAGTCAACTTCATCAAATGCCTCACACAGCTTTCTACAGAAATCTGCAATCAGATTAATAGCAATCTTCATCTGTTCGATAACATTTTCTCGATTTGCAATCTGAATACTCTTATGGATGTTCCCAGATACTTGATCTCCAAGACTCACCAGATAAACTTTATGGATTTGGTGCAAGACTCCTAAGTCCCTGACTTTCTTGAAATATGAATCCATGCGCTGTTTGGCAATGTCTGAATTGTACTGTCCAAACGCATTTGAAAAGCATTCTCCGATGTGCATGTCAGACAGGCAAACAATCAAAGCCTGCTCAGAACATGATTCAGGAACTTCATAAAAATCTTCATCCATCAAAGGCACGAACTTCATGCCTTCGATTTTATGAGCGAGAATATCCAGATTTTCTTCAACACGAGCCTGAGATGTGTTTTGTTTATTCCAAGCGTTGCGTTGATCATAAAATTTACGTTTTGCGATTTCCAATTCTCTTTTGGCCAAAACCAAATCGTCTTCACAGCGAGGCGGTTTACTAGATTCCTTGTGGAATTTATTTACAAAAACGCCACCAACTAATGGCAACTGAGAAGCCTTTCTGAGGCTGTCTGCATTGTAATCAAGGTCATATTTCTTACAAATATCATCCCATGAGAGAAGTGAAGTGCCATCGACTTTCTTCTGGCACTCATCCAACAACTCAAGATACTTGGTTTCTGTTAAACCATGCTCTGCAAGATATGTCTTTACATTACTCATCTGCTTCCTTAGACTTCAGATCTTCAATGTCAATGTCTTCTTTCGCAGTATAGCTTGCGACCACATCAAAGTAGCATTCTTCTCCAAACAGAGTTTTCAGGTCTCCAACAATATCTACAACATTACCATCTTCGTCCAGAAGCTGGCCGTTAAAAATATTAGCTCCTTTAATTCTGTAATCTGTCTTTGTAACTTTCTTAATCATTTTTTCTCCCTTTTAATCTTGTGCATCTTCATGATGACTTTTAGACTTTCTATAAATAAGTTCAATTCCTGAATAGTAGTTTCTTCTCCAATAGAAACTCGCAGACATGTCTTGGCGGATTCCTCGTCATAACCAAGAGCTTTCAATACATGGGAAATCTGTGATTCTCCAGAATGACAAGCACTCCCGGCACTGACCATAAATCCGTACATATCCAACAAGCTAACTAACTGCTGTGAGTCAATATCTAAATCTTTGATTGTTATAAAAACGTTGTTCGGTAATCGGTCTGCTCGCTTTCCAACGAGAGCGATGCCTTTCAGTTTAAGCAACTCTTCAATAAGATAGTTTCTTTTTGAGCGAATCACCGTCTGTTTCCTGAAATCAAATCCATCAATCGCTTTGCCGAATGCGACAATAGCTAAATCGTTATATGTTCCACCGCGTCTATGAAATTCTTGAGTGCCAAAAATCACAGGACTGATATTCAGTCCCTTTCTGACATACAGAAAACCAGCACCTCTAATCCCTCCGCATTTACCGGCTGAAGCAGACAAAAAATCAATATTCATTTTCTTTACATCGATTGGTAACTTCCCAAAAGTCTGTGCCGCGTCTACTAACAGAAGATGTTTATTGTCATGGATTATCTTGGACAAACCTTCAACGTTCTGAATCACTCCAATTTCATTGTTTGCATGTTGGATACAAAACAGAGTATCCCCTCGCAACTCACGACACATCTTTTTAAGATGGTCATGATCTACGAAACCCTTCTCATCAACCGCAATCTTGGCTTGGTAAAGATAGGGTGACTCCAAGATTGAAGAATGCTCGATCTCAGTGGCGACAACATAATCTACTGTGTTGTTATCTCGACTGCCCGTAATAGCCAGAGCATTAGATTCAGAACAACCTGATGTAAAAATGATTTCCTCTGGATCTGCATTGATGGTCTTGGCAATTTTTTCTCGTACAGCCTCAATCAACTGCCAAGCATATCTTCCTCGTTGATAAATAGAAGAGGGGTTGAAATACATCTCAACCCCCGAACGAACATATTCTTTTACTGATGGAATTGGCGGTTCTGCGGCAGCATAATCCAAATACACCGAAGAAGTTTTCTTCTCCATATCCACCTCAGAATCGGCTATTAATAAACAGCTTCCTTGAATGCAGCGGACGGCTTGAATCGAACAGCGTTATGCTCGGGAATCTGAATCGGTTCACCAGTTCTGATATTGCGAGCCGTTGACTCATTCTTGTGCTGAAGAATGAACGAACCAAACCCCAGAACCTGAACGTTCTCGCCTTTCGCCATTGCATCGATAATCGTATCGAATACCGAATTCACTACATCTTTCGTAGTCTTAATAGGAACACCCGTAGCCTCTGCTACGGCACGTACAACTTCACCTTTATTCATAATCAATTTCCTCCATTTTCTTTCTTGATTTCGAGAAATCGCAATCTCTTTCTCATGAGATACCTTAGCCCAAACGCTAGAAACATGCGGTGGGACAACGGTTTATTCGCTATTTACAGTTGTTAAGTGTTCAGTTTTTAAGCGACCCGAGAAACAATCTAGCAGCGCATCCTTGTTTACCATATACAATGTCTTAAGAAGTGTTGGTCTATTCTTATATAAAGCACTCTGTCTTGTTTCATCGTTGGCGCGCATCTGTGGTGTGATGCCAAACGTTCTGTCAATGAGCCATGACATAAGACCTCTATATTCGTTAGACAGATACACCTGCCTGAGTTCCGCAATCAAGTCATCAAACTCTTCTTCGAACTGCCTGAACCCATCTTGGTCTTCAGTGCGGATCTTATAGAGATTCAATGAATATTTCTCAATCAGTGCTTCAACTTTCTTGGACTGTCTTCTGGATTTCTCCAGAGGGAACTTCTGGAAAAACTCTCCAACAGGAGTCTTCTTTCTGCTCGACCTATAGCGAGTGAACTGTATATCACAGATATAGTTCATCGGACACACCAAACTTGGATTGAGATCCTTCATCTTTCGATTGGTCTCTTTCGATGCTTTTGCAAACCGTCCCTTTCGTTTTATAAAAAACCAGAAGTAGGGCAGTCCGTTCTTTTTAACATTCAGAAGCTGTTTCAGGCGAGAGATTTCCTTATTGATGTCAATATCAAAAGCCCTCTTGGCTGAATCAATACTGGCCTGCGCAAGGACAGATAGAATGCAAACCGCATCTTGGTATTCCTGTTTGGGAAAATTATAAGTATAAGTCAATGCCAACTGAGCAAGATTGGAAGATTCTCCAATCGCCGAATTGGCGGCAGCTAGTTTATTGTCTACGTTAGCGAAATCTTCCAAAGAGGAAGAGTAGATATTCTTATCTTTCGGGATGTTGTTTTCGATAGTCGGGTAGTTTATCATACAGTATTTTGCGTGTTCAACAATATCCGACTGATTGGTAGTATAGATCGAATCTGCAGTTTGTTATCGCAAAGGCTCTTTATCCTCTGCTTCTAGCAGTCCCCTGCTAGCTCGGACTATCTCTTCACCCCGAAGGGTGTTCGGCACTCGTGGCGTTATTATTGCGTATCCTGCTCAAACGCTAGTCTCTAAACCTTCCTGCTTACACGTGGGATTTCAACAGGCTTGGTAATTGATTGTCTTTGGGTTTTGGGATTTTATTCCTGCTCTATCACAGGAAGGATTCCGTTGGATTTGAGCAGATCATAAAGGAACAACCTTCCTTTCTGTGTCCAACATGTATGTGTGTTCGTAATCACATATCCGTTATCCGTTTCTTTTGTAACCGTTTTGGTCTGAGTATAACCGTTGCCCTGATGCTCTCTGTAAAGAACCCAAGTATTTCCAACTTTATATTGAACATGAAGTTCATTGAGTTTCTTATTAAATTTCTGGGCGCTCATTCCATAATCTCCAGCAATAACCTTTGTTCGGATTGCTTCTTTTGATTGGAGAACTTTGTCGTAATAGCTAGCTTTTGGTTGAAACTCAAGAAGCTGTTGTTCCTGAATCTTTGTAGTCTCGATTAGAGATCTACGTTCTTGTTCTTCCTTTATCCACGCCTTAGCTCGTTCAATTGGATCTTCAATCAAATAACTGTCTCTAATCTGGACCGCCTTTTCGAGTTCTATTAATTTCTGTCGAATCTCTTTTCCTTTTTCAGTCCTCTGTATCATACAGATATGCTTTGCCATATCAAACTTCAGGACATGGTCGATTTTGTTATGCCCACCGCTTCCTTTTTGCTCACCCGAACGGGGGAGCAAAGTGAAGTCTTCATTTTTTTTGAAACCATAGTCCACCATCTTGCGAAACCAGCTAGAATAATCTTTCCCAATTTTTAAACTAGCATGTAATTCTCGACCAATCACAACTTTCTCCCCTGTGGAAGTAGTATAGGCTGGAATTAAATCCGTACTAAATATTGTCAATCCATTCATAATCAAATTCTCTTTCCATCCTCTTTCTTCGTAACTTTCTTTCCCGGCCGCTCCCACACAGCCCTTTTTCAACCCAAAGAGTTTCCAATTTTCACCGAATATTTTAAGAACTAGGTTTCCCTAGAACTGACCCATCTCTGAAAAGTCTTGATCCGATCCATTATTCCGACTCTGAAAATCAGTACCATTCATATTTACCGCTATACACTGCTTCCCGATGTTGAAATACCGTTCAAGCAATTTGCATATTTTATTGTGCAAACACCCCAAGTTATTCAAACTGTTAAATGGACTCCTGAACTCAGCCAAATATTCCCCATCATCGAACCTCTCAGTCCAACACTGAATCGCGACATCCTCTACGCCAAACGTTGGATCCGACAGGGGATCATCTCCAACAGAATGGAGTAACATGGCGTAAGGTGAACCAACAATCACCAGATTGTCGGCATTCTGCAAAAGTCTCCCATTCTTGAAGTTCATTGCATAGTTCTTCAAAACGTAGTTCCGTCTTTCTCTGAAATAATCGGAATCCATGAAATCTCTGTCATTTTCCACGAGAGCAACCAAAACTTCAAAATCATTGGCGAAGTTAGCATTCTTTCTCAAATAGTCAAGAAAGAAATCATCATCTCTCTTCAGTCTGTCAATGTATTCCAAAGATGTCTTGATGACAGAATCCATTTTCCTCGTATCCAAAGCATTGACCATCTGATAAGACATTCTTTGAAGCTCTCCAAGTTTACTTGGATGGGCTGTTTTTACTATTCCAAACTCACACCCATTTTCTCGAACCCAATCAGACCAGTATTCGAATGAAACATCGAACTTCAGATACTTCAATGCATTATCTGTAGTGATAAGCAACACATCCTTGGCTTTCATCTTCCGACCAAACATGTCCGTGACTTCGGCAGTGTCGTACTCATCGCCAAAGTAGTCTTTCATAAACAGTTGGATCTCACTGTTGAACGCCGCCGCCTTGAAGAAATGATGTCTCAGAAGGATATATCCCTCTCCCCATTCTGGAAAAATAGAGCTATCAATCAGTGCCTGACCGTCAAACATAGTATTTTTCAGTGGATAATTTTCAATTTTTTTAGCAAAACTATGCTTATTTTCGTCTGTTTCTATCGAAATCACCGAAGTTTTTGTGTAAGAATCTACATCTTTTAACACTAGGATGTTTTTAGGGTCAATTTTAATGCGATTGACAATCCCACTTCCAACCAAAGAAGCATAAGCACCGATTTCTACGATAGGGGCGTTGTGTTCAGGAAGCTCGATTCCCATCCTCATCCAGCGAATCGCCTTATCGTAAAGTCGTTCGTTGATGAACATACAACTTCCTTCTTTTGCTTTACCAGTAGACCGGTACAGCATTTTATAATGAATCGTTGTGGTCTTTTTCTTGTCAGTCCACGTAACATCCACCCCTTCTGTGTAGAATTTAGTACGTAGTTCCTGCGCAGTGATTTTAGAATATCTCTCTTTATTAGCCTTTAGTTTTTCTTTCAGCTCTTCCAGATATTCGATATTCTCACATGAGCCTTTGTCTATCTGTTCCTCCAGTCGGTTCATATTTGTCTTGAAGTCATTACATCCAAAAGAGAACTTGATGCAAATGACATCTCTTGTACTTTTGCCTTTGTAATCTTCCAATCCATTCTTCTCCAGAAAATCCAAGAGTAGGGAATTAGACAGCATAGCATCTGTCATACTCATTGAAGTTCTCAGACCGAGATTATACTCATACAAAACAGCTGCCTCAAAATTCTTGATTTTAAGACCGTATTTTCCCATATCAAACTTTCATAGGGCACAGTTTCCAGAACATCCCACATGCCCTTTGCGGGAGTCTTCGAGCGATTGATATACAGAATATTGTGAGCTGAGAGTACATCATTCGCTTCTGCACCTCTAAAGTTAACTTAAAAGCTGAACGCTTGGAAGACTATTATTTACAGTGTTTAGTTCAAATAGTCTGTGTTTGCGACAGGAATATCATCTTTTCCGTAGATATAACTCCCCTCAAGGTCATCATATGGATTCACAGAATTAGTTAAATCACACCCCGGCTCTCCAAACAAGAAGTCAATCTCTTCATCTTTTTCATAGAATGGATAATCTTTGAAATATTCTTCAGACCACGGTTTTTTATCTTTGTAGTAGTCATCTTTGTCATTTAGCTCGCAAAACATATAAGCGAAAATCTTTTTATTCCGATTCCTCACATAACGATAAATAGCTTCCATTTCATCCTCTGAATATTCTTTTCCTTGCGTGGAAAGATAGTAGTATTTCTTAGAAAGTATGCGCGCGTTTTCAGCATTTGCCTCAGTGTTTACCTGTTGTTTGCTGTTAATATACCGAACACACTTATCTTTATCTCTCCAGAATGAATAAACAGTAGAAGTGCTCTTGATAAGTCCATCTTTGAGGATATACGAGTCCTTAGATGCAAAGTACAAGATTTTCATCTCCATGAGCCGTGCCTTATATTTCTTTGTAGAATAGTACGAGAGATTCAGATTCGCGGCGATTGAAGTTAATGACTTTGTTCCTACGATATTGTTGAACTCTTTATTCTCGTTATACCGGTTGAACGAAATATACAGATAATACCGGAGAAGACTTTCACTTTCTCTCTTATCGACCATGAATATCTTCCGAATAGATTGAGGATCACACATTGCATACTGTTCAGATGTCATATTTAGATTTGTTGTATCTAGAACTACTCCTTTCTTCTTATCTAAGTAATCTAGAGCTATGACAACACGTTTTTCCATTAGTTCATAGAATGCTTTTTTCATTCTTTTACGGTAAGTCCTTATGTGCGGATGAGATTCAATATTCTCTGACCCTACCAAAAAATACAGAAGCATATCTTCGCTCACACACGTAATTGACTTCCCATAGTGTTCAGCAAGGATCATCGCAATAATCTTTGCATCTCCACTCAGTCCATCAGCAAATGCAAGTGATTTAGAAATCAAGTAATTATCTACCATTGGCACCTCCCCAGCAGTAAGATTGACTGCTTACCAATGACATTAACTTAAAAGATAAAAACTTAGAATAGACTTATTTACAGTGTTTGAAAAAACATAATGGTTTTATTATTTAGTAAACAGTATATAAAATAATATTATAATTTGAACGAATTATCCTGTCAAACTCTTATGTTTAAAATTCGACCATTAACTTTAAATATCGAAACTTTATTTAAAAATTAGCACTACAAAATTCGGGTATAAACTACGAATATCGACATTTTATTTAAAAATTGGCTCTACAA
>PXZU01000008.1_pt1 | contig 49246 bp, 72 predicted proteins | sample 2941351 | NCBI WGS metagenome assembly PXZU01 (sample SAMN08721892, study PRJNA434045) | Viral metagenome, whole genome shotgun sequencing project. | isolation source: viral particles isolated from 30 fecal samples collected over 86 days | host: Mus musculus | place: Germany: Kiel | collected 2017-06 | reverse complement strand
TTTATTTGGCAATTATGATCTTTTGGAAAAAACGGCTAATATGGCGGAATTTGATGATGTAATGGCTGGTTCTCCACGTGAGAAAGACGAATATATTAGAGAATATCTGTTCCTGTATGCATGTGAACAAGCTTATAAGGAACTTACGGATGAATGTTATGACTACCTGACTGATAAGGAACTGTTATTCCTCCTTCTGATTAGCGAAGAATGGGATCTGGATTATCTCAACGTTGCGGCTAAAAGAGTAGATATGTCTAATGAATGGAACAGAGCGGATTCTGAAAACTTTATGTCCGTGGTTTATGAAATTATTAAGAAGCTGAAAGAGAGGGCTTCAGTATGACAGACAATGAAAGACTGTAACTCTTATACCTTAATTAAAGATGCAAATGTTGGCGATATAAATATAAAGGAGAAAAATATGAAATACATTGAAGTAGATGGCAAGAAATGCGTAGTTCTGAATGATAAGGCTTATGACTTTGAATACATGACAAACGTTATGGATCCCGAAATCAGAGAATACCTTCACAATAAAGAAGATTGGGAAGGAAATTGTCAGTGGTTTGCGAAAAGATATTATGAAGAACATCAGATTAAATATGGACACGCTGAGGCGCTTGAATGGTTGAATGAATCCAACTATCAGGTTGAGTGCAAATATACAGATTATGGAGTCAGCGTTACAGTCGGCAGAACCAACTATGAATTTACCTTTAAGGAACTGCTGGATATTCTGGATAATATGGGCGATTGGACAGATTTTGTTCCGGGTACAGATGATTGCATAGATGGTGTGGATGCAATATATGCAATGGCCAAAGAATTAGAAATTGATCCGGATGAAAAAGACGAATACGGATATCGCGTATTTGAAGACCTGTACGAAGTTCAGTCTGCAATCGAAGAAGTTCTTGGTCTTGTATATTAACAACATAATCAGTAATTAAGCAAAAGGAGAAAGCGAAGATGGAAAAATTCACAGTTATTCACAAGGCTACTGGAGATAAACGCAGATGCGAAATTGAGCCTTCTGGCAATTATTTTGTATTACTCAAGGGTTGCAGAAAACAGGGAGTAAGGTGCACCCCTGAACAGTTCGAAAAATATTATGAAGTTATTGAAGGAAAGGGAGGTCAGAAAAGAACCGTTAAAACGGATACAGAAGAATGGCACGACAGGTTGAAGAAGGCCATCAAGGAAATGGAGGTTTCCGATGTTTGGCCAGATGTTAAAGAAATATATAAGCAACTTCTCGCAATGACATGGGAAGATCATAGGGAAATCCAAAATTCTTACCGTTATGTTTACAGTGGAAACAGGAATGAGTTGGTGGATAAATATAAAGAGAAGTATCCGTTCATCTTCAATGATGAAAATAAAATCATTTCAGACTACATAAATGGTTTGTCTGATTGTAAATTGAAGACAATGTATTTCGGGAAGAGCAAAAATAAAGAAATCAAAGAATGCATTAAAAAAGCTTTGGAAACCAAGACTTCATATGAATCCCCTTTGATAAGAGATAAATATGATTTGCAATTTACCTATGACCATAAAAAGAAACGAGCAACATATATAGAGGAATATAAAAGATGCGGGAACGGACATTATTATCTAGCGCTTGATGCAAACACGGCTGTTTGGTGCGAAGATGATTAAGAAGGGAGGGGTTTAATGGGATTTGCTTTTATGGTTTGGCTTGCCGGAGAAATCATGGTCTTCTATGGTATGGCTCCATGGATCCAAGGATTCTGGATAGGAACTTGTGCATTTATTGCATATCGTATAGAAGGAGATAAGAAGAGCCGAGACACTGTATACGATAGTGAAGAATGGAAATCCATTGCCCGGAGGAAAGAGGAAATCAGATTATTGAATTTCCAAAAAAATAAACTAGCAAATGAATTGATGGAGAAGTGGGCAGAACTCAAATCCGGGAATAAGAACATAAGCCCAGAGATAGAACAACAGAGAAGCGAACTTTGGGACAAAGCACGAGTATTACACGCTGAAATAGATGAGTTATGGAAGGAGTATAGAGTCCTATGCGAGGAAGAGAAGAACGTGACGAGCAGAAAAGAGAAATGACCAAAAGAAAATTGGAAGGATATCCGGCCTATATGCAGGGTTACTTCAATTACCTCTATGACAAAACCGAGAACACAAAGTATAACTACATCACAAACGTCACATATTATTTGAGCTATCTCAAAAAGAGCGGGAAAGATATTTCGAATCTTAAAATTTTCAACAAGACTAAACCCAGCGACATAAATGCATTCGTCTATGGTCTGAATGGGAAGGACGCGAAAAAGTTAAATATGTATTATGCTTTGCTGAGTTTTTATCAGTATTTGGAAAATGATGAAATCATCACCCGGAATCCTGTTGAAAAGGCTTCTAAGCCAAGGCAGCCAGAGCAGAAAGATCCTGTTGTTCTGAGCAAAAGCGAGATAAAAAGACTTCTTTATAATATTCAGAATCCTCCCTACACAAGAAGATGTATAGATCTTGAGAATCGCAAAAAGTTCAAAAATATGAACACACTAATAACAATCCTTGCACTGGAGACAGGACTGCGTGAGGGTTCATTATGTGAAATCAATGTTGGAGATATTAACTTTGAAGACAGGTATATCACTGTTGTCCAAAAAGGAAAGACAACTCACAATGCGTATTTTGGCGAAGAGATAGTAGAGCTAATCGAAACGTGGTTGGAAGAGCGCCAGAAAATTCTGGCAGATATGGGGAAGGATACCGAGGCTCTTTTCATTACTGTAAATGGAGAGAGACTTTATCCTTTGTATTTTGACAAGATGCTGAAATGGGCCGCTGCCGGTATCGACAAACCTATTAGTCCGCATAAACTCAGAAGCACCTGTGCCACACATATCTACGATAAAACCAGTGATATTTATTTGACCGCCCAGATATTGGGTCATGCAAATATTAGGCATACAAGAAGGTACGCAAAAATGCCCGTGCAGAAAGAGAGATCTGCGTCTAACATCATGGAAGATGTAATTTTCTCACAATAATATTCAGATAGTTGCTGTTTGCTGTTGCAACCTATATAGCCAAAGCGTAAACTATTAGTATACTCATAACGGTATCCCGGACCGTTGGTTAACATCAATGTTTTTAGTTGAAGATTCCTGTAAGTAATCGTTAATTTTGGTTATTGGTTTAGGCGAGTAGTTGATATAATGATGATAGAAGGGTATCAACTACTTTGCTTAAACTATAGAGATACAGGAGGATGAACATGAAAACAAGTATGTTGAAAGCTGACACTCATGATATTTCTGCAAACGTAAAAGAAGAAATCAGAAAGGCTCTTAGAGAATCGCATATAGAAAACTTTAAGGAACTTACTGAATTCGCGCAAAAGAAAAGGAATGCTTTACTAGACGCTGTGCGAGACGAAGGCGTTTCTGACTCTGATTTACATTTGATTGAAGAATCAACAAAGATGGACAATGCGGATGTCTTTGTAGCGATGGATAACATTAAAATGTCGGATGTATATTTGAACCCAGATGAATTCATCAAAGTGATTTCGCAAGCCGAGAACCCCAGAGATTCTTTACTTCTGGCTTCCCCTTATATCGGCGCAAAATCAACCACTTGGGACAGGATCATCAAACTCAAAAAAGAAGATTGGAAAGATGGAAAGATTTTTTACGAAGACATAGACGAATGGGTGGAATCCCCATTAGACTTGTCAAAACTAATTAAAGCTTCAATTGAGGCTGACATATATTATGGAATCACCAACAAGACAAGAAGGATAAGATTGATTAGTGACGGTACAATTCTGAAGACCTTGGATGTATATAGGAAAGAAGACGGACGGACATTGACTGTGTACGGAAGCTATATCAAAGCCTCGAAGGAAGTTCATGGTGCGAAAAATTTTACTCCAATATCGATCAGGAATATGGGAATCGTGACTTATATTAATAGGTTAGCAGAAAGGGAAGGGGTGTCATGCTTTACTGTCGCTCAGACCCATGCCGAAGAAATTGGTAAGATTTTCAATGTAACGGAAAGGACTATTCGTTCTGTTTTGTTTAAACTGCACGACTATCTAGTTAAAGAATCAGGAGGTAACACATGAATCAAGAAAAAGCGCGAGCTTTTTTTACCTTAGTGACGCAATTTATGAGCAATTATGAGAGTTTTGCCATAAGAATTGACTTTAAGTGTGGAAGCTATATTGAACATTTCGTCACCGGTTTTGAACTGACTTTCTCTGATGAGCTATATCTTTATCACGATTACTTTTCTCTGTCCGTAAAGCCTGAAAGCATACTCTCTTCAACACTGGAGAACTATGGAGACTCAGAAACCCTTCAAGTAATTTGCAGAGGATTAACGTTGACAATTCGTGGAGTAGATTCTGTTGATTGTAAGGAAAAGATTTCAAGTGTAAATAACTGATTTCAATTAGAAAATATCGTTTACATTTTAACCTTACTGCGGTAATATCTCATTGTGAGCTGAGAGACATCAACGTTTCGGGAGGTAATGAAATGTAGGATAAAGACGGAATGGTTGAAGTATTCTATTTTATTGCACGCTTATCGAATTAATGGAGGTTAAATGGCAAGAACATCATTTGAAATTATTGGTAAACTCTCCCTTGGGAAAGAGACAGAGAAGTTTAAACCTTGGGAAGAAAAAACATACGATTCCGGGTGGAAACAGAGAACTCTGAAAGCCAATGCTCATGCAAATGGCAACAATATTCTGATTACACTCAGAGCCGGTATCATGGGGGATAACGGCAAGATTTACCTGTATGACACAGATAAAAAAGAAAAATTCCAGATCCCCTATAAGGACAGGACAAAAAAAGAAGTCTTTGACAGGCTCAAGGGATGGCAGTATTTCACGCTGGACTGCTATGAAGGAAATCGTTATCTGCTTGAACTGGCATATAAAAATAAGAAAGCCGGGAAGGCCTATGATAAGACGCTTGAAACACTTGGAATCAAAGAAGAAGAACTGGAAGCTGAATACGAAAAAGCTCAGAAGATGGTAAAACATTTCCTTTCCGGATATGACTTTGCTGAAGCAGTTCACAAAATTGCAACAAGCGAAAAATTCAAGAACAAGAAATGGAAGATTCGAGGGGATGTCAATTTCTCCAAGAGCAATAGCACAGATTCTGAGCGCTGGTTTGTCACTTACAGTCCGAACAAGATTTACATCGTAGCAGACGAGGAAGAAGAAAAGGCAACATCCACAGCGACATTCTTCTTTGGGAAAGATGCCGTCACTGACATGATCAAAGATAAAGGTGAGTTCATCGTTGATGGAAAAGTGTCGTATTACGATGACCAGACAAAGAGCGAGCAGTTTGCCGATTATCAGATTGTCGTGAAGAGTGACACCAGCGAGAAAGCAGAAAAAATCAACAAGATTCGAATGAAGCGATTCACTGTGAATGATGATTCAGTCAAAGAGGTGGGTGTTGTTGTTAATCTAATGCGTGGAGCTGAAACAGTTGAAATTCGAGAGGAAGACCTCAATGAAGAACAGCAGGAAGCTCTGATTTGTGGGGATATTACACTGGAAGATATTCGAAAGGAAATGGGCTATGTAAAAGGTGATTTCCGAGAGGCAAATGTGTTCTGCAAATGGGCGCAGGGTTATAGTTCTGGAGCAAAAGACACTGGATATACTCTGGATGACCTGATTTATACGTATAAAGATGAAGAGCCTGTTGCTGATACGGTTGATTACGATGAAGTAGAAGATGACGAAGACGACATCTTTGGAGATATTTAATGGCAGTAAGACCGAAGCTTAACAAAATCGTCCCCGATATTAGTAAGGCATCAATTTATGTTCGTAGTCAGCGTAAATGGGGTAAGAGTTCTCTGTTTCGAGATATGATTGTTGAAAAATACAATGACCCCGAAAAAGGACTTCTGATCTGCTGTGGTCACGAAACTGGAGCTACCATGCTGGATGACATCAACGTTGTAGAAGTGCCCAATTGGTCAGAGCTTAAAGAACTTGTTGACTGGCTGATTGAATCAAAAGGCAAAGAACATGATATTCAGATTGTGGCCTTTGATACAGCTGATGAGCTTGTCTTGATGGCGGACGATGAAACAATTCGGCTTTCTAATCGCGAGAATCCTCAGAAGAGAGTCAAGAGCATCAAAGCCGCATTCGGTGGATACACCGCTGGCGAAAAGTATTCTGCTAATTATGTTATCAAGCCGATGATTACGAGACTCAGAAAAGCTGGATTTGGAGTTTGGGCCATTGCGCACACAGCATATAAGACTGTCAAAGAAAAAGGCTCTCTTGATGAAGACGGCTATATGACACTCACATCCAATCTGGCAAAAGATTATGAATCAGCATTCGGTGATATTTTCGATATTACTGTAACCGGGATTATCGACAGGGACACTGAAACCGTTTCACGCGAAGTCAATGGCAAGACGACAAAGAAAAAATATGCAACTGCTGAAGTTCGAAAGCTCTACTTCAGGGGGACAACATCAATTGAAGCGGGAGGAAGACTTGCAGACTATTCTGGCACACCTGAATATATGGTGTTTGAACCCGGTGAGAATAACGCTAGAAAATTCATTGAAATCATCGAAAATGGTATGGAGCACTCCAAGATCAAGTACAGAGATTACGGAGCGAAATCGACTCCAAAACCTACAGTTCAGTCTGAAGTAAATGAGACTCCAAAGGTTGTTGAAGAAGTCGATGAACCAGAGGTGGATGATGGCCTGTTTGAATCTAACGAAGAAGACACGGCAGAAGAAAACAGTTATCCCGAAAATCTCCTTGAAACAACAATGGCTATGTATAAATCTGCATCGAAGGACAAAAAAAGTATCACACGCAAGATCATCAAGGAAAATGGCAATAACTTCCAAGATGTAAGCGAGGATACTCTCAGAGAAATCTACGATTTGCTGGCAGGCAATTGATTTCTTTCCTTAAATGTAATACGGATGACGCGTAAATGCAATTCGTAAAATGCCGATTTTGTCAAAAAAGATTGCCTAAAGATACCGCTGTTCTAGTCAAGAATGGGAAAGCAAATACCTATTACTGCCCAGAACATGTTGGACTTCAAACCCCAAAGCAATCTTTCACAGCGAGAGTGAAAGAAATCACGAGAGACAACATTGTTTGGAGTGTCTTTAATAAGGAAGTATCCCCATTGGTGTCTGAGCATGGTATCGACAAAATCAATAGCTATTTAGAACACAATAATCAATATCTGTCGAACAAAATGGATTCGCTAAACAGCAGTAATTTTGCTCGCACAAGATATTTCTTGGCTGTTTTGAAAAACAGTCTGCCTCAATACAAATACAAACCACCCGTTGTGGTTAATAAGGATATTGAGGATCCTGTCGAAGGAAAGGAAAGGTATAAAAAGAAAAAGCGTCCCAGTCTTAATGACCTGTTAAATCAGGATGGCTGACGAACGCTTCATTGCCGGAATCGTAAAAAAGTACCCTCCAGAAGTATTGGAAGGACGTGTTGAAGTAGAAGGCAGCGTTGTTGCCTGTCTGTGGAAAGACCCAATGCTTCTCGATGATTATAACTTTTCGAAAGAGGATTTTATTACGAAGGACGGAAAGTTTTACTTCTCTCTGGCAAAGACATTGCGTAAGAAAGGCGTAAATGTTTTTGACGAGGTTAGCATTTATGCGAACCTGAACGAGAAGATACAAGAGGAATTTGATAACAGAGGTGGGATGGAAGTTATTGAAAACATGACTTCAGTAGTACATCTCGCAAACTTTGAAGGATACAGGCAACAGCTTATCAGAGAGAATGCCTTACTGTCGTTGTGCAGATTAGGAATCAATCTGAAGCAACCCGTGAAATTCAATGGTCAGAAAGTTGTGCCAATTGAACTTTGCAAAAAATGGACGGCGGAGCAGGTCATAGAGTTCTATGATTCTCTCCTGTCTTCCATTGACATTGGACAATCCTCAAAGATCCGAGAACAGACAACCATATCTTTTAATAAGGATTGGTTAAAATCTCTCGCAGAAGGGGAACATAATGGTGTCCCTTACGGAGAAAGCTATCCCGATGTTTTCGGAGAACCAATGAAGTGTTTCCCTATTCTTAGTAGAAGAACAGCAGGACTTATGCCCGGGTATGTGCATATGGTTGGTGGGTTTTCATCCGCAGGCAAAAGTACCATGCTCATTACAATCCTTATGGCATTGCTGGCTCAGGACAAAAAGATAATCATTTTTTCTAACGAAGAAGGAGCCGACAAATATCAGCTTAAATTCTTTGTTTGGTTGCTGGAAAAGTATTGCCATGAAGGGAAAACAACCAAGAGAGGACTGACTAGCGGAGACTTTGACGAAGAGAATCCCGCACTGGATGTTGTCATGGAATGGTGGGAAGAAACCATTCAGGACAGAGTTCGCTTTATCAGGATTTCAGATGCAGACATTTCTACCGTAGTTCGGACATCCCGCAAAGCTGTCTTGGACGAAGGATTTGATGTTGTCGTATATGACACGTTCAAGATCCAAAGCTCGGACATGAGAGAAAATCGACAAGACTTGGCATTAATTAGGGACATTCGAAGACTGGATGATTTCGCGAAGAAATACGATGTGCCTGTCCTTACAACAGTTCAGCTTGCAGAAGGAATGAAGGGCAGGCTCTGGCTGGATGCCAGCTGTCTTTCCAATAGCAAACAGATAAAAGAACAGTTGGAGAATCTGTTTCTGATTCGAAACGTCTATGACGATGAACTAGACCCAAGTTCTAGACACTATATTCGCCCATATAAACGCAAGAAAGTTGATGGCGTATGGGTTGATGAAGAAGTGATCCCGGACAGGAACAAATCATGGATTGTTCTGTTTCTGGAAAAGGCAAGGTCTGGAGCAAATTCATCCAATACAAATACAGCATATCTGCTGTCATTCGATGGAGACCATTCCGTCTTTGAAGAAGTCTGTCAGTGTAGGCCAAGACACGGAACAATTTCTTAAATAATAAGTCCTGAAGGAGGGCGGATGGTTGACCAGATGCTTCTGATGCTGATGGAGAACAAGGACAAACTATTCGAACTTCTGGAAGGTTATGGTTACTGCAACATTGTAGAACACAATAAATACATTACGTTCGGACGGGATGTAGATTCATCTCCTAAAGCAATTGTTATAAGGACAGATGACAATGATGCTTGTATCGTTCACGACTATGCAAGAGACATTGTTAAAAATATCATCAACTTCATCATGACGGAACGGAATGTGCCGTTTGTTGAAGTCATTAGCCGAATTAAATCTCTGTTTTCTGGGGTTGATTTCAGATACAGAGAACGGCCGAAAACTTTCGGTGGCCTGTTCAACAAGGTCCGAAAGAATAGAAAGAAGGAAGGGCCGGAACCGATTGAAAGTTCGGTTTTGGAACAGTATGAGCCGTACGGAAATCTCCGATTTGTCAGAGACGGTATCAGTCTGAATACCCAAAGAGAATTTGGAATTGGGTATGACACCAAGAATGAGCTAATCACTATTCCTATTTATGGACAGGATGGAGAACTTATTGGTGTCAAAGGGAGACTGAACAGAGACGTTGAGGACGGGGAGTTGAAGTATTTCTATCCGTATCCATGCAAGATAAGTGAAACACTGTATGGATATTCACATAACTACAGTTATCTGGAAATGGCTGAGACAGTGTATGTTTTTGAAGCGGAAAAGTCGGTGATGCAGGCCTATGAGTTTGGAGTCCGTAACTCTGTTGCTATTGGTAGTTCATCATTGTCGAAAACACAATGCCTCATGCTTGCGGGGTTGGGTTCAAAAAAGATTGTCCTTATGTTTGATGAAGGACTGGACCGTGAAGTTATTGAAAAGAACTGTAGTTTTCTGAAGAAGTGTTCTCCCATGAAAGAGTTCTCAATCTTTTACTGGGAACCAACAGGTAATGTACCACATAAATCAAGCCCAACTGATTTGGGAGAAGACCGATTCCAAATTGCAATCAATAAGGAGTTGGTTGAGTGGAAAAACAACTGATTGTTAGGAATCATTGCAATGGCATGGATCCTGATGAAGTGATTGAAGCAATTCTAAAAACTAGAGGAGTAGGGAATATTGAAGAGTTTCTCTCTCCTCTGGATTTAGATGATGTGCTGAATAAATACCAATTGCACAATATGGAGTCTGCGACAGAGATTCTATTGGATGCGATTAAAAACAATAAAAAAATCTTTCTGAATGTTGACTCTGATACAGACGGAGTTACATCGGGAGCAATCATGTACAGGTGGTTAAAAGCCGCCTATACCGCCCCTGATTGGCATATCAGCCAAGGCAAGTCTCACGGAACATCGAAAGAACTGATTCAAAAACTGAATAAGAAACATTACGATGTTCTGATTATCGTAGACAGTCTGGATGCAGACACGGAAAAGTACAAAGTCATTAAGGACATGGGGACAGAAATTATTGTTCTGGATCACCATGACATTGACAGAACTGTTCCGTATTCCGATTGCATCACATTGGTGAGCAGTGCAGATGGTTATGAAAACCCTGAATTGGCAGGGGCTGGAGTAACATGGAAATTCTGCAATCACATGGATGAAATACTAGGAACACAGGAAGCTGGATATTTAATGGATCTGGCGGCGTGTGGCCTAGTATCGGATATGACTTCTGTATTGTCAGAAGAGAATAGAACAATCATTGATTGTGGACTGAAGTATGCAAACAATCCATGTATCAAGAAAATCGTTGGAGGCTTTGACTTTAACGCTCAGTCCTTTACATTCTCCGTAGCACCCTTGGTCAATGCAACATGCAGATACAGTCAAAACGACTTAGCTTTCAAAGCTATGATTTCAGACGACACTAAAGAGATTTCGTCTCTGGTTAAGGAGATGAAAAAACTCAAAGATAAGCAGAATGAAGAAATCGCTGATTTGATGGATGATGCCACTGAACAGGCAGGACATCAGGAAGATAAGAAAGTTCTGTTCATTGTGATTGAAACAAAAGCGGGGATTGCTGGCTTGCTTGCAAACAAGCTAACAAATACCTATCAAAAACCTGTAATCGTAGTGCAGGAGACAGATGCAGGCTATGTCGGGTCTGCTCGTGGCTATGGCGTGAAAGATTTCAAGGATCTTTGCTTGAAGACCAACCTCTGCTGGGGGCAGGGACATGGCAATGCCTTTGGAATAAAAATCAGCTATGAAGATTGTGATGCATTTCTGGATTTGCTGAATCAAGAAATGAAGGACATCACTTTCAAGACAGTAATTGAAGTCGATGCGGAAATCGACTTGAACGATATATCTGATTCTCTGATTGATGAAGTCAAGAAAATAGACAGGATTTCTGGAGAAGGATTCCCATCTCTTAAATTCTTGGTCTATTGTGATTCATTTGAAGCAGAGACTGTCACCAAAGGTAAACACCTTCGATGCAATTCATATGATGGAATGGCATTTCTGAAGTGGAATTCAGGCAATCTGATTGAAGAGTTCGATGATTACAGTGTGACTGGAGAAAGAGTTGGTTTTATTGGATCCCTAGATTCTGGGTTCTGGGGTAGAAAGTGGTTAAGAAAAATGGTGTTTGATGAATATATCGTCAACGAGGTCAATAAATAATGCCTAAATGCGGACACTGCAATTCTCCTCTGGAATTGCTGTACATCAATGACTGGGCTGATTTTGCCGAAGAAGCAGAAGGTGTCTATGTGTGTCCTTATTGTGGAAGACATTATACAGAGTCCAATGGCTCTTGGCTTTGCGAAGACGATGGAGAATACATTGAATAGAAAGTTTAAGTGCGTAGAAACTGGGAAGATTATCGGAGATATTGAAAAGCTCTGCAAGCAGACCGGTCTGGGAAAGACTACTCTTTACCGCTACATCAAGATGGGGAAATCTTGCAGAGGGAATCACTATATTGTTGTCAAGGATCCTCACCCGGGAAGGGGAATGGCGAAGCCAATTCAGTGTCAAGAAACAGAAAAAATCTATGACAGCATTGGACAGGCGGCTGTTATTGCCAAAGTTTCACCGCAGGCACTGTCTCAGTGCCTTAAAGGGAAGGCGAAAACCTGTGGTGGTTTTCACTGGTGTTATGCCTAGGGGACTGGCAACGCAAATCCGTTGCGTTGAGACAGGGAAGATATATAAGTCTCTGCACGAGGTTGCCATAGATACTTGCTATAGCGATACACGGACAAGAAATCTTATCAAGGAAGAGAAGCCTATCAATGGACTACATTTTGAAGTCATTGGGAATAAACCGTCAAGAGGTTTTACAAAGAAAGTCATGAACATCACAACGGGGAGGCTTTATGATTCTCTGACTCAGGCGGCAAAAGAAACCGGTGTTTCTATTAGTTCAATCAGTCAGTGCATCAATGGGAAGTTTGCAAGAGCTGGCGGATACGAATGGAGATTTGCGTGACTTTCACGATTCTAATGCTGATTGTTGCGCTGTCTATTGTAGCCGTTGGATTGGCCCTGACAATATATGAACTGCTCAGAGCACCACTGATTAAAAACGAAAGGAGAGGGCATGAAGAAAGTAGTACTGAAGTTTCAGGAGAAAGTTGACGCTCTCTCCTTTCATATATGAAAAAGGAGGAATTTGAATATGTATAGGAATTATTTCTCAATAAATTCAACAGTTAAAGTTGATGAAGATATTGATTTAGAAGAAGTTAGCAACGAATACAATAAATGGCTACTCGCCAACTTCAGCGGCGGAAGAAATGAAGGCTTTCTTGTAGAAGACTGGAAAGGTTATCTCCAAATCGAAGGATATGTCACAAGAACCATGCTCGAAGGTGTTGTGACTGTAGTTCAAAAATGTCTTAAACAGAAGCGAGAAAGAAAGAATTCTCCTTATATTACGTTTCGAGCTGATATAGATTCATTCGATGACCCAGTAGAGTTCCGTGTCTATTTTACAGACGAAGGTGCTTTGGTAGTTCGTGCTGATTTTGAACCTGTATATCCAGAAGATGCACATTGGTTTCCTTTCAGTAAAGACCATTTTTAGAGGAGCTGAAATGCTCCTCCTATATTAGATAGGAGTTTTAGATGGATATAACGATTGAAAAGGTCCAATCCGTAATAGATAAACTGAGGTTTTCATTCCCATATTCTGCAGAAGATTGGGCGAAGAATCTTTATATGGAGAACTATCACTGCCATAAGGATTTTACGAACCTGAATGTAATAGACTGTGCTGAAAGCATTGAGAATTATGCAGAAAGAACCAAGGAGTACGGAGCGAAGTGTTTGTTCTCCGGAGAACATGGGTCGCAAGGGAATCAGTTTCACGTTTACAAGGTTGCCGAACAGAATGGACTGAAATACAGGCACTCATGTGAAGCCTATTGGGTCCGGTCCAGACATGAAAAAGATAGAACGAACTGTCACATGATGATTGTGGCTAAGAATCCAGAGGGAAGAAAAGACCTGAACTACATTCTGTCTGTGGCGAACGAAGAGAGTTATTACTATCAGCCTCGTATTGACTTGGAGCTGTTGCTTTCAGTCAAACCAGAGAATTTCATAATTTCTTCGAGTTGTATTGCCGGTTGGAAATATGAAGATGCCGATGAGATTTGGCTTAAGATAGCTAAACACTTTGGAGACAACTTCTTTATAGAGGTTCAGAATCACAACACAGACAAACAAAAAAAGCTGAATGCTCATCTGGTTAAGTTTGCCAAAGAAAATAATCTTCAACTGATCTGCGGACTTGATTCTCACTATGTTCTTGAAGAAAACAGAGCCAAGCGGGAGTGGATCCAGAAGTATAAGAAGATTGAGTACAACTCGGACGAGGATGGCTGGTATATGGATTACCCAGACACATCCGAAGTTATTAGGAGATTTGAACAACAGGGAGTGTTGTCTGAATCTGAAATCTTAGAAGCCATTTTGAACACAAATATCTTTGTCGATGAATGTGAAGAGATTGAGTTTGATCGACATTTTAAGATACCAAATATTTATCCTGAGTTGGATTATGATGGGCGAGTTAAGAAGTTAAAACAGATTGTAACCGAAGAGTATAAAAAGGATCCTAACAAGTCCAAAGAAAAGAAAGAAGGAATCCGCTGGGAAGTAAATCAGTATGTAGAGTCTGGTACAGTTGATTACCCTCTGATGAGCAAGGCAATCGTGGATTTGGCTGTTGGTGAGTTTGGAGCGGTCATTACCCGAACGAGCCGTGGGAGTTCCGCATCTTTTTTTACAAATAAGTTAATGCATTTGACTACGGTGGACAGATTTAATGCAGAAGTACCGATTTATCCAGAGCGGTTTTTGACAAAGGAAAGAATACTATCTGGAAGTCTCCCGGATGTAGATACGAACTGCGCCCAAGCAGAACCACTGGTTTTGGCTACTCGTAAACTGCTAGGAGAATATAGTTGTTATCCAATGTTGGCTGTCAGCAAGTTGCAGGAAAAGGCGGCATGGAAACTCTACGCTGGGTCGCAAGATATTGAACCTGCTGTAGCTAATTCAGTTTCCAAGTCCATAGACCAGTACAACGATGCAGTCAAACATTCTGATGGAACCAAGGAGATCAGAATTGAAGATTACATTCCGGCTGAATACTTGGAAATCTACAAGGAAAGCCGTTCCTATCAAGGTATTGCAATTGGCGCAACACCCCACCCATGTGGGAATCTTGTTTTTGACGGAGACATTCGCAGAGAAATCGGCCTCATGTCAGTTAAGTCTGAATCCAAGAAGGAACGGACTCTCGTGGCAGCTGTAGAAGGTAAGTATCTGGACGAATTTGGGTACGTCAAAGAAGATTTCCTGATTGTTGATACCGTGGCTCTAACAGAGAAACTGTTCCAGAGCATCGGGAAGCCCACACCGTCTTTTACAGAGTTGAAAGAGATGGTTAAAGGAGATAAGGCTACTTGGGATATTTACGCAAAGGGAATCACCTGTTGTGTGAATCAGTGTGAGCAGGAAGGAACACGAAAAAAAGCAATGAAATATAAGCCTCAGACCATTGGAGAGCTTGCGGCATTCATTGCTGGTGTCAGACCCGGGTTCGCTTCACTCATTAACAATTTCCTGAACAGGAGGCCGTATACGACCGGCGAGCCGAAGATTGATAAATTGCTGGAAGATAGTTCTCATTATCTTCTCTATCAGGAATCAATCATGAAAGTTCTTGGTTTCTTGGGTTTGGAGATGGGAGAAACGTACAAAACGATTAAAGCGATTTCCAAAAAGAAACTAAAAGGCCAGATGAAAGAAGATCTGATGAAGAAGCTCAAGGAAAGTTGGATGAAAGAGTTCGGCAACTTGGACAACTTTGAGAAGGTGTGGAAGGTCATCAATGATGCGGCAGCCTATAGCTTTAATAGTTGTGTAGCAGGAGATACCAAGCTATTTACTTTCGGAAGAAACAGTAAATATCAGCCAACAGTAGAAGAGATGTATCGGATCATGAATGATTCAAGTTACGCAAAAGAAACTGGGCACCACTTATTGCATGGTAAATATCAACGCATCGGTTATCCTACAGCACATTCTCTTTCTGAAGAAGACGGCCGAATCAGAAAGAATAGCATTATTGATATTGTTCCGAAGGGCGAAAAACCGATTTATCGAGTTCAAACAGAATGTGGGGCATATGTGGATTGTACTTTGGATCATAAATTTCCAACTCCTGCAGGGGAAAAGAAACGCTTAGATGAATTGACGGTTGGAGACGAGTTGATTGTTCGGGGAGAATATCAAAACGATTACTTTGATTCTTCTCTTACTAATGGAAACTTTCGAAAAAACACTCCTAAAAAAGGAGAAATGGGGTTTAAAAAGAAACCCAATGGACAATTTGTAATGTTTAAAACAAAGCATGAAAGGATGGTTGAACAACGAGAACCATGCGAAATATGTGGCAAGGAATACGATTCAGAAAGTCGATTTGAACTACATCATAAAGACCATAATCGTAAAAATAATGCATCGGGCAATTTACAGTGGCTTTGTGTTTCATCTCATAAAAAACAGCACTACAAAAAAGGAAGGACCAAGGCTGGAGAAAAAGGGTACCCAGCAGAAACCAGCCCCATTATTTCCATTGAGTACCTTCGTGATGATATGACTTACGACATTACAATGGATGATCCTAATCATACCTTTGTAACGGAGTCTGGTTTGGTTGTGTGCAACTGCCACGCCTATTCAATGGCTGGTGATAGTCTATACAATGCTTGGTTCAAAGCTCATCACACCGCCAAGTTCTACGAAGTAGCCATTAGTCACTATCAGGAAAAGGATAAGAAAGATAAGATCGATGCTTTAATTCGAGAGGCAATGGAGTGCTATGGATTCAGCTATGGAGATTACCGGTTTGGAGTAGACAACAGAAAAGTTACTGTTGATGAAGCGAACATGATTATCAATCCAAATCTTTCGTCTATTAAAGGATTTGGGGACAAGGTTGCAGGGGAGTTGTGGGAAATTGCAAACCAGAACCCGAAGACATTTATAGATGCGGCTATACTCATTCGAGATTCTTCTATCAACAAGGCTCTTATGGAGAAGCTAATCAAGCTGAATTATTTCGAACAGTTTGGAGGAATTAAAAAACTCTTAGCTTTTGAAAAGATGTTTGACGAGTTCTATCTTAAGAAGTCAATCAAGAAGGATAAGTTGGTTGAACTCGGATATGACCCATCCTTCTTTGCTAAATATGGTAAAGAAACAGACAAGATGGTTTCTAAGTTTGATTCATCTAAGTTTCTCGGTGATTACTTTGAGCAACTCCCTGAGATCCCTTCAACGCCTTGGGACCTTATTCGTTGGGAATATGAGGTTACCGAAATAGCAAGTCATGTGGATCCTAACATTGACCCGAACACCTTCTTTGTCACAAAAGTAGAAGTAAAACCAAAAATCATCCATATCTCCTTGTATGACCCGCGCACGGGGAAAGAGATTGAAACAAAGATGTGGCGGTCGAATTATGAAAAGCTGCCATTTGATTCAAGGACGGTTCTTAAAATCCCTGAATTTAAACAGACTATAAAGCGCGAACCAACAGGGGATGTAAACAAGGAAACCGGAAAGAGAATATACGCTCCTGTCCCCGGCAAATATGAGATATGGATAGAACAATACAGAGTTATTGAATAGGAGAAATTATGCTGAGTAAAAATGGATTTTCAAAATACAACAGAGACAATCGGTATCTGGGAGTGGGAGACGAAGTGTTTTGTACCCCTTATTGTGATGACGAAGAAAGAAAGCTCGTGATCAAAGAGAAACTTCCAGATGGGCGATATATGGCCTACGACAACTATTATGACATTGATGTCATGCTGGATAGCAGCATTATCACTGCTTATAAGTGGGCTGGAGCTAGAGCATGAGTTGCATCAATCTAGGATACTACCAGTCGCAGTCCGACAGTATACCTAAGCTAGAAGTGTATCTGACAACATTTTTGCCAAGGAATAAAAGTTGGACAGTAGAAGAGTTTCTGGAGTCTCATAAATGGGTTTTGACGCTAAGTAAGATGATTCATTCTGGAATCACATCCTTGGAAGAACACTGTTATCAATTGGCCGGGAAAAATGATTCTTTTCTGGCCTACCAAGAATGCCAAAGGCTGCATGATTTGATGCGCTTATATCAGTTCGTAGACGAACTCATGGGTGAAGATATAACAGATGGTGCTGTAATTTCGACAACTACTACAGCCGCGCCAATCATTTAATATATTTTAATAGCACTTATCTATTGCAACTAAGAAAGAAGTTCAAGAAAATTAGAAAACTGTAAATAGTGATTACGTTTTCAGTTGTAAGAATGAGTTCATAGTTGTAATATTGAGTGTGGAAAGGGAAGTTATAAAGGGTTATGGAGAGATATGATGAAAATGTTGTTGAATATGTAACAGGCTCTAAAACTGCTACGTTCACATTTTCTCAGAAGAAATGGATTAATAAAATGACCAAGTATAGTGAGTCTCATCCAGATGAAGTTGATATTGTTATTAATCCAGATGGATCTGCATTTGGTCATGTACCCGTTGATTGGATAAAAATCAGCCCTAAGCGGACAAGGACTATGACGGAAGAAGAAAAGGCTGTTGCGAGAGAAAGATTGCAGAAAGCGAGGCAAAAAAGTGAAGAAGAAATTTGAAGATCTAATCAAGACAGCGGTGCTGGAGGACTATCCGGTCAGCGAAGACCAGATCGAAATACACTCATTTGGCGGCTATGCCTATCAGGACAAGGATGGTGCCGGAATAGAAGAGTCTTTGGCTATTGTAAAAATCGGCAGCAAAAGAGAAGTGTTCACCCGAGTGATTAGAACACACCACAGACAAATCCTGTCTGATGTGGTCTATCGGTCTACGCTTGGAAAAGAAAACAGTATCTATCAGGCAGGGCTATTCATTGCTGCTCCTAAGTCAAAAAATATATAAACATTGTTCAAGATATTCGTTTGTCATATAGATGGAGGTTTCGCAAGTTAGTAACCCACGACTAAAGTCGAGGGCATGAAGCTCTATACTGACTAGTCTAAGCCTTAACCGGCTACGTTATTATCGTTATCTTACCTACAAGCGTTCCTCTAACTTGTAGCTCTAAGCAGGCTCTGTAAACAGTTCTGTTGGGAAGGAACAGTCAACCTGATGTGGTCGATTACGACAAGCGATTTTAACATTGACGAAGGGGAATAACTCTGAAAGGAGATTTACTTATGGTATATGTTTTAGATATAACTGGTAGTCCACTTATGCCAACAGAAAGGCATGGCAAGGTAAGAAGAATGCTTAGAGATGGGAAAGCAAAAGTAGTTAAAAAGAATCCGTTCACGATTCAGCTTAAATACGAAACTACAAATTACACTCAGCCCATCACGCTTGGAGTTGACTCCGGGTCAAAGCACATTGGATTGTCTGCTTCAACAAAAAAGAAAGAACTTTATGTGGCAGACGTTCAATTAAGAACAGATATTGTAGACAAGATATCTTCACGCAGAGAAGCAAGAAAAACTCGAAGGAACAGAAAAACTAGATATCGAAAAGTCCGATTTCAAAATCGGATTAAAAGCAAACACAAAGGATGGCTTGCACCATCTGTTGGGCAAAAAATTCAATGCCATTTGAAGCAGGTTGAAGATGTGCATAAGATTCTTCCTGTTCGAAAAATAGTCATCGAAACAGCATCCTTTGATTTACAGAAAATTCAAAACCCTGATATTCATGGTGTTGAGTATCAACATGGTCCTCAATTTGGATTTTGGAACGTTCGTGAATATATTTTGTTCCGAGATAATCACACTTGCCAGCACTGCCATGGTAAGAAGAAAGACCCGATTCTCAATGTCCATCATATTGAAAGCCGGAAGACGGGAGGTGACTCGCCAAATAACCTCATAACACTATGTGAAACATGTCATAAGAAATACCACAGTTTATCTTCCGAAAAACAGAAAATGTGGAAATTGAAACGTGGCAGGTCTTTAAAAGATGCATCGTTTATGGGGGTCATGAGACGGACTTTTTATGAGAGGCTAAAAGAAATGTATCCGAAAATTGAGGTTCAGCAAACGTTTGGCTACATTACAAAAAACAACCGCATTCGTCTTGGACTGAAGAAAGAACACTACAACGATGCCTATTGCATTGCTGGAAATTTTGATGCAAGACCACTGACATCTGTTCTTTTTAAAAAGAAAGTTCGAAGACACAATCGTCAAATCCATAAATTCAATACGGTCAAAGGAGGGAAAAGAAAATTAAACCAGACTCCATATTTGGTCAAAGGATTCAGACTATTCGACAAGGTCGAATATCAAGGACAGGAATGCTTTATTTCAGGAAGAAGGGCAAGCGGGTCCTTTGCTTTGAAAACGTTCGACTGGGAAAAAGTCAGTGACGGCGTAACCTTCAAAAAACTGAAACTGTTAGAAAAACGCAGTGGATATATTACGGCACGAAAGGAGCGGGCTTTTCTCCAACGGTTAAAACCGTTGGTATCCAGCCCAGAGAAGTGATGGCAACAAAATCAACAGGAAAACCAAAACCGAAAGTCAAGGAGCTAGATGTAGCTCAGTTCCACCCAAAGCCAGTGACTGTGCAGGAATATCATGAAGCAACAAAAGAGAGTGATTCGTTTGCGAGGGCGATTTGGTGGATCACTTTTATTGGAATGCTGGTTGTTTGCATCTCATCTGTATATGCAAACGTTCAAATCAGCAAGGCATTCTTTGGTATGTGAAGAGGAGATAAGATGAAAAGAACAATTAGATACGGAACATTCGAAACTAACAGCAGCTCAATGCATTCGCTAGTTTACAGCAATATCAAAATGGATAAATCAGACCTGCCTGTAACAAGCGATGGAGTCGTTTATGTGTGGCTTGAACAAGAATACTACTGCCATGGAACGCTCACTACTCAGCTTGAAAAGCTGGAGTACCTGCTTAGTTATTTGTTCGTAAAAGATGACTGGGGTCATAGCAGTGATTTCTATCGAACCTCAGACAATTGGTATAACTTTGACATCACAAATAGTTATATGGGAAGAGAACTTCTGGAGCTGCTTCAGCTTCATGATTCTCGAATCAAGAAAGTAATTGTTCGCTGGTGCTGTGACGGTCCGGAGTTCGACCATCAGTCGCATCCAGTCTATGACGACAATCCAATGGATGAGATTGTCTATGACAAAGACCGGACTCTAGAATATCTCTTCTCCCCTAATGTATCTTTGGAAATGAGCAGGGATTGATGTTTGTAAAATACAAAAACGGAAATACAACCGTAAGGATTGATCTTGAGAATGGAACAAAAATCAGAGAAACAGAAGACGATGAGTTCCGCTCTGACTTTGCGGAAAATATAGATGTCAAGATTACGGATAAATGCGTGGGTACCAATTGCAAGATGTGTTTTGAGGGAAGTGGACCGAATGGGAAACATGGAGATATTCTTAATGCCAAATGGGTTGATACACTTCATCGACATCAGGAAATTTCTATTGGAGGGGGGAATCCCCTTGAGCATCCCGATCTCGTTTATTTCCTCTTGAAACTGGCCGATATTGGAGTGATAGCCAATATCACTGTTCATCAGAAACACTTTCTGGAATACTACAAGATCATCAAACATCTTTATGACAGGAGACTGATTTACGGCATTGGAGTTTCTGTTCATGCTCCTACCGACGAACTCTTAGAGAAGATGAAATCTATTCCCTCAACTGTAGCGCATACGATTGTAGGTGTCACAGCCCCGGAAACATATGAGCGTCTAAAAGGCAAAGGCATCAAGGTCCTTATGCTTGGATACAAGGTGCTTGGAAGAGGCAAGACATACTCAGAAGATGACACACATAAAATGTTTATCCAATATAAGACCAAATGGCTCAGGAGTCATCTTCCAGAATTAATGAAGTCATATGCTCTGTGCTGTTTTGATAACCTTGCATTGGAACAGCTAAACGTAAAAGAACTCCTGTCTGAAAAGGAGTGGAACAGGTTCTACATGGGAGACGAAGGGAGTCACACATTCTACATCAATGCAGTGACTGGGACTTTCGCTGAAAGTTCTACCGCTCCACTGGATAAGAGATACCCTGTTTTAAACTCTGTTGACGCAATGTTTGCGAAAGTAAAGGAGAACCATGAATCTTATTGAGAAAATCTTGTATGGTATTGAAAATGTTTTAGATAACGAAGATATGACTCCAATTGCCCGAGAAGACCTGAACGCAATCGTGAAGATGATTAAAGAGTCCAATGGAGTATGGATCAATGGTCAGGTTGATTATTAACGGAATGCCGTATGAGGTGGAGGAGAAATACCTCCGCCCCGTACGGCCCGTTGAAGTATTGGATGTTGAATATACGGAGTATCGAGAAGAAGTTGAAGAGGATGGAGAATGAAAGAAGTTTATTTCAGAGAGGGTGAATTTTACCTTCATATCGTGGGATTGAATGCAAATAAAACAAAGTGGAATCACTATGCGGTGAATAAGTTTAGCGAAATCCTGTTTTATGAAGGTAATTGGGGGATTGATGAAGACGCTCCAGAGCAAGTAGTGAATGCAAGCCCTTGTGACTATGAAGAGTTCGACATTAAGTGGCACACAGACAATAAGAAAACTGTGATTGGAGAAGTAGTTGGATGGAAAGACATTGAATTTGAGCGCCGCCTTAGACACAAACTTCGCATTAAAGCAAAATGCCACCCAGAAGATACGTTTGATTTCAATGTCGGTCGAAAAATCGTCAAAGAAAGAATGGGGTTTGATCCAGATGCAGGAGATGAAGTTGATTTCAACCCGGATGTCCCTGACAAAGAAACAACCATGCTGCTACTGAAACACTTCTTTCTGGCTAATGAACTCCATAGTACATGGAAACAGAAGAATAAGGCCTACGGAGATAGTTTCAGTAAATCTGTTGAAAAGTATGGTCTGACTTCTGCTCTTACTAGAATGTCTGATAAATGGAACAGGATAGAGAATTTGATTATGAAGTCCGACACCAATGTCGGAGATGAACCACTTAGAGATAGCCTGATGGATCTGGCCAATTACTGTCTAATGACAGTGATGTGTATTGAGAAAGACAAAGAGTCTGCCTCCTAGGATAGACAATAAATGGCAAACAGATTAACCAAGAAACAGAGAATGGGAAAAAGGATGAAAGATGTTGAAAAGACGGCAGATGTCGAAGTAGACATGGGCATCACAGGAGAGGCCATTGTGATGATGGATCCTGATAAATCTGCCCCGAAACCACTTTCTCAGGTCATGCAACATGATTGGGTCATAGATAAGAATGACCGAATCAAAGAAGTTTGCAGTCGGAAGTTTATGGGAATCAAGCCTGTGTGGTGTGTAACAACAGCATTGGGTATGAATCTTCGTTGTGCGTCAGACCAAAAGTTCTGGTGTAGACGGAAGAATGTAGATTGGATTCCGTCCAATAAGCCATTCTACGCATCCGTCAATGACATAGCGCAGAGAAGATGTGTCGTGTTTGTAAAAACGAACTTAGACCCTGAAATGTTCAAAGATGGAACATATGGAGACAAAGTTCGCATATACAGGAAGGAAGTCTGGGTTCGAGTCACAGGAGCATTTCAAACGGATGATTATTGCCCGATGTATGGAATCGGAGTTGAGGATAGTCATTCGTTTTATGCAAATGGACTAGCGGTTCACAACTGTGATGAGAGCGAAGTTCAGGTAGAAGAAGGGAAGTATGGATACGTCCTGAAAGCTAGGGGACTAGAGATTATCTGTGAATCCTTGGAAGCCGCATACGCCACATACAATAGATTGAAAAGTTACGATGATGGGAATTTATGAGAGAGATTTGAATGGATGTTTTTAAACCGAAAATCAGACTAAGATTTGTATGGGACACAGATAACGGAAGAATGATGATTTGCAAATATTATTGCCGTTTCTGTGGATCTGAATTGAAGCTCGGACAGAGCCTATGTTCTTGCGGAGTTCCGGTAGTGTGGGACGGAATCAAAGAGTGGGACGATTCGCAGTTCGCAAGAAAAAAGTTAAGTAATTAAAGGAGACAAAATGATCAAATACATCTACGAAAATCATGTATCTGGGAATTATTACTGCAGCGATAAAGAACTCGATTACGATGAACTGTATTGCGAAAAATGCGGAGATAGTGATGGATATGTTGGATCAATTGACACAGAACATGTATCTGTAAATGATTTTTTTGGAGCCATTAATCATTCTTACGTTAATTATGAATCCTGCTTGGACATTTTGGATCTGTATATCGAGCTGGGTGTTGATGCCAAACTCGTAAAAGCATTTCGTGATTTGGTTGATGATCGCAGGAAAGCGCATTTTCATAAGCCGGAGTTACTGGATAAAACAGACCCGGGAGATTATTACTACCGCTGTATCCAGAAGCAGAGAGCGAAAGATGTCACAGCCAACGGAAATAAAGCGACCTGTCCTAGTTGTAAGCATTGGCTTGCAACTATCTCGGATGTAGATGATTGGGGAATCCTCTGTGCAGACGGAGGAGTATATGACTACTGTCCTTATTGTGGACAGAAGCTTGATTGGGATGGGGAAAAGATTGGTGAAGAGGTGGATAGATATGCCAAAACTAAACGAACAGAAGTTGATTGAGTTCGCTAAGAAACTGGAAGAACTGGGCATCGATCCTGTCCTCATGATGGAAAATGCCTACGAAGACGAAACGTCTAAAGCATTCCCCTATCCCGGTTGTCCTTATTTTGAGGTTACTCAGTATGGGAATGTAGTTCCTAAGAAACATTGGGGAGAAGGAACAGAAGAAGAAAAGATGTATATGGAGAGGATGGCCGAATTGTGCAATTGCTGGAGGACGCAAAAAGAAGCCGAACTTGAAGTTGAACGGCGTGAGATTCGGCAGATCCTCATAAACTACGGCGGCTCTCCGGTTTTTGACAAGGACAACGAAAACTGGGTGATTGTTCTGAGCCATTCTGGTGAATATGTATATTCCTTACGAGAAATGAATCCTAAGTTTGGGTCTATCTACTTCAGGTCAGAAGAAGATGTTGATGAAGTGCTTGGTGGGTTTGGAGAAAGATTAGCAAGGTTTATGCGAGATGAACAAGGACTGTCTAAATATTAAGTTGGTCCTAGACAACGACTATTGGACGGAAAAGAAATCAGGAGACAGTTACCGTATTTGTGATGTCCAACCCATAGAGTATCCAATGGTGATTGCATTTGAGCTTGTGACCGTTCCAGATCCATCTAACCACGTAAGTAAGTTGAACATTGAAGAATTCTTGAAACGGTTCGAGCCTAGCGCGTAGAAAGAGAATTTGATTATGGAAAAAGAAGAATTCATGAGCGTGTGGAGACATATGCTCAATCTTCAAATGAATTTAGATAGACGGATCGTGATGGGCAACAGTCTGACGTACAAGAATCTGCTGGACAATGGGTGGTTTGAACAAGCTCTTCTGGACGAACTGGGAGAGCTTAACCACGAACTCAAGAAGAACTGGTGTTGGTGGAAGAAGTCGCAAGCACCGGTGGACAGAGAAAAGGTATTGGAAGAGTTTGCTGATTGTCTACATTTCATTCTTTCGTGGCAACTTGCCTCTGCGATTATGACTAGAGACAGGTATCAGTCTTCGGAAGTCGCTTGGAAAGCGTATGAGAGCCACTGTTCTTGTTCACCGGTAGACGTAGCCGTTCACATTAAAGGAGAGCAGTTCATGAAAGAGGAATATAGAATTCCTCCTGTAGCCGAACTCATAGGCCTAATGAACCATTTGAATTTCACGATAGATGAAGTCTATCGAGCATATATCCAAAAGAATAAGAGGAATCATGAAAGGCAGGATGAAGGGTATTGAATGCTACATATCATCGTAGAATGAAGTGCATTGAAAGATTCTTGAAAACATTCGAGCCAGACATAAGAAAGGGAATTTAATGATACTGGATAAAGAAGAGTTCACATCAAAATGGAGCCACATGTTGGACGTTCAGGAGAATTTGGACAAGCAAATTCGTCAGGAATATGGGATCACGTATACAGATATGTATAACAGAAACTACTATTCCTACGCTCTGATGTATTTGCTGGGAGAGCTGAGTCATGAACTTAAAGCTTATTGGCCTTGGCATGAGAAGACGGTTGAACCAGTGGACATGATGAAAGTGAAAGACAAATTCATAGACTGTTTACAGATCATACTCAGCTGGCAAAACGCAACTTGGGAGAGGGTTGTAGAGACTAATTATGGTCTTTATCAGCCAGTTATCAAGGCGTGGAATGCATATAGAAGGGACGAATCAACCACAGTGCCAATGGCAGCTAGATATGTTAATGGAATTCCTAAATGGTGTGGATTTAGCTACGTTGAACCTCCAGTCGGAGCCATCATCCGCCTCATGAATGGTCTGGGACTGAGGTTTGAAACTGTGTATGAAGCGTATATGGAGAAGAATCAGACGACTGCCGCAAATGCCTGAAGAGAAAGATAGGAGCAATCATGAGCGGAGACCAGATTGTAGAAAGCATAACAGCAATTATGGGGTTTTTATTCCTGATTTCGGTCGTAATAGCAAGCAGGAATAAATAGTCGTTGGTAGCGACAATCGCCGAAATTGACCAAAAAAATAACTGTATTAGTGGAGAAATTGAAATGAATGAATGGGTTTGCAACGCTCTTGATGTTGGTATGTCTGTGCTTTGTTTAGTGATAATTATTATGCTCATCTTCATGCTCGGGTATATGTGCAAGACAGCTATTGAAGACTGCATTAACAACCGTAATAGGAAGATCAGCAAAACCAATCAAGAGTATAAAAAAGCTTTTATCCTTCTTAGACAAAAGATTTATGAGGGTTGGTACGAGAACCCGGAACAGTCTGTGACTTTTGAGGACATGAAGAAAGTAGTGGATTTCATTGAGACCACAGTGGTTAAAGGAAGAAAATATGAATCTTAAAGATATCCCTCTTAAACCGAAAATTGAACATATCGTGATGTGTCCTAAATGCGGTGTGCAGCTCATTACAAACGATGGAAAGTGCATAGAATGTGGACAGGAGATAGATAGGATTTTCCTTAAGCCTTTAGATGGGATTGACTGGGAAAAGAAGTTTGAGGATCTGAGGTGTGAGTTCTCCGATTTGATAAACAAGCTGGATGAACTAGACCCCGACTGTGTGGGTGGACCGATGGACTTCATAGATGATTCGCAGACATACACCGAAGGATTTGAAAGAGGATATTCCTATGCCCTAGGTGAGGCAGAAGAGATGATTCAGGAAGTGATTAATAGGAGCTATAAATGGAAGAAGTAAAATTTGAAAGACAGATAGAAGAAACACAGTCTGATTGCGAATGGGCTATTGGATTAGCTGAAAGTTTTTTGGAAGACTACAAAGAATACGGCGAAGAAGAATTTGAAAATTTTCGCTTTGACTTGTGGCCTGTGCTTGATAAATGTCATAAAAGCCTTGAGGAGTTGGCGCACCAAGCAGATGTTCTGTATTACAGCTACAACAAAGAAGAATATAATGACTAACTCGGAACTGCTGAAAAAGCTCGACAAGGATATTCAAGAGCTGGGAGAAATTGATATTTGTGATGAATATGCCGATGGTTATTGCGCTGCAATTAATCATGCTCGGGATATAGTGGATGACTATATTTGCATGATCAAAGAATCAAAAAAGAAAGGTTTTGAGAAATTGCTTCCTAAAGAGGTTGGTGAAGAATACGAATTTAAATCAGATGGTGCTGAACTGCACATTTGGAGAGTTGGATAATGACAGACAGTGAAGTGCTGAAAATGCTTTGTCGAACTCTTGATAAAGAAATCGAAGAGACTTGGAAAGATCGCCAAGCTCTACAAGATGACTATACAAAACGGGCTTCATACCGCTGGAACGATGGAAAATTTTACGCCTTGAGTTGGGTGAGAGGACAGATTGTGAAACTAACAGGAAGGAGCGAATGGGAATGACACTTAACGAATTCTTTGAACAGAACGGCAACAAAACCATAGAAATCCAGGACGACGGCACGATCAAAGTCCTTAAAGAGAAAGGGCCGTGGAAGCCGGAGTATGGAGAGGAATACTATCGTATAACAGGTGACGGTGTAGTGTTTGACAGCACGTGGGGTAATTTGTGCGGAAACCACTTGGATTGGTGTGTTGGCAACGTATTCCGTACCAGAGAAGAAGCCGAACGCACGGTCCACCGTCTTCAAGCCCGGAAGAAATTTCTGAATGCTGGGGGACATGCGGGTGTTCCGGATTTCAACCCAAACATGGTGCACCCGCTTTGGATTGTGTCTCCAACAGAATTGAATGCATTGACTTGGGAAGCTGTTGTCGTGGTTCCAGCCTTTGAAATCTGGTTTAAATGTCCAGAAGACTGCCGAAAAGCCATCGACAGCCTGACGGAAGATGAAGTCAAGGCGCTGTGCCGGACGGGAGATGAACAATGACCAAAGAAGAACGAATCGAGCGGCTCGAAAAAGAGCTGGCAGAACTGAAAGAAGAGATTGCGGCGGAGAAGACGGGAAAAGGGCCGTGGAAACCGGAATGTGGCTCACTCTTTTACAGAGCGACTGACACCGGCTCAGTTGGAATAAAGCGGTGGGAAGACACAACTTGTGGTGATGAATGGCGCTGGCAAATCGGTAATGTCTTCCAGACGGAAGAAGAGGCCAAACGCATGGTTTGTCGTCTGAAAGCCAGAAAGAAATTTCTGGATACCGGCGGACATGAAGGAGTTGAAAGGTATTTCGATTTACAGCCCCCAACCAAACCGGTTTGGCATATATATCCAACTGGTTGTGGATGCCTTAGGACCGAGAAAAAATCAGGTGTCACGGCATTTGACATCTGGTTCGAATCCGAAGACGATGTGCAGAAAGCAATCGACAGCCTGACTGATGATGAAAAAGCAGCACTGTGCTGGATAGGGAAAGAACGATGAAGTTGAAGGTTACGATTCTGTTCGAGAACGAAAACGAACCAAGAGAGTTCTATTGTACTAGCGTTAGAAACAGCAAAGGACTTCTGTCATTAAAAAAGGTAACAACTTGGGATTGCTATTCGATGAGAGGGATAAAAAATTTCTTCGTAGATTTGGAGGAAAAGGAATGACAAAAGAAGAAGCACTGAAAGCACTTGATGAACTGTATAAATACGCAGAAGAAGCGCCGAATAGGCATTACAAAGATATTGATGAAGCATATTCTCTTTTCAGCAGATATATCCCAGTAGAACCTTATGAGGAAAATGGTATTTATCGCTGTCCTCAATGTGATTCAACAGTAAGAAAAGGTGCGTATTGTCAGAATTGCAATCAGAGGATCGACTGGAGCGAATGACGGATATTCAAACACCAAAGACGTTTAACAATATTATTGACTTATCCAAATGCATTGGATTGGCACGAGATACTCTACAGAAAGAAAAACCAAGTCTGTTTGAAGCTGATGCTTTTCTCGACAGGGCTGATAAGATACTTGAAGAACTGGCTATTCAAGTCACGGTATCAAGCGATTACAAATATATTGCAGAAAAGCTGATTAGTCTTGGTGGACAGATTGGAAGTCGCAAGGGTTATATAAGATGCCATCATCAAAAGAACGCAAGATTTCCCGTCTGGTATATCCAGTCAGACGATGAAGGGAATCTGTATAGGGATTGGACTTACACGCCGGGAGTTTTTGAGATCTGGTTTAGAACAAAGGAAGATTGCCAGCGAACTTTGGACAGTCTGACAGATCAAGATAAAGAAATCATCAGAAATTTAGAGGTTTAGGAAATTGGAAAATAACATAACTATCAGTGAAGCATCTCTTGTTAAACTCATAAACTTGGCTTATGGAATTGGCCATGCCAGCGGTCAAATGGAACTGAACGACCTAGATTCTACTGTGGTGAATGACGCATTTGAATCTTTCATAGATTCAATTAAGAAGGGATAGTATGGAAAACAAGAACATGGACCATTTTCACAATGCAGAAGCAATTATTGAGAACTATTGCCATTGTACAGCTGATAAGTTCTTAGTATGGTCTTGTAAAATACTCGGGAACTGGAAGGCAATTTATGCCGTACCAGACGATGGGATGTTTTATGAGGTAACTTTTGATGGAGACAAACAGAAGTATTACTTTGATGCTTACAAGAAAGTTTTCAACACGGCAGTTAGGCTGGACGACATAAAAGGGATGACTTGGCAGAGAAAGATTTCAACGGATATTCCAGATTGTGTGAAGGATTTCCAGAGACGTTGTTTATGGTACGAAGAAGACGAACGGGATTTCTGGGCGTTCCTGTTGGAACTGATGAACCTGCTTCCTTTTGATAGATATATTTATCATCATGAAACAACGTTAGACGAACTCGACCAAAGATCTGATAATCTTTTATATTCTATAAAGCAAATCAGAGACGAATTGAAGAAAGTTTTTGCTGAAAGAGAAAAGGAGACACACAATGCCTGAAGAAGTTTGTAGGTATAGAAAAGCAATCGCAATCGATGATTACGATGTAATTGATGCGGATATGGTGGTTGGAGTCCACCTAGAAGAAAACGGCGCTCTAGTCATTCGTCTTAGTGACGGCTCTACGCCAATCGTAGACCTTTCAGATAGATCCAAAGAAGTTCAGCACATGCTATTTTGTGAATTCATCGACTTCCTTTACCCTGAACCGTTCTCAGATTATACCCCAGAGTATTTCTTCAGCTTCCCTGTGAAACTGGATGAGGAATAAATGAGGACACTGGTTCTATTTAGAGGCGCACCCGGTTGTGGGAAAACAACGTTCATAAAAGAACACTTCCCGGTTGGCTACACTCTATCTCCTGACGAAATGAGACTGATGTATTCGTCTCCTCAAAGAGACATTGATGGTCATATCTATGTTTCTCAAGCTCACAATAAGAAGGTTTGGAAAACGATTCGAGAAATCGCTGAGGAACGTTTCAAGCGAGGCGAATTTACAATCATTGACGCAACTAACAGTCATACCCATGAGATGTCTACTTGGAAGAGTCTGGCCGGGAAGTATAACTATAAAGTCTATCTGATCGATATGACATACGTCCCTATCGAAAAATGCAAGCTAAGAAATGCATTGCGGCCATCTCTTGAAGTTGTGCCAGAAGAAGTCATTGACAGGATGTACATGCGTTTCCAGACTCAGCCAGTCCCCAGAGGTATCACAGTTCTTGACCCAATCGAAATCAATGAGGTTTATTGTCATTTACATTATGCGGATAAATATGATGCTGTGAATGTCATTGGAGATGTCCATGGTTGTTATACAGCCCTCATGAAGCTGATTGATCATGTCAAAAAGAGTGACAATGAGCTGTTCGTCTTTGTCGGAGATCTGTGCGACAGAGGGGTTGAAAACGCAGATGTAGTTAAGTTCTTCATTGAAACAGCAGGATTAGATAACTTCTTATATTTGGAAGGTAACCATGAAGCACACCTGCGGAAATGGTCAAAGGGAGAAAAGGTTATTTCAAAAGAATTCAATCTGTTCACAGCTCCTCAGCTCACAAAAGCAAGAATCAAAAAGAAAGAGCTGCGCAATGCTCTAGATAAGCTTGGTCAATGTTATTGGTTTGAATTCGATGAAAAGAGGTATTTTGTAAGCCACGGTGGAATCTCTCGTTGTCCTGATATGGAGAATCCTGTTTACATTTCCGCAGAAGAACTGATTAAAGGAACCGGGAATTACGAAGATGTCTATGTGGTTGAAAATGCCTATCAGAGAAATTCTGTTTTTACATCATTTCAGATTCATGGGCACAGAAACCCAGAGAACAGACCTGTTTATTCGGAACACAATTCTTTCAACCTAGAAGGGAAGGTTGAACTTGGCGGTGAGCTGAGAGCCGTAAGACTTGAGAAAGGAAAGGCTGTGCGCTGTGTATCTATAAAGAATGATGTTGTTAGGCGTACAGAAGAGAATGTTTGAAGTAAAGGAGAGATTTGAGCATGGAGAAAATTAAAATCAAGTACCACGTAGATGGACTGGAAAAGATTGAAAAGATTCAGGTCGGAGATTGGATCGATCTGAGAGCAGCAGAAAAGGTTGTGCTGCTCAAAGGCCAGTTCGAACTGATTAGCTTGGGGGTTTCTATGAAACTTCCTGAAGGATATGAAGCTCATGTCGTCCCTAGAAGCAGCACATTCGAGAAGTGGGGGATTATTCAGACAAACTCGTTTGGCGTGATCGACAACTCATATTGTTCGGATGATGATGTATGGATGTTCCCGGCTCTTGCAACTAGGACAACCATCGTTAAAAAGAACGACCGGATCTGCCAGTTCCGTATCGTGAAGAATCAGCCTGAGATTGAGTTTGAAGAAGTTGACCATCTGGAAGGCAAGAGCCGTGGCGGATTCGGCTCTACAGGGAGGAACTGAGCATGAAGATTGAACTAATTGATGTAGCAGGATTCTGGCCAGCAATCTGGGGGATGAGAAATCCTCTGAATTCTCATCACCTGAGGGACAGTGAACCGCCGGAAGAAGCAGAATATACGATGTATGAAGACAACGAAGGATTCACCTATGGCGAATGGGAACCACCAAGGTCATTCCGTTTTGGATCTGATGACCATACCCTTGCCATGAAGCTGGCAAACGCCGGTACAGACCATGGTAAATTCCTGAGACAAATCGTTGTCTGGGTGGACATCACTGCAACACAGGTCTGGTGGAGTGAAGCAGATACCTATAGGATGGGCGTTGAAAAGAACTCGACCAGCAAGATGCACACGCTAATGAAAAATAAAATCACTCTAGATATGTTTGATATGTCTGCTTGGGAAGGAGAATCTTCTTGGCAATATGAAGATATCTTCGACCAGTGTGAAGAACTCAGACAGGCAGGAGAGTTCGACAAACTCCTTTCTATCCTTCCTATGAGCTTCCTACAGACTAGGACATGTATGATATCTTATGCGGCTCTTAGAAATATTTATCACGCTCGAAGGAATCACAAGCTCAAAGAGTGGCATACGTTCTGCGACTGGATTGAAACACTACCTTATTCAGAGCTGATTACGGGAGAAGAAACGATGGCATTTGATTTTTATGAACTTTACGATGTAGCTAAAGAATTAGAAGAATTCAGTAGCAATCCAATGGCGATTCTTTCAGAAGCCCTCAAGAAAGAACGTGAAAAAGCCGCCAGAGTTGATCCTGTGGCTGGTGAGGACTATTGGTATTTAAATTCAATGGGATATGTTATTGGTCCTGTTGAATTTGGAGACGAGGAAACTATTGGTGCTGGCACCCACCGGGTAGAGGTTGGTAATACATTTAAAAACGCAGAATCCGCTGTTAGAGCAAGAAAAATGCTTCTGCTCAGACATCTGTTGCTGAGATACGGAGGAAGAGACGCATTCGATCCAAATAAAGACAACTATGAAATTGTTTTGAGAAGGATTTATCCCAATGAATTAATGGTTGCTCGTAGTGCAGCTCCTTCTCTGTTTGCTATCTATTTTGATACTTACGAGAAAGCCAAAGCGGCAGTCAAATCATTAAAAGAAAAAACAGATTTTGATTTTGAAAATATGTTTATCGTGAGCCGAGAAGACGAAGAAACAGAGGTTGCTATTGAATAATAAGGAATACAATGATATCCCAATCAAAGATAAGTTTCTGTTGACTCTTGCGGAAGCGTCCAAATACTTTGGGATAGGACAGAACAAAATCAGAGAACTCATAAAAGAGCCGGAGTGTAATTACGTCCTATACAATGGGAATAAAACATTGATCAAAAGACAGGCAATGGAATCATACTTGTCTCGGGAGTTTTCGATTTAGAAACAAGCAAAAGAGTCTAGTGTATACTATACATAGGCTCTTTTCTTTAATAGAAAGGAGATATTAATGGCAGGTGGTAAAAGAAAAGACAATAAAGGACGCATACTTCAGTCCGGTGAATATCAACGAAAAAACGGCACCTATGAGTGGAGATACAAAGACGTAGACCATAAGCAGAAAGCGGTATATGCTGAAACGCTCAAAGAACTCAGAGAAAAGAAAAAAGGGATTCTCCGAGATTTAATGGACGGAATCAGAACCGCAGAAGCAGGTCAGACACTATCGGAATTGGTTAAGAAAAACAACAAACTGCAAAATTACCAGAATGAATCAACAATTGACCACTATGCAAAGCTGGAGAAATACTTTGATAGATTTCCTTTGCATAAGCGTTCAATCTCCAATATCAAAGAGAGCGATTGTCGAGAGTTCATTATCCAAATGAATGAAGTCTTTTCAAACAGCACGACTAAGCATATTGCAGACATGTGTAGCCGAGCGATGAAAGCCGCTGTCAATGATGATCTAATCAGGAAGAATCCTTTTGATTTTAATTGGCACGGTCTGTTGAAGTATGAGCCAAAGAAGAAAAAGTTCCTCACAGATGATGAATTTCACAACCTCCTTGACTTCTTAGCGAGCAGCAATGTTTATCGTTATTATGTTCCACACATTACGTTTCTCAGGGAAACCGGACTGAGGATCAGTGAGTTTGCGGCATTGAGGTTGAGTGATATTGATTTTGATAATCGAACAGTCGATGTCAATTACCAGCTTTATCTTAACCCTAACACTAGGGTGATGAGTCTCAAATATCCAAAGACCAAATCGTCTATCGGCAAGGTACCACTGACAAAGATTGCCGTTAAAGCTCTGGAGAGTATCATTGACAAAACTCGTGGCGAGACTTGTGAGATGCCAAATGAATTCGGTGAAATGGTCAGTGGATTATTCGTTCTTGGTAAGAATGAGAACAGGCCAATACCGGCACCACAATGGTACGAAATTTTCAGCCGTATCAATCGTGCATATAATAAGGCAAATCCTGATAAGCCATTGAATTTTACTCCTCATACTTTACGACATACTTGTGCTAGTCGTATGATTAGGGATGGCGTTAATCTCAAGGCAGTGCAGAAGGTGTTGAGACATGCATCCAGCAACATCACACTTTCCATCTATGCAGACCAGACCGAAGATGAGACAGCGGCGGAGCTGAGAAGGGTGTACGGCTGATGGAGCTTACCAAGAGAGCTTACCAATTCTTGAGCAGCTTACCAATTTTGAGTTGATAGCTTACCAACAAACTTACCAAAAACGCCCATCAAGATACGGCAAGTTATAACAAGATATGGGAAGATAAGCCAAAGTCATTAAAACAAGTATGTGGATTTGAACGGTAGAAGATTACAAAATGTATGTAAAAACATACAATATAGGAGGAAAAACGAAACATTATGGCAGAAGAACTGAAAAAACAATGGTATGTGGTCAGTTCTTCTGTGATTCTATTAATGGTGAACAAAAACAGCTTCTAAATATCGTTAAACGATAAAAATACTATGAAATTGTCTACAATCCGTAGACAGAATAGCTAGCTTACCAACAGCTTACCAATTTTTAGAAAAAGAAAAGAGCCTTACCAAACAACTGAATCGAAACTGCTGAGACGTGTCGTGAGTACACGTCTTTTCTTTCGGTTGATTTATTCTTGTCATTCACTTGTCTATTATATATAATCTCTTTAGAAAGAGGTGTGATATGTTTACACAAGACGAATTACAATCCTTTGGCTATTTCCTTAAACTATCTAAGACTATGTTGGAGAGCAAGAAGATCCCACTGACAGAAGCCAACTTCAATGGATTTGTTGCAAATCCCATGAAGTATTTCCCAATCATCATGAGGCAACTGGATGCTAATCATCTGCTGACCGTCCCGACTTATGACAGGCAGATGGGTGAGATATTAGATCATTTCCCTGATGCTTTGGAGCACAAGGCAGAGCCAATACCTTTGGAAGAAAGAGGTGTTATTCAAATTGCCTACGCTCAGTACGACCCCGACCAAGTCTCTATTTCATCAGCAGCAGAGATTCTTGGTATTTCAAAGCAAGCCGTGAATCAGGCATTCCAGAACAAGAAGATAAAGGGAATCAAACTAAGTAATAGGGTCTGGTTGTACAAGAGGTCTGTATATGCCTACAAAGAGAAAGAGCCTTTCCATCCCATGACACAGGATGAGAAAGATGAAATCCAAGGAGCATGTAATGAGATTTGGAATGCGACAGAGAATCTGCCGGAGGCTCGTAATGAAGACGATGTGAGAGTCTCCTATGATTGCATCCGGGAATTTGCAGAAAAAATCATAGAGACAATTGATACATGTTATCCTGATTCAAAGGTTGAATAACTCCGAACTATTTGATATATTCTAGATGCATAAATCGTCAGATTTAAGCAGGTCGTAGACCTTCGGGTCTGCGTGGATTGTAATTCAATTGAGAATATGGACAAATTGACAAACTCCTTTATCTGGGAAAAGTCAAATCCAATTCCAAGGAAAGAGTCGGTAGAGATACCGGCTTTTTCTTTAGCCATCTATATACGAATATATATGCATATTCTATTGACGTATATGGATATTGTCGTATACTGTAGTCAAGGAGGACGGGCATGAACAGACTAGAACAGCTGCTCGAAGACAGCGGCATGACTCGCTATGAACTCACAAAGCAGATGGGAATCAGACCGGGTAGTCTAGACAGGTACTTCAATGGCAAAGCGTCAATGATTACTATGTCATACGGGAACGCTCTGAAACTATCTAAGATACTTGGCATCAAAATGGAGGAGATTTGGAAGATGGCACCTGAAGAAGACAAGATTGAATGGAAAGACGGCTGGAACTCAATTGATGGACTAGACATCTTTGTAGAAGACGGCAAAGTCCTTAGAGGAATCCGCAACGACCGAACTGTTTATCCTTATATTCCTTCTTCGGAAGGTGGAATTGACAATGCATCTGGAATTCCTCTCAAGGAATACCTGCAGAGAGTCAGGAAGGGAACTGTTACTTGGCAGTAGAGAAAAAGAAACCCCGAGGAGTATTGTTCAAGAATGGCAAGTACGAAGCATATATCAGAAGAAACAACGTGACTCACCATCTGGGGCGTTTCAAAACTCTAGAAGAAGCTGCTGAGGCTAGGCTTGAAGCAGAGAAGAAGTACGGAAAGTCTAATGTGAATCATCACGCCAGAAGAGAAACTCTGAAGCTCCAAGGATTCAAAATCAATCACTTAACTGTCATAGAAGAAACGGGGAAGTCAGAGAAAGATGGGCGCATCTGGCTCTGCAAATGTGATTGCGGACGGACATTCGAAGCTGTTGCATGGAAGATCAAAGCAGGACGAATCAAAGGGTGTGGCAATTGTGAACCCACCTTGATAACTGGACCGTATGGACGCAAGCCTCATAGGCCACATGAATGCAAAGTCTGCGGCAGCTATGTGAAAGACGAGAAACAACCTTTTTGCTGTGAAGAATGTCGAAAGATGTGGAATAACCTGAAAACCTATAAGTCCAAAGTCAAGACTGGTCGCATCAGCCAAGCTGCGTTCGAACGTATGATGGGCAGGTTCGATAGCTACGTAAAAATTAAACAGGAGGGAAAATGAAGTTTACCAAAGAAGAATATTATGATCTGCTTTCTAGAGCGTATGAGAACAAAGACTTCTATCTTGTATCGTATTTGGTCACTGTCTATAGGTTCAAAGCACCGTTTCATTCAAACCTTCAGGTAGTGGACGACAGAACAATGAATCTCCTTATTTATGACTATGACAGACCGGAGAGGAGAGGCCATCACATCCCCAAAGAACTAAGAGAAGCTCGAGACAATGCTTGGGTAGTTCAGTTGGGACCGGACTTTTATGAGTGGCTAAACGAAGAATAACATTCCCAAAAATTGCGAACGTTAAGATGACATTCCCAAAAATCGTCAAAAATTGGGAATGTCGTTTTTAATGGTTTCTTTTTCTGGGCAGTCGAATCCAAGACTCGACTATTCAGAAAACAAAATCATTCTATGGCTCTGTACGTCCATAATTACAGGTGTTTTTAAGGCTAAATTTCAACGATAGACATCAGGATGAATAAACACTAGTCCAAACAAAGAAACGTCTCTACGAGGCTAAAAACACCCATAATACGGCAGGTCATCCAGAAGCTTCTGCCAAGTGGATAATATTAAATTTTAGGGCATGATATATGTACACCTTTAATACTTAGGTTTATGATACTATCATGAACAAAGAAGAAACTAAGACCATTGCCGATTTCCTTGCCAACTGCTACCTCGACCAACAGAGACTCAACAAGATCTTGTTCTCCAAGATTGGATATAAGAACACAGATAAGATATTCAGAATCTTAGGGTATATCTATTACAATAATGATGAACATACCATTCTTGGCAAAGACCTGACTTTATACTTGGAGACTTCACCAGCAGCTACTTCACAGATACTAAATTCATTCTGCAGTGCTGGGATTTTAGACAGAGATTGTAACCCGGAGGACAGACGGGGGAACATAGTCTCGGTGAATAAGGAGTTCATCAAAAAGGCCAAATCAGAATATAAGAATCTTTCTAACCCGGTGGTAAGGACTATCAAATCATTCAGTCCAGAAGAACAGAAAGTGATTTACAAGTTCATGGAAAAGATGAATGAGGAAATAGGGTAGAGGGAAAGCTTTAAGCTTTCACCCCTCCCATTGCACCGTACGTACGGGTCTCGTATACGGCGCTACATCGCTATTCAACCAATGTTACTTGAGGTAATATGCCAGGGGGTCGACTAATGCGGGTCGGTCCCCTTTTGGCGTAGAGAATGATTTTACATTGATACAGTAGTTGACTACATCCATACCAGCACGTCTGTACCAGCCGAGTCTGCTGTTGGCCACTTTATAGATGTCCTCATGAGACAACCGACATCTATATAAAAGATTCAGTTTCATGAGGTTCTTATATATGGTCCTAGGCTTTTTCCACTGTTTTATCAGGACGACTCTTATCTTGTGGCGGAGCCACATGCTAAAATTCCTGAGAAAACCTTTCATGCTTCCGATACGATAGTAGTTGACCCAGCCTCGTATCAGCCAGTTCAGCTGTTTGAAGGTCGAGGCCAGAGAGCGGGCTACCGCTCTTTTGCGACAAAGTATCGATTTCGCTTTGTCATACAGTCGCTGTTTCCGGTCCTTTAATGGCTTGCACTTCCAGCTTTGGCTATTCTTATAAAATCCAAAGCCGAGAAAACTCGCATTCGTTGGACGGACCACTTTCGTTTTGGTTGCACTGACTTTCAGCTTGAGCTTGCGTTCCAGCCAGCTCGTGATGGATTTCATCACTCTGTTGGCCGCCATCTCACTCTTGCAGAAGATGACGCAGTCATCCGCGTACCTGCAAAATCTTAATCCCCTGCTTTCCAGCTCTTTGTCCAGTTTGTCCAGATAGATGTTGCTCAGTACCGGCGAGAGCGGTCCACCTTGTGGCATCCCCTCCTCGTTTGCACTGACCAGACCATCTTCCAGGACTCCTGCCCGCAGAAACTTTCGTATCAGGTTCAGTGTTGGCGCATCATTGATGCGCTCCCTCAAGATAGAAATCAATTTGTCGTGGTTCACTGTGTCAAAGAACTTCTCTATGTCCAGGTCTACTACCCAGTCATATCCTTCGTTCAGATATTCCAGTGCCTTCATGACAGCCATATGACAGTCGCGATTCGGGCGAAAGCCATAGCTGTTCTCACTGAAGTACTGCTCATATCCCAGGGACAGGACTTGGGCAGTTGCCTGCTGGATGACCCTGTCTCGGACCGTTGGGATTCCCAGCGGTCTCTTTTTGCCATTTGGCTTCGGTATATACACCCTTCTGACAGGGTCAGGACGATATTTCTTTGTACGGATGGCCCTCTTGATTGCCATTCCTTCCTGCTGGAAAAGGGCATCCAGTGCGTCAACGCTCTTACCGTCTACACCAGCTGCACCCTTGTTCCTCTTCACGTTCCGGATAGCTTCATCAAGATTCTTATCCGCCAGTATCCATTCAATCAATTCCATTGGCTGCTCCTCTCTTCGTTCGTAAAGGTATAAGCAATCCTCTTCGTTCATTTCCTTCCTCATCTCGGTTACGGTCCAGAATCCCAGGCGGAACCTGAGTGTACGGAGTATGCTCATCTTGCTTACGACGATTCGCAATATAACGACATTAGGCCCTTCACGGACTACCGCTACTACGGCCTCAGCTGACTCCCTGTGACAATCTTTTTCATCCTGTCATCTGGCAGTCCACAGGGTCTCCCGGGGTAAGACACGAATCTTTCGTCGCACAACCTCCTGATTTACCGTCTTGGCTTTACGTTTGTCTTTTGGGCTTCGGTTTGTTAAGCAACCTTACCCGCCATTTGGCCTTGTATCAGGTTTCTGTTCGTAGGCTCGCTGACTTTGCTACACCACTGCCTTCACTTGAGCATTACTGCTTTCCGCTTGTGGTTCGCTACACTTGGCGACAAATGCCCGTGACTGGACTTTCACCAGTAAGATTTGTGCCATGCCCGGCACACTCAAAAAAAGGATGAACCGAAATGGTCCATCCTTGGTTTTTTTATTCTGTCGTTTGGGGAGAGTAATGAAGCTGGTAAAAGAGAATGCTTCCAAGAGAATTTCCGATGACTACGATAAGTAGATACAGAAGCGTCTTGAGAATCTGAGCCAAGGTCATATTAACCCCGGCCATGGCCAGCTGTGAAGCAAGCACGATACAGTGTGTGAATCCACAGGCCATGAATCCTGCACAACACATGATAAGAACTGTCAGGCCAACGCATGAATTTTCTCCTGTGTAACTGTTTGCTGTGATGAGAGCGATGTAGCTGAGGATCCCGCACCCAACAGCTGAAATAAGCACCTGAACAATGTTAAGAGACAACAATTTTTCAACCTGACACAGAGTGATGGTTGTCACAGAAGGACATGCAATTGCAATCAGTCCGCCTGCAACAATGGCTCCAAAGAGATTGAACAATAGAACAATCAGACTCTCTTTGAGGTCGCTGTGCCAGCTATGGAAATTGATCTTACCTGTAAAGAGCCAAAGTTGGTTGTACATGACAAGAGCCATACCCAAAGAAAAAAGAATCCATCCCATGATTTGAGATGGAGTCAAAAGTGAAATAGCTGTGGAAATCGCAAAGACGATTCCTGCAAGATAAGAGCGTTCATAGATCATAGATTATTCCTCCTGTTCTCCAATAGAAACGATTCCTTCCGCTCGTTGGAAGGTGTATGTAGTTGTATCAATATCTTCTGTAGATGGATATTCGTACAGATTAAAGTTTTCACTGTATTTGCTTTGACGGGGATTCTTTTTGTAAGCTCGTTTTCTCCCGTGAGCTTTGCGGTGGTAATAATCAATTTTCTGGTACTCTTCCCAAGTGATACGTTTGTAGTAGTTCTTTCTCTTGTTGGGCTTGGGCGACCAGATCATGACTTCCATGGTGTTGATTGCAACACCAGCGGCATAGGCTGCATCTGTGGGATTTGCGTACACTGTCATGACTTTATCCGTCTTCCAGTCTCGTTTGACAACGAAATACTTTTTGCGAGGGAAGTCTTGTTCATCTGTCGCATAGCGGAAATAGTAAGAACGGATCGGTGTCTTCTTTTGGTCACATTCTTTCTGAATGACAGCGACAGAAATCCCAGTCTGTTCTGCGGCATCATGATAGTGATGAAAGTACCCAATCAGCTTGTATGTAAACATCGAGTACATGACGATTGGTTTGAGTTTTGTTGGGCGTACAGCCCTATAGTATGTCCTCTGTCTGGAAACAAACTTGCCAAGCTCTCGATATTTTCCCCAGATGAGATTCTCTGCCCTATTGTCTAAGAGGTCGTGGTTTTTGTGTATCACCCACGGTAGATTCGTAGGGTTTGGAACGAACAGTTCTGCAATGATCCTATGAACAAAGAATTTCCTGTCTTCATCATATTTAAGTAACTGGTCAGGTCTGTATGTGTTTTTATCTCTGGATATTTGCGCTCTGAGATGAACACGCTCCAGCCCGTATTCGGTTATGTATGTATTGACTCTGATTATTTTGTCCGGGCATCTAGGATGGATCCTATAAATCTTGCCTTCTGGTGTGGCATAGAACCATTTACACCCCGGGATGGCTTTAGCGTTCTCTGGAAGACAATCAAGAGTTTCTTCAATTTTTCGTATTGGCATAACATTACCTCCTAAATCAAAAAAGGGAATCAGTTTCCTGACTCCCATGGGTTAGTTGTATGCAAATATATAATCATTCAGATTCCGTTTGATATGGTCTGGAATGACAGACATCAATCCGTCTAAATCCCCGAGAACTTTCAACGAGAAATCAAATATTGTGACTCCAATAGCTTTGTCTTTGGAATCGTCATTTTCCACGTCATAGAAGAGTACGACTCCATCTGGGTCTTCGTCTCCATAGACATCTCTGGAATGACTGCTCTTGTTTCTCATATATAGGATATCGTCCTCGTGGTCGTATATTATCCGGCATCGGCTACTATTGGCTTCGGTGTCCCAATCTATCCTTCTCTCATACATAGATTTCTCTCCCTGTCAGAACAGCAATGGCATCGGCTGCTACAGAAGAATAGTCCGAGATTTCTTTGTAAATCCGTTCATATCGTTCATCCTCTTCACAATAAGCCTTGTATCTATACTTCTTTTCTTCGAAATCCAGCTTCTCCCAATCATCTCCGAGGTGAGAAATGTATTCGTTTCTGTAGTCGATTTCATCCGTCATGACCTGAAACAGGAATGGAGGAGTGTACTTGCTGATGGTGTCCTTCAGGACAGAGGGGATGAACCGGCAACGATGATCCCTCTTGGTTTCAATGACATCCTGAAAGGTGATTGTTTTAACAGAGGCAAATGGGTCACTATCAATAGGAAGAATCTGGTACTGATGATAATACATATCATCTCCAAGGACGTTCCCGTGTTTAGGGAGAACCAGATACATCGTGTTATCTTTGACAAAAATATCTCCAACATGGTCTGCAAGGAAGTAGTCTTCAATGTCGTGATATAGGTAAAGACAATCCCTTTTCAGATTCTCGCTTCCAAGATATTCCGGGACAGCAGGTGGAATCTCCTTTTCAGCCATTGCGAAATTATATGTCAAGATATAATCGTTTTCCCCTATTGATGGGATCTTTTTGTTGTAGAGAGTTGCTTTGGCTCCATTGATTGTCTGCAACTCGAATTGCCTTTTTTTATCTGCATCAGAGGCTTTTCGTTCAAGTCTCATTTTGACAAACATCTTTTCCCAGTCAGTAGCGTTCTTATATAGTCTGTTGAGAAGGCACACACCTCTTTCATTCGTCTCAAACAGTTCTGTGATGTCGCAATAGAAATAATCCATTCCATCGTCTTCATCAATGATGTATCCGTTATCCACATCAATACATTTGTTGTTTACTCTAACAAAATAGCTGATTTTATTTTCATCGATTTTAATCATTTCTTACTCCTCTTCGATATACTTTGCAACATTCTTTGTGATATACATTCCTTTAACACAGAGTGCTCCGATTGTATTCCCTACAATATAAATGCTGGTTCTTACGAAGTATTCAACACAGACGGAAAGCTCCGATGCTGGAATAGCCATGGAACAATATGAAACAGCTGCGACACAATGGTCATATCCGCAAAGGACAAAAGCAGCCACACACATGATTGTCAGGATCGTCTTGGTGGTATCCATTCCCGGGAACTTGTTAATGAAGACAGCAAAAAAGACCATGGCTCCACAGAGCATGGACGAAAGCAGGGACAGAGCAGGTGAAATTCCTACTTTATTAGCGGCGAGTTCGGCCGCATTTTGAGCGATTTGAGGGTTGACCAGACCAATAGCCAATCCAACAACAAAAGCGCCTACAAGGTTCCAAAACAGCCCGTAGAGCAGGTACCACAGACTGTTCCAGTTTCCATCCCAGAATCCAATCAGACCCGTATAAAGCTGGAGTCCTGTCCTGATAATGAGGCACAGTCCAAGGGAGAAGATGACTGCTCCAAACATTTTGTTATCGCAAACCATGTTCACTCCGGCTCCAAGAGAAATCAAAGCTCCGGCTAGTGCAGAGTGTTTTTCGTTGATGTATGTTGTTTCCATTAAGCAAACTCCTCATCAGCGTAACGACACTTAATGCCGTATTCACGTGCAACTTCATGCTCAATACAACAGCCTCTGGCTTTTTCCCAGCCCCAAGCAAAGAATACGCAGTCTACCAGAGCCATCTGCTCAATGGATTTTCCCAGAAGATAAATACTGGCGTTGTCATCTCCTGCGTGATTGAAGATGTGGATCCTGTCTCCTTCAGCAGAGAAATATGTATCAAGGACTTCATATCCTTCTTTTTCAGCCCATTCCACCATGAGGTCACGTTGGCCTTTAATTTCTTCTGGGGTTTCCCTCCCATTGGCTGTGAAATCATGGCGTATTTCTTCTTAGGAGTTTCCGCAGGAGTGTGGGTCACTACCTGTTCGACCTTTCCTTTGTTTGAGAAGAACTCTTTGATAGTCCCCTCAGGTTCAATGAATGTATAATAGCCAACTCCGATTTCCCTTGAACTGGCCTTATCTTTCCAGTCTGCGGCATGGTCTAACGTGTAAGAATCAGGTCTTACAATCCATTCTGCTTTAATCTCTTTACTCACAATCAAAATCTCTCTTTCTATGCGATAATCAAAAAAAGGAGGCTATACATGAAAACATCAGATACAGCCTTAAAAATAGTTAAACAATTTGAAAAAATAGCTCCGGGTATCTATAAAGACAGCGAATTGACTCCAGATGGAAAAGTCGCGTTAAGCATGAAGGCTGTGTCAAAGCTTTCAGATTGGTGCGAATACAGGGAGGCAATCATTTCCACAACCAACTTAGCCAGAACTGCATTCCTTTGGAGGATGTATAAACAGCAGTATCAGTTCGACCCTGATCTAGAAGAGATGCTGTTGAATCAGGAACCGTTAAGTGAAACTAAAATGCCAGTTGCGGCTTTGAAATCTCTACCGTATCCGGCAATATTTATTCAGACTTCTGTGTTGAAAGATGAAGACCTCAAAATCGATGGATTTTTTGCAGCTCTCTTAGACGAATGGGGAAAGGAACAGTTGGTTCTGAGCACGGTTCCTATGGACGGAGAGCTAATGCAGTCTGTCTCAATCGAGCTGAATGACTCAATGACGGTAGACGAAGCGGTTGATGCTTGCTTCAATATACGTTCTGAGATCAGTGAGAAGTATGGTTGGCACAAACCAGAATACTTAGAAGGAGCTAAAGAAATCGTCAATCAGATGCTCCAACTGGTTCTTTATATCTGTGCTCAGAATGCTGAAAAAGAACTGAATCCAGAGCACAAGAAAATCCATAGGGACATAAATCCAAAGAAAATACGTGATCAATTCAAGGAGATACAGAGCTGGGACATAGGCGAAAAAACCGGTGCAATTATCCGCACCCTAAAGACCAGGGGTACAAACAACCGCACCGGTGGAAATTATTCTCATTCTGGTTCTCATCGTCCTAAAAGGACTCACATCAGGAAAGGTCACTATCATCATTATTGGAGAGGTCCAAGGAACAGCGAAGAGCGAAAGCTCGTTGTGAATTGGATAGCTCCTACTGTCATCAATGGAAATCTAGTGGAAGATGTAGAGATTCCAGAGACGGTAACTATAGTGAAGTAGGTTGGCTATAGAAGCCAATCGCTGATTCGCCAGAGAGAACATATCCATCTGAGGTAATCGAACAGAGATTGGATCCACGTCCAAGAGCCATCAGGATACCGTCATATGCTTTTCGGCAATTCTTATATGTTCCTGCGAATAGGGTGATGTCTTCTAAACCTCCTCTGTAGGCAGTTACGGTATATCGTGACTCTTTACCATTATACTCTTGGTAATCTATACTATCATGATCTTGGGAATCCAAGCAGAGTAAGGAATTGCGGTCAAACCAGAACGTTGTTCTAATGTTTCCAGCAGGACCTTCCGGGTAATCAATATACATTTAGTTCCCTCTCAATCTTTAGAAACTTTAACAAAATAATTTTGACGCTCAAGTCCATCGGCAATTCTATCAAAGACAGCCCGACATTTTTCTTTGTCTCCAATACAAACATCATAGGTGCAATAGTCGTGTTCTGTTTCTATCTGAACACAGTAAAATTCACAATCTTCTTGCGTTAAATAAACACCTCTGATGGCTGAAGAGTTCAAAATGAACTCGTCACCAGTACAGTGAGGGGATTCAAATTTAATAAACATTAATGTCCTCCTAACATATTATTTGGCCAGATTTCGACTTTTCCGTCTCTGTCGAATCTGGCCAGTGCGCAACCTTCTCCGATTGCTCTTATGATGGTGTCATACCTGCTCTCTGCGGTTTCTCTGTCTCCGTAGTAAAGGCCGTATACTCCTGTGGGAGTTTTAGCGCAGACTTCGCATTCGTCTTCTGCGATGTTCAGTTCAATGACATCAAGAGCCGAAACATTCACAGCGATTCTGGAAGATTCATCTGGGGTAGGGGAAAACTCAATAAACATATTTATGCCTCTTTCTTGTTAGTGCTTCTTTGATTCGGGGGTTCTCTTCGCAGAGTTTCTTTGTCTGGCCAGTCAGGTCACAATACAGGGATACGCCTATATCCCAAGGGATGCAGAGAATATCCATGGCCAGCGTGAGTGTATCTAAAAATACACACGCAAGTATTATTGCAATAGATGCGATTCCTCCCCAGAGTGTGAAGAATAGGTCTTCAAACTTTCTGAGGATGAGCGTAAGTGCATGTTTTGTTCCAATCAGTCCCATAGTGCTCTAAAATATTTACCGAAGAGTTCAAGTCCTTCCTGTACTTTCTCTTCTATCACAACGTTGTATTGTTCGAAGTCCGAGGAATACATATCCTTCAGGATCCACTCAAAGGCATAAATCATTTTGTCCATTGCTTCTTTCCATTCCTCGTCAGAATTAAAATGGCATGGATAACCAAAGTGGTGGTCCTTGAGATAACAAAGGCGGGGATAGATGATTCCCGCCAGATAGACATCTAGGTTCCAAGTGTCCCGCTCTTCTTTGCGAAGGGCGTTTTTGTTGTAATCTCGGAAGCTTTTGTCTTTGTAAAAGTCAAAGTGTTCGAAGTATTTTTTGTACGATTTCATTTTCCTCCTTATGTCCAGAACGATTCAAAGTTTTTGGCAAACAGCTTAAGACCCTTTTCAATTTTCTTGTCAGCAATTTCTTTGTCCCACACGTACTGCGTTGGATCGCCAAGCTCTCGGGCGAGAATTATCTTGAAAGCTACGATCATCTTGTCGAGTTTTTTGACGTAATCTTCACGCTGATCTTCAGACTGATAGAGATGTTCAGCGCACCATTCTCTGTATTCTTTCAGCCGTGGATAGATGTATGCGGCTATGTGAGTATACAGTTCTGCGATTTCATTTGGTTCGTATGTTAATGCATTCTTGTATTCTGACTCGAATTTTTCTTTGTCTTCAAAGAGGATGTCGTCAAAATATTTTTTGTAGTAGTTGGTATCTTGGATGATACCGTGGTCGATTAGGCGCTGAAGAAATGGTTTGGTGATTTGTTTTCTTTCTTCAGCTGGAAGTGTTTTGAAGTTGTTGACGAAGGCTTTTGCGGAGTCTGCGTCTTTTTGCGCAACTGACATTTAGCTGGGGTTTCCTTTCAGGTTTTTCATATGTTTCGTTCTTCAATGGCTTCAATTTCTCCATTTGATAAATCAGAAATGATTACAGAAAAGGAGTAATCATAACCATCCTTTCTAGTTCTTTGCGGAACTGGCATTTTATTTTTGTGTTCGATCATATATCTTGCCTTGTCGACCTTTATAGATTCTCTAGATGCCAAAAATGCAGCCGCTTCGTTAATGGAGTCAAAAATATAACTTTCATTGTTGTCAAAAAACAACTGCGTTCTTTTGGCTCTCTTTCTGCGGGCTTCTTTACAGTTTCTTGCGCCTATTGCCCCAATGCCAGAATGATCTCTATTCTTCATTTGTTCGCTTTTAGTGACATAACGAAGATTATGGTAATCGTTATTGTGACTATTGCGGTCAATGTGGTCTACCTCATATCCATCAGGACAGGGTCCTAACCAACACTCTGCTACAACTCTATGAATCATTACTCTCTTATAGTAATTATCTGGTTGTCTTCCTCCGAAATGAACGAAAGTTGTATAATATCCTTTTTGAGAGTGATGCATATCTAATTTAATAGTTAGTTCTTTTTTAGTTTTTGCGTTGCGAAATATGGTTCCATCTTCATTTACTTCGTACTTGTCAAACAACGATGGGATGGTTCTAAATTCCATTTCTTTCCTTTCAATAAAAAAAGAGGAGACTAGTCGTCTCCTCCGAGATGTACATATCTGTTCTTTATTTCTTCTGTTCTTCCATAGTTCCAGAAGTTATTTCCAATATCCTTTATACCCTCGGTTTCCCGATATTTTAGTAGGGGAGTAGACTGTACCATACGATTACACGTCCAGTATTACAGTCGTTGAACCTTCCTCTCAAAGAGAGGCTTGGATGCGTTTGATTGCCCAATTCTTAACGTTGTTACCATACCGGATCCGTTACTAGCCGCCACATAACCATCACTGATTACGTTTGGTAGTTAAGACTCTAAGGGTGTTCCCGCAATTTAACTGGTTTATTGTGGACCATTTTCAAAATCCACATGTTCGCCGTGCCACATTCATTTTACTTTGATCTCGATTACCGCAATTAGGACAATACCATTCCATATTGTCATCAATCAGCAATTCTCCATCGTATCCGCAAACCTGACAATAATCGGATTTGCAGTTAAGTTCTGCGTAGAGACTATAATCGTAAATAAAACGAATTACGGCTAAGACGGCAGGAATGTTTTCTTGTAGATTTGCGCTTTCTGCGTACGAAATTGATCCCCCTGGTGACAGTGCCTGAAAATGGGATTCTATTTCTAGTTTGTCGAAAGCATTGATGTGCTCTGTGACTGGCAAATGATAGCTATTTGTGACATATGATTTGTCAGTGATTCCCTCAATTTCACCAAACCGTGTTTTCAGACACTTGGCGAATTTGTAAGTTCCTGTTTCGATGGGGCTTCCGTAAACTGACCAGTCAATATCATCTTCGGCTTTCCACTTTGCGCACATATCGTTTAATTTCTGCATGACTGCAATTCCAAAATCATAACCTTCTGGCTTATGAGAATGAGAATAACCAGTCATATATTTAACACACTCATAAAGAGATGCGTATCCCAAGCTGCAGGTCGAATAACCTCCATAAAGCAAAGGTTTAATAGATTCTCCTTTTCCCAAACGTGCAAGTGCTCCGTGTTGCCAAAGAATAGGAGCTACATCGGACGTAATATTTTCGAGACGCTTGAGACGCACTTGGTGTGCTTTTCTGCAGAGATTGCATCTTTCCTCTAAAATCTCCCAGAACTTATCAAAGTCTCCTCCAGAAGAAAGAGCAACATCTGCAAGATTTACGGTCACAACACCAAAATTGACCGAAATCCGCCTATTGCTAGGCGGCAAGACTATCTCTTCCAACACAATGTTGGCAGTGCGCTTCGAGCAGTGATAAGCTCTGCTCTACTGGATTACATTCATCATCCATAGTCGTTACACTTTTAAATTCAGCTAAAGATTTAATCTTTTTATATTCGATAATTTCATATCGTTCTTTGAACCAATCTCTCCGAAACTACC
>PXZU01000005.1_pt1 | contig 62214 bp, 78 predicted proteins | sample 2941351 | NCBI WGS metagenome assembly PXZU01 (sample SAMN08721892, study PRJNA434045) | Viral metagenome, whole genome shotgun sequencing project. | isolation source: viral particles isolated from 30 fecal samples collected over 86 days | host: Mus musculus | place: Germany: Kiel | collected 2017-06 | reverse complement strand
GGGGAGGGGGGTGCAATTTTGGCGACACCCCCTATACCCTAAGAAAGAATACAAAATCAAATTTTTATCAGCTTACCCCTACCGCCTGAGACAAACCTCTTTCACGTTTGACTTTTTTGTAAATATTCATGAAATCGTACTTGATAATCTCATCAATCGCCCGTTCCACTTCTTTGTCGTTCTCCTCATCTGTAAGTTGATCCGATGTCTTGGCAATTCTTCCAAGATAAGAACAAGAATTATAGCCTTTTTCCACATCAAATAAGAACCAGGAATCGAACTGTTCAAATGGATCAAATGGATTATCTATCGTGGTCAACATACACTGCTGCTGATGCATGAACAACTCACTCCTTTCTTTACAAATATTTAGATACTGTTGATGTAGACACGCCAAGCGCTTCAGCAATCTGTGCAATGCTATATCCAGAGGCGCTCATGGAGGCAATACGGCCAATCTTAGCGCTGCTTAATACTGTAGTAGCACGAGGGGTTGCCCGCTGTCTAAGACTGTCTATGTCAACATGGTTCAGTATCTGTGTCAGCTTGTTCTCACTGATCGCGCCAGCTTGTATCGCTTCCCATTCTCTATCAGTGACCTCAATCGGTTTCCGTTCTGCACCTACTTGTCTGCGAGCCGCAGTAAGCGCTTGTTGGTTTGCTTTTTTAAGTTCCTCTTTTTTCATATCAGGATTTGACTGCTTTTTAGCATTGACAACAGCATTTGCTATTACTTGTGCCTGTCGTTCACGAGGCGCGTTCTTAAGCGCTATGTTAAGCTTTGCATCCAAAGCATCCACTTCCTTTTGATAAGCAGCTTTTGCAGAAGATGAATAAGGTATCTTGCCAGTGCTTATCATTTCCTTGCGAGCCTGATTTGCAAGGGATTTCATCTTATTGGCATACTCAGCATATGCTTCTTCTTGCGGAGTACCAGAAGACAGTGTGCGAGCATCTTTTGTCTCGGCCATCTGTGTACTGGCTTGTGTACGAGTTTTCATTCTTCCTTTCTTATCTACATAGGTAAGATCATCCGCAGTCTTGTAACTTAGAGAACCATCCTCATTGATAATTGGACTACCCTTTCGCTTTTCCACAGATACTTCAGATTTCGCTCTGGAAATGAGAGTAGCTGCGCTTTCTGTATATCTGCCATTCTCAGTTCTGCCCTGATACTTCTTTCTCAAAGATGCAATACCATTGTCCTGTTCGCTTCTTCTGTAATCCAGATTGTGCTTTTCGGCATCAATAACAACCATACTATGACGGACGGCACGGGCAAGCTCCTCTTGGGTAGCCCCTTTTAAGGTCATATCAGTAATCAGGTTTGAAATTCTTCCCATTTCAGTCTGTGTTTGCGTCTTGCCCATCCTCTTATAAGAATGCTCTGTACTGTCTGGTCCATAAGATGTTTTGGGATCAAATCCTTCCAATCCCTTCAGGGGAGGGGTAGAGGTAATCTTTACTTTTCCGCCTGTTGGAATTACCATAACGGTATCACCGTCAAAATCAGCCCCAGACAGCCGTTCAGCAACTTTACTGTTGATACCTATGGCATCTTTGGGAACATTTCCAAGAACTTTTTTTCCCTCTGTCTGTTTATTATTGACTGTCAAAATTGGAATCTCAAATGTACCCCCATGAGGGTATCGAATCAATGCCACCTGCTCTCCATTTTTATAGTTGGGGGCATATACTTCGTTATCTTTTATTGTAGTCAATGGTAGAATTACTTGATATTTCTGTCTGGGTAACGCTGCTGCCTGGAGGTGCACGGCTGCGGAATCACAGTCATCCGCAAATGATTTCAATAATGCTTTCTTAACCGTTGGATTCGTAAGAGAACAAATCTCGTCATACTCAGCAGCCTTATCAGAAGCAGCCAGACCAAGCTGTTTTTTGATCAATGTCATACTTTGCTTCGATAAAAACTGTGAGGGAAGATGATCGCTCCACTCATTCCAATCCCCTTCTTCTGCGCGCTTGTTGATCAAAGAAAGTTTTTCTTTTCCATCTTTGCCGATGTAATAACTTTGTCCGCCATGTTCTTTAATCAAAGAACCAAATGGATTATCTGGATCGTCTTTAATTTTCTTCAAGACCTCTCCCGTCGGTGTTCCTTTTTTCTTATTCGTATTAAATAACACGTCCACGCCGTCGGGAAGATCATCGGAGTACACGGCCATCCCTTTCAGATAATGAGTGCCGTCAACCATAATCCGAACCTGTGCATAATGTGAATTGCCCAATGAAAGATCATCCACCCCTCTGCGAATTTCAATCACGCCATCCTTTTGGATGCCCCCATCTTCTGCATAGTTGATTTTCAATCTGCTGGAATCCATACTTTCTGGATATTGAAATGCCGGCCTGACCTTCTGTCCATCCTCTGTGAGAATTTTGTCATAATCTTTGACCGAATGAACATTTTCAAAATCATAAATGGCACTGGAGGTCTTCTTTCCATTGGCATTGACTTTAAACTCTGTATCAGGAGGACAAAGAACTTTAATATTTGTCTGTTTTCCTGGATTTGTAACCTGCGGCACGCCGCCACCAAACGTGTGATAGCCTTCCATCTCCAAAATATAGAGCGCTTCTCTCAGTTTCTCTCTCGAAACCCCCAGTTCACGCTCAACACCAGTGCCGACATCCACCATACCTTTTTCATCCACCATCTTCTTCAAGAAATCGGCTGTAGTTTTCGCGGTATTCATACGAGCTTCCGATGTCTCGTTCAGAAGCGACCGGACAGAGGAATCGTTGGAAAACCCCATCTTTTTGGCAATCTCATTGAGACTGTACCCTTTTTCTCTCAAGCCCTTGGCCGTCGCAACTTGTAGCGAGCGTCTCTCATCTTTTGCCAAACTCATCTGAGTTCGCAGCTGGGTTGTGGTAAGTCCAATCTCTTTGGCAATTTGTTTCTGGTCAAACCCTTGCTTCTTCAATTCTTCCACTCTGCTCAGAAAATCTCCGCTGTGCTGGTAAGGGTTATCGCCAGAACCCCAAGGATAACGTCCAGAACGTCTGGGCATTCCATAATGCATTAAAATATCTTCCGCAATGTGGTTCATATCTAGCCCTCCTGTTCTCTGATTTTATCAATGATTTTATCAAAAGTAACAATCTTATCCATAATAGGTACAATATCTTCCGCGGTCGGATTGCAAATTAAAATATCATCCGATTGGTACAGACGCAGCTCTATTTCAATATCCGCAGGCTTCACTTTATATTCCAAACAGAAAAGAGCCGCATACACTTCAAGCTGTTCCATGTGAGCTGGAACGACGCCGGTTTTTAAATCATGAATGCGGAGCAAACGATTGCGAAATGCAATGGCGTCCGCAGTTCCAAAACAATTATCTGAATAAAACAACAATTGTTCTGGGGTCATTTTGTAACCGATTGCATCATTCACATAAGTATTCAATGTTTTGTGTACTCTCGGTAATTTCTGCCCTAACCGAATACACTGGGCTGCAAACTCATGGAGCATGGTTCCTTTTTGTATGGAGAGAAATTTACGGTATGACACGGCAATTTTTTCCCCATCATAGTTAATCCAATGATATTTACTCGCACTCAGAAAGGCGTGCCGCCCTTCCAGATTTGAATGTTTGTTGAAGTTCATATAATACTTCCTCCTTGTTCTCAGGACAGATGAATCGTGAAAATGACATTTCATTCATCAGTCCGACATAATACTCCTGGTTTGGTTGTCTTTTCGCCCTCGCAGATTTCTTACATTCTAAAGCAGCCCATTTGTCTTTATATAAAATCAAGAGATCTGGTATTCCCTGAATATGACCTGCATCAAGCTTCGTCACTATGCAGCCCGCAAACAGCTCTTTCAATTCTTTTATCAGCTGTGCCTGGAAATCGCGTTCTAACATGATCGAACTTCTCCTTTCCATAAAAACACAAAAAGAGAAAGTAAAAGCAAATTTAGCGCTTTTATCCTTCTCTCTCATAAAAGGGAATGTTTTTTTCGCGAGGCAAAAAAAAACAAAGTGGGAAAGCCCACGTCAGCTCCCCTGCCTTTCATTCATGAGGGGATTGCGTACTTTGGTGCGCCGAGTACGGTCATACAATGACATCTTCTACTCGCACGAGTGCGCATATTTTTTCTTTTATCATATAGGAAATTTCGTCGGATTTCCTATATGATAAAAAAAGCCCACGTTACAACACGTGAGCCTTTCTCTGATTTCACATTTTACGGCACATAGTCATCCAACTCCCCACAAACTTCGTCATAAGTTTCCCCGCAATAATCATCCTCATCTTTGTCATCTTCATATCCGACAACTTCTTCTCTCGTGGGGTACTGTGCCTCATACTCTTCATCATTTTCCATTCCATAGCGTTCAACGGCTACGTCATGTCCACAGGCAGGACACACCAATGTCTCCTCCCATTTATCTTCAAACTCCATTTTTCCGCCGCACTTGCTGCAAATGTAGTTTCCTCCAAACATAGCCTCCATTTGTTTTTCATTAAACATACTCATTTTCTTTATCTCCTTTCGATAATTTGTACACAGGACAATAAGTCCTGCTTTCACATTTGATCGAAGAGATAAAGAGCTCTTCATCCTCTCCTTTCATAACATAGCGTGTAAAATGTACGCAGGATAGCATCTCTGCTTAAGCGCTCCTCACATATAGCTCGCCATTCTTCCTAATATAATACTCGACTTCTTTTTCCATCGCATGTATGGCTGTACGAAAGGATTTCACTATATCCGTTTCGGTCCCGCTGGCAAGCGAATCTATTACAAAAACAATTTTCTCTTCCAGCGCTGTTTTATCAAATTTTTTTAACGGTCCCTCTTTTGCACTCCGAACAAGCGTAATCAATTTACTGAAACTGCTCAATATTTTCTTTTCACATTTTGCTACATAAACAGTCGCTTCTTTCTCTATATGCGAAATATAACTGACATCATAATTTTGCGTATAGTACACTTCTAAAAGATTTGCCATAATGTACAACTGTATAGAAAGATCAAGGCATTCTTTTGTCTCAGATATTTCATTAATATCAGACTGCATTTTAGATTTGTTTAAATTGTCTACTTTAGAATCTAAATCGTGCATATAAAACTCAATATCTTTCATTGCCACTTTCTTAGCTCCTTGTAAATTTACAATCGTGGCCAAACGCTGTTGCTCATGTTCCATAATCGAACTATAATTTTGATAAGCCGATTTAACAAAACTTACTTCTGAAACCAATTCTGCCTTTTTATCGTTATAGAGAAACTCTAATATTTTATCAATGCTCTTATTCATCATCTTTAGTTCTTTGTTGATTTGAGCCAAAAAATATTGTCCTGATGCGATTGACATTGCATTAAACGCACTGAGAATAACAGCCTGTCCAGAGAAACTCTGCAATGTAGCATGATCTACAATCTTCCCCTCCGCATTCTGAATCGGTGTTCCTATCCCGCCAGTTTGATAATTCATGGGATGTAAAGCTTGAGACATGCCTTCTGGAAATTTTAAAATATAAGATTCACTCAACATTTCAGTTGCTGCCAAGGCTGGCAGATGCTGAAACAAACCGCTCACTTGAATATTTTGCGAGGGACTGAGATTTAGTTTTTTATATTCCACCGTTCGGTCAATATCCTCGGGTCTATCAATTGGTACTACTTTGAACATATGATTGGAAGCTGTTGTCCCCAAATATTTGCCATTCATTCTTGTATTCACCCTCTTATTATTTAAACACACTATTATGACAGAATTCATTTATGTATTGTTACTTTTGTATATCATTTGTTTTTTTAACAAAGTTATACCACCTCAAAAACCATCCTTACAGCTCTTCAAATGTAATATTGTATTTTAATTCTTCCACTAAATCGGTATCAATAATTTTATAAATGATGTTTTTTGCGTTCTCAAAAGCCTTTTCTAAGATACCATTCTCAATCGCTCTCTGTTCCATAGTTTCTTTGCTGATGGCATCAAATTCCCTAATATCATCCACTTTAATAGGATTAAAAAAACCATCCTTCTCATCAAGGGTTTCAATGCTTTCTCCATCTACTTCATGCGAGAGTATTTCAGCTTCTGGAATCTGAACCGCAATCTCTTTATCCGAGTCTTTTACTTCCACAACAATATCATCCACATTTACACCGGCTTTGATCACGCCATCCCATTTGGCAATAAATGACTTTGTTGTGAATGAAAACGGAATTTCCTTTCCAAACAGCTTCGCCGAGTCCTCAAATTTACCAGCATCTGTATATAGATACTCTATGGTAGCAAGCTCCCCAATCTCTCGTATTTCTGAGTTTATCAATTCAATATCTATCTCTTTTGGCTCCTCTTCTTGAACAACGGGTTCTGAATTTCTTTCTTTTTCCTTTTCCAGTTCTTTGATTACGGCTTCATATTTTTCGGTGGCGCTTTTATACCCTTTGAAAAATACTACTGACGCAATAACTAATAATATAATTAATAAAACAACTGCGATTATTGCTATTCTAATGAGCCAACTTTTATTTTTCATCAGCAAACCCCATCATCTCCCGTACTTTCATCTATGATTGTTCTTTTGTACTGCTTGTTAGGTTTTCATTTAGGACGCCGATGCTTCCATAAGCTTTTGAGAAACACGGGTTATCACCTCTGTATAATACTGCATCTCTGCTTCATTTAAATTGTCTTTGTCTAAATTTTCTATCTTTTCCGTCAACTCCGTGTACTTAGTCATATAATCCGTGTAATCAGTAAGCAGACTTACATCGTTAGGATTTTGCTGATATTTTTGTAAAAAAGCAATATACTCGTCAATAAACGCTTCGTAACTATCTAATGTGTCCTTGAACTCTGGGTCGATAGAACCATCGTCAGCTTGTGCACTGGATTGATCTTCTGATGGCTGTTCGGAAGGTTCTGTGTTAGGAGATTCTTCTGAGGTTTTTTCTATACTTGCGTAGAGACTTTCCTCTATAACATCATACGCTACATTTATTTCAAATCCATCAACGTTCAATGCTCTATAATCGTTATCTCCTTCAGATTGTATATCTGTAAATCCTGCACTCTTACATGTTTCGAGATAAGTATTATAATCATCCCGAGAAACGCCATACGCCGTAAAAGAAAAATCATCATCATCATCATTTCCAACAACCACAACCCTAAACTCAGGTCTAGGTACTAAAGAACTTATTTTGCTGTTGGACCATTCCTGTATATTTTTTCCCTCTGTTGTCGATTCTCCATATTTTTGTGTATTAAAATCATAGTATGTCATATATGCTTTATCATCATTTCCAATAAAAGCAATTGATACCGAATCAGGCTGCATAAGATTATATTGTTCCATGTTTTCGACCAATGTATAGGTACCATTAATTGTACAAAGAGATGCCCCTACTTTTTCTCCTGGATCAGCTAATTTACGATTGTAACCTAATATATATATTCCTGCTATTTCCTCGTCACTCCAATTTTTATCTTGTTTCAAATTATCAAAAACCGCCAACTGTTCTTTCGTCACATCAGTTTTTTGTACAAATTTCATTTCAACATCTACGATTGTAAAATCTGTATTGTTTGTGTAACCGAAACTGATCACTTTTTGGCCATCAATAATCGCCTCTTCCACACTCCAATCAATATCTTCAATATCAATAGATTGCTGATTATCCGATTTTTCTTCCTTGTCTTCTGTATTATTGGTACTTTCTTTTACGTCATCGCTTTTCGTATCTTCGTCTTTCTCAGAAGAAGTATTCTCAACGCTTGTACTAACATCTTTTTTCTCTACTCCCTTCTCTCCTCCGCAAGCTGTCATCATCAGTGTTGCCATAATTGCTACTAACAATCTTAAGCTTTTTTTCTTCATTTCTCTTTCTCCTCTCACAGACTATGATTTAGTCCTAAATATAATTTTATAAAACTTCGAGCTAACTTCTTACAAATCAAGTAGAGAAGATTTTCTTCCCCATACTCGTTACACGCTGGGTACATACTGCGTTAGCAGTAAATTTCGTTTTGCGCCCCTGTGCATTAAAAAAGTGCGCCCCACAACGAGAGACGCACTGAAAAAATGCTCCTCCCATTGTTGCCACACAATCTTATCTTTGGTAAAAGGGTATAAGTAAAGAGAGAAACACTTTTTGCCTAAGCATTCCCTATTACCAAAAATATATAATTGTGTGGCACTTTAGAGTATAACATAAAAGCATATGGAATGGAATATTTTTCCAGATGTTATTCCTTTTTCTTTCCTTTTGTGATACAATCTTAACAAAAAAGGAGGAATGTATTTATGACTGATATAGAAAAAAGAGCCCACGATATTGCTGTGAGAATTCTTCCATATACACTCAAAGAATATGAACCTGATTTCACTTTTTTAACTTTCGACGAACGACAACGGGATTATAAACTCCGCTCTTTCGAGATTGTTGAAGAATATACTCTTCTTTACGAAGCTCTTCTAAAGGATCTGGAAGAATGCGGCGAGTTGTAACCATTTCACCATCAATTACTTCTTTGGTTGTTTTGTAATTGGATAAAAACTGGAATTTCAAGATAAGTTTAATATCTTGAAGTTCTTTTTTTATCGCTATCAATTCTTTTAAAATTCTCATTTTTTCTCCTTTCTTTCTTGCTCTGCCCAATTGTCCACTTTATTTTGCATAACTATTATAGATATTAAAACTTTTTATCGCAATTAAATAGGAAGAAAAACTGGACAACTGGTCTCTAAAGCCCGCAAACCCGCATAAATACTGGGTTTTTTGTGCCCAGTTTGGGGTTTCAAAACTGGTCCAAAACTGGGCAACTGGTCAGAAAACCAACCATTTTTCACTCAAATTTGACCATTTTTTAACCATGTACAATCCATTTCTGTCTGTAAAATTTTACCAAAGTGGTCATTCACACTAAAAGTGGTCAGAAATCACCTCCAAACCTTTCCCGTCTTCTTATCTTTCAGAACAATTCGCCCTTCCAGATGAAAACCAGAGAGCTCACAAATATTAAAAATCATATTGATCAGTTTATGAAATCTTTCCGTTTCAGCGTTTGTACTTTTGATTGCTTCGTACGCAGTCAAATCAGAATATCCTTCTGAATTTTTCTTTGCATTTTTATTCATCGTTTTCTCTATCTCCTCTTTCTAACCGAACCCCGCCATATTCCCAGAGATCAGCTTTCAGTTTCTCCATATCCAGTTCTCCATCCTGCCACATACGATAATACTGTAAAACATAATTTGTAAACTCTGGAATTCGTCTGGCATAGGATTTCTTCCAGTAATGATCCATCAAAACTTCCAATGGCAGCGTCAACATCAAAATCATTGCTGTATTTACTGCCTCATCTTTAGCTTCTTCTCTGGCCTTCTCAAGTTCTGTCCCGATCTGCTCTCGGATTACAGCCTCTAATTGCGCTTTGGTCAGATTATATGTAGCTGTTCTTGCTTTCTTTTCATTTTTTATCGCTCGCCGAATTTCCGCACGCCCCATAAATTGCCTCCTATATGTTCAAGATCAACATTCCGTCTGCTGGAACACCGACAATACCATTTCAAGTATTGATTGTTTATAATCCTCCAAAAATGAAACACTTTCCCCGCCACAAGATTTCAAAAACTCATTGTTCTCAGTCTCCTCTCCCTCATATCCTCGAGGATCCACCTTTGCAGTTACGATCCATTCACTGGTAGGAGCATGATATCTTCTCCCATCATCTGTCAAAACCATTGTCTGCTCTTCACAGCCAGTCGGCGTATAAAAGTCAAGACAAAGACCGACAACGCCTGTTGTGACACACACAATCCTATCTCCTACTTCAAATTTTCTATCCATCGTCTCCTCCTACACTTTTACAACAGCATGAAAATGCTTGTCAACATTTAACTCGTTTACCGAAATCCCACTAATGCCGGCAGAAGCCGAAGAATCCGTCGCTTTAAAATACGCCCCTGCTTTTTGCGGATACATAAACTCAAACATCAAATAATTTGCAGCGTCACATAAATATTCTGTATTGCCTGTTTCCAGATATTTTTTCATACATAAATCATGGCTTTCCAAAGCATTTACAAGTCCTGCTCCAAAATTATCCGCCGCAGAACCATACTTATAAAAACTGACATCCACACGATTCTGCCGCAATTCATCAAAACGATCACTATATTCTTTCGGCAATTCTTTTCCAATTTTACTCATGGATTTCCTCCTTATCTCCTACAATAATCTCACTATATGGCAGCTTCTCAATCCATTGACAAAACTCTCGCCATTCATCCAGTTTATGATTTTTCCGCATTGGATAAATACTGGCTAAAACTTCATAGTTCAGCATTACTGTCCGTTTCTGATTATAAGAACTGGGAAGAAGCTGAATCATCTGCCACCAATATTGCTTGTCCTCTGTCTCAAGATACTTTTCTCTGTAGAAGTTCAACGCCTGAATCACAGATTCAAAAATATTCATAGGAATTATGTCGCCCCAATTGAGATTATCACAACCAAGCAAATGCTCATAACTGAAATCGTCATAACCAAACTTCTTTTGATGAATTTTATGCATGGTAGAACAGGAATTAGCCACAGTTCCTATCTTATAGGTATCAAACTCTTTCCACCAGTAAAGTGGAGCTGTGATGTCCAAATATACAATAATCATCCGGCGGTATTTTGCGTGAACTGGTCCGCCTGCTGCCAGTTTCATCATAAGTTTGTGGTCAGCTTTTCCAACCTGAAATGTTCCATCAAGTTTTTTACAAATTCCACTATCAGATTTATCCCAACTATTCATTGGGTTCCTCATTCCCCGAATAGCTTCTTCCATTCCATGTACAGCTACTTTTTCAATTTTAATCATCTCTTTCTGCCTTTCTATGCGTAATCATTTATCAACAAAATTATCTCATCCTGGAAGACTAAATTCTGTATAACTTCGGTCATCGATATACCAATGGGCAAATATCTTTCTGCTGTCGCCCCTCATCCATTCCAATACCTCTGGCAGATTTTCGTTGACCGCATCAAATTTCAACCCTAATTTTTCACACCATGTAACAGCTTCCAAAAGTCTGTTTCCATTTCGGCAGGTCCACAACACAATTTTATTGCCAACTGTCTGTTGGTCTTTCAAGTATGAAATCAATTCTGTGTTCGGTTTTCCAATTTCTGGCCAATTATCCTCGCACAAAGTACCATCGAAATCTACTGCAATAATTTTAAAATTCATTTTTCTCCTTTTCCTTAAAAATATAGGTAAAAAAAGAAAGAGCCTGCGATTTTTGCAACCGCAAGTTCTTTCCAACAACTGTTTCAGTGTTTTGTTATGCTTCAATATCCTTTTGCGTGTCCTCGATCAACTCGTCCAGCATTGTTTTGGCTTCGTCATACTCGCCTTCATCCAATAATTTTTTGAGTTTTACAAGACTCCTTAAAAGTTTCCTGCTGTACGCAATAAATTCTTTCATGTTGTTTTCCATTACCTGCCTCCTTAAGCAAGCCCTTTCTATAATGATAAGGACTGATATATAAACAGTATACGCCATCCTTTCGTTATAGTCCATGCAATTTTGGCACAATTGCCATTGCTCCCGATGCCACAGACACACAATGCAATATTGTCATATCTTTCAATTCGATTCTCCTTTCGTTTTCAATTACCATTTCGCAAACTCAATTTCATTCCAGTTCCTTGTTTACCATTTTACTTTGTGGTATAAATATAATAAAGCTACTGCATCGGAATCCATTAAGGAGGCTGATGCCTATGAATAATAACTTGGTCACACCGACAACACAGTCATCCAACAGCTTCGACGTTACAAATCCTTTGGTAGCAGCCATAGCGATTCTTACTGTTGGAGTGTGTTATTGCGTAACCATTACCGTAAACGCAAAATATAACCGTGATACAGAGCTGACTTACAAAGATTTTTCTCTAAAATCCCATTCCGCAGCTCCTGTCGCAGTAGTAGCAGATTAAATATGATTTCATCCGATACGGTAGCTTTATAACAAAATTAGAAACGCTCTCCTGTCAGTGGGTTCACATTGAGCCAGATCTGAACCCCGCATCCTGTTACGACCATTCCGATCCCAACTAAAACACATCCAAAAAATCTTTTCATCATTTTTTTCCTTCCATTATTAACGATTATTTCACGAATCCCGTTTCGTCAAGTTAATTCCACTCCTTCATTCGTAACACAAACATGTTCCGAAATTGGTTCAGAATCTTCCGAATATTCTCTGACTACTTCTAATGCCATTTCCAAAGCAATAATTGCCTCTTGCTTACTCTTTCCATTAACGGTTACTACTGTACGCTCCATTAAATATACCTCCATTTTATATTAATAAAAAAGAGACGCCTGTTTGCAGGCATCTCACTATGTAAATCTGTTATTTTTTATAGGCGTCTCCCTGTCCCAATTTGTAAGCCAACCAGAAACCGTCCGCCCCATCATCACCAAAATATAAGGCGATAATCTTTTCATACTTACCAAATTTGCTTTCTATTCTTCCACAATTTCAAACAATTGCGGCGGATATAAATAATCTTCGCCACTATCATCAATAACTCTATACCAGTCTTTTTCGATTGACAAAACTGTATAGATTTTTCCATGTGTCAGTACGAGAAAATCCGTTTCCCCAATCCACCGTACTTTCATACCAGGATATTTTTCCATTTTATCACCTCACTCCAACCATTTTTTAATTCGGAATTTATGTTTTCCAACACTTTCCTCTTGAAACCAATGAACTTCCGCATCGCGATCCTCACCGTAAAAATCAATGGTACCAATTCCTTTACAATGCTGCCAATTTTGAGGCTTACCGCCAAGCTGTTCCGAAAGGCCTTCCGCGACTTCCGGCAACAAACGCTTGACGCCGCCTTTTCCTGCAAATACTTTCGGATTTTTAATTCGAGTTCCCTCGGAAAAATGATATCTTCTACCAGATACTGGATCTAAAACACTATAATTTCGTGCTTTGGCTCCCAAGCTCCTGTGTATGTAGATATTTTCCAGTTTACCACTATTAGAAGTTTTTTCAACCCCTTTTCTATTAATCGGGTATGGCGGTCCATTTCTAACACCCCATTTTTGCCCCTTCACACCGTGATGGGCGAGTTCAGAACCTAAATTTTCTTTTATCCCATCAAAAATCTCCTCAATTTTCTTTCTAGTATCTGGGTAGAATTTCATATAGTCTTTCTGTTTATCATACCAGCCATCCTTTGCCAGTCTTGGAAGATTATCCCAAATCCATTCAAAACCATTCCTTACCATTTCCTTATGCTGCGCCAAATACAGGTCATATTGATAACTCATTCAACATCCTCCTTTTCACAAACCCAGTTTCATTAAACTTCCTTTTATTCTTCAAAGCCTTACTAATTGCCAGATCTATACCGCTCCGACTTTTCAAATGATAGTAATATAAATCTGTATATGGTGTATTTAAGCGGTCTATCCTTCCACTGGACTGCACCATAACCTTGTAAGAGTAATTCTGTGAGTAAAATATAATTGTATCTGTCATGATACAGTTCCATCCTTCCGCTCCTGCATTATATTGAACCAGATAGATCCATTTTTCAGATTCTGGAATAGGCTGATGTTTATGCCCATTCCATTCTGCAATCTCTACCCCATCTCCATAAAATAGATTTTTTAGAATATCCAACTCATAGTCGAAGTTGTAAAATATAATAGCCCGAGGATGTTTTTCCACAATCTGTAACAATGCAACCTGCCGAGACTCATCTGAATTAACTACTTTCCGCAGCGCATAACAAAACTCGGCAGGATTTTCAATTGGTTTATCTTCCCAAGGATTCCACCTTGTACGGCAAATATCCTTATACTTTTCAATATGGTAAGCTACAAATACATCCTCATGATGGGAAATGGTTTCTCTTTTGAAATTCATATTGATTAAAATTGAGTTTCTCAACCGGATCAGCCGCCCTGTATTGAGATACCGTTCCACCTTGGGGAACTTTGTGAAATGGCTGTATACAATATGTTCTCTTGTAAATTGGCTTCTGTTTCTATAAAAGCCATTGGCAATAAAAACTGGAATATAATCCTGCCAGGTATCTCCAGGTGTAGCGGAGAGCAAAATCCAATGATTAGCTTTGGCAATCCGCAAGAATGCTTTCACCCAGGTTCCAGAACCGACTACCCTCTGTTCATCAAATAAAAAAAAAGCACCCTGCACTTCAGAGTACTTCTTAATATTATTCCATGAGTCAATCACTACCTTGTTAGAATATAAGTTGGCTTCTGGATTTGGTGACAGCAGAAATGGTGAGAGTTCGCTTTCCCATTCGCAAGTGTCTCGTTTGCGGGCTGTGGTGATGATGTAAAGGTCTTTCGGCGGATCTTCCATTGGAATATAATCATCACCACAAAGCGATGCTTTTTCACCTCCTTGCTGTAGATAATAATAAGCGATGGCAGTGCGGGATTTACCACTGCCCACACCGCCACACAAAATACAGCCATTTTTCATTTTATTTATGGCCTTAATTTGATAATCATATAATTCCATTGATATCGTGTCCTCTTTTTCAAAAAAGCAAGACGCCAACTATCTTTCTATCCGATAATTGACGCCTTATAATCTTATTGTGTGAGCTTCTCCTCACTGATAACTTCTTTCGCCGCGTTTAAATCTTCTTTTGAATACATACCTAATATCTTCTGTTCTTCAATATTCAATTTTAACATATTAACTACCGCAATAATACGCTCTTTTTTCTCTCCTCTTTCTTCTCCCTCTTTTAAACCATCTTCATAAATCATCCTTCCAACTTTCGTCATACTAATTTCCCTCCTATTTGCTCACATTGTAACATCATAGCCACTTCAATGCAAGACTGTATTTTTAATGGGATGTATTTATTCCGACCCTTCCAACTCTGCATATTTTTCAGCCCATTCATCCTCTACAATAGTGACATACATCGTCTTGAGATATGCTTTAATTCCCCCCTTCCCGTTGACTTCCCATACATATGGATTGAGTGTCAAATCTACGTTTTGAATTTCTGCATAATCCAATGTCTCAACGCTCTCCTCATCCAGCGGCGTTTGTACTCGCTTTGTAACCATAATAATTTTAGGCGGAATAACTCTGTAGCTCACTGTAACCTGAAGATAATGCGTTGCCTCTTCATCTTCACTGCGTGGAGGTAAAATGCGGACATTCCAGCCATCTTCTGCCAATTGCTGAGCCAAATCAGGATCGTCGATAACCACACAGAAATTTCTGTTACCCTCCCGATTATACTTTGTCTCTTTGCCTGAAAAATTACGAAAAATAATTCTTGCATTTTCAATATTAATAGGTGAGGTATTTCTTGACATAATTGATTTCTCCTTTTCTTTTAGATAAATTTACAAGAAGAAAAGAGCCCTAGTCAGGACTCCTCTTCGTTTTCCTTGATTTTCAAAAAATATCACTCTCTTCTTAAACTAATAGAGAGTTGATTTATTGCGAAACTTGATCAAATGGTATTTCTTCCCCTGCGCCTTTTGGTATGTTCATAAACCCCAAACCATCATCCGCTTTCACATAAGGATCGTCAGAAACAAACTGCTCAAAATCTCCATATTTTGAGATGGCAGCAATTGCCTCGTCAACCAGCTCAATATAATACTGCTCATCAATATCTACCTGCTTTCCAAGTTCCCTGACCATTTCAGATTCTAACCAGCGATAGCCTTTGGAACCAGTGGCGGCATAATACTTTCCGTCTTTTTCACGATAGAGTACACCCCCGCCGCTTCCAGCCTTAATCGGACAGAAGTTTCCCACCTTGCCAATAAAAATATAATTGTGGGAAGCATCGTTTTTCTTACAGAGCTCTGCATATCTTTCACCCATCTCTTCAGAGGTATAACCAAATTTTTTCTCAAGTTTTTTTATAGTTGTGTTATTATTGGAATGCCAAACTTTATTCATTTTATCTAGTTCTTTTTCCTCCTCAGCGGTGAGATGAGGAAGATTTTCATTCATATCCAAATATAATGCGCTGCTGACAGATTTCGCCTCGCACAGATCCTCAAATACAATTTCCTCTTTGCTGAACAACTTTTTAAATACATAAGGAACCGCAAACTGTGTGCCAGTAGCAGTCCATTCTCCGGCATGTTTTCCATCTTTATACTTTGCAATGTAAACGGCGTCATTGACCAGACACATCTTGTCATAAGTCGCCTCATGCTCAAATGTGTAGCCATATCGTTTGCCAAAATCCATCACAAACTGAATGATTTCCGGTGTGGCATCTGGAATCTTGATGGAATCTGTCTTGATGTGGGCAACCACAAACCCTTGTTTTTCCACTTCTTTTTGTAAGTCAATCATAAACAAAGCCCCGCGTTTCGCCACAATGTTGTCTTTGTTTCGTGTATCTCGGAAAGGATTTTCAAAGTTTGCTGCGGTGAGACCATATACAGAATTGATGGCAATCTTTAAGGCATTGGCCAGGTCGGTGGCTGTCAATTCACCATTCCGTACTTTCTGGATATATTTTGTAAGTTTACCGTCTAACATCTGATCGACGATTTCCCAAGCTTCATGTTTGATACTCACTCGTCCGTCGACGATTTCCTTAAATCTTCTTGTAAACTCTACACCAAACAAAACCTCCATAATTGTACTATGCGGATGCATCGAAGCAATGTCAAGAAGAGCTACATTTCCATAGATACCTGGAATAGCAAATACTCTTCCGCCCTCGCCCACTTCTTCTCCACGATAGGTAGATGTTCCATTTTCAAATTTATATCCAGGAAAATATGGCAACAGGCTCCCCTCTTTCCCATGCGTTTGCGCCATCATTTCTGGGGCGGCGTCTTTTAGGAAATCAAGACTCTCTTGATCTAGGTCAAAAACAGGCTGCGAGAGATCCCGATAGTGAAACTGGCCTTGTGGTTTTCGGTTATTGCCAAATATAATTTTCGTGGTCAGTGCGTTGGTTGTATCATTGACCGAACCATTCGCCAAATCTGCTAAAATCTGTCTCGCTATAAAATCTGCCTGTCGTGCATGAAATACCGCTTCGGTTGCTAACACATCATTATCACAATACTCTGCAACCTTTGTCCAAAGTTCTTCTGGCACCGGCTGGTTCCAGGGAAGGCCAAGTTCCTGATGGTGAATCCCTAAATCAATCTCAAATTTCTTCAGAGACTGTTTTTTGCTGGAAAAATCATAGACATCTGTGTAACTGACATTGTAAGCCTCCCCAAAGAAACAATTGGGACTTCCATTGATAATCCGCTGTGACAGATGGTAAAGCTGTTCATTACTATATCCCATAAGCCGTGCGTAAAGAATATGATTGTCATACCTGCGGCAGTTAAACCCAACCAGACGAAAACGCATCAATTCTTCAATTTCAGCGGGCGACGGGTTAATCATACGCACTACAGCTTTTCCTTCACCCTCAATTTTCCAATTTACAAGGAATAAATTTGGGAAAACCTCAACATCATAAAAAATCAATTTCGCATCGTCATTTTCTGTATTGTCCGATATGTCCTCGGATTTGAATCGCATTTTATTTACCAGCTTGATACAGTAATCCGCCTGATTGGTGCTGTTTGCTGCAAATGCAAGAATAGCGCCTCTCATATCAGTGACATCATACTTTAAATCGCCGGCATAAGCATCTTCCAAAATTTTGTAGATAAAATCAACACTGGGCTTTGTGCCAGGATGGATCTCTTTATTGAGATTTCGCTTGATCAGCGTTCTAAGCCCCTTTTCACTCTTTATAGCGTCAAAATTTACCATTTTTTCTCCTTTCGTTGGCAAACCTGAGCTGATCGTGGCAATCGGCAAGTCGTTGCACTTTGATAATTTTCTCCGCAGTGAACTATTGCCTGTAAACACTTTCACTTCAATATGGTCGTCATAAATACGGCTTAAGCTGGCTGGATCTCCTGTATAAATATAATGCAAATGTATCCCAGCTCCGCTCTTACTTAGCTCTGCATAGGTGGGCGGCCATTTGTTTGCTTCTTCCATATTTCTCTGTAAACTTTTATTTCCAGACTCATCTGGAATATCAAAATCAATCACGATATGATTCTCTGGAACCTTTACATAGTGCAGTTTTGAAGTGTCTAGGGATGATAATTTTGTTTTCACTGTATCCCATTTTCTTGACGGTGTTTCTTGTGAGGAAGCATACTGAGCCAGACAGTCGGCGCATTCTCTGTCAAATATAGATTCAGTACAATTAAAATGAAGCGACTGTTTTTCTGTCTGTTCTTTTTCGGCCGCTTTCTTTCCGTCAAATTTTTCTGCTTGAAATCCAAGGTAACACTTGCGCGGCCTTGTGCCATCGTCTAAATTATTGCGCTCTTTGTAGTCCCAAAAATAATTTTTCAACTCTTCCTTAAAAGCCATCCGCGAAAACGGATAACTAACTCTCGCTTCCTCACAGTAAGTCTTATACATCTCCCATGCCACTTTGAGCGTGGTTCCGTCTTCTTTTTTAAACACATGATAAGAGTCAAGAACAAAGTTATAGAAGTGATTCGATGCTCCCAGCATGTTGACTGGAATATAATCATCGTATCTGTCAGGATCCGCCAAGTATATCTCCTGACAATGATAAGCAATTGCTCCAAGCTCAAAATCAATCTGTTTGATGAGCATTTTATATTCTTTTGGGTTTAATTTTTCCCCTGTCGGAGAAACATCTATCAATCTTCGTATCAGTCCCGATTTTGCATCTGTAATCTTTACATGTTTGTTTGTACCCACAAATAGAAAGCACTTAAAACGATTGGAATAAGTGGATTTAAACTTTTCATTCACAGTCATAAGCTCATGAGATACCAGACTGTTAAGCCTTGTATTATCGTCAATTTTTGATAAATCTCCATCATGCTGTATGGCGACAAGCGGATTTGTTTTAAATGCCTCCAACGCAAACGCATTGCTTGCAGAACCGATGTCTTTTGCGTTAAAAACAGTGTGATACCCCTCAAAAAGCTGCTGAATGATATTGAGCACGGTAGATTTACCAGTTCCAGCAGCTCCGTAGAGAACCATAAATTTCTGAATCTTTTTAGAGTCCCCTGATACGACCGAGCCAATCGCCCACTCAATCTTGTGCCGCTCTTCCTTGGAATATAACACGGACATCAGCTTGTCATAGGCATTCAGATCACCAGCTTTCAGCGGATAACTGAGCCTTTTGCTGGCATAATCTTTTTTCTCAGTAACTGTATTAGAAAATATAAGTTTCTCATCCAGCATATGAAAGGAATCCCGCATCTGTCTCTGACAATACTTATGCCATGAATCAATCATACCGGACTCAGCATCCCACATATGAAGCACTTTGATGTTAGATTCAAAACGCTCGCGGTTCTCCTTGGCATATCTATCTAATTCACAGTCAATCAATTGCAATGCGTCCTGTTCCTCGGTTGACCATAGACCACGTTCTTCGACCCAGATCGCATAAAAATCCCCGCCTCGAATCATCAAATCGGAACTCTTCTTGATAATAAACTTTGGATAGATTTCTATTACACCGCGCTTTGTGCTGCGTGTTGAAATCATAAGAAAGTCGATCATTGCATTTTTCATTCTCCTTTCAAAATATAATTCAGCTCTTTAATATTTCATTGAGATACCACATTGCCTGATACCAGATTTCCACAGACCGCATATCAATCTTATTATGATGTACGGTAAACAGACCGCCCTCGCCATTTCTCTGATATTGCCGATTCAAAAGACAATGAAGTACTTGTGCGACATAACGTTTGTCAAAATTTTCATCCGTCATTTGATCTAATTTTAGATTTGCGATCATGTTCTGAAACCACTGCCCTGTGCGATCGCCAATGTCAGGATTGTCCATAATATGTTCCTCACAACGCATCGCCAGAGCGACCATCATTTCTAGGACACTGCACTCTTTATTGTCTAAGTATACAGCAATTTCAGTACTTTCCAAATGATACTCATAACCAAACCTATATCGCAAATCCACCCCATCTTCGGCACGATTCCCATCCATAGCAATCGCATAATTGAAAGGAGTATCATAGAGCTGACAGAATAATTTTCGGTAGGATTTGTCTTTTAAATCTTTATATACAAGCTGATACATCCATTCAAAATATTCATTCACCAGTTCCTCTCTCATCATAATTCCACCCGCCTTGGATTACCGCCGATCACATCTGAAAAATTTCTCTGATCTAAAAGAATCTCATAATCACATTTCCGCTCATCGCATCTGACAAATACCGAATCATCCTCATATTCGCCAAAATGCCCCAGAGCATCGCCGACCGTTTCCTCCACATCCTCCACAATTTCATCACCGTCATCTGCCAAAACCCCATCCGCATAGTAGGTAAGACTAATCTTCTCATAATCTTCAAATTCGCCAAATTCTTCTGGTGCGATGACATAGGGATTTCTATCTCGCATAATCTCCTCCTCTTCGCTGCCCTGATTGGAAATGTCAACGGCCGTAACTTTTTCTTTATCAATCGTCCCGCCATACTTCTGAATGAACGAAGTATATTTGATAATATCAGGTTTCTCTTTTGCCTGTTTTGCAGTCTGCCTGACACCCGCAGCCATTTTTTCTTCAGCTTTACTCTCTTCTGTTTGCGAAACTCCCTCTTTTTGGGCAAAAACCTCTTTTACAGAATCAATTTCCTCCTGAGCAATCTTTTCATACTTCTTTTTTACGCAATACCATGTTACCGCGGAGCTAACTACTGCTCCAGCGATAAACATCATAAAATATAATCCTTTTTTCATTCCTCTTTTTCCTCCGTCTGTAATGTCATAGCTGTAAGCGCCAACCCTCCAAACAAAAATGAAACGCTCAACAAAATACCGCCGACAATATGTCTTTTCCGTTTGGAATCTAAAGTAAAATCCAGTACCGAGACAAGTGCCTCAAAATTTTCCATATATATTACACGCTCCTTCCACCAAACAAAACGGCAAGCCCCGCCACAAAACAAACGCCAGATAATGCGGATAACGTATAAGACACAACAATCAATCCGTTATTCATAAGCAATCTCCTTTCTCATAAAATAATCGTTCAACCATCAAAATAACCACGGATAATCGTATAAATCACGATTAAAATTTCCAGAACCTATGGCATGAAGCCCTGCTCCTCAAATCATCTTGTCATAAATGTTACCATCTACGTTAAAATCAATGGCATAAGCCTCCTCATAGTCACCGTGATCGTTCGGCAAATGCACTTTTTTCACATCAAACTCCACATAATTATCTCCATTGGGATGCTTTAAATCATAGATCCATCCGACAACCATCCCTGCTTTGGTATCCTCCATGCCAAGTGCACTGTAAACCTCATTTAAAGTCAGATGTCCAACCGCTTTCAGTTTATCGTTTACATAATTCAACTGGCTATTGAGAAACATTTCAATATAGTCAGGATTGTTTTCCCAGTTCGGGTTACTTCTCGTGAAATATTTCATATATCCACTGGCGTTTGGATCTGCCACTTCAATCGTTTTCTGTACTTTCTTTTCTTTGCCTTTTTCGTCTGTAACAATTTCTGAAATTTCATCTGCCTTGATATTATAACGAAGTTGATGATCGACCTCCTTGCCAAAGCGTTCTACAACACGACCTCTGTATTCTTTGTAACCTCGATCTAAAATCGCATAAGCAGCGGTCAACGCAGTATAGCGTTTTCTAAGAATATGATTGGATGCTAAAATACTGCTAAGAGACAATAAGCCAAGACCAATCGCTGGTGCATAGAGTTTTGCCAACTTTGCACCCGTGTGCGCATACACAATAACAGTATCTTTCTTTGCATCCTCCTCATTGTACTGCTCTGCCATATCTGGATTGTCAGCACACTCATGGATCTTATCGAGCTGCTCCTTCGTCTCATCCAAAATACGGTCAATTTTTGTAGTCGCCTTACATGCTACAACAGCGCTTACAACTGTGCCAACTAACCCAGCAGCCATTAAAATCTCTGGACTATGTTTTTTCAAATTAAATCCAACTTTGCTGAAAGTTCCGCTTACTTTCTTGATAATTCCATTTTTATTCATAATAAAATTCCTTTCTCTATCAAATTTTTCTCTTAATTTAAAGGCAATGCTCTTGGCAGCTTAATCATATATCCGTTGCCGTGAACCCGCACCACCGACGCACTTCTAATATCTGTCCATCCATACTTATTGTCTGTGTAATTTCCTGTAATGCCCACCAGATCATAAAAATCTGCAACACTGACAAGACCATAGGTATCGATTAACTCATCCATCCGAAACAAAACCTCTTCTGCTTCCCCGCGATTGTCCAGAATAATATCATCATAATCATATCCTGTTCTCGTTCGATTAGAAGCGTGATCCCGACGCTCGTTCTTTTTGTCGTAATAACTTCGATAAGATATCTTAGATGCCGATCCGCTTTTTTTCGTATGTCCAGCATCACCATACAAGATCATGTCAATCCCATTTGTCACAATATCCGAGATCGCTTTTTTTACTGCTGGCACTAATACATCCATCAAAATATAAGATTTCACTTTCTGCGCGTCCTCCTGAATAAAGACATCTGCAAATTTCTGAATCTCACTTTTCTTCTTGGCTTTTACTGAACCATTGACCACCTTTTTTACTTTCTTTTCTGTTGTTACTGGGGTCTGTTGTTCTTCTCTGGATTTATGAGAGTTTGATTTGTATTCCTCCATAAATATAATGCTCCTTTCTAAAATCGAAAAAGGGAAAGCACCTTGTTACAGGTACTCTCCCTTGGCTAATCCACCGAATATTATTCACTCAGATATTTACTCTTCAGCTTCCTCGAATTCAACAAACTCTCCTTCAACTTCCACTGCCTCTTCCTCTTTCTCAGTCTTTCGCTTCTTGATCTTGGCGATTACCGGCTTTGCAAGCTTGCAGATTGCTACACCTGCAAGAATGCCCAAACCGAAACCAGCCGCAACCTTGATTCCGCAACCAGCACTGTTTTCTACGATTTCCTCCAGTTCTGTGTCGATCATTTCCTCGTTTGTCATAATTTCATTAGATTCCATAATTGTGTCTCCTTTCGTTTATAAATTAATTGTGGACTGTTCCATTAAAGTAAATGTATTTTTTGCGCAGTTACAGCAGCGTGCGAAAATCATATCTGGGAACCACATGGTAGTCGATGACAAGGCATGGCGTTCCATCCTCTGCAAGCTGCGAACTAAATTGCAGATCAATCAGACCATCGTCAATATTCCATCCCAAATCATTTCCAACTTCGGTCGGCCGCAGACCAATCTCATAGTAAAACTCATTTAATGAAATATACATTTCACTGATCAGTTTTTTGTTCAATTCATTCTCTACTTTGCGCAATTTTTCAATATCGCACTTAAAATATCTTGAAGTGATCGTCTCATAACAAAGTGTCTCACCACGCCCTGTGATAATGACTTCCTTATTCACAACTGGATCTCGTTCCAACTTGTCTTTGGCGATTGAATTGCGGATCTCCTTCTCTTTTTTCTCACCAATACTCTCGATTACCTTCTCCTGATACTCTTTCAACGCCGATTCCGAGAGAGAATATGCTGTTGCCAGCGCTGCATTGCGTCTGATATTTACAGAACTGGCGCCGATCAGACAGGCAACAGAGAGAACCCCTGTAACTGCCGCCGGAATATAACAAGTCCATGTGGTGCGGATGAGCTCTACAGGCCTTAATACATCGCGTTCAACATATTCTTCCTGATTATTATTTTCTGCCTCCGCCCGCAATTCATCATTTAATCGCTGCTTTTCTTCCTCAATGAGAACCATCGCTTTGGGTGTTGCCCGAACTGCTAATGCTGTAGTGGTAATCATTCCGGCAATTCCAATACCAGTAAGAATTTCAGGACTATGCTTCTGTAACCCTAACCGTATGTTTCTAGTGATCCGAGAGAAATTCGGTTTATTCATTCTGTGTACTCCTTTCCATTACAATGTGCCTTCCTAAAAGATTAAACTAACCGGAAAACCGGTCGAACCCCATAAAAAAGTGAGGCTCCGCCGCTTGTTATGGTGCCGCGAGGACTGACACGTGTAAAATTGTTATTGTAATACTCCGATTCGTTCTGTAACCAGCCCCATTCATAATCTTCTCCCGCTCTATCTGAAATACGATTCTGGCGATTTTTCATGAGTTCCCACTGTTTCTTCCCACTTGGCCTGCAATATTCGCATTTACCAAATAATTCTTCCGCGTATGGAATGCGGAGTAAATCTCCATTTTTAAACGGAGCCATTCTATCACGAATCGTACCAAAAATATCCAGAGTTTCTTCCTTCTGAAGCTCCTTGCGCAGATCACTTTCTGCATAACCGCCTTTATTTGTATTTTCCATATTCATTGAATGAGGGGTATCAAGATATTGATCCAGAAGAAAGAGAGCTCCTTTTTTGGTAACTTTCTGGCAGGTAGCGGTATACTTTCCGATCTCAATTTGATCTCCAATCTTAAAATCTTCCACAGCATGAACCAATACTTCCATCTTTCTTATCGCTTTCATATTACTTTTCTCCCTTCCAATCTATCCTTTCATAGCAAGCAAAATATCAAGAATATCCGTTGCCACATCATGTGCCACTGAAAATATCTGATTTGTTTTACTATTCCTGTGCGAAAAAGCCTCCGTCTTACGAATAAAGTCTTCAAGCACCACAATCGGCGAAACATGTTTTGAATTGTCAATACTTCTTAAAATTTCATCTACGGCCCATCTCTGATAAGAACGTCGCTCAAAGAGACCTTTCGGCAGCCGACGGCGCGGTTCTTTCAAATACTCGGCAGCATACTCTCGAATTACTGACAAAATATAATCATTATTCACTATACGGTCCTCCTTCACACAAAATAAAGAGCCTTTGTCAAGACTCTTCATTCTCTTTTCTGGATAATGCCTTATTTACTTTTTCCTCGATTTTCTCATCCATCTTCTTTTCATCGACCCAATCGGTGATCAGTGTTGCACACATCCCCATTACAGTCGCTGCGATTCCAATTGCTTTAATTATCGATTTATTCATAAAATATACACTCCTTTCATAAAAGCACTTGCAGATTTTGCGAAGACATCAATATTTCCACCCTACCACAAATTTTGCAACTCATTTTTTCCCGTTCACTGTAAAGAACTCTTTCCATGAAAATGACTTCTTCTTATCTGCCGATTTCTTGACGACCGGTTTTTGCAGCGTCTTACATACCATTGACTTCTCTGATGTCACTTCTTTCACTAGTTCTTTTGGCGGTTCGACAGACTTTAATGTTGGAACTGGTTCTGAAACTTTGTGGTTATCTTTATTCCAGGAACGAATTTTTCGCAAAGTCCACAGATCTGTAAAATATAATGGTGTAAACCAGATATTTTCCGGCTTCTTGGAAATCGGTTCTATCGCGCTGCCGCAAAGCGGTTCTAATAGAGTGTCTCCAACCACCACATATCCTGGACACCCCAACAAGCTGATCTGAATATAGCACATCTTTGCTACTACTTCGTCGACATCTTGTCCCACAAAAAGTACCGATTGCTGATAGTTGATGTTCATATCATTTTTACAGACATGTGCAAATGCTAAAAACATACACCCCGCTCCGCAACACGGATCGTTAATTGAAATATAATCTTTTCTCTCAATTTGTTCCTTTAAATTATCTTTGATCTGCATTTTAGCCATCAATTCCGCAACGTTCCACGGCGTAAAAAATTGACCATGCCAATCGCTGCCAAAATCAAGCTGCATATAGATTTTTCCAAGAAAATCTTGTGCCGGATTTTCATCCAACGCCATTACTGTGATAGAAAATAATTCACAGATAAGATTTAATTCGTCCTTTGAGTATCTCTTAACTACCGCCAGATAGGATGCTTCTCTTAAGTTCCAGATATCTGGCCTCCGATCAACTGCATTAGCGATAGCACAAGCAGACATGTGCACAAAATCCTGCCAAACTTGCCATGTATGATGGCGATTACACAACCGTTGAAAGTTACTGAGAAACTGTTTTTCAAATTCTGTACTGCCTCTAATTCCTTTCATTTCTTTTTCTCCTTTCAGATTTCGATAAAAGATAAGAGTCTCTTTGAGACTCCAAAACTTAAGAGAAACAGTAAACGACATTTCATAACTATACTCTCTGTTTCTCCATAACAGTCATTGTAAATTTTGCGTAGAATAAAGTGGATAAGTCCATTATCTTATAAGAAAACCTTGCCACGCTAAGGTTTGAAAGTGTTTTTCCTATCAGATAAAATTTGAGAGACCATGTTTCCATGATCTCTCAATCTCTCATAAACCAATAGTTCTCAGAAGCTTTGTGAGTTCTTCTTTACTGATCTTCGCATCTACATTCAGATGAACGTACGCTGTACCATCCGTAACAGTTGCGGTCAATTCATTCAGTTGAAAATCTACATCATATCCAACTTTTTTCTTTACCACCCCTTTTACCAATTTTGCAAACAAATTCCTCATAAATTTTGATCGAATTTTCATTTCATCCATACTCCTTTTCTCCTTTCTAAGTTGTTGGTTTTTTCCATAACAGACAATGTTATTTAAGCGAAAAAAAGAGTCTTTGTCAGACCCTTTTCATCAGTAAATTATTTCTTTTGCTCCAGTTCTTTTAGAAATTTCCTATAATCGCTTGATTTTCCAACTATGTACAATTCATGTTGTCTCTCCTTGCCATAAACACCAATCTTATATAAACATTGCAGATTGTGGTTTGCCGCAATTTTCGTATATGAATCCACATATTCATCGTTTTCAAGAACCATTAAATGATATTTTTTTCTACACATACCTTTGCCTCCTATGAAATATTTTTCCATAAAAGGGTATGTAAAATTCGCTAAATCTCACGTCTGTCAAATACGGTTTCCCAGCGTTCTCTTGGTATGGGCTTCATTTTTAAAGCCCACATGATCTGTCGAACCGTTACTGTAGGATAAAGGCCGTTTTTACAGTCTTTGGCGCGTTCTTTAAAATATTCTCTAAACTTCGGATGCACATATAAATCGTCCGTGATCCAAGGATCTATCTCACCCCACCAGGTACTCTTAGTTTTCGCATCAAATCGCTGTTGGATGACAGCCAATCCCTTATCGCCAATTCGGAATAACGTACAACAATCATAAACAGGATGTTCGCAAATATAACGCTCTCCATACATTGAAAGGTAAATTATTGGTTTTTCGTAGTGGTATCTCATGATATACACCTCAAAATTATAAAAACGAAGAGCCTATGCGTTTCACACAGACTCCTTCTAAACATACAAGTTTTAAATATTTAAGTTCAAATCATTGATATTATTTCTGAGAAATCTGCGAGTCTGGTCCAAATCGCAAACGATTGTCTCATCATACCCGCTTCTGTCAAAAGAAGATTTTCCAATAGATCGCTTTTCCAGCACTCCGCCAATAATGGTATATAAATTTTCTTCCTCACTATTTCTGCTCTTGTAATAGGCACGACTTTTATATCCTTCATTTTTCTCAAGAATTTTTTGAATATTGTCCGCTGTTAGACGCATAATACATCACTCCCTTGTTCGTTTATAATAATGACATTATACACCCATTTATGCAAAAAAGAAAGGAGTTGTAATAAGTACACACAACTCCTCTATTCCTTAATAAGTCACTTGAATTGTATATTGGTAATTCGTCATATACAAATAAATTCTTACTTTTTTCCCTTCTGATACATCAAATTCAAACTCAAATTCGTTATCAGGATTTTTATGCTGACCGCAAATTTCAGATCGTTCTTCCACAGGAATACCATCTTCATTATAATCACAACGCACAATTACCTGACGTGAATTCATCGTTACAGATTCGATAAATATCAAATAAAAATTCCAAAGCTCGTCTCCTTGATCATCGGCAATTCCGAATGACAATTCACGTGTTCCATAAGGAACAGAAAAATACATTTCATTCATAATACTTCTCCTTTCATTTCTTAATTTTTCCATAAAAGAGCGTGTGTTTTATGCGAGCAAAAACGAAGAGCCTATGCGTTTCGCACAGACTCAACGTTTTGTCCATAAATTCACTTCTTTGTCGGTCTGAAGCGATTGAATAATCCTCTGAATGTTGTTGACGTGAAAGTTCCAGTTTCTTCAAACTTAAATCCTTTCTTCATCCAGGTAGCATAGAACATCAATGGCAATAAAATTCCCGCCACATCCATTCCAATCTTGAAATATCGGTCTTTGACTTGTTCTGCCAACTGATCTTTCTTGAATTGTTCTTCACGGGCTTGTCTGTCCAGCTCATTCTGTTCCTGCTGGACTTCCATTTCCCGACGTTTCACCTTTTCATCATAATCAGTCTCAGCTCTCATACACTCCAATTCCAGTTTATAGAGTTTTGTGACATTTTCTACTGCCAGTTGCTGCTCTTTACTTCCAGGCTCAAGTTTATTCAAGTCCTGAATTTGATATAAAACTTCATTTGTCAACGCTTGTCTGATTTGTTCATCCATCGTATTCTTCTCCTTTCAGTAATGAATTATAGTTCCATAACAGAGAGTGTTTTTTATGCGATATATATTTTTTCAAATACTAAAATAACATGTTTTTTTGTCACCTGCGTTCTGAAAAAATCGGAATTTCCTAAAAAAACAAAAGGCAAAGTCTTTGTCAGACCCTGCCTCTTGTTTCAATCGTTTTTATTATTGTCAGCTTCTTTCACCAATAATATCATTCCAATAATGATACACATACATGCAAATACTGTCATAATAAATCACCTCTTTTCATAAGAGAACGTGTATTTTACGCGTAAAACCTTCACTCATGAAATCGATTTATTCTTGAACCTTACTTCCTTGCACGATTTAAAATCCAGAAAAAACGTCTGTACAATTGGTAATAAGTGTCTTTACAACATGGCACCTCCTCTCTCACTCGGAGAATATCATACGAGATCCCCTGTGTAACCGCTTTCAAAATATATCCCCCCAATTTTTCATCCGTTTCAATTGCCACTTTCTCCAACAACTCCATTCTCTCAGAATAAAAAGCCCTCGCTTCTGCACACTTGGCAGTCGGATCTCCAAAACTTCCAGTAAATACAACAGCATTCATAGACCGCGGATTCAACCCACTCAATGCTTCCCTCGCTTTTTTCCAGATTGGATATTGAAGACAGAAATGCTTCAGCTCGTAATACCGATGTTTTTCAATCCAATAAGGATTTTTCTCTGACAGTTCCGGTCGTGTTGTCGTACTCATTTCTTTTCTCCTTTCCACATATAACCGGTTTCCTCAAACAATAATTTGGGAGAAATATAGAAATTGATACGCCCATATTTGCTATTCATCTCCTCAATGTTTGTGACCAGTTGACCATTCCTTGTCGCTTTTCCGATCGGCAGCCAACCAGAAATAATACCTGCCCGAACCCAGGAAGCATCCTTGCCATATACTTTAGCTGCTACAGAGACAGGAACAGATCCTTGATGAAATACAGTTTCATTATTTTCCATAACGTTTTTCTCCTTTCAAATGCTATTCTAGAATAGCAACTGCATTTAGTAAAAACAAAGTCGGTGAAAATTCGACAAAAAAAAAGAAGACCGAGATAAAATCTCAGTCTCTCTTGTTGTACCCCTCGTGAGTACACCATTCTCTGCATTTAGGATAGGAAGGAAATCCACAATACACACAAAGGTTACTATGTCTTCCTTCAGAATCTGGGAATTCCTCATTCCTTGTATAATGCTTAAAATATCCCCCATCTTCTGTCTCGACAAATTCACTAACCTTAATTTCCATACACATTCTCCTTTCGATTTCAATCATTATACCATACAACCAAAAAAACTTAAAGGACAAGTTTTGCCCTTTAAGTCTGGATGATCCTGATACTACGAGATCAAAATCCGGTATTTTTCCTCAAGTTCGTTCATCCGCTGTTCGCTTACATCAACCCCGACCATATATTCGATTTTCTTCTTGGTACTTTCCTGTACCCGTACCGAAAACGATACATGCTCAGCATAAAGCAAACGCAAACATAAGTTCAACTGTTTCGCATTTTTAGCCGTGAACTCTCGCATAAGTATCACCTCCTTCCATTATAGGGGATGTTATTTTCGCGCAAATATCACTCTGATTTCGCACAAGAGACATTTTTCATTTTCCATCGAAGCATCGTCATCTCACATGGATAGTCCTCATAACCGATCGTCTCTGAGGTGATCAGCCCTTCCAAAACACCCTGAATAATCTCCGCTTCATATTGCTTGTATGGAAAAATATCTTCTGGCAATTCTCTATGTAATCCACCACATTTTAGACACCGCAATCGTCGGATTGTTGTTTCACTCGTAACGCGCCCCTTTGTCCGTACAATTCTGGGCACACTGTCATAATATTTCAAACTGCCCCCACAATTCGGACAATTTGTCTCATTAACCCCTATCATATATTACCTCATTTTTAACCTAGGTTAAAAAACAATCCCTCAAAATAACCAAAATATAGGAGTTGACAACTCCTACACTATCATATATGATTGCTATTGATGTTGCAATAGAAAGGAGTATTGAAATGCTAATAAAATGTCCCGAATGTGAACTTCAAGTGAGTGATAAGGCCTTGACCTGCCCGCATTGTGGTTATCCAATGCAGCCAAACGCCAAATTTAAGCCGCACCGAAAATCAAACAAACGAAGACGGCTGCCAAACGGATTTGGCCAAATCAGCGAAATCAAAGGCCGAAATCTTCGCAAACCCTTTCGGGCAATGGTGACAGTCGGAAAAACCGATACAGGAAAGCCGATTTGTAAACCACTGAAACCGGATTCTTATTTTCCGACATACAATGACGCTTATGCAGCCTTAGTCGAATATAATAAAAACCCTTACGATTTAGAACCTGCTATCACAGTGAAGCAATTATACGAACGATGGAGTGAAGAATATTTTAAGACATTGAAATCGGATTCCAGCTGCCGAAATATCATATCTGCCTGGTCCTATTGTTCTTCTATTTATAACATGAGAGCCTGTGATGTCCGTGCAAGACACATCAAATCGTGTATGGAAGAAGGCACCGCCATTATCAAAGGCAAAGAACAACATGCTTCAGCGGGAACCAAATCCCGTATCAAATCCATGTTCAACCTTATGTTGGACTATGCTTTAGAATATGAGATTGTGGAGCGAAATTACGCCAGAACCTTTCACATATCTGATGAAATATTAAAGGAAAAAGAAGAAGCAAAACGAGGCCATATACCATTTAGCGACCAAGAAATTCAAATATTATGGGAGCATGTTGATACCATGAAATATGTCGATGTGATTCTAATACAATGCTATGGTGGATGGAGACCGCAAGAACTTGGTCTGATCAAACTGGAAAATGTTGATTTTGACAATTGGACTATCTTGGGCGGGATGAAGACAGAGGCTGGTACAAACCGTATCGTGCCCATTCACTCCAAAATTCGTCCTCTGATTACTGAAAAATATAAAGAAGCCCAAAAACTCAAAAGTGAATACTTGATCAATTGTACAGATACCGCCACCCATAGAAGCTCCAACAAATTTACCTATGACAAATATCAGAAAAGATTTAACAAAATTCGTGATGAATTAAAACTAAACCCGCAGCACAGAGCTCATGATGGAAGGATGCACTTCATCACTGCCGCCAAAAAATACCATGTAGATGAATATGCCATTAAATATATTGTTGGCCATTCTATTCAGGATATTACAGAACGAATTTATACTAAACGAGAAATTGACTGGTTAAAAAATGAAATAGAAAAAATAAAATAAGATGTTTAGATTCTAGAATACCTAAGACTTATATCCAAATGGGAAATTGATCCTCATTGCTGACAAATAACCCGCTGCCTAAAGGTGCGGAGGCTGCATCCATCTAGTATAGGAATAGTGTATAGGAGTAATGTAGGAATAATGTATAAGTTACATACATTTCCCCACATTTTACCACTCCTTCACACCTTTTAATCCCTAGAACTTATGCAATTTCTTAGAACTTGCCAGCCTTAGCTGCTTCCTCAATGGAAACATGAAACCCTATAAACTCAAGGTTTTTCTTTCAAAGTGTAGGAATACTCCACAAATAAACTGCATTCCACTCTCTTTTATCGGCTGTTTCTGCGTCTAATCATTGTCCTTAAGATAACGCGATGTGCTCATTCCCAGAAGAACACCCAGAAACGTATCAACCGCCGTAATAGTACCAACGACTTGCTCCCCAAAAGGCAATCCCCAGATTCCGGCTAAAGCAAAATATAATGTGCCAGCAGCCGGAAGAAGATACTGTGCAATCCATTTTAAGGCATCATAAGTTTTATTGCTAATGTTCATAAGTCCCCTCCTCACATTCCAATCTGTTTGAAAATAAATCCAATCACTATACCAACAACTGCTGTCATGGCATAGCTTATGATTTTACGCCACATTTCTCCATCCCTAGATTCCAGGATCTCCAAACGTTTTCCCTGCTCCACCTGTTCCTTCAACATACATTCCATATTGACAGCCAGTTTTTCAATTGAGGTATTTAACACTTCCAAACGTTTTGCGTTCTCTTCCAAAAGCTCAATACGCTTGTCCTGGCGTTTGTTTTCTTCCTCTATTCTCCGTCGGAATTCTTCATGCTCCGCCCGTGTGATTGGTGTGTCCATTGTTGGTACCTCCTTCCCTTGAGCCATAGGCTTGCATGGTTCTATTACCTGTATCAAGATATTTCATATCAGGATTTAATTCAAAGAACTCTGAATATTTCCGTTTTGCATAAGGCACAGCCGTCCCTCTCTCAATTTTTTTCATCCATTCTTCATAAGAACGTGTATAATAATGATTTAGTTGGAAATATGCATCAGCTTTCGAGCCTTCACCCGTCAAAACTTCTGCTTCCAATCGCATATGCGGATTGTGATTATGAAATCGTTCTACCCTATTGGATTGCGCAAAATACTTACCAAGTCCTTTACCATAATCCCAATCAACCTCTGTGGTAAACCTCTCCATGTCTGTTCCTGTAGTCCTTTTTTCTTGGCCATTGGCATTAAAATGATGCCATATACATTCCACTGCCGCATAGCGATTATTCTCTTCCAAAAACTCCTTTAGACTTTTGGATTTATCTTTGATCAGAACATATTCGTCAGGATCAGCCGCCAGAAACCATCTTGTCTCCTTGGCATAATTGAATAAGAAATTCATGTGCGAATCTTCTTGCGTATTCTGAGAGGTCTTCCACTCCAGAAACGTAATCCGATCCTGATATCTGAAATCAACACTTTTCAAATATTCTTCTACAGGCACGCCAGATTCATTATCATAAATATAAAAATGATCAAATCCCAGCTCTTCGATATAATAGCGAATCCATTCTTCTATATAATCATTTTCATCTCGGACAACTGTCACCATAGATAAAAAATATTTATAACGAATGCCTTTTTCTTCTTCTACAAATTTTGCAAGGATATTAGATTGCGTTTTTTCCTTAGCCTTTTGATCAAACGCCTTCCTTTTCTCTTCTAACCTGGCAGCTTCCTCTCTATTATGATTAGAAATCTTTACTGCGTCTTCCATAGACATTCCTGAGAGAATATTGTCCATGAAAATACTATGCTCATTCGTCAGTTTCTCTTGTGCTTCTGCATACCGTTGGTTCAAAGCCTTTAATTGAAGATAATATTCGTCTGGTTCCTCTTTTTCAACGATCTGGCCATTGATGTAATAAAGCTTTCCATCATAAAGACTAATATCTTTTAATCTCTCTAATTCACAATCGTCAACTAAAACAATATCACGATCTTCCATTGAAGGAAACACGTTGTATCCAACAATTTTATTTGTCGCATAGTCTATAATCATCTGAATCATGATATTTATCCCCTTCACTTTTATAATAATTCAACTCTATGTAATCTTAGATTATTTACATCTACAATTGATATTTTTAGACGTGTTTCTGCGTAACTATCTCCTGTAAATACAAGTTCAAATTGAAAATGACCACGGTCGGTTCTAATATTACCATATGTATCTGGCGGATAGAGGCTTTTCGCACTATAAAATTTAGAAACACATGACATACAAATTGTGCTTGTAGGCAACTCACCAGTAGTGGAACAATGATAAAGAACATCAAGTTTATTTGCTGGAACACCAATACAGATTTCATCGCTAAACATTTTATTATCAATACTACCTACTATCCGAATAATAATGTAGCGGCCCCTAACAGTTCCTGAATATAGATCATTTCCCACATATGTACTTGTATTATAATAAGGACCATCATAAAAATACTCTGAATACGATGACATATCAATATTGGTACTACCACCAGTAAGAGCGCCTTTGAATACCACAGATGGTTGTCCACCACTCCCACCCGCCGTAGGCGCACTATAATCCACCCCATTTAACATAATTTTTCCCATAATCAACCTCCTTGTCCATTTAACCAGTTATAAAATAAATAACATTATCGCTGTTTTTACTACTTGGCAGTGCATTATATTCAGCCTGTGTCAATTTTTTAATTCTTGCGGCAGCTTCGCCATTAACATAAACACTATTAGCATTTGTAGAATTTAGATTCAACTGTTTTGCCTTTATGGTCAGAACATCATCTGTATCTTCAGAAATTTGGATATAAGTTCCATCTCCAATATTAATGACAGAACCATAATTCTTTCCAGATGGTTTAATCCTGACATTTCCCTCCAGAGTGGTGGTTCCTGCTACGGTTAAGGCTCCGCTGATTGTCCCGCCTGCGGTCGGGAGTTTTGTGCTATCCCTCGCGGAACCATTTGCCAAGGCTTTTCCCTGCGCCGCAGACAAACTATCTGATGTGCTGTCTGACGTCAAATTGTTCTGTACTTTTACCCCACCCAGAACAGTTGAGGTAGCAGCAGGAAGAACATAATTATTTGCATTTGAGGCTATTCCACTCAGTTTATTCTTCTCTGCCGTAGTATAATCATTGGTTGATAAGCCTTTTCCTGACACCTTGTCCACTTTGTTTCCAATTGCCGAATCCAGAGCATCCACAACCGTTTTATTCGCCGTCACTGCATCCGCTAACTCTTTCAAGGTGTCTAACGTCTCTGGCGCCCCATTGATCAGCGCATTTACAATTGTTTTTACAAATGCTGTCGTTGCGATTTGTGTATTATTTGTACTATTCGGAGCTGTTGGCGCTGTCGGAGTTCCCGTCAACACAGGACTTACAAGATTAGCTTTCTTATCCAGCTCCGTTTTTACCACTTTATTTTGTACTGGATTCTCTGAGGTTGAGGACAATGATCTGTCAACCTTGACAAGTCCCGCCACTGTATCACTGGCCGCCGAGAGCAGATTATCAGAATCACTAATATAATAAATAGTGCCATTCATCTGTTCTTCTCGGGTCAGTGCATCATATTCCGCCTGAGATACTTCTTTTGTGATATTGCCTGACAGACAATCCCATTTTCCATCCGCAGTCCAATAAACATTTGTTCCGGCTGGATAAGAATATCCTGCCCCATCCTTAAATCTGGAATCTGTTGTAAAAGCATGGGTAATGTGATACATGTGTCCCGCTATATTTCCAGATGTTGGAAGCTGAGAAAAAGTAATAAACCCTTTGGGCAAAAGAGAACCTTTCCAACTATCTGCATATTGTTTTGCACTAGTTTCCGATGCCTTCGCGTTGATCTCAGATGTTTTCGCATTGGTTTCCGAGGTCTTCGCCTTAGTCTCCGAGGTCTTTGCATTGGTTTCCGATGTTTTCGCCTTAGTCTCTGATGCTTTTGCGTTCGTCTCCGATGTTTTTGCATTGGTTTCTGAGATTTTAGAGGCAGATCTGGAAGCTGAAGCACTCGCCGCTGCATCCACAGCTTCTTTTGCATACCGAACCACGGATTTGTACTCGCTGGTAGATGTAATATCGCTATCTTGAACTGGATTTCGATCAATAATAATTCCAATCGGACTGGAGGACGCTGATAACCCCTCATTTGTAATTTCAACCACTGGACTGACTGTCCCTGCAAAGGCCGCCATCTGCGGTGTCACCTCAAAATATATGGTTTGTCTTAATGTGTCGCATCCAAGCGCTGGATTATAGATAAAATTGCCATCCGGCTTCCCCATTCTGATATTGACATCAGCATTTGATGGAATATAATATTTTTGTCCATCTCGATACAACCTTACTGCCAATATGGGTACACAGTCATCATACTGTACAATATGTACAGGCCTGCCAATTTGCCTTGAAATAAAATCTGCATACGCATAATGCACGATTTTGGAATTTGTCGGCGTATAAACAGTTATACTCATGAAACTATCACATCCTTTCTACCATCTACTCCTTTTAGTTCTCTTACTTCTGACTCCAAACTCTCAATCCTTTTGAATGCCTGTTGCAGCATATGGGCATATAATGCCCCAAATTCTTCATAGCGAAGCGAATAAAGTTCTTCAAAACAAACATCTTCTTTGGTTCCCATCTCATCCGCGCCTATGGTGACATCTCTGTCAATCAGTAAGCCCGCGAAATCTTCTGTGGTAAGACCAGCATCTTTCAAAGCCTTTTCCACCGCCCTTGCACCATAGCCAATATGTTTTCTATGACCATTATTTTTGTAGGTATATAAAACTGGTCTAAGCTTCATAAAAAATTCTTCATACCGCTGGTCAAGCTGCTCCATATTTTTCAGATTTTCATCCGAAGTAATCGCCGTGGAACCGCTCGAACCAAGATACACCGCACCGCTGCTGTGAGAATAAATTCGTACCGTTTTTCCTCGCAGTGCAGAAAATGAGGAATCATCTATGTAATCTTTTGAGGCGCCATAATAAAACTTTCCACTGGAGGTACAATCAACAATGGTCGCATTGCCATCATCTCCCGCACGTATCGAGGCTGTTCCAATATCAATTGCACGGCTAAAATGAAATCCTGTGCTGTCATGCCATAATGAACCACAAGTACCATTAAAATTCGTACCCATATAAAAATCTAAACAATCATGGCGCAGTACAGCACTACCCTGTACTCCGTTAATCGCATATGAAGTGGCAGCATTCTCCGATTTATTGTGTATTAAAAAACCATCAGCAAGCATACATTCATAATCTTCATCTGAATATTTAAATGTCTCCGCTATTAAGCCTTTGGCATCTATCTTATTGGCTGTCAATGTACCTGTGATATTTGCCGCTGCCACTTTTAGGTTCTTTGCAGTAACATTTGTTGTCTCCAAGGTGTTGTCGACAATTTTTGTCACATTCTTGCCGCCCTCACCATAAAATTCTATCCCTTCAGTACTTAATTTTAACAAGAGCTCTCCCTCACCATTTCTCACTTCAATTGTACCATCGGTATTGTCAACGCCTCCAACCGTAAGGGTTCCTCCCTGAATGATATTAGCCGTCAAATGCCCCGTTTTTACAAAATCAGCCACAATCTCTCCCTCTTGTGTGATCGCGGTAGCATAAGGACCATTATAGCCATTCGCGGAATATCCAAGACCTCCTTTATTCCATCTCCATACGTTCTTTGCCGTAGTGATATTATCGGTATCCATGATTAAAATCTCATCGGGATATTTTTTTTCATCGCTGCTATGAATAACAACATAACCGCCAAGACCTCCGCTTATAGATAACGTTGCCTTGTCAACCGCCTGCTGCATCAATGCCCCTGTGGGACGACGATCCAATTTTTCAGCTACAACCTCATTATTTGACACGATTGCACTGGCAAGATCTGATTTGGACTCTCCCAACTCAATGGAACTGTATTTGCCCGTCAGTACATTGTAAGTGGTTTTGATGCATTTTGAAGTCGCACTCACTTTTAATTTAGGAAATTCCACATTGACTGTATCACATAAACGCACCGTTTCCAGTAATTCTAATGTGGCATACTCTTTTGATTGTGATAACTGTTCAAAGCTCACCGTCATGGTAACTTTGGGCGTTCCAAGTTCATGATCTGAGATATACTTCTTAACGAGTTCCCGAATCTCCTCCCAAGATGGATATTCATCCTCCCACTCATACGAATTTTCCCACTCACTCGACAAATCCAGGGGATAAATGCGTGTATAGTTGTAAGTACCTGGCGTGGCAACTGTTTTTTCCGGCAGCTCTATCAGAATCGATCGATCTGTTTCGCTGTCTTCAAACAGAAAATATGGATAGACCGCTGTATAAACATTGCTGCAATTTTCCTCCTGATTTAAATCTGTCATGTTCTTTCCATAGCGAATGGTTACTCCTCGATTTTTGCCTCGGCTGGCGTGAAGAATGACTTGATAGCCGTCAAATTCAAATTCCCCGCCATAGATATCCAAAATAGAACCGCTGGAACCTCCCAGCAACGATCTCATGGAATCTGGTTTTAACACTGTCATCTGTCCATCACATTTCCATGATGTTGAAAATTCAAACGGACATTCTACAATGGCATTTGTTTTCAAACTAGAAAGTGCCGTTGCCGCATCCGATGCAGTAAATGGTCTTGCTGGATAACCACTCAGGTCGTAACTGATATGTTCTGCTTTTACTGTGACTAATCCATTGAGCGGTTTCGATATATTATAAATTCGGAAGGGCTGAGCCGCAGCATAGGGATTTGGTCTTGCCACTATAATTCTGCGCAGTTTCAATTCCGAATATCTCTTTCCAGAAATATGGTACTCCATTTCCAATTCATATGAACTGTTTCGCTCTTCCACCACTTCACATCTGGAAGCGTCTGGCAGATTACCAAGCCCATTTGATAAAAAATTTGTGGCTGTAGATTCAAACAGCCGAATCATAGTGTCCACCATCTCGGAATCACCTCCACATTTGTAATACCACCACGCCAAGTAATATTGTTTTCTCCAGGAATAAATCTTGGAAATCCATTGTATAAAATAATATCTGAATTTCGATTTACACTTCCTTTATACGCATCCTGGATATCGCTGTCCAAAACAATAAATCCATTAATATTTGTAATGGTAATCGCCTGACCATTTACTGCCAGTTCCCCCTGACCAGAACCATATACCGTGATGCTTGGCAGGGAGTGAAAACCGGTCGGGTTCCGCAAAACAGCATCTAACGACAGTTGTAAGATCTCTTCACCAGATTTTAAAAATCTCTGCGGTTTGCAATTGAATTCGACCGTAACACGTCCGGCGTGCTGCATAATGTTCTCGATACTTAGCTCTGACTGAAACATTGCCATACGGTAATATTCTGGCTCATAAGAATCTTCCAGACGGGCATAACCAGAGGCAGAATGCAGCCACTCGGCTATTATATTCGCCATATCTGTAAAATCTCTTCTCTCGTCCCCAATGGCGATCTGATACGACCGGTTTACATTTTGGTAAGAACCATTATCAATCACTAAATCGCCGTTTCTTCCTGGAATATGTATTAGCTCATAATCTTTTTCCGGCGTTTGGTACTCAGGCGGATGCTCCACCTGAATACCGTAATCTTTTGAGGACACATGATTAAATATAACTATCCCCATACTGTACTTCTCCTTTCCACTTGCTGCTGAAGAATATGAGATACTTCATTTGCTATCTCTTTTGGATTGCCGCCAGATATGGAGAATGTATTGTGCTGCTCTATATTAGGCTTATGGAGCAATCCAGTCAAAGTATCTTGTAATTTATTTATCGCATTCATTGCAGAATTATCTGCCAGACTGCCACGTCTGTCCATACCCTTTGCAATCACTCCCGCTAAATTTACAGCTCCTGAAACAGCGTACCCGTCCATCATATTGTGAATGTCAGCGGCGCCATTTTGAATATCTGACAAATCCAGCACAGGCCGAATGGTAGGCTGGACATCCATATCTGAATTGACCAGATCAGACACTTCCCGTAATGCCTTGTTCATAACATCTGTTGCGGTTTTACAGATATTTTTCTCCCCAGATACAAGTCCTTGCACGAATCCTGCATCCGCATATGCACCAATTTCAGCAAACTTTCTAGAAGGAGATTTTATGCCCAAGGTAACTTTTGCAGCCTCAAATGCTTCCTGTGCCACTTTCTGTGCAGCTTTCACTACTCCAGATTTACCATCCGTCAATCCTTTTTTCAGCCCTTGCACTATATTGCCTGCCACCAGTTTTCCATTTCCAGAAGATAACGTGCCTTTCAGCGCCTTTAATGCTGCATTGCCCACTTTCTCGGAACTGGCCGTTGTCGACTTTTTCTTTGCAATAATACCTTTTGCCAATTCGTCACAAACCTTTTCACCTGTCTTTTTGGATTCTGGCTGGAGAATCGCCCCCATCACCTTACTGACTTCTTTTGCGGTATCAACTATTTTTTTATTTTCCTCAGAACCCTTTTTTGATAACTCGGAAAGTGCCGAGGTAAAAGCGTTGACACTCTGATCGCCCGCATAAGCATATGCCGACATCACTTGATCCGCTACCACATCAGGGAGTTTCAAAGATTCTGCAAACTCTTTATTAAATTGAGAAACTTGTTCTGGCGTCATAGACAGAAACGCATTTACATAATCGTCTCCTTCCACTCCCATTGCTCCTAATTTCTCCAAAAGATCCTGACCAAAACCCATCTCAGCCATCTTCTGCAATCCATCCGCCCAGTTCTTGGTCCGAGTTATCGAATCTTTGAAATTATTGATCAGCGTCTGGGATGTAAGGTTTTCCGACTGGGCAAACAGATCGTTCGCCTTTTTTAATTCTTCACTTGTCATTTTCATGAACTGATCTACATAGTCCACGCCGTCTGGCCCCATCTCTTTTAACTTATCCAAAAGTCCTTGTGACAGTCCACGTCCTGCAAGCTTCTGCAAATTTTTCTGCCATTTCTTTACGCCGGAAACCTGTGACTGCATATTTTCTAAGATAGAATTGACGGTAACACTGGAATGAGAGGCCATGTCATTTTCTGTCTGTTCGATATTCTGTTTTGCCTCCTCAATGCTGCTCTCCACTTCCGATAGTTGCTCTTTGAGTCTTTTTACCTGTTTTCTTGCAGCAAGTGTATTGTCATCATCATACTTATAAATTTCATCCTGGATTTCTTTTTTCGTTTTCTCCAGTTCTTCCAAAGACTTCTTTTGTTCCTCAAGCTTCTTCTTATCAGCCTCATATAAATCAGAATTTGATTCAAATTTACTAAATAAATCAACTCCAGATTCCAAACTCATTTTCAATGGATCTAAAAATGCAGAAACAGAATCAGAAAGCGTTTTGCGAAGATTTTCAAATACTTCTTTAGTATGTTTTGCTATCTCTTTCTCATCTTTCTTTATCTGCTTCTTTGCATCATCAATCGATTTTTTATTTTCTTTCAGTTCCTTTTTTAAGGTCTTTGCCCGTGCTTTAGAGGCCTTGGTATTAGATTTCTCAGCTTCCTTTAGCTGCTTCTCTAAATCTTCTCTTTTATCTTGAAGGTCTGCCAGTTCTTTCTTATGTTTATTAATGTTCTTCGTGTCCTCTTTATAGTAATCACTCTCCTTGTACAGTTTTTTCCCATATTCCGTGATCACCTCAGCTGCAACTTTGACTTTTTTATTTCCTGAATCAATACCTTTTGTCGCTGACAGATATTGATTGACAAACTGCTGAAACGCGCCTTTGCCATAATCCAGACTGGCTTTTACGTCCTTTACAGCATCTTTGTAATTCATCCATCCCCAAAATTCACTTGATTTCTCGCGCATTTTTTCCAGAGACGCCGTGGTGCTGGCAACTAATTCTTTGCAAATTGTCTCTCCTGTATTTTTCACTTCAGCCTTCTTTTTCTTAGTTCCCTTAGAAACACCTTTGTTATATGCATCAGCTGCCTTTTTTCCTCCCTCTACAAAAGTCTCTGCTATCTCTTCCGCTGTTTTGTCATTGAGGCTCAACCGTTTTTTATATAGTTTATTTAGTTTCTTTAACTCCTTATCTGACATAGTGACAAGTGCATTGATATATTTGGCTCCTGATGGTCCCATATCAGACAAGACCTTGAGCAGCCCTTTATTAATGCCTCGATCAGCCAGAATCTGAATATTAGAGGCCCATTCTGTAATACCTGTGATCTGTGATTGTAAATTCTTCAGAAGCTGTTTTCCAGTTACATCTGTATCTACTTCAAACGCATCAAACACGCCCATAGCATCTTTAATTGAATCCTTTATGGAATCTCGCAGAGCTGTAAAAGCCTCCGCCGTCTTTTTCAATGTCGCATTTACGGTATTGTTTACTTTCTTTCCACCTTCGAGAAAACTTGCCGCGATCTGATTCGCTGTTTTCCCATTGAGACCAATACGCTTGAGATAAAGTGCGTTTAGCTTCTTCAGTTCTGCATCAGTCATTGTCACAAGAGCGTTTGCATACTTAGCGCCAGACGGCCCCATATCAGATATTGCTTTCAGCAACCCTTCATTGAGCCCTCTTCCCGCTAATGTCTGAATATTAGAAGCCCATTCCGTAATACCTGTAATCTGTGATTGTAAATTCTCCAAAAGCTGTTTTCCAGTTATGTCTGTCTCCACTTCAAACGCATCAAATACGCCTGTGGCGTCTTTAATCGAATCTTTTATAGAATTACGGAAAGATTTAAAAGCCTCTGCTGCTTTCTCTAAAGTTATTTCCACAGCATTTCCGTTCTCGTCTGTCTTTTCCACAAACTCAGAAAATATACTGTTACTGTTCTTGAGGGATTCTGCAACTTCCTTTGCCGCCTCAGTACCAATTTTTGCCAATTCTTCCGCAGATTTAGCCGCTTTGCCTGCATTGTCATGTATGCCGTTCGCAAACCCTTCTGCCACATACTTACCGATCTGGCCAAACACCTTCGATGGAGAATGTTCGTCTAACTGATTCTTTGCAGCCTCTTCCGCAGACTTGGCCATAGCTCTTGCCTGGGCTGCTGCTTTATAAGAGTTCTCGCTAATTCCCTTGGTAAATCCATCTACGAGATAGGAACCTGCGGAATAGAATTCGCTGTATTTTGCCCGCACTTCTGTCAATGATACAACTACCATCACACGAAATGTGTTAGAAAGAGCTGCCTGCTTAGATTTTACTCCTTGAATAAAGGATACTAACATATTGCCAGCTGCCTCTCTCACCTTTGAATCCGCATCTGTAAACGCTTGGATAAAGGATTTTAACATATTACTTGCTGCTTCTCTTACCTTTGAATCCGCATCCGTAAATGCCTGAATAAAACTGTCAATTCCATTTTCTCCCATAATTTTCAGGTTTCTTGCAAATCCTGATATAGCAGAAGTATTCACATCTTTGGCGCCCTTCGCAAGATCAATCAAATTACCGAATCCAGTAATAACATCTGTCAACTTTGCAGCGTTGATATCCGATATATGCCCATAAAATTCTTTAAACTTACTACCAAACTCAGCCAGATTTTTACCAAAAGTCGAAATATTATTATCACCCTTAAACCATGAAATAATGCCTCCACTTTCAGGAATTCCATCTGCCAGCTTTGCCATAATCGCTGTAACCGATGCCGCTCCAATAACAGCCTCAGGTTTAACATTAGCAACTTCCTTTGCAAACTGTTTAATCTGAGGACCAAACAATACTAATTCCTCTCCAAATTCTGATAATTTCTTATCACCAAAAATCACCGCTTTCAGACCACCAGTTTCAGGAAGATTCTCAGCCATTTCACTCATGATTGACGCAGCCGCAGCAGCCCCTTCCACTGCTTCTGGCTTTACGTCTTTTACTATCGTTCCAAATTCTGCAATTGCAGGACCAAACGCTAAAAGCTCCGTTCCAAATTCTGCAAGGCTCTTGTCTCCAAATATCTTTTGCATCAAACCATCTTGACCTGGTAAGTTGTCAGCAACTTCCGCCATAATTTTGGCAGCCGCAGCAGCCCCTTCCACTGCTTCTGGCTTTACGTCTTTTACCGTTTCTGCAAAATTTGCAATACCTGGTCCAAATGCTGCTAATTCTTCTCCAAAAGAAGAAAGACTGCTTCCGCCCGTGAGCCAAGATGTCACACCTTGAATAAGTTCAGCAACGGTAAACAGCATAATCATACCCGCAAGATTCTTAGCTGCATTTAATACACTTTCGTCAACAAGCATTACTCCAGCGAAAAAAGGCATAGCATTTAACATAAATTGAGATAAATTTGTCCCCATTTGAGGCAGGCTGCTTCCCCCCGTCAAGAAATTAGTTATCCCACCAATTAAATCAGCAGCCCCAAACAGTAATACAATCCCTGCTAAAAATCCGGCTTTTGCTAACGTCTCAGCTGTGACAACACTTACTCCCATCAGAAATGGTGTGACATTAACCATAAACTGGGATAGATCCAAACCAATTTGTGGAAGGATTGCGGACACCCCACTCATAACCCCTCCGATAATTCCACCAATAAGCTGTCCAATTGCAGTACCGATTTTCTGTAATAAATCTCCTCCTTCACTAATCAGCCACTCCAAACCAGGAATTTGTGCAAACGCTCCAATAGCAGCTAATACCAATGCCAGTTCAGCAATAACCAATCCTATACCAAGGACACCAGCCATAGCCCCTGGTATCATTCCTGCAACTGTTGATAAAGAGAATATCACTGCTGCAATCAAACCTACCCCACTCAAACCTTCTCCAAGAATTGCCGGATCAATCTTTTTCAAGGACTCTATCACCCCTCGAAACAGAGCGTCGAACAAGTTTACAACTGCCTGTATCAGATCTGGAAGCCTTTCTGCAACAGCATTAATAACTCCAATCAGAAATTCCAGAAGATATGCCACAATAGCAGGCGCATGTGTTGCTAAGGACTTCAAAACTTCTTCTATAAGCGCCAAAACACCTTCCACAATGGCGGGCGCACACTCAATGATCACATCTACTATCGCGAGTACTATCGCTTTTACCGCATTCGCAATGGCCTCTGCACTATTGGCAATCACGCCAAGAACACCAACAATTAAAATTTCCAGACTTGCAACCAAGGCTGTCACACCCGCAACGCCCGATACTGTCAGGGAGGCCAAACCTGTCGCAAATGCTAACAAGCCGACGCCGCAGGCTGCTACAGCAACACCAATTAATGCTAACGCTCCCGCCAAACCAAGAATTGCTGGTATTAAAGGAGAAATCATGGCTCCTGCCACACCCAATACTGTGAACGCGGCAGCCAAAGCTAAAATGGCCTTACCAATCTCGGAAAGACTCATAGCTCCAAGTGCTTTCAAACATGGCGTAAATATGGCAAGAGCAGTTGATATGACAAGCATGGAAGCAGCAGCTCCCAATGTACCTTTCATAAATCGAAGTGCTGTGGCAAGAATTATCATGGAACTGGCAAGTACCACCATACCTTTTCCAATCTCTTCCCACTTCATGCCTCCTGTTTCTTGAATAACACCACTAATAATTTTAAGTGCGGCAGAAACCTCAATCAAACCCAATCCAATCCCAACCATATTTTTGGGCATAAATTTAACAGCCACTACAATTGCTGTAAGTGCGCTCGCAATACCAAGCAGCCCTTTTTCCATAACGCTTGTATCCAGTGTTCCAAAACATGTCACTGCCTTTTCCAAAATCAAAAGGGCTGCTGCTAATCCTATAATTCCAAGGCTCTGCGTAACATTGAATTTTCCAAACTTTGCCGCAATCATAAACGCCGCAAGTTCCGCTAATAGAATACTCACTCCTATAAGTCCCTGTGTAAGTTGATCTGTATCAAGCTGTGCCAGATTTGTTACCGCCTTTGTCAAAATATTGATTGCTTCTGCAAATAAAACCATACTTGCTGCACTGACTTCAATTTTTCCGCCCCATTTTGAAAGGCTCAAAGAGGCCGCCACTAATTCTCCAATTAAGACCGTAATCCCCAAAAGCGCCCCTTCCAGCTTATCAGAATCAATACCTGCTATTTTTTTTAGTGCCGAAGCAAGTATCAGTACAGCCGCAGATAACGCAACCATCGTTTGGCCAGCACTTATTAATTTCATTTGCCCTGTATTACTCAATGTTTTATCAAAGATTGCCATAGAAGCAGCCAATTCTCCAAAAAGAACACTGATAGCCTTCAAGGATGCATTCAATTTATTGGAATCTATCAGGGAGAGCACAAAAAGTGAAGCTGCAAGAATTGCAATTGCCTTGGCTATCTTCATCAACACATCTGCTTTCAGAGATGCTTGATATGATATAAGGGTGGTTTTGACATTCGACAATATTAAATTTATATTACTGAACATACCAATCGCTTTGATCACACTATTTTGCATATGACCAATAAAATTCATAATTCCAGTACCTATGCCAACCATTAGACCGCCATTCAATAAATCAATTAATGAATCGAATCCTTCGCCATGAATAGCCTCTTTAAATCCTTTGCCAACGTTATTAAGCGTGTCAACAATCATAGATCCCATTTTTGCCAAAATTGGAGATACTTTTTCAAAGGCTTCTGCCAACTTAACCATAGCTGCTTTTGCAATCTCACAAATCTTCTGAAATGGTTTTAATCTGGATTCTGCTACCACGCTAAAATTATTTTGCATAAATTCCTGAATTGCCGCAACTACTCCCTCAACCTTTTCCCCTAACCACTGCAAAGCAGAACCTGCTGTGCTACTTATTTTCTGAATGATTTCTCCAAAAATGCCATTTTTTTTAATCGTTTCATCAAGTGCGACAAGCCATTCGCCAATCTGTCCTGTTACGCTAAGAATACTTGATCCTAATCCCCCTATACCTTCGCTCATAGGGAAAATTGCCCGACTGACGGTACTAATTACAGTATGAACAATATCCAGAACAGCAAACAAACCTTTGAATGTCCTTCTTAAATTCGCAGTATCTTTCTCATTTAGTTTAAAATTTGCTGATAGTTCTTTTAGTTTTGCTGTAAAATTCACTACCGCATCCATTCCAGAAGAAGGGAAAACATCACGAAAACTTTGACCAATCGGCTTAATAATAGACAACAAACCACTAAAAATATTCTTTAAAGTATCTACAACATTATAAAACGCTTCGAAGTGTTTAGTGAAATCCAATTTCTGTAAATACTTTGTAGCGGCATTTGCCATGCTAGATACGGAACCTGTAAACAACTCTGCCAATGGACCGATATTTGCCTTAATATCGTTAATTCTTTCCCTTAAAGCATTAAAAAACAGTACAAGTGGTCCATTCTGCACAATGAGCGGCGAAATAAATTCAGCGCCAATTCTTCCAAGAGCTGCTTTGACATTGGACATCGCCCCTGTAAATGTCTCATTTGCTTTCTTTGCATGTTCACCAAACGCGTTGTCCATTGCAGCAGCAAACATCTGAAAAGAAATTTTTCCATCAGATACAAAACTTCGGATGTCTCCTTCTGTCACTTCTAATCCATCGGTCACACTCCTGACCGCAGCAGAAACGCTATCATTTACTTCAATTGAACCATCATTGACGCCATTAAAATAATCTTTGATTGTAGCTGCCGCATTTAGACCTCTTGATGAGAGCTGAAGTAGCTGATCACCCATTAAACGTCCATTACCAGCAACCGTTGTAAATACTCTGGAAATATCCTCATATTCACTGTTTGTCATAGCGGCAACACCAGTAATGGCCCGTAAAGAGGCCTGCATCTCCTCACCAGCTTCCATACCAGACGCTGCAAACTGGGAAGCCGCTTTTGCCGCCTCGTCGTAAGCATACGCTGTACCATCCACCGACTGCATAGCATCGTCCATGACAGCCTGAACCTTTTCTTCATCTTTCAAAAGACCCTGCAACTGAAAATGGGCATTTTCAATATTCATCGCCCTGCGTTTTCCGCCATTAATAATGCTGTCGGTAGCGAATCCAATCGTATTCTTCGCAAACCCCATCACCGAATCAGTAAGATTTTGGATCACCCTCATGCCAACAATACCGAATGTAGAAAATCGTTTTTGTAACGACGCCACACTCGCTGCCATGCCATCAAAAGAAACTTTTTTCGCCGCTTGATCTATATTTTCAAGACCTTTGGCAGTACCATCAAACTTCAAAGACTGTTTCAGTCGGTCAAGCGTCCCCATCGTTTTCTGAACGCCACGCTCAAATTGTTGATTATCAAACCGCATCTCCACAACACGTTGATCAACAGATTGACTCATAAATTCGTCACCTCCCTCCAGGCATCTGCTGCAATTTTGTCAAAAATAGGCTGAATTGCCGGATTGATATAGTCCCTCCCTGCAACATATCCGCCATGTCTAGTTCCGTGTCCATACTGCAAAATAACTGCGATATTCACTCCATTTTGAATATTAGAATTTGTAAACGTAATTGCAGTAGAGTTCCGGTTATGTATAATCTCATAATTCCAGGAAGCCGCCGTATTTCCACTGTCCTTTGGCGTGGCAGAAGCGAGGGCTAAAACCCCCGCCTTTCCATATCGCTCCAATACATTTAAATAGCTCCGACCAAAAAGGGCATGAAAAAACTTCTCTGCTTTAGAGAAGCTACCTTTATGCCGGAATGTTATCCCTCCAGGCATACCTTATACTCTTTCTGCAAAATCAAGAGAAATCCAGCCATTCCGTTTATCTGCATAAGACTTTAAAAGCCCCCAGCCATTGTCTGAACCTTCGCCAGCCTGTTCCTCCACGATTGTAAACGTGCCGACCCCAGTATACTTGCCAATTTTATCATAATTGGTTCCAGGTCCTTTACGAATATTCAGACGCGGAGTAGACACCTTTACCTGATACGCCGCAGATGTTTTGGCAGAGGTATACAGTACGTTACCAGAATCGTCAAACACAGAATAACCCTGATTGGCATCTGCACAGGCTTTTGCGTGATCTAATGATTTATATGCTCCTTTTTGGGAAGCAGAATTTTTCCATGTCTTGCGGACACGATACCAAGTGCTTGTCTGAGCAACTTGACCAGAAGAAGGCTTTTCTAAAGCCTCGCCGTCCATCGCCGCTTTTACTGCCGCACGAAATGTGTCCATCGTATAATCCAGATCAAGCTGTGACCACAAGTGTTCTGGATCACCGTGATTGGAGGCAATCCCCCTGTTATGGCCTTCTCTGTGACTGATGATAACTCCATCCGCCAGCGGATTGAGGTCATACTGCTTACAAAGCATTGCGAACAATTCCACTGCTGCTTGATAAGTCCTTTTTACTATTGTTTTTGCGGTGTCTAGATCAGAACAAGTAAAATTTGCTCCTCCTGTATATTTGATACAGGCCGGTTCGCACATTTCTACACTGATATGAGTATTGTTTCCACTTCCGTTACCACCTTTCCCGCAATGCCATCCTCTGTGATCCCAAGGCAGCGTCTGATACACAGTACCATCATTTCCGTCAATAAAAGCATGTACACAGGAACTGTCGTGAGAGGGATTATTCCAGGAATCAATCAACACGGATGCTTTTGGCTGCGGACAGCCAATAGAATGGAGCATTAATCCCCTGATCTCAATCTTTCTTCCTGCTGTATAGCAAGGATTTCTTGTTAAAATAGATTCTACCAGCTTCATCAGCAATTTTCCTCCTTCATTCTATCCAGTTTTTCATTTACAGTTTTATCCATTGGAGTGAAACGCCTTGCGGCGAGCCGCATTTAACGCTGAATTCCTTTTTGCAAGTTGTTTTTTATTGAGCGACTTTTTAGGAGCGTTTTTGGCGTTGCAAACCCGAATTAATGTCAGCAACCTATTCAAATGCCATTTTTGACATTCGAATGGAATATTAAGTGTAATCATCCAATAATATACAATCTCCGCTGTAACAATTTCATGACCTGGCGGATTTTTATCTTCTTTTGAAAACCATGTAGCAGTCATGGAATCTGCAATATAATCAGAAACCTGACTGATTATTTCATTACTAATATAATCATAAACAGATGGATCAACATTCTGCGTCAAGGTCATACAACGAATATAATCTATCGTTTCCAAAGTAGTCTTCTCCCCATTGCCAAGAAATGGTTTATGCCATTTGGCTTCCCATTTTGAAAGAGAAACCAGAGAGTGCTCCAGTTGGAGGGTTACGCTTTTCGTACGAATAAATTTTTCCCTTTTCTCATCCCAGAACTCCTGCTCTGGGATTGTGATCTTAAGCATCGAAAACCCTCCATCATGTTTTAATTTACTGGAGGCTGAACGTTATTCACTGGCGCTTTGCCTGGCAGCACTTTGACTTCTGGCGCGGTAGCATTCGCTGTTTTACTCATCTTTCTTGGCATAATGCCATTCACAAACGCAGATGCAGCATCGGCATCAGTTGCCAATTCCATAAAAATTTCTGAGTAGGCCGCTGTAGAAGTAAACTCTTGGCGAATCTCATCACTTTTCACAAATTGTCTTCCATCCAGACTTTTCTTACCATAAGCCATGAGCACAATCTTCTTAAAGTACTCAATAATCTGCTTATGGTCGTTCTCCTGCAAAATTTTCTCCAGCAACTGACTCAATCCGCCATTAAGAGACAACTCCATCTCTGTAAGTTCTGCTTCTGTCAAGTTGAAATAATGATCTTCCGTTCTCTCGTTTTCATTGAAATCTACATAAGTGACTGTTTTCTTTAACATATCGTTTCTCCTTTCATTTTTGAGATAAGTCAAATACCCCGTAGCTTGATCTTAGCAAGGTCACCGCAAGGGGCGGGGTATTTGCCCCTCGCGGCATTCGTCAAATTTCCATGCAAGCATGTCTATTTTCCTCATTGCTCGCGGGAATAAATGGAACCGCCAATTTATACTCCTGAATGCGGTTCCGTTTTATATATAATCTTTCTTATATACTTGATAGTCTATTATCCTGCTTCTTCCTCATCATTCTTATTGAAAAATGTGATAACTTCATCTGGAAGCGGTAGCCTTGCCTCGGCTTCCTCTTCCGAACCATACAAAATATCTTCAAAGGCTTGCAGCTTCTTGGCGTCCACCTTTGTGGAATCAATGGTCAGAGAAGCCGTCGGTTTATACCGCCTTCCTGTGCCTGGGTCAATTGCCATGATCTCAACTGGAGTGGTTGTAACCTCCCAACTGAATGTGATTGCCTCTGGACTGTCATTGACTGTTTGATACCCTTTCTCTGAAGGAGATGCTTTGCCTCCATAGATCAAATGAAGTTTGTAGCCATAATCGTCATTGTCTGTATCGTTACCTGCAATCGAGCGATAAGACAGACCAAATGTCTTTCTTGCCTGTTGACCGATTGCGACGCCTTGTGCAATCTCCGCAGAACCATCACAAACTGCAAATTCATCAGGATACATATATGCCTCGATCGTCAAACCAAGTTCTTCCGCAGACATCAAGCTTAAATATTTGATATTATCTGCATAGATATTATTTGCTTCCGCACCAGAAGGACTTTCTGTCACAGCGGTTAAACCGCTCCAAGCCACACCAGTTGAATATGTGCCATTTGTGCCCATCGGATATAAAACACCATGATCCACACCTGTTTCATAACGACGTTCCCCTGTTTTATCCCATACAAGTTTACTCATAATTTTACCTCCTAAAAATATAATGCAAAGACATCATGATTAAGATTGTCTGATGTAAAGTGTTTTTCAAAACCGCAATAGTTTAATTCTTTTAATTGATCAGGAATCTCAGAATCTGGATCCTCATCCATGTATGTTACTATATAACGTTTATGCTTTAGATATGGCTTGTTGTTTGCCGAATCTGTGCGGATATTACTCCGCTCATAAACAATACATGGATAATTTAATTTGATAGACTCAGGGGGCTGAAAATATACATTCCTGTTGCCAAGAATTTTTTCAAGCAACATCTGTAACTCTTCTCTAGGTCTTGCCATCGTTGTATACACCCCCTATCGTCAATATGAGTCGTGGATACTGGACTTCCACACTTGTGATTTTCCATTTCGCACCCATAAATTCAACATACCGCATGGAGTGAAAATTTTGACAGGCATATGGATCGGCTACGATACTGATTTCATTTGCAATGTTGAGATTGTCATTGACTTGCCCAGCAGATTCATAACGACGTGTATTGCGCGTCAAATCTCCAAAATACTCCCGCTCAATGATCTCTGGTCTCCATACGCCAGGTTTTGTCTCCACCGTCTCTGCATAACCAACTTTTCCATAAAATTTTGCCATGTCAATTTCCTCCATTTTGATTTTTATAATTAGCCCATATCTCCTGAAGCTGATACATCTTCCTCAAGCGCAATCGCAGAGTACACTCTGGTCAAAGATCCAGAACATCTGGTTTCTAACAAGGATTTCTCCTGATTAAAGTCAATATCGAATTGTGTAAAATGTGTGATCTCGCCTCCTTTGGTCGCACCCAGAGAATAATCGGCAAGATTAGTAATGAGGCCAAGCAGTTTCTTCGTTTTGTTATCGCTTGTCTTCCTGGTCTTTCCCTCAAACTGTTCTGCCGTATGGATATCTCCAACATTCAAAGAGGACGCCAATTCTGCTTTAGAAGCGTAGATTCTGCGTCCATTGAGATCACGGGCAAGCAGCATCACATTCAAAAGATGCGGCGTACAATAGAAATCTGGCGTACCAGTGCCCTTGTAATTCTCTCTTGCATACAGTACGGTATTGATAATAGCCTCTGCATAGACATAATTTTCTCCAAAGTTTGCTCCGGTATTTGTCCCCTGAAGCTCAGATTTTGCCGCTGCCATATCCAAGTCAACATGGATAGTATACAAATCATCATCGGTCCAGATCGGTCTGATATGATCTGGAGAAATCTTTGCTTCGTCGCCATCCTCACGGCCATCTCCCAGCATAATTGCCGTTGCCAGCTCCTCATTTAACATCATTCGGTCAATATTGTATAAATACTGCACATAATCGAAATCGGTAATGTCAATAATATCATCTCTATGTAAAGCATTTTTCACATAGACGGTCTGTGGGTCTGTGGTTCTGCGCACAAGCTTAAAGTTTCCAGTCTGTTTCTTATTTTTGCCCTTACTATATCCTCTAGCCCGCAAAGCATCAATATTACGGATATCTACCTGGCTGGTACGGATCCTGGAAATCGGACTCTTATGCACTTTACTCATGACAACAGAAATCCATCCTTGATCGCTGGTAATCAATTCTGGCGCGCCTGGTCTGACCTCCTTATACTCTGGGAATAAGTTATAAATATTTCCTTCCCCTGTCTGTACAAATCCACTGCTCACCGCATCATGCTGGAGATTATTGTCCTCCGCATAAATTGCCAGAGCGGTCTGAAAACTTCCGACCTGGCTGCTTTTTGCCAGTTTTAAAATATCCTCCTGATTTGCATGACTGAGAACATTCTCCTTCTCCTGGCCGCCGTCAAATACGTTATGTTTCATTTCCTTTTTACCTCCTTTTTCTTCATCCTCTTCTTTTTCATCGTTGGGATTTTTCTTATCTTCCATCGCCATCCCAACCATAGCATAAACTACATTTTTCTGTTTCTCATTGAGCGTATTGAAGACGTCCTCCATCGTCTCCTCACTCTCTGCTTCTTTCTCTTTCTTCTTTTTTTCTTCTGGCTCTTTCTGATCCTCTTCATCCTTCTTATCTTCAGAATGGTAAAGACGGATGGATTCTCCTGTATAAATAATTGCCTCCTCATCAATTGCTTCCCCATGAGAAAGAACTGAATCAATGAATGCGCCAGGATTAGCCCCCGCCAACACAAGACTTACTTCTCTGATTGCTCCGTGAAGTACGCTTGCCCCCTGCTGTCTTAACTGATTTGCAAATATGGACAACGCTGAGACATCGCCATGTTTCACCAAGAGTTTTGCATTCCTCCCAGCTTCCGTATCATTAAAAGTACAATACGCATAAACGCCATCCTCACGGTTCTCAAGTAATGCATGTCCGAGAACATTGAACGGCTCATTGTGCTGATGGTTCCAAACCAACGGCACTGTCTGTCCGTCATTGTCCTTAAATGCATCTTTGAGAATGGTACGTCCATCGGAACATTTGAGGTTATTCCTAGTCGCCCAGCCGCTAAAGTCAAATTTTTTCATTTTGATTTTCTCCTCCTTCTATGTTGCATTGTTATCTTCATCCATTTCTTCCGATATGACATCGCTCGATTCTTCTTTATCCCCCGCAGCTTTACTTAAATTTTTATTGCGCAGCTCGTCTGCTTTTGGATCTTTTGACGGTTTCATACCAATCTCTTGACGAATTTCATTTGAAGTCATAACTTCATTTCTCGTCATCTTATCTGCAATTTCTGCAATCTCTGATACTGGAACAAGTTTAAATGGATTCCTAAAATATTCGATTGATTGTCGTTGTGAGCGGGCAGTTTTTGTAAGAAACTTCCGCCGCATCTCATCTGCGATCGCTGACAAAATAGGTTCAATGGTCCGGTTATAGTAATTGAGCATCGTCTTTTCGTCCGCAGTACCATCTAAAACTCCCTGAGTGATTCCTAACTGGCTGTATAGCATACTCGTCAGGTATTCAATCTGAGACATCAGATTGTTCTCTACTGGACGATTTAACTGAGTGATACGCTCTGTTCCATCAGTATAAGCAATTCCATACTTTGAACCCCGCAGTTGATCTTCAATATCTTTTCGCCGATTTTCAGCCTGCAAACGTCTTGCTTCTGTTTTGATCACATAAGGAAGCTGAATGATTAAGTCCAATTTCCCAGAACTGCTCTGTTCGTCAATGTTATCTAACAGATTTAATTTTCTAATCAAACGCTGCATCGTAGAATTTGGCTCATTGATTACCGCATAGAGCGGATTTTCAATGATTGCCACGGCCTGCTTTGCGATCAGAATATCTTCCTTCCTGCCAATTCGCTCATTGTAGACCCTCACTCGAACATGTCTTGGATACCACTCTAAAATCTGTCCTGTCCGCATAGCATCAACATCAAAAGAGCCCGCGATCCCATCCCCTGGATCAGTATCTGTATCGGTGGGAACAACCGCAACACAGCCCTCATCCATCATTGACATTACAACATCTTGCAGAAAAGCTCTGCCCGATTGATCTACATTGGCCTCCACTGTCAGGCAATTATTCAGCCCAGAATCGATCATAGAAAGAAAGCGGTTATTGTCATCCAATCTCACATGAAATATATCAACCGAAGATGCGTCCAAGGCAATCCTGTTATAGACTGATGTTACAATAGAACGTTCATTTCCTCTCGAAAAATGCATTCGATCTGGCCGGAACGAATATCCAATTCCCACATCCTTATAAATTCCTGTAGGATCTCTGTTAAAAAAAGCATTCCAGGCATGTTTCAGCCTGGAACCAAATGTAATCTCCATTTTAAATTTTCCTCCTTGTGTTTTATTCAAAAGCCTCCCTGTTTAATTTATAGGCAACAAATGCGTCCATCATAGCGGCAACTGCGTCAATTTTTGCATCATACCGTTTCTTAAGCAGTTTACGATTTCCATTTGTATCTTCCATGACAATACAATTTCCCATCGCAAATGTCATCAATTCCTCGTCAAATAATAACATCCGTTCCTCTGAGAGTTTTTTTAATTCTCCCAAAGGAACGGATTCTGTTTTCGCCCCCTGAATCACTTTCTCAATTCCAAAAGGCCCATTTTCAGACGCCCATCTTGCCACAAATTCTTTTGCATTATATGGGTCATAACCAAAACATCGAACATCATAGTCACATTCGCTGATATAGTGATCCAGGTCTTCATAAACTTCCATCATGTCTAAGACTGTGCCTGGCATGACAATCAAACTGCCTTCCTTAATAAATTGCTCATACTTAATTCGCATTGCCGCTGGTAATTTCTTCAATGTCAGTTCTGAAATATAGTTACGGGTCTTAATTCCAAACGCACTATTCTGCAAAGGGAATAAAAAGGTAAAAGAACAGAAATCATCTCCCTGAGATAAATCTCCGCCAAGCGAGCATGGCATCTGCCAATAATCTCTTTTCCGATGTGGAAGTGTTTCTTCATAGGTAAAATAATAGGTATAACCCTCCATTGGAAGACCGAAACGTTTTGCCAAAATATCATTTCTGGTTGCTGGGGCTTTCTCTGCCCGCTCCACATCCAACTGATATGTTTCATAACTCACCGTCTTGCCAATGTTAGGATTTGCCTTGATCCACTTTTCAGGATTTGAAACCTCATCTACAGAATCCAAACGATACCACCAGATTGAGACATGAGGATTGACATAATCGCCTTTTAAGATATCCAACAACTCCATTTTGATTGTATCACCGCTGCCGTTACGCACGGTTCCCTCAGAGCTGGTCGCAACAATAAGATAGTCGTCCACTTTTGACGCGCCCTGCTCGATAGCCCCAATTACATCTTCCCGAATGTCACCAGAAAGCCACTCGTCTATTGTGGCAATTTTGGGTCTCATACCTTGGAGCTTAGCAATCGACATCGGACGAATCTCAATAATGGAACCAGTCAAGAAATTCTCAATTCCTTTTTTAGTGGAAGCTAGCTTAACACGGTTGGCTTTGGAGCCAGTCGTATTCTGAATAGAACCTTCGGTCAAAAATTGAAAGAATGGTCCTCTCGCTCTTGTGATTGCAGTACGAATTGGAGCCATAACCTCCTCTGCCTGTTTCATCGTCGGAGCGGTTGTCATCTGATAGGTTGTGCTTGTATCAATATTTTCAAAAAATGAATGGATGCAGGAATCATATAGAGACTTTGCGGCTCCTCGGCCAACAATAAGATATTGTTTATTGATCAAGCGTTTGCGGACATTTTTTCTTACATAATGCCCGCCGTGACCACCTGGTTCTGGCTCATAAACGCTTCGTTCCACAAAATAGTACCAACCAAATACCTGCTCCCCCCACAACTTAAAACTATCTAACAAGTGCAAATCTGAACCATCCGTCAGAGTCAATTCGTTTTCACAATATGCAATCCACCCTTCCACTGCCTGGTCATCATACCAGATACCTGGATTTGCAATCAGTTCGTCAATTCGGTGCATCTCCATAGAGATCATTTCACAGACTGGTATATCGCCTCTTATTACGGCATCTCGAAACTGGCCGTAATACTTTGGGGTGGCCGTGTTTGATAATGCCATAATTTTATTCTCCTTATTTCTTTTTGGCGCCGCCATAGAAGATGGCGCTTCCCAAATCCTTAGGATCAAACGTCCCTGTCACGATAGCCTTCCCCAAATATAATGTAGCCCCAGAAATAGCGGTAGTCAGCGAACGTTTTCCTGCATCCTTTAAAATCTGCTGAAAATACTTTTTTCCAAAATTTACTTCATTGTCAGTAAGTTCTTTGAGAAGTTTTTCCATTTGAAGACGATTTATTTTCTGTTTTAACTGCTCGTCACTTAGCGTCCCTCTGTTCTTAGAATCGTTTCTCTTTTCCTTAATAGATGCTCTTCTTTTCGCAGCTTCCCCTATTTCCTTGCCTCCAGAATGGCCTTTCGGATATGGCTGATAACGCCGCACGCCCCATTTCATCCCCATAACCCCATGATGCTGCATACTGATTTCCATTTTGATTTTCCACCTCCATTCAATTTTTATAAAATTCAATTTTTTACTTTCATTTTTTGGTAAAATATGGTATATTAAATTAACAGCAGATTTTAAGGCGATAAGAGAAGTTTACTCTTTTACAAAAGATAAAACGCCTTGATTCTGCTGTTTTTATGTAATATAACCTTAAATCAATACTCCAACAGGTTAAAGTTACTATAAAAAGAATCATTGATAAACCAGTGTTGTCTCCGGCAATATTGGTTTATTTTTATCTAACTAAAAAAGAGCTTCCACGAAAGAAACTCTCTTAACTCTTATTATTCCTTCTATACATTTTATAAAATTCTTCTAGAGCAGATACATCGTCAGACATTCTTATTGGTGGCCAGTATTTCATCATGTCTGGTCCATACATCCAACCTTGTTTTGAATGATCCTTCCACACGGTATACACACATGAATTAGCAAACCCCTCTCCCTTTGCTAAATCTCGTGGAACCAAATTGAACATATAAAATTCATCATGTTCCTCCCAATTAATCGCTTTCATAGTTGGTTCATTTGTAATTACTATTTTATAAGCTTCTTGTAACGTCATCATTTTTTCTATCATCTTCTATTAGGAAAATTTTTTTGTATTTTATAGTTTTGTTACAAAATTTTCGATTAGTAAATCATCAATATCCAGAAATATCAATTTCTTTCACATTCCCAGCTTCAACCTCATCTGCATACTCAAGAAAATGCATAAATCCAACCTCACCTGTTTCTTTATCCACCTGATCATATCCGCTAATATCACGATATTTTCCCTCTTTGCCCCTTTCCATAATACCAAATACATAGGCATTGGTACACTCCGCCATATCAACAATATAAAAATTTTCCTTCAAATTTTTTTGCATAATTTTATATGCTTCATTTGTGCTGATCATAATATTATCTCCTTTCAACTTCTAGTCATGCTCTTTTCCAGAGCGCCTACTTTTGGAATAAGTGTTTCATCAATTTTTACCCACTCTACTTCTTTAGACGCATCTAAATATTTGAAAAATTTTGTAGCATTTGATAATGGTTGCTCTGATAGTGGTATATTGTTTAAATTTTTAGTACCACTATAATCATTCCCAGCCTCCTCTCCAGCATAGCATCAACTCTGGCTTTACCGATAGCGGCCAGATCATTCAGTTTCCCTGATTTAGCTAGATGGTATGCTCCATAGGCTGCAAGAGATGCTGCTACTGCCGCTGCTCCGATTTTGAGTGTTTTTTCTTTAAGAAGCCTTTCTTAGTTCTGTTTCCAAAAATTTTTCAAATTCTTCAAATGTGAATTCCCTGATTTTTTTATCAAATGCTTCGTCCAACTTGTCCGCCCAATGGCGAGAACCGTCCGATTTTGTAATGAAAAGACAGTTAAAATTATCGTGGCCCAAAAGTGTAATGGCAAAATATTCTTCCAGTTCAACTATTTTATCAATTACATCAGACGGCCAATTACCGGCTAACAACTGTTCAAAAGAATCCTTTACTACTTTCACATTCATGATTTTTTCTCCTTTCATAAAAGAATATATTTTTTGCTATTTGTATAATTCTCTAAGTACCTCTGCTGGGTCAAGCTGCGAATAATTTACTATCTGATAGGTAGACCCTAATGGAATTTTGGCAAGCCAGTCCCCCGTTTTCCTACTACTTTTGTGTTGCTTTACATTAAATAATCGCACTTTTCCGTTTTCAATATACCACGAAATTGTGTGACCCATTTCATCGCATCCAAAAGCCCCACAATCGCCATCGTAAAACTTCCTCCTTGGATTGTCAGAATTCATTCGTCCTTCAATAAATTTTTTAGCAACCTGCTCGGCGTTAAGCCCTTTATACGCTTCATTTTTCTTCGTATTGATCGTTGCCACCACCGCATCGGGATCGTTTTTGAAATATCTTGCCACGAAATCTTTCAATCCGCCATCAACCGTTTGAGGTGGCGATACAACATCCTTGCCAAGCACTTTTCTCATAAAGAAAGTAAGTGAGTTCTCTTTGCAATTCATGCCATTCTTATAATCACTATCATCATCAAAACACCTTGCGTTTGCCGCTTTGCCTATTTCATCCACATTTCGTGTTGGATTAGCAATGTCCTTAAAATGAAACTTGTCGTATTTTCCACTAACTTCCGAAACTCTTGCTTTTGCCTCGGCACTCATGGAAAATTTAGTGGCATCACCATTCAAAGGCTTTCCTTTGGGCAAATCCGAAATCTTCCGCTGTCCGATATCCCCAGCAATTCCAGCCTTCTTCCCAAGTATATCATCAACTCTGGCTTTACCGATAGCTGCCAGGTCATTTAATTTCCCTGATTGAGCCAGCTTGTATGTACCGTAGGCGGCAAGGGATGCTGCTACTGCTGCCGCTCCAATTTTGAGTGCTTTCTTCTGCTTATCTGTTAAATGAAAGCCATCTTTCTCAGAATTATCAGAGCTTTTAGAGACATTGCTACTCTTAGTATGGGAGCTTCCTCCGTGTTTGTCAAGTGATTTCCTCCAACCTGCTTTCTTCTCTGATGCAGAATGATCTGAGGAACCTAATGGATATGGCGGTCCATTTTTCTTACCCCATCTCTGACCAAGAATACCATGATGATATAAATAATAATTGTAATTATCCTGCCACATGTATATCCCCCATTTTTATAAAAAATTAATTTTCTGTATCTTGTCCTGTAATGAAAATCTGTAGTATACTCAAACTAATGTTTTTCCAGGATCCACCGCTGCATTAAGCCGCCATTCAAATTCACTGATTTGTCGGTTAATCACCTCAATAACTGCCGAACCCAAAGGCGGGTCAAAGAGTAATTTTACCTTCAAATGCATATAGGATTTCACCAATTCTAACTGTTGTTCTTCTACCAAGAAATCCGACCAAACCTCATCCTTTCCACTGATCGAAAACCCATTGTCTGATCCAACGCCAAGCTGCGTCAAAATCATAAACACTGAATTGATATGTATGATAAGATCAGCATCGAAGTGTTCATATTCCTCCGTAATGCCAAGCATTTTTTTGATAGATGTAAGTATGCTTTCCATTTATTATTCCTTTCATTTTTTGCAACCTCGTAGCGTATTAGAATTTTGCTTTTCTCTTACCACTAAACATTTTTCTTGACAAATATATCATTCTATTATATCTTATGTATAGCATCTATAATATTGTAGAATAGGAGGGGAAAGTGTGCCTAAGAGTCCAGATTTTTCATATACCAACGACAACGGTAAACGTGTCTCTGGTTCAGCAGCATTTATGCATTATGTCTATACAGTCATGGGTGGTGTTTTAGAATACAACGATGAAGTTGGCGAAAAATATGTCAAAAATTTTATAAATTTAATTTCGGAAGCTGCCAACGAGGATATATCGAAAACAGCAAAGAAAAAGCAATTCAAAAGAGTCGTATAATTAATACTTTTCAAGAAAAGAGAGAGCCGTTGCAAGCGGCTCAATCTTTTTACATAATTCCAATTCTTTCATGGGTAATAATCCATTTTGTAAATTCCCAGAAAGTTCCTTCATGGTATTCTTTTTGTACTCCATCTTCCACAAGTCCATATGAAATTAACCTTTTCTCCAACTTCATTCCTTTTATCGGAGTTGGTGCGGTTAATGCACCATGTACCCATATTTTAAAAACATACCAAAAATACCTCCAACGAAACACCAATTCATTTTTACTCATAAACATTACCTCCTTAATTTTTTTCATAAAAGGAGTTGTTCGTTTCGCGATCTTAATGTCTACAATATCATAGCTTCCAAGGACAAGTATCATTTCTGCTTCGCTCAACAGGAACCGCCATCAACAGCGATTCATCCCCATAGTGAACAGCGTTGTGTGTGTTAAGAGTTGTTGTAACTAGATATTCTGGATCAAGCAGAAAATCACTGCTATTCTCAATATCTTTGATTTGAATTGGATTCATATGATGGATAAATATCTTGCCATAAATTTCATACCCCTCAATACCAAGATCGCATCCGTTATCTCGCAGAATTACAAAATCTCGGATGGATTTCCATTCGTTGGAATTATAAAACCTTTGATTGAGATACCGATCAAAACCAAAAGTTTCCTCTGCCACTGCCCCATTCAATTGTAAATATCGAAATCTTTCCTCAAAGGTTTTTAACATTGATAACTCAGAGTACAATCTAACCTTCATCCTCATAGTCTCCCTGACCACTATATTTGCGCATAGCACGCATAGCCTGTGTATATAATTCCTCCACACGCTTTGCCGATGCCACCGCTTCTGTTTTCGCCTCTGTTAATTTATTTTCTAAAGCAATCTTCTCTTTCTCAAGTTTTTCTCTGGAAGAACCAAGCTTTAAATAGTGAGATATAACCTGAGAAGATGCTGTTCCATTTCTCAACTGTTCTTCCGCGAGATCTACTGCCAAAGAAATTAACTGATTTTCTCTGGCTTCTGGAGATAATGCAGGACGCATTTTATTATGGCTCTCGGAAGAAGTGTTTGTCCTTGTTTTTCGCATAGTTATCGTCCTCTACTTTTTAAATATCTATTGTTTTACCTCTCGTTTTCATAGAGTTTTGTACTGGTTTTATGATAGGAAAAAGA